>Ga0206890_1013_pt1 | contig 58043 bp, 57 predicted proteins | sample Alteio_BWOrgHeat_58_FD_152960 | JGI IMG/M metagenome (GOLD analysis project Ga0206890, IMG submission 152960) | Enriched cells from forest soil in Barre Woods Harvard Forest LTER site, Petersham, Massachusetts, United States - Alteio_BWOrgHeat_Nextera6 ... | reverse complement strand
AAGGATAGTGATGCGGCTGATAAGTAGTCTGAACCATGATTAAACGGATTTTGAGGATTCCCTTGATCGAATGGCACTTCATTTCGTGGTAATCTTATAAATCCGTTTAATCATGGTTCAGACAATTTTAATTTCGCCATTTTCCACATTTACCGCTTAAAAACCTTAATTTTGCCGCCTTGAAAATTGATGCAGGTATATCAATAATTCATGGTTAACAGGAACAAAAAATGAAAGTTTTAAAATTTGGCGGAACATCAGTAGGTAGTCCGGCCCGTATGAAAAATCTGCTGGATATTGTTGACGCGTCCGAAAGGCAGATCGTGGTATTATCGGCTGTATCAGGCACCACAAATAATTTGGTCGAAATTGGCCAGGCTTATTTGGCAGGCGATAAAAATAAGGCAGCTGCCCTAATAACCGCCTTAAAGGATAAATACGAAATTTTTATAAAGGAACTGTTTGCCAAACCTGAGTTTTTAGCGCAGGGCAAAGAAGTTATTGATTATCATTTTGGGTTATTGACCACTTTGGCTAACGACCTGTTTACCGCTATCGAAGAAAAGATCATACTGGCGCAGGGCGAACTGTTATCGACCACGCTATACCATGTTTATTTAAAAGAGATCGGCGTACCATCGGTATTATTGCCCGCGCTTGATTTTATGAAGATAGATGAGGACAATGAGCCTATTGTTGATCATATCACCTCGCATATCACCCCATTATTGGCTAAACACCCTGCTAATAACCTGTTTATTACCCAGGGATATATTTGCCGCAACGCTTTTGGCGAGATAGATAACCTGCGCCGTGGCGGCAGCGATTATACCGCGTCGTTAATAGGCGCCGGCATCCGCAGCGAAGAAGTGCAGATATGGACAGATATTGACGGGATGCATAATAACGACCCGCGTATTGTGAGCGGTACCAAACCCATAGCGCAACTATCATTTGATGAAGCTGCCGAGCTGGCTTATTTTGGCGCTAAAATATTGCACCCGCAAAGCGTTTTCCCGGCACAAAAATATAAAATACCGGTGCGCCTGTTAAACACTATGGACCCGAAAGCGCCGGGTACCCTGATCACAAACGATAGCGAAAAGGATAAAATAAAATCAATAGCAGCTAAAGATGGTATAACGGCTATCAAGATCAATTCGAGCCGTATGTTGCTGGCTTATGGTTTTTTACGCCGTGTATTCGAGGTTTTTGAACGCTACAAAACATCAATAGATATGATAACCACCTCAGAAGTGGGTGTGTCAGTCACTATTGATGATACCAGTTACCTGGCCGAAATTTTGAACGAACTTAAAGCATTTGGTGTGGTTGAAGTAGATACCGATCATACTATTGTTTGCGTAGTTGGCGATTTTGGTGCAGAAAAACACGGCTACGGTTCGCGCATATTGGAGGCATTAAAACATATACCACTCCGTATGATATCTTACGGCGGCAGCGAACATAACTTATCAGTTCTGGTAAAAACCGGCGATAAGGTGGAAACTTTGAGGAGTTTGCATAGCAGGCTGTTTTAATTTCGGATTTCGGATTTCGGATTTCGGATTTTCGATTTCGGATTTATATAATAAAGCGTCATTGCGAGGAACGAAGCAATCTCTGCAAATGCAAGTCCATTAAGCATAGCTCAGAGATTGTCACACTATTGCTCGCAATGACTGTAAAAGAAAATAACAATGTTCAACAAAAATACCATTACCCGTTTTCAGCAGTTAGAAACTCCATTCTATTATTATGATATGGATGTTTTAAACCAAACGCTAACCGCCTGCCACAATGCTTCGGCTAAGTATGGTTTTCATGTGCATTATGCCATGAAAGCTAACTTTAACCCAAAAGTGCTTGATGCTATACAGGCCATTGGTTTTGGCGCCGATTGCGTAAGCGGCAACGAGGTAAAGGCGGCTATTGAACATGGTTTTGGCAAACAAAAAATTGTTTTTGCGGGCGTAGGTAAATCAGATAAGGAGATAAACCTGGCTTTAGACGCGGACATATTTTGTTTCAATGTTGAATCGGTACAGGAACTGGAGATCATTAATGACCTGGCGAAAGCTAAAAACAAAACGGCCAATGTGGCTATCCGCATAAACCCTAATGTTGACGCGCATACCCACCACTTTATTACTACCGGCCTCGAAGAAAATAAATTTGGCATAAACACCTGGCAGTTAGATGATGTAGTTGCCACTTTGCGTAATTGCGCTAACCTGCAATTTTTAGGTATCCACTTTCATATCGGCTCACAAATTACCGACCTGGAGGTTTATAAAAGCCTTTGTATCCGCATTAACGAGATACAGGACTGGTTTGAGGACCATAATTTTAAAGTTAAGGTATTAAATACAGGCGGCGGTTTGGGTGTTGATTACCATAATCCAGATACCAATACCATCAGCGATTTTGAAGGTTATTTTAAAGTGTTCAGGGATTTCCTGAACGTAAAACCCGGACAGGAAGTGCATTTTGAACTGGGCCGCGCCCTGGTTGCACAAAGCGCGTCATTAATATCAAGGGTGCTGTATGTGAAAAACGGCAAAAAGAAAAACTTCCTGGTATTAGATGCCGGCATGACCGAACTCATCCGCCCGATGCTTTACCAGGCGTATCATAAGATCGAGAATTTGAGTCAGGAGTCCGGAAGTCCGGAAGTCGGAAAGTCAGAAGGTATTAAGTATGATATTGTAGGGCCGATTTGCGAGAGTACCGATTGTTTCCAGAAAGATGTTGAATTTCCACAATCATACCGCGGCGACCTGATTGCCGTGCGCACGGCAGGCGCTTATGGTGAAGTAATGGCTTCGGGCTATAACCTGCGCGATATTGTGGGGAGCGTGTATTCCGACTAATTTAAAACGCTAACCCAAACCGAAAAAAAAACTGGTTGCCTATCTCGGCAGTGCCGAAATAGTTTTTGTATTTGATAAAATAACTGGCTTCCGGGAAAATGTGAAGGAAAAATTTTTCCTGCGGGGTATCGCCACTGTAATACGTATCATCCAATTGATTATGGCCCAGGGTTGTGCCTAAAAAGCCACGTATGCCATGGGTTAAGGTGTTATCGCGGTTATGAAATATTACTTCGGTTGTTAACCCAACGGTAAACAGGTCGGTGCGCGGGTCAACATATACATTTGACTGGCTATAATTAAGAACTGATTTCCTATAGTCAGCATACGAGCCAAACTCATGGCTATAGGCAGCTTCCATACCTATAAAACGAAAGTCAACATTATCCGAAGTCGTGAAAAAATTGGCCGACATCCTGCCGCCCACAGCCCCGAAAAACTTATCGGTAAAATAGCTGGGTTTGGTTTTATCGCCCGTACCATTTTGATAATCGCCAAAAACACCAAACGCGCCGTAAGCCAGGTTAAAATTATTAAAAACATACCCCTGGCTTAAATTAATCTGGCCGCTTACCAATGTATTGTTATAGTCTTCGCTGGGATAAGCCCCAAAGGCAGCCGACACATAGTTTGCTGTTTTTACCGTATCAAACGAGGTTGGTTTAGGCTGATAAGCAATATCATGATGGTATAATGCCGGCGAATATACCTGCGAACAGGATGCAAATAACACCGCGATACAGCTAAAAAGGAATATGTTTCTAATTTTCATAAGCTGAAATAGGTGTTACTAAGATACAAACATATTTGTGTTGGATAAATTATGGTACAAATCAATTTGTTGCAGCCGGTTTGTTATTTGGCTAAAGCCACTAAATTAACCTGTCTTTTATCCGTTGGTTGAAACCAACGGCAATGAAAGTTAACTTCAATGCCGTTCCATTTTGTGGCAATGTCATTAAGCTAGGGAATTAACATTAAAAAAACGACTGGCCCATCGGGCCTACCCCTTTGTAGCTATATCAACGATACCATTTTTTGCGCCATCGGCGCTACCCTTCGCCAATATGCATAATCAGCCTGTCAATTCGGGGTTGCGCCTCCGGAGCAATTTTTATTTCTTATATTTTTTTCCTACAAAGGGATAGGCCCGATGGGCCAAAGAAATATTTTTCATAAAAAAACCATTCTTCCTTAACTTAATTACATTGCCTTTAGGGGGCCGAAAGAGTTGACAAGAATTTATGGAATTTAGCCGAAATTAAACTGATTGACAATAGTAAGCTTCAATTTATTTGACAGCTATGAATTTTCCACTCGAAAAAATAAATCTTTATTGATAGCTTTGTAATTATAATTGTATATTTGACATTTATAAAAACCAGAATAAAACAGAAAATTATTCCCAGCATGTTATAAACCATTTATATTAAAATGAATACAGACCAATTTGTGATCGGGGTAGATTATGGCACCGATTCGGTACGTTCGGTAATTGTTAATGCCCGCAATGGTAAGGAGTTGGCCTCATCAGTTTTTCAGTACCCCCGCTGGAAACAGGGATTGTATTGTGATGCTTCGCAAAATCGTTTCAGGCAACACCCGCTTGATTATGTGGAAGGGCTGGAGCAAACTATAAAAAACTGTATCAAACAGGCCGGTGCCGATGCAGCTAAAGCTATCAAAGCCATAACGGTTGATACTACAGGCTCGACCCTAATTGCGGTGAATGAGCAAGGCGTACCATTAGCATTGATACCGGGATATGAAAATAACCCCGATGCCATGTTTGTATTATGGAAAGATCATACCTCGATAAAGGAAGCGGCTGAAATAAATGACCATGCTAAAAACTTCGATATTAATTACCTGCAATATGTAGGTGGCATTTATTCGTCCGAATGGTTTTGGGCTAAATTATTGCATATTTTACGGGTAAACCCTGAAGTAAGACAAGACTGCTACTCGTGGGTAGAACATTGTGATTGGGTGCCGTTTTTATTAACCGGCGAAACCGACCTGGGTAAAATGAAACGCAGCCGTTGTGCCGCCGGCCATAAAGGATTATGGGCTGCCGAATATGGCGGTTTGCCGCCTGATGAGTTTTTCACCTCGCTCGATCCATTGTTAAAAGGATACACCGCAAGGTTATTTAAAGATACTTATACTTCGGATGTATCTGCCGGAACGTTAAGCGAAGAGTGGGCTGCACGCCTGGGCCTGTCAACCGATGTGGTGATAGGTGTGGGCGGTTTTGACGCGCACATGGGCGCGGTAGGCGGGCAAATAGAACCTTATCATTTAAGCAAGGTAATGGGCACATCAACTTGCGATATACTGGTTGCACCCAATGCTGATATGAAGGGTAAATTGGTGAAAGGCATTTGCGGGCAGGTGGATGGATCGGTTATACCCGGGATGGCCGGTTTAGAAGCCGGGCAATCGGCCTTTGGCGATACTTATGCCTGGTTTAAAAGCCTGCTTTCGTGGCCGTTAGGGGATTTGTTGTCGCAATCAGCGTTGATTGATGCAAAAACGGCAGCAGCTTTAAAAACAGAATTATCGGACAGGATTATAGCCGAATTAAGCAAGCAAGCCGCCCAATTACCACTTGACGAAGATGCCGAACTATCGGTCGACTGGTTAAATGGCCGCCGCACGCCGGATGCCAACCAGTTACTCACCAGCGCTATTACCGGTTTAAGCCTGGGGAGCGATGCCCCACGAATTTTTAGGGCGCTGGCAGAAAGCACCTGTTTTGGTGCGAAGGCAATAGTTGAACGTTTTAAAACAGAAGGCGTACCCGTGGAGGGGTTAATTGGTATTGGCGGCGTAGCTAAAAAATCGGCCTATATTATGCAAATGATGGCCGATGTTTTGCAAATGCCTATCCGCATACACCAGTTTGAACACACCTGTGCCTTGGGCGCAGCCATGTTTGCCGCAACAGCCGCAGGTATTTATCCAAAAGTTGAGGACGCGATGGCAGCCATGGGCGGTGGTTTTGATACTACCTACACCCCGGATGCGGCCCGTTCGGCTTTTTATGAGCAACGTTATCAAAAATATAAGGAACTGGCTGCGTATATTGAACAACAAACCGTTTAAGCTATTATTATGAATTTGCTCCTTCAAATTACGCTGCAAAATCCACCTACCGGGGTTGACTTTGGCCTGCAAAAAGGCCATGGTAACAATTATCACGTTGTAGAAATTCAACGGTCCACGACAGGCGACCTGCAATTTGAACTGACTGTAGAAGTGAAAGGCAACAGTAGTAAAGAAGATCTGCCGGATTTTAAAGGACTTTTTGTACAGGGGCCAAGGCTGGGCAGATTTATCTATATCAATATAGGCCAAAACGCAAGGCAGATAGACTCGATATGGAGCCGAAGGCTAAAAACACCTTTAGCTGGTATTACCTGGGGAACTATTGACCAAATAAAAGCGAATTCAACCCCACGCCTGCAAACTACGGTACCCGGTACGGCAAAAGACGGAGGGCCAAACTGCGCTACCGTTAAACCATTTGCAGGCTGGAATGCTTCAACCTAAATTGAGTGAACTAAGAATCAAAAAATAATAACAATGAGCAAATACGAGCATATCAAACAATTAGCCTACACGGCTAATATGCAGTTGCCAAAACTTAACCTGGTGGTATTTACCTTCGGTAATGTAAGCGCCGCCGACAGGGACCTGGGTGTTTTCGCCATAAAACCAAGCGGCGTACCTTACGAAGATTTATTGCCCGAAAACATGGTGATCGTTGATTTTGACGGAAAGACAGTTGAAGGCAGTTTACGGCCTTCATCAGATACCAAAACACACGCGGTATTGTATTCAAAATGGGATAGCGTGGGCGGTATTTGCCATACCCACTCTGCCTACGCTACGGCCTGGGCGCAATCGCACCGCGATATACCTATTTATGGCACCACCCATGCCGATCATAATACAGTTGATATCCCCTGCGCACCGCCCATGAGCGATGAAATGATAAGGGGCGATTACGAATACGAAACCGGCTACCAGATACTTAATTGTTTACAGGAAAGACACCTGAGTTATAAAGAGCTGGAAATGATATTGATCGGCAATCACGCGCCTTTTACCTGGGGCAAAACCGCCGATAAAGCGGTTTATAACAGCGCTGTGTTAGAGTCGATAGCGCAAATGGCTTTGTTTACCGAGCAGATAAACCCTAAAGTAGCAAGGCTAAAAGAAGCCCTGATAAATAAGCATTACGACCGCAAACATGGCGAGGGAAGCTACTATGGACAGTAGTTCAGTTTGCAGTTGTGAGTGGGCAGTTTGCAGTTATAAATAGGAGATAATTAAATCCTCTTTGCGCGCAGCGGAGAGAGGGTCGCCCAGCGAAGCGTCGGCGGGGTGAGTCAACGCCGATATGCAAATAATTAAGAATAATAACATCAATCAATAATTCAATAATTCAGTAAATCAATAATTACCCAATGATCGATTTAAAAAAGTTAGAAGTTTGGTTTGTTACCGGCAGCCAGGATCTGTATGGCGAAGAAACTTTAAAACAGGTAGCCGAACATTCAAAACAAATAGCCCGTTCGTTTAACGAGGCGGGGCAGATACCGGTACAGGTTGTTTTTAAACCTACCGTAAAATCAAGCGAAGAAATTTATAACATTTTACAGGAGGCCAATACCGCCAAAAACTGTATTGGCATCATAGCTTGGATGCATACCTTTTCGCCGGCAAAAATGTGGATAGGCGGCTTAAAAATAATGCAGAAACCGTTGTTGCAATTGCATACCCAGTTTAACCGCGATATCCCCTGGGAAACCATTGATATGGACTTTATGAACCTGAACCAAAGCGCCCACGGCGACCGGGAATTTGGGTTTATGGTATCGCGTATGCGCATTAACCGTAAAGTGGTGGTTGGCCATTGGCAGGACCCCGAAGTATTAGCCCAAATTGGCGGCTGGAGCCGTGTTGCCGCCGGATGGAACGACTGGCAGGGCGCGCGTTTTGTGCGTTTTGGCGATAATATGCGCTTTGTTGCGGTTACCGATGGCGATAAAGTAGAAGCCGAACTAAAATTTGGTTACTCGGTGAATACCTATGGGGTTGGCGACCTGGTAAAAGTAATTGACGCCATAAGCGATGCGGAAATTGACAAGCTAACCGCCGAATATGAAGAGAAATACGCGGTAGTAGCAGCGCTGCGCAAAGGTGGCGCGCATTACGGCTCGTTACGCGATGCGGCAAAAATTGAATTAGGCCTGCATGCCTTTTTACAGGATGGAAACTTTAAAGGCTTTACCGATACGTTTGAAGACCTGCACGGTATAGTGCAATTGCCGGGTATAGCTGCACAGCGTTTAATGGCTAAGGGTTACGGATTTGGCGGCGAAGGTGACTGGAAAACAGCCGCGCTGGTACGCGCCATGAAAACGATGGGCAGCGGGCTTAAAGGTGGCAACGCTTTTATGGAAGATTATACCTATCACTTTGACCCAACTAACCCGATGGTTTTAGGTTCGCACATGCTGGAAGTGGATGCATCATTAGCAGATGGTAAGGCAAAATGCGAAATACACCCGCTGGGTATTGGCGGCAAAGCCGACCCGGTACGTTTGGTATTTGATGTTGCCGGCGGCCCCGCGCTTAATGCTTCTATTGTTGATATGGGCAACCGGTTCAGGCTGATAGTTAACACGGTTGAAGCAGTTGCGCCGCAACATGACCTGCCTAAGCTACCTGTAGCCCGCGTATTATGGAAACCATATCCGGATATGAAAACAGGCTGTGCCGCATGGATATTAGCCGGGGGGGCACACCATACCTGCTACAGTCAGAACCTAACATCAACCAATATGGAAGACTTTGCAGATATGGCCGGTATTGAATATATATTGATAGACGAGGATACCAAACTCCGCCAGTTAAAAAATGAACTGAAATGGAGCGATGCAGCTTATAAGATGGGGTAAAATATTTGCAAAACTTGGTTTTTAAACCTTAAGTTGGATACACCCTAAATTATCCCTGCCTTTTCCAACTCCGCCTGCATTTGCTGTTGCATGTTTTTTGCTTCGGCACGGGCGGCGTCGGCAAAGTCATGGCCGTTACCGGCGTAGATGATGGAGCGGGAGGCATTTACAATGAGGCCGCAATCTTTATTCATGCCGTAGTGGCAAACTTCTTCTAAATTTCCGCCCTGCGCGCCAACACCGGGCACCAATAAAAAGTTATCGGGCGCAAACCGGCGTATGTTGGTAAACTCGGTGCTTTTGGTGGCACCCACTACGTACATAATACGGTCGGCACCGGCCCAGCTATTGGCTTTTTGTATCACCGCTTCATATAAAAAGCCATGGTCGGTTGTTAAATATTGAAAATCTTTACTCCCTGCTGATGAGGTGAGGGCCAGCAATATCACCCATTTTCCTTCATAAGCCAGGTAAGGCGTTACGCTATCACTACCCATATAAGGCGTTACGGTTATGGCATCAAAGCTCATGCCCGAGGCGTTTTCGTCAAAAAATGCTTTGGCGTATTTATCAGAAGTGTTGCCAATATCGCCGCGCTTGGCATCAATTATGCTTAAGCAATTTTTGGGAAGGTATTTCCAGGTGTCAATTAAGCTTTGTAAACCTTTTATTCCCCGGCTTTCGTAAAAAGCGGCGTTGGGTTTATACGATACGCATAGATCATGCGTGGCATCAATAATGCGTTTATTAAACTCAAATATTGGGTCGGGGTATGTTTTTAAAAAATCGGGTATTTTTTCAATATCAGTATCTAATCCTACACATAAAAATGATTTTTTTTGTTTGATCTGATCTATTAACTGCCGGCGCGAAATCATGAAGGGAGTATGAGTTTTTTGATGCATCAAAAAAACTAAAAATTAACCTAAGTGTTAACTAAATGAAGATATTTTTTTAAAGTTTTGATTATTTAAATTATTTCAGTAAAATTGTAGCGTTTTCCATAAGAATTTTTCTTGCGCTAAAGAAACAATTTAAATTCCGCGTTATTACATTAGTCACCTGGTTTAGAATAGTTGCAAAGCAAGTCGCAAAATAATTTCGTTTAAACAAAATGTCTTCATGTATAATCATATACATCGCATTTATTACAAAACATTCTAATAAAAATCTTTTTTGAATCATAATTCATATCATGTCTGATACAATCGAATTGAACGACAAACTCGTTTCTGAGTTGCGCGAAATTGCCAAAAGTTTAGGTATTGCCGAGGCCGACGAGCTTAGAAAACCGCAGTTAATACATAACATAATTGAACAACAGCAATTAATTGAAGCCGCAAGGGCCCAACAAAGTACTGTTGAACAAAATTACACCGAAATTAATGCGGCCCCCGCTGCAACTACCGATAAAGTGCGTAAAAGGATACGTGTTGTAAAAAACAGTAAAGAGCCACGTATCGACGTGCCTTTAGATGATACCAACCTGTTTGATATACAAGATGATGAGCCGCAGGCAGAAGAGCCCGAAGAGGCTATTGCTGTTGTAGCCGAATCTGTTGATCAGCCACAGGAGGGTGAAACTGCGGCAAAAATTGAAGAAAATGGTTTAGCAAATGCACGCCAGCCAAAATTTGACCGCAGGGCTAATAGCCAAAACACGGGTAACGGTCAGCAAAAAACCCAGGACCCGGCTATAAACCTCGACTTTGATAACGTTATTGTAAACGAAGGCGTATTGGAAATTATGCCTGATGGATATGGCTTTTTACGTTCATCTGATTATAATTACCTTACCTCGCCCGATGATATTTATGTATCACAATCGCAGATAAAACTTTTTGGCCTTAAAACCGGCGATACCGTACGCGGAAGCATACGCCCGCCAAAAGAGGGTGAAAAATACTTTCCGCTGGTACGTGTAGAAGCCATTAATGGCCGTGTACCTGCCGAAGTGCGTGACCGTGTGCCATTTGACCACTTAACACCACTTTTTCCTTCAGAAAAACTAAGCTTGTTTACCGATCCGGGTAATTACTCAACCCGTATCATGGACCTGTTTTCGCCTATAGGTAAAGGTCAGCGCGGATTAATTGTAGCGCAGCCTAAAACAGGTAAAACCATGCTGTTAAAGGATGTTGCCAACGCTATAGCCAAAAATCACCCCGAAGTTTATTTGATCATATTATTGATAGATGAACGCCCCGAGGAAGTAACAGATATGGCCCGCAGTGTACGTGCCGAAGTGGTATCATCAACTTTTGATGAGCCTGCAGAACGCCACGTAAAAATTGCCAATATTGTTTTGGAAAAAGCTAAACGCATGGTTGAGTGCGGCCATGACGTAGTTATACTGTTAGACTCTATCACCCGTTTGGCCCGTGCTTATAATACCGTTGCACCCGCATCAGGTAAAATATTATCGGGTGGTGTTGATGCTAACGCGCTGCACAAACCTAAGCGCTTTTTTGGCGCGGCACGCAACATTGAAGACGGCGGCTCATTAACCATTATTGCTACCGCGTTAACAGAAACCGGCTCGAAAATGGATGAGGTTATCTTTGAAGAATTTAAAGGTACAGGTAATATGGAGTTACAGTTGGATCGTAAATTATCTAACAAACGTATATTCCCGGCTATTGATATTACCGCTTCAAGTACCCGTCGTGACGACCTGTTGCTTGACCGCGAAACCTTACAACGTATATGGATATTGCGTAACCACCTTGCTGATATGAACTCGCAGGAGGCTATGGAATTTTTACAAAGCCAGATAAGAGGTACAAAAACTAACGAAGAGTTTTTAGTATCGATGAATTCGTAGTTTAGTTAGAATAAGTTTTAAAGGTTGTAAATGTTGAAAAGGTTGAATTATATTAACCGCTTAACACTTACAACCTTTATAACATCTGCAACATTTCCAACTAAAAATGAGGGTTAATGTTAAAATAATTCGAATTTGTATTTTTTTGGCTTTGTAACTTCTGCAACTTTTACAACCTTTACAACTCCTGATTAACCAAAATGAAGAAGCGAGTAAAGAAACATCTTCCCAATGCTATTACCTGTGCTAACTTATTCAGCGGCTGTGTGGGCATTGTTTTTGCCTTTCAGCAAAATTTAATTGTCGCGGCTTATGCCTTGTTCCTGGCGGCAATTTTTGATTTTTTTGATGGATTTGCTTCCCGGGTTCTTCAATCTTTTTCTGGGATAGGTAAGGAACTTGATTCGCTGGCTGATATGGTTAGCTTTGGCGTACTGCCTTCGGTTGTTTTATATGAACTGTTTTTACAGGCGCATCAAATTGACAAGGTAAGCCCTTTTTTAAATTTTATTGCCTTTTTAATACCGGTATTTTCGGCTTTACGTTTAGCCAAGTTTAATACGGATACAAGGCAGGCCGAAATATTTATTGGCTTGCCAACACCGGCCAATGCCATTCTTATAGCATCGTTACCATTAATTATCGACCAATACCCTCAATTGACAGGTTATATACTAAACCCGTATGGTTTATCGGTATTTACTATAATAATGTGCGCGTTATTGGTGGCCGAAATTCCGCTGATGTCGCTCAAGTTTAAGAACAGTGATTTTAATAAAAATATTTATCGCTATTTACTGCTGCTATTCTCAGCAATATTGATACTATTTTTTAAATTTGCGGCAGTTCCGGTGGTCATATTTATCTATATCATCTTATCTATAATTCAATTTAAAATCGCAAATGACGAAGTTCCAGGCTGAAATAGACGTAATGCCCAAAAAAGAAATACTTGACCCTCAAGGAAAAGCGGTTACAGGTAGCATGAAAAACTTAGGTTTATCTGAAATACAAAACGTACGTATTGGTAAACACATTTCGTTAGAAATTGAAGCCGATAGTGCCGAAACTGCCCACGCTAAAGTTGAAGAAGCCTGCAAGAATTTATTAGCCAACCTTATTATGGAAAGCTATAGTTTTAAGATAGAAAAGGTTTAAAGCCGCGCCTCTGCCTCTGCTTTTATTTTAATTAACGCCGGTATATTTATATTGAGGTTTGCCTTAGCCTGGCTAAATTTTGCTGCAATATCATCGGGGTTTTGTACGCCATCCTTGCAACTTGATTCAATATCCTGCATTAATGCCTGGGTATCTAACATACCGAAAAAGCCAAGCGTGGGTTTTAATTTATGCACGGCAGAACCCGTTGTTACCCAATCCCTGCTTCCAATACCGTCACTGATCGCTTCTAACGACTCGGTCGTTTGCTGCAAAAACATGGCTATTGATTCAATTATAAATTCGTCACTGCCATCGGCAATTTCATTTAACAGCGATAAGTCAAGGTCCTGGTTTGAGTTAATATCAGACATTATAGAGGTCTAACCGGGTTTAAAATTAACTCAAATATAACTTTTTTACAACCAAGTCATCTTTAAGCTCGTTTTTAAGTTGCAAAATGCTTTTATTCAAAACCGGGTGAATAAATGACGGCGCAATTTCGGCGAGCGGCTCTAAAGTAAACCTGCGGGTATGCAATTCGGGATGAGGCACATGCAGGCCGGGTTGGTTTATGATGTCTGAGTTATAGAATAACACATCAATATCAATTATCCGCTGGCCCCATTTTTCTTCCCTAATCCTCCCTATAACTTTTTCAATAGCTAATACTTTTTGCAGGACGACCTGCGCCGAAAGTTCTGTTTGTAGTACGATAACCTGGTTCAAATAATCGGGCGAATCTGTTTTACCCCACGATTGTGTTTCATAAACGGCAGATGCTTTTATAACAGGCGCAATTTCACTTTCGATATGCCCGATTGCCTGTTGCAGAAATGAATTTCTGTCGCCTAAATTGCTGCCTAATAGTAAAAAAACGTCATTCATGTTGTAACAAATATTATGGACAATGCTCTTAATATTATATCGCATTGTTTGTTATGTTTGCATAGATATAAATATTTAGAATATTAAATGAAACAATTTTTCAAATTTGTCCTGGCTACGTTTGTCGGACTAATTTTAACATCTGTAATTATAATTTTAGTTATCGCCGGTATCATAGCAGCGGCAAGCAGCGATAAAACAGTTGAGGTTGAACCAAATTCAATTTTACATATAGCTATTAACTACACCATTAACGAGCGTACGCCCAACAACCCCTTATCCGGTTTAAGTTTTTTAGGCGATGGCGATAAGTCAATAGGCCTTAAAGATATATTGGCCAATATTAAAAAAGCCAAAACAGACGATAATATCAAAGGCATATTTTTGGATGAAAGCTCGGTAGCAGCCGGGCAGGCAACCATTGAAGAAATACGTAACGCGCTGATAGATTTCAAAAAGTCGGGGAAATTTATCATCGCTTATTCTGAAGTTTACAGCCAGGGGTTTTATTACCTGGCATCGGTAGCTGATAAGGTTTATGTTAACCCTAAAGGCATTTTTGAATTTAAGGGCTTTAGTTCGCAGGTTACCTTTTTAAAAGGCGCGCTTGATAAACTGGGCATTGAGGCACAGATAATTAAAGTGGGTACTTATAAAAGTGCTGTTGAACCTTATTTTTTAACCCAAATGAGCCCTGCCAACCGCTTGCAGGTTACATCCTATTTAGGATCGATGTATGATCATTTTTTAACCGGCATCAGCGTTAGCCGCAAGCTTAACAAGGATAGTTTGTTTACCTACGCCAACGAAATGATGATCAAAGAGCCGCAGGACGCGTTAAAGTATAAATTGGTTGACGGCTTAAAATATAAAGACGAGATATTAGACGAGCTACGCCAGCGTACCGGGCTGGATAGCAAAGCCGATATAAAAAGTGTTGAAATAGGCGAATATACCAGCACTGATGTTAAAACCGACGACGATACAAAAGGATCGTCAAAAAACCGCATAGCGGTTGTATATGCTTCGGGCGAAATTGCCGGGGGCGATGGAGATGATAACAGCATTGGGTCTGAGGGTATTTCAAAGGCGTTACGTAAGGTAAGGCTTGATAACAAGGTGAAAGCGGTTGTATTGCGTGTAAACTCACCTGGAGGCAGCTCATTGGCATCAGATGTGATATGGCGCGAGGTAATGCTCACCAAAAAAGTAAAACCTATCATTGTATCCATGGGCGATGTTGCGGCATCAGGCGGGTATTATATCGCCTGCGCGGCCGATTCGATCATTGCCGAGCCTAATACCATAACCGGTTCGATAGGTATTTTTGCGGTGATACCCAATCTGAAAAAACTGTTTAACGATAAGCTGGGCATAACCTTTGATGGCGTTAAAACCGGCAAGTTTGCCGACCTTGGCGATGTAAGCCGCCCGTTAACACCCGAAGAAAAACTGATACTGCAAAACCAGGTTAACCGTGGTTATGACGATTTTACCAAAGCGGTAGCCGAAGGACGGCATAAAACACAGGCCTATATCAACAGCATTGGCCAGGGCCGCGTTTGGACAGGCGAGCAAGCTTTAAAAATTGGTTTGGTAGATCGGTTAGGTAATATCAATGATGCCATTCAATCGGCAGCTAAAAAGGCCAACCTGAAAAACTATAAACTGGAAGCTTACCCCGAGCAAAAAAGCATTTTCAACAAGTTTGGCCTGGGCTTAAATGCCGAGATAAAAACCCACATGCTAAAATCAGAGCTTGGCGAAAACTTTAAATATTACGAACAGATAAAAGGGCTGACACAACTAATGCGCACACCGCAGGCCCGGATGCCGTATGAGGTGGAGGTTCATTAGGAGTTCATACAACGAATCAAGAACCAAGAGTCAAGACCTAAGAAATAGTTGTAACATAACAATTGTATTAAAATGGGGGCAGATTGGTAAGGCCTTGTCGAAAGACAACAGCATCTGATATGATTTTTTAATCTATCTTGATTCTTGGCTCTAATTTATAGATATTCGGCTTCATACTTTTCGGTAGCGGCGGTCATTTGTTTTAATTGTTCAATTTCTGCCGGCGACAGGTCTTCTTCACCCCGTTCCATCAGCTCAAAAATAGCTATCATGGTTTCCTGGTAGGCTTCTTCGGTGGTTATTGTGAGGTTATTTTCCATTTTTTAAAGATAGATAAAACAGTATTAATAATTGTTTTGTTAGTTACACAATAATGTAACGTTTGAAGATTAGATTTAGTAGATTTGTATATGACCACGGATAAGAAGAGTGAGGAAGTAAAACAAAAATTACAGGAAGCAGAATTATTACTGCGTTGTAAACAGGCATTTCAGGATGCAAACTTATTTAAACAAGGTAAATTAGAAACAAAGCCAATAGTCAAATTATTAGGTGAGTTATAAAAATTTAAGATCATAAAAGAATATTCTTCACAAAAGCCGCCTATTACAGGCGGCTTTTGTATTTTTACATCCTAACCCAATTATGGAAAATAAGCCAATAGCCCGTAGGCTTCGCCTGTTATCGCAACTCATGGAACTGCATGAGGTTAACCCCTTTAAGATAAAATCTATCGCCAATGCAGCTTTTAATATCGACAAACTGCCTTATGCTGTTGACGGAAAAACTTTTGAGGAACTGGAGAAAATAAGCGGTATTGGTAAAAGTGTTGCTGCCAAAATTATTGAACTGGTGCAAACCGGTACCATGACCGAGTTGGAAGAATTATTAGCAGCCACGCCGCCCGGCGTGGTGGAGATGATGGGTATTAAAGGTATCGGCGCAAAAAAAGTATCCATAATATGGCATGAACTGGGCATTGAAAACCTGGGCGAGCTGTATTATGCCTGTAACGAAAACCGGCTGATCGAAGCTAAAGGGTTCGGGTTAAAAACGCAGGAGGATATTAAAAAATCCATCGAGTTTAAAATGGCCAGCAATGGCAAGTTTTTATATGCGCAGGTTGAGCCGGAAGCCAGGGCTTTGATGGATCTGTTAAAAAATGTTTTCCCGGGTGCATTGATTGAGTTTGCAGGCGAGTTTAGGCGTACCTGCGAGATCATTACCGACCTGATTATTGTTATAGGCAGCCGCGACCAGGAAATTACCTTGCAAACGGTATTAACGTCGGATTTTATAAAAGAAATTAAATCAGAAGGTAACCACGTAACGGGCAAAACCGAAAACGGATTAAGTGTTGAACTGATATGCGTTGAGAAAAGGTATTTTCATAAAACGTTGTTTATGCAAACCGGTAATGACGAGCATGTAAAGGCGGTTTTAGGCAGGATATCAGATATTATTGATCAGCCCGAAAGCGAAGAGTTAATATATACTAAAGCGGGCCTGGAGTTTATGAAACCCGAACTGCGTGAGGGCGATACTTTTATTAAAAAAGCGGGGCGTAATGAATTGCCGGTGTTGATCAGTTACCATGATCTGAAAGGTACACTGCATAACCACAGCACCTGGAGCGATGGAGTAAACACCGTTGAAGAAATGGCCCTTTATTGCCGCGATCAGTTAAAACTGGAATACCTCGGCATGTGCGATCACAGTAAAAGCGCTTTTTACGCCAAAGGCCTGAGCATTGAACGTGTGTTGCAGCAACAGGAGGAGATTGACCATTTAAATAAAAAACTGGACGGGTTTCATATTTTCAAGGGGATCGAATCTGATATATTAAATGATGGGTCGCTGGATTACCCGGATGAAATATTGAAGAAGTTTGATTTTATTGTAGCATCGGTACACTCCAATCTTAAAATGGAAGAAAAGAAGGCTACTGAGCGTTTGATCAAAGCGATAGAAAATCCTTATACCACCATACTCGGGCACCCAACCGGCCGGTTATTATTGAGCCGTAATGGTTATCCTATCGACTATAAAAAAGTAATTGACGCGTGCGCAGCAAACAAGGTTATTATTGAAATTAATGCCAACCCATTAAGGCTCGACCTTGACTGGCGATGGCACCAGTACGCGCTGGATAAAGGCGTTTGGCTATCTATAAACCCCGATGCGCACCGCGTTGAAGGATTTTTAGATATGCATTATGGTATATTAGTTGCCCGCAAGGGTGGATTACATAAAGAACGGTGCCTGAACGCATTGAGCCTGGCAGAAATTAAGGAAGTATTTAATTCAAAAAAACATAAAGCATAAATGGTAATTGAAGAACTTTTAGCTCATCAAAAAGTATTGCAAAGCGTAATTGATACCCTTACCGGTGATATTGAAACTGCCTGCCAAATGATGACAACAACCATAAAAAACGGCAATAAGGTTTTACTGGCCGGCAACGGCGGCAGCGCTGCCGATGCACAGCATATAGCTGCCGAGTTAAGTGGCCGGTTTGTGAAGGACCGCAAGGCTTTGCCGGGTATTGCTTTAACAACAGATACCTCTGCCATAACTTCGATAGCCAATGACTATGGTTATGATTTTGTTTTTTCGCGCCAGTTGGCCGCGCTGGCACAACCGGGCGACCTGTTTATTGGTATATCAACCAGCGGTAACAGCCAGGGGATATTAAACGCTTTTATGACCGCGAAGGAAATGAATTGTAAAACTTTAGGGCTTTCGGGACGCGATGGCGGTAAAATGAACGGACTGTGCGATTTGAATATCATTGTGCCCTCGCCAATTACCGCGCGCATACAAGAAATGCATATTTTGATAGGGCATATACTGTGTAAAGCAGTGGATGATTTGTTTTAGAGTCATTATTAATTTGATTTAGATGAGAACTGATATAGAACAAACACTTTTAAGTAAAATACAGGACCTTACGTCATTGAAAGCCACCATGAACGCCTGGAAGTCTGAACGTAAAAAGGTGGTTTTTACCAATGGCGTGTTTGATCTGTTGCATACCGGGCATATAACCTATATGGCTAAAGCTGCTGAGTTGGGCGATAAACTGGTTATCGGGTTAAATTCAGATAGCTCGGTAAAACGGATAAAGGGCCCTGACAGGCCGGTTAATGATCAAAACAGCCGGGCGCTGTTATTGGCCGCATTGTTTTTTGTGGACGCGATAGTGGTTTTTGAAGAAGATACTCCTCATCAGCTAATAAGCACTTTATTACCCGATGTATTGGTAAAAGGCGCTGATTATGCCATTGAAAACATAGTGGGCGGCAAAGAAGTAATTGCCAATGGGGGTGAAGTGAAAACCATTGATTTTGTTGACGGCTATTCGTCAACCGCTATTATTCAAAAGATCAAGGGCAGGTAATTGCGTCATCACTTTAGGGTAAATATAGTATCTTTGAATTTTATTGTTTTAACATGGTTAGTGAGCTTTGTAATCGAATATTTGAACAAGTAGTTATTGATTATCATATCCATAATGATATCGGCAAGCCATATAAAAACCCTTATGCCGAAGGTGAATTGGAAAGTTTATTATATGCCAAATGCTGGATAGATACCGCGCAATGGCACATGGAAGACGAAATACGCAACCCTGCTATTACTCCTGCTGAAGTTGTACAATGGAAACGGCGGATTGACGGATCAAACCAGGACCGCACCGATATTGTAGAGGTAATAGACGATTATTTTTTTACAAAATATAAAAATACACAACCCAAAGCATCTGCCCGTTTTAATACAGAAAGCCCGGCATGGGCTATTGACCGCCTTTCTATCCTGGCCTTAAAGATCTACCACATGCGCGAGCAAACCGAAAGGGTAAATGTTGATGAAGCATTGTTGGCTAAAAACAAACAGAAACTGGCTATACTGTTACAGCAACAAACTGACCTTTCATTAGCTATTGATGAACTGTTGCATGATATAGAGAAAGGGGACAAGTACATGAAGGTTTACCGCCAGATGAAAATGTACAATGACCCCGAGCTTAACCCGGTTTTGTACAATAAAAAGTAAATGCCGGCCTCAAAGCATATACTGGTTACACGGTTTTCGTCGATGGGCGATGTTGCCATGACAGTGCCGGTTGTAAAAGCGCTGCTTGACCAAAACCCCGGCCTATCTATAACTTTTGTTTCGCGGCCTGTATTTGCTGAATTTTTCGCAGGCATACCACGCCTTGATTTCTTTGGAGCTAACCTAAATACCAATTATAAAGGGTTCGGAGGTATTTTGAATTTATATGCTGATTTAAAAAAGCATAGAACTTATACTGCAGTAGCCGATCTGCACGATAATTTACGCACTAAAATACTTAGAAACCTTTTTCGATTATCAGGAAGGCAGGTCAAAAATATTGACAAAGGCCGGGCTGAAAAAAAGGCGCTGACACGTTTCCCAAACAAGTTGCTCAAACCTTTAAAACGCACTGCCGAGCGTTATGCCGATGTTTTTAGAGAATTAGGTTTCAACCTCGAATTAGATTACCAATTAGTTAAAGAGCCATCTGCATTAACCGATGAGATCATAGCGGTTACGGGCGAAAAAACCAAACCGTGGATAGGCATTACCCCATTTGCACAGTATAAAGGAAAGACCTTCCCCGTAGAAAAAATGGAAGAGGTGATCAGGCTATTGGGCGACCATGACGTTAAAGTTATCCTTTTTGGCGGAACGTTGATGGACGAAGAAGTTTGCCAACAGTGGGAATTGAAATTTAACCATGTTGTTTCTGTTGTTCGAAAATTGACGATGCAACAGGAACTGGTACTGATCAGCCAGCTCAATGTGATGCTGAGTATGGATTCGGCAGGTATGCACCTGGCATCTTTACGAGGTACGCCGGCAGTGTCTGTTTGGGGCGCAACCCATCATTATGCAGGTTTTTTGGGTTACGGGCAATCAGAAAATGACATAGTTGCTGATAATATCGAGTGCCGCCCATGCTCGGTATATGGCAATAAACCCTGTTTTAGAAAAGATTATGCGTGTTTGTATAATATAAGCCCCCAAACGGTAGTTAACAGCTTACTGAAGTTTGTATAATGATAAAAAGGCTGGCCATTACGTTGCTACTAATAGTGATTTGCTTATGCGCCAAATCACAAATACATTATGGGGTTAAGGTAAGCGGCGGTATTGCTACTCAGTATATCAATGAGTTTGGTATCAGTTCCACTAATATAATTACCACATTCAATATTGGCGGCGTTGTCGAATTGCCTGTTAAATATGGTTTTTGGCTGCAAAGCGGCCTGGGTATCACCGGCAAGGGCTCGGTTCTGCATGATGGGGCATTAACCACTACCACACATTTAACTTATCTTGAACTACCGCTAAACATTATCCGCAAATTTACATTTACTGACATAGGGAAGTTTTATATCGGGGCAGGTGTATATGCGGCCGACGGGTTAAGCGGGAGCTTTTATTACCAAACCCCCAGCAGCAGCAGTACCGATTTTGTTAGATATGGCAACACCAATGATTTTAGACAAATTGATGCAGGTTTGAACTTTTTAACCGGATTTGAACTGAAAAATAAAGTAACTTTTGATTTGAAATATTCATTAGGCTTAAATAACATCGCATCCGATCCGCAAAAAGCAACCGGTACCACTGAAATAAAGAACAGGGTATTTTCAATTGGTTTGGGGTATTTGTTTTAATATTATTGATCATGAAAAAGCTATTATTGATCCGCCATGCAAAGGCCACACATGAAACAGGTTATGCCGATTTTGAACGGCCTTTAAAATATTCGGGTTTGCAGGATGCGGCAATAATGGCCGCCCGCTTACAGGAACATTCATTAATACCGCAAATATTAATATCAAGCCCGGCCCTGCGTGCGCTAACTACAGCTAATATCTTTACCGAGCATTTATCATTACCGCAAGCTGGCACCAATATAAACATCTATGAAGCAGACAATGACGCGTTAATTACCATCGTTGAGGAATTACCTAATGACCATGATTTTATTGGCCTTGTTGGGCATAACCCGGGGTTTAGCCAACTGCTTTATTACTTAACCGGGCAAATACGTGACGTAGAAACCTGTGCTACCGTGTTAATTCAATTTGAGCTGGACGAGTGGGGAGCTATCGGTAACAATAGCGGGAGTATTGTTTATTATAGCTCGCCGGTACAGTAGTCTGAACCATGATTAAAGGATTAGACCGATTTTCATGATTTGCTTATCAGCTATTAGGATGGTCAATTTCTCAGGGCGACCCATTGACAGGTCATCCTTTAATCCTTAAAATCCCACAAATCATGGTTCAGACATCAACAGCTCCGCAATAGCAATATCTTCAGGAAAAGTTATCTTGATGTTGCGGTAGTTTCCTTCTATTAAATTTATAGCTACGCCTGTTTCTTCAACTACACTGGCATCGTCCGTAAATTTGGGGTTATAGGGCTGTTTATAAGCTTCCCGTAACTGTGCTAGTTGAAATGTTTGCGGTGTTTGCACCAGGTAGATCTCATCACGTATTAAGCTTAACGACCGGTTATTTTTAAGCTGCCGTACAGAATCGCGGCTTTTAACCGCTACAACCGCGTTGCCATGTTCGGCCGCGCAGGTGTAGGAGTGATCTATGATTTTGGTATCTGTTAGTGGCCTTACAGCATCGTGTATGGCTACTACGGCAGTTGTATTATCTTCGATCACATCAAGTCCGTTTTTAACGGAGTGGAAGCGGGTTTCGCCGCCGCTTACCAATTGATGCGGGATGGTAAAACTATGTTCTAAACACAATTGCTGCCAATAGGTATGAAAATCAGCAGGAAGAACTAAAATGAGTTTGGGTTTGAACTGGCTTTGATAAAAAGCGCGGATAGTATGCATTAAAACAGGAACCCCCCCCAGCAATAAAAACTGCTTAGGCACTGCCGACAGCATTCTGCTGCCCGAACCACCGGCTACTATAAGGGCGTAGCAGTGAGATTTGAGATTTGAGATTTGAGATTTGAGATTCGAATTACTCATCCATAGCTAATTTAAAATGATAAGAGATTTGAATATAACCCAAATCTCTTATCTATAACCTAAATCTAAATTAAATAAGATTAGAAAAAATGTCTCAAATCTCACATCTAATATCTCACATCTAATTAGATGATCAGCATGGCATCGCCGTAGCTGTAAAAGCGGTATTTTTCTTTGATAGCCACTTCATAAGCGTTCATTACATACTCATAGCCGCCAAATGCCGATATCATCATCAACAGGGTTGACTCAGGAGTGTGGAAATTGGTGACCATTGAATTAGCAATACTAAAATCATACGGCGGGAATATGAACTTGCTTGTCCAGTCGTTAGCCGCTTTTAAGGTTTTATTAGCAGATACCGCCGATTCAATGGCACGCATAGAAGTTGTGCCTATGGCGCATATCCGTTGTTTGTTTTCAATGCCTTTGTTTACAATATCGGCTTGTTTTTGCTCAATGATAAACTGTTCCGAATCCATTTTATGTTTGGTCAAATCTTCAACCTCAACCGGGCGGAAAGTGCCCAAACCTACGTGTAGGGTAACCTCGGCAAATTCAATACCTTTTAATTCAAGGCGCTTCATCAGCTCGCGGCTAAAGTGCAAGCCGGCAGTAGGAGCCGCAACAGCGCCTTCGTGCTTGGCAAATATGGTTTGATAGCGTTCCTTATCTTCGGCAGTAGCTTTACGTTTGATATATTTTGGCAGCGGTGTTTCGCCTAATATCTCCACGTTACGACGGAATTCTTCATCGGTGCCATCAAACAAAAAGCGGATGGTACGGCCACGCGAAGTAGTATTGTCAACAACTTCGGCAATCAGCAGGTCATCATCACCGAAATACAATTTATTGCCTACGCGTATTTTACGTGCCGGGTCAACCAACACATCCCATAAACGCAATTCTTTATTTAATTCCCTTAATAAAAAAACTTCGATGGTAGCACCAGTTTTTTCTTTATTGCCATACATGCGGGCCGGAAATACTTTGGTATTGTTAAGGATCATAACATCCTTATCGTCAAAGTAATCCAATATGTCTTTAAATACCTTATGCTCAATTTTACCAGAATCACGGTGTAAAACCATTAAGCGCGATTCATCACGAATATCAGAAGGTGAATGTGCGATAAGTGAATCAGGTAAATTGAATTTAAATTGAGATAATTTCATGCTAATATATATGAATTTTCAGGGCGCAAATGTACAAATATATTTGGTGATTACGCCGATTTTTTTATGATTGGGCTAAGGGTAAATGGGTAAATAAATACTTTTAAGGCTTTATTTGGTTGAATAAAGGGAATAACTAAACATTAATGTATAAATAATATCAAGGAGCGGTCTTTTCGACCCGCAAAATTTCGGAAAAACCGTTTTTGTTTTTTTATGTATTTATTGTTGAAAAATCAGGCTAAAAACGCGGTGGTAAACCTGCAGAAACGCAGGTTATTATTAAAGATACACAAAAATAGCGACTTTTCAAAATATACGGTTAATATAAGTTGTTATAGCTAAAATGCTGCCTGCAAAGCGGTTAAATGAGGGTATTCCTCCAAAATATTTGAGTAAACTATACTCATTATTTGAAAGTCAATTAAACATTTAAACCCGCTATAACATCGTTTTAATGCTGCCTCATGTTGCTTTAGCAGCACCTCAAGTTGCCTTAAACAGCTATCATCACACCTGCTGTGCATATTTAAACGCCTCCAGCCACAATTCATTTTTAAACAGGCAAATCGGGGTAAAAAATGCTTGCGGTGGTGGCGTGAATTCAAATAGGCTATTTGTCAAATTTGTGGAGTTGAAGCATGATTGCTAATAAAAAAAGGTTTCAGATATTATTTTACCATCCTTAACGCCAAAAACTGCAATTTCTGCCAGCTGCAACCTTTGGCCATTTTTCAGGGTCATGTCCCTGCCCATAGCTACACTAAAGTAGCTGCCTCCAACTACCGGTTCGCTGCAAAAGAAGCTGTGTACTTCTGCTATAAGTTCCTGCCTGGCTTTTGACTTTGCTAAAACCGCTTCAATACCCCGGGTTATAGTGGGCACACCCATTGATAAAGCATGTTCAGGTTCGGTACAAATAATGTCGGCACTATAAAACTGTTGATAAATTTCAGCCACCTGCCTTTGTTGAAAAAGGTCATAGTAGCCATTGGCTAATTCTTGAGTTGTCATATTTTCTTGATTAATTAATAATACAAAAATATTCCATTAATCAACACTTAAAGTATTAATAAGTGTTGTATATTTGCTTAATCGTATCAATTTATAAAATGGATGCTTTAAGTACCATATTAGAAACAACCAGGTTGAGGAGTGTTGTTTATAGCAAATTTCCTCTTGCCGCACCTTGGGGACTGGATATTGTTCAGGACGAAAATTCGCAATTCTGGCGGTTGGTGAGCGGCAGTTGCACTATCGGATCGCCTGATGGCCGTATCATAGAAATGGCGGAAGGCGACCTGGTATTTGTACCTCATGGAACCGCCCACTGGATAGGCAATAACGCTACAAGTTTACGCATGCCGTCGCCCGAATTTGTTAAGGCCCGACGGGCTGGACTCCCTGTTTTTAACGGTGGGGGTGATGTAACTACGCTTATAGCGGGGCATTTTGAATTTGATTACCTGCCTCTGCATCCTTTTTTAAAGGATTTGCCTCCAATTATTCATATCAAACAATACGGCACCGAAAATCAGCTGTTACTAAAGCAGGTTACGCAATTAATGCTGGAAGAACTTAATAACGAAAGGCCGGGAAGCAGTATAACGCTCAAATGTTTGTCAGAAATTATGTTTATCAATATCATCAGGGCATATTTAGAACAGGCGGTGCCCAACAGTGGTTTTCTTTCCGCATTAAACGATCCGAGGATCAGCAAGGCGCTAAAACTGATGCAGGACTCACCTCAAAATGATTGGACGCTGCAATCGCTTGCATCGGCTATTGGCATGTCGCGTTCTGTTTTCTTTAACCAGTTTAAAAAATTGGTACATGAAACGCCGTTGAGTTACCTTACTAATTGGCGCATCCGGCAGGCCCAAAAGCTGTTAATGACGGATAACAGCAATATATCCCAAATTGCAGCAAACGTTGGTTATCAGTCGGAAGCGGCTTTTAACCGGGTCTTTAAATCAAAAATAGGGCAAACTCCGGCGGTGTACAGGAGAAGTAAGTTTTTAAAGTAAGTTTTTAGGAGGCGATACTTATTCATCAATAATTTTAATTAGCTCTTGTTGGCGTCCCATAGCTATCGGGACACCAACAAAGGCCTGATATTAAAAATGAAAGGTAGTACTGACTTGCTTTCATTTTTCTTAATTTGGACTGCTTTTTATCGCCTATTATCAAATAGTACCAAAAACCAACCCAATGACCAATCCTATCCCGAAAACTATCTTTTCTTCCTGGTTTATTAAATTTTTGGATTGTCTGTTTGTAGCAATTGCATTGTTCGACGCCTATGATTCAATGGTAGCATTTCTATTAGTATCTTTATTTCCCCAGATGACTATTTTATTTTTCGGATGGATCTCGCCAGTCCTGAAGATAGTCGGCCTGGTATTTGCCATTGGATATCCTATATATTGGCAACGCAAAGAAAGCCGCAATGCAACAGATTCCGGTTTAAGACATGCGTGGTTCCGGGGAGTTTTGCGCTTTTGGCTGGCCCTGGAGATATGCAATTATGGCTTCGCCAAAATTTTAGGAACGCAATTCGGGCATGTCTATTCCCGCGCAGATTCGCTGGTTGGTAGCCTTAACGGGCTTGACCTCACCTGGAACTATTTTGAACACTCGTATGCAACATCGGTGATCATCGGCCTGATTCAAATCGGTGGCTCGATTTTATTATTGTTCCGGCGTACTACGCTCGCAGGTGCCGCGGTTTTACTGCCGGTAATGGTAAATATCGTGATGATCGATATATTCTACGGTATTCCTCCCGGTGCCTTGATGAACGCCATTTTATTTACACTCGGTTTGTGTTATCTTTTGCTATTACGCTGGAAGGATATCTGTGCTGTATTTTTGAAGGTCCCTTCCGGCATAACACCTATAAGATCGGGATATACCAAAAATCTACTAAGGTTATTCGTTATTATCTATGCATTTTTATTTATCTACCATTTTTCCAACCTAAAATCCTCAAAAAATTTAACGGGTAGATGGCATGTGGAACAGATGATCAGAAATGGAGATACCCTAAAGGCGAATGCCTGGCTTACTGATCCAGGCGCCTGGAAGAATATTTATCTTGAAGAAAACGGAACGATGACCATCAGTTCTAATCCTTTTGTGGTAGAAGCGAAGAGATCACAGCGGGGACGATATCAATACAACGACTCGATTCATGAGATGAAACTTATATTATGGGAAGATCACGGAGATTGCGATACCATAAATGCATCTGTTTCTGCTAATGATAGCAAGCACATGCTCTGGAAAATACTGGACAATAAAAATACGCTGTTTCTTAAACTGTCACGACAGTAAAAATACGCTGTTCTCGCTTTTGTTGGTGTTATCACCATAGCTGCTCGGAAGAATTTGTTGTGCAGATATACATTCCCCTCTCCAGCGGGGGCGCGCAGATTGTGTGGCTGCAGGGGTGTGTTAATGAAGCGAGAGACACACCCCTCTCTCAAGAGGGGAATCGCACAATTCCGCCGCTCTTTTTGGTCAGCCCCGGCCAGCTAACCTACCCTTTCTCAAACCTTCCCGTCTTTTTCGTTAAGCTTATTTTATATAAGATCAACTCTACACCATTGCCCACATCACTTGCGTTATCTGTGAATCCATGTGATGGCTGCGCGGTTGCTCCCCTGGTAAGCGGCATTACTTTGTTGACGATCATTTGCATGGCAAACTCGCGTTCAAACAGGTCGGTAATTTCTGCAAACTTACCCCATGCAACCACACTTTCCCAGTTTAACAGGTCGTCAATAGCATCAACCTGGAAACATACATCAGGGTTTTTGCGCATAATATCAATTTTCATCCCCTTGGCCGAATGGCCGTATATGGTATTGCCCTCATAAACATAATTGATGGGCACGATATAAGTAATGCCATCGGCATGGCAGCCAATGCGGCCTACCGGAAGTTCTTTTAACAAGTTTTCAATTTGTTTTTTGTCTAATTCTCCTAACATGGTACAAACTTGCTGAATATTCAATGGCGCGGCAATGATGATAAACACTTTAAATAGTGACTAAGATCATTCGCCAAACACAGCAATGCTGGCAACTTTGTATATCATGAAAAAGCTACTCATCGCAACAGATTTTTCGACCACTGCAAAGCACGCGGCCGAATACGGATACTTATTGGCCAAACAATTGAAGGCAGGCGTATTCCTTTGTAATACCATTACCATCCCTGCGGAAGCATCAATGTCGGGGATGACTATTTGGCCGCTGGAAGAGAGCGATACACTGCTCGAAGATTCTACCGAAGAATTAAAGCGTTTAAAAGCGCACCTGGAACAGACCGACCACACAGATACCTTTAGGCCGCCGGTTGATTATTTAAACGAGGCCGGAACGGTAAGGGATATTGTAAATAACTCAACCTTTAAACAAAAAGTTGATATGATTATCGCCGGAACACATCAACCGGATGTGCTGGGCACATTCTTATTGGGAAACCATACCCATGAGTTGATCGAAACGTGTATTAAGCCCTTACTTATTGTGCCCAATACCGCATCTTTTAAACCCATTAAAAAAATAGCGTTTGCTACTGATTTGGAGCATCCTGAAAATGACCTTGAACAACTTTATGAATTAATAACTTTTGCCCGAACGCTGAATGCGGAAATTTTGCTGACGCATATTCATAATAAAAGCTATAATTCTATGAATTTTGAAAAAGGTATTGAAAAATTCCTGGTTGAAATTTCTAATAAAGTCAACTATCCTGAAATTTATTATCGCATCATCAAACAGGATAAAGTAGAACAGGGTTTGGATTGGCTTTGCGAAAATGGACAAATTGATATGCTGGCTATGGTTCACCGGAAGCATGATTTTTTAGACCGCATTTTACACGGCAGCAGCCACACCAAAAAAATGGCCGATCATATTGCCATACCCTTGCTAGTATATCCGGATACGAAGCCTAAGTATTAACTATAGGCACACATATAAAAACATCATAAGGCTCAGAGAAAAAGTAAAGAAAGAATTAATATCGAATAATGTCCCGATAGTTATCAGAATTGAATATCGAACGCCGAAGTTATTACTTCATTGAACTTAAAATACTTCATTATTCATCATTCGAAATTCGGTGTTCGATATTTTTTAACACCCCATCCCTAACTTATTAGGCTCACACATGCTCAGGCACCTGGATACTAAAAGAACCCACCGGCACAATGTTCAGTTGGCCTCGCTGTTATGTATTACAGCAGGGTTTGTAAACGCTGCCGGTTTTTTAGGTTTTTCGGTACTAACTACAAATGTTACAGGCCACGCCGCTTTATTTGCTGAACAAATTGCGTTGCAAAACTGGAAAACCGCCCGCATAGTCGCCCTGTGGATGCTGTTGTTCCTGGCGGGTGCCTTTGTTTCGAGCCTCATTGTTTCATGGATAGGGCGCAACCAGCGCTTCTCGTATGTGATACCGTTAATGATCGAAACGGTGATATTACTGGCAGTAGCCCTGTTTGGGTACACCTATGATCATAGCTTAGTTGATAAAGAATTATTTGCCGGCGGGTTATTGTTTGCCATGGGGCTTCAAAACGCTTTAGTTTCTATGGTGTCCGGCTCCGTTGTGCGGACTACCCACCTTACCGGTACTTTTACAGATCTTGGGATTGAATTGGCGCAAATTATTCAAAAACCGGGCGACGATCACAAAGCCCTAAAAACAAGAATTAAATTACGACTGGTCATTATATTTTTCTTTATGTGCGGCGCGTTAAGCGGCGCTTATTTATTCCATTATTTTAGCTTTTATGCTTTTTATATACCTGTACTTATTTTAGGCTATACGCTAATGGCCGATGTTTACCGAATCAGGATCAAACGCTTGTACCGGCGTTTAAAAAGTGCTTAAGGTCATGTTTTCCTTTGTCCATAGTCATGGGTTTAAACCCGCAGCCTGCTGATCTTTATACTATAAAACAAGATCATTATGGAACTCACAATTCAACCCCGGGCTCAATGGAATTCTAAAACAGGAATTACCTACGCTAACATTTGGAGCAAATGGCTATCTATGCTTGATAACCAGGAAAGCAGCAAAACGCTATGGTATATTGTATCTATGACAGCGCAGGGTGTACTGTTTCTGCCTATACCGGCAGCAATGATCTATTATTTTAATGCGCCGCTTTTTTTGTTGCCTGTTACCTTAGTATTGTTTTTTGGCAATATCATAGCGGGTATGGGTGGTGCAGGTATCCGGGTTATACTTTATTTGTTTTTAATAAGCGTGATAATTCACTTAACTATGTTAGCGTTTTACTTGTAACGGGCACGCATTAAAAATATAAAACCCGTCAGAGCCCTCTTTGCGCGAAGCGAAGAGAGGGCCGACCAGCGTAGCGTAGTCGGGGTGAGTAATCGCCGCAAATGCATTGGCGGTAATGCCGCTCGGTGAGGACTCACCCGGTCATCGCTAATTCGTTCGACCGCCCTCTCTCTCCGCCTATGGGCGGACAAAGAGGGTAAAAACTGCCAGACTATTTTAATACGTTTGCCCTACTTTACCTGCGATAAAAATACTTTCAGTATAAAAAGTGACCACCGTCACTTTTTATACTGAAACAGATCACCTATTGTCGCTTGGCATTGCGCATCTTTGACCCATGGAAAATGCCGCCCTGTTAAAAGCAATTATTCAAAACGCCATTGATGGGATCATTACTATTGATGATAGGGGGAAGGTGGAGTCTATAAATCCTGCGGCCTGCAATCTTTTTCAATACTCACCAGAGGAGGTGATAGGTAATAATATTTCGATGCTAATGCCTCCGCCCGACAGAGAGCAACATGACGGATACCTGAGCCGGTACCAGCAAACAGGCGAACCACACATTATTGGCATTGGCCGTGATGTGACCGGGCTGCGAAAAGACGGATCGCACTTCCCATTCAGATTAGGGATAAGCGAGGTGCAATTTTCCGGGCGTAAAATTTATACGGGCTTTATTCATGACCTTTCGCATCAGCGGGAAGCTGAAGAACGTCTTAAGGAACATGCGGCGCACCTGGAAGAACTGGTTGAACAACGGACACAATCATTAAACGCAACAGTGGGTGCCTTACAAACCGCAAAAGAAGAAGTGAGTTTATCATTGGAAAAAGAAAAGGAGCTTGGCTTGTTAAAAAGCCGCTTTGTATCCATCGCCTCTCATGAATTTCGCACGCCTTTAACATCGGTGCAATTGTCTGTATCATTAATTGAAAAATATGCCGAACCATTTAACAATCCTAATATTGTTAAACACGTTGGTAAGATAAAAAGCGCAGTAGGCAACCTAACTTCCATATTGAATGATTTTCTGTCTCTTGAAAAGCTGGAATCAGGGAAACAGGAACCGATCTATCGTGAATTTGACCTGGTTAAATTCGCGGAAACGATAACCGAAGAAATGCAGGTATTAGCCAAACAAAACCAAAATATTATTTACCAGCATACGGGTACCCATAATACCGTTAGGCTTGACCAAAACCTGCTGAAAAACTGCATTTTTAATTTGATTAACAATGCCATTAAATACTCGGGCGAAAATACCTTTATCGACTTTAATACCGAGATCAACGAAAAAAACTGCCTCATCACTGTAAATGATAATGGTATAGGCATACCCGAAACTGATCAAAAGCATTTGTTTGAAGCGTTTTTCCGTGCGCATAATACAGGCACAATTCCCGGTACCGGGTTAGGGCTTAATATTGTGGCGCGCTATACCCAATTAATGAACGGCAAGATCGATTTTAAAAGTTCGTTAAACCATGGAACCCTGTTTACCATAACCTTCCCAATGCCATGAGCAAAAAAGTACTGATCATTGAAGACAATGATGATATCCGCGAAAATGTAATTGAAATACTGGAGCTGGCGGGTTATACCGTTGCTGCTGCCAATAATGGCAAGGTAGGTGTTGAGCTGGCCTTTGCTAATGTCCCTGATATTATTTTATGTGATATCATGATGCCCGAAATGGATGGTTACGGCGTTTTATACCTGTTATCCAAACGCCCCGAAACGATGGCTGTTCCCTTTATTTTCCTTACTGCAAAGGCCGAACATTTCGACAGACGCAAAGGTATGGAAATGGGCGCCGATGATTATTTGACCAAACCTTTTGATGATATGGAGCTATTGAGCGCCATTGAAAGCCGGTTAAAAAAGAGGGATAACCAACAGGCGTTTTATAGCAAAGCGCTTGACCGTTTAGATAACATAGTTTCAAAAAAAGGCGGGTTGGATGAACTGAAAAAAATCATCCATGAACGTAAAAGCCGTGCATTTAAAAAGGGGCAGGTTATTTACTATGACGGAGATAAAGGCAATGGGTTGTACCTGGTTATTAACGGTAAAATAAAAACGGTTAAGCTTGCTGAGGATGGCAGGGAATTAATGACCGGTATCTATTCGGCAGATGATTACCTGGGGATAAATGCAATGTTGTCAAACGAGCCCTACTCGGATACAGCAACCGCTTTAGAAGATACCCTGTTATGTTTAATACCAAAAGAGCAGATGGAACAGCTGCTTAATGTATATCCCGAAGTGGCCCGTGAGTTCATCAAGCTTTTAGCCAATGATATCCGGGAAAAGGAAGAACAGCTTTTGCAAATGGCCTATCACTCCGTCCGCAAAAAAATGGCGGAAGCGTTACTGCGCCTATACCGGCAACAAGCTAATGAAATATTAACCTTTAAAGTAGCCCGCGAAGACCTGGCAGCTATGGCAGGCATGGCTACCGAAACAGTGAGCCGCACGTTATCTGATTTTAAGGAAGAGGGCCTGATAGAAAAATCGGGCAGCAACATTACGCTGGTTGATGTGCCCCGATTGACCAAAATGAAAAATTGACAAAGATCATTTTTTGGTTTGACCATGCTCATGGCAGATAAGCGCCGGTAGCGCTACTATTGCAGCATGAAAGTAGTAGTATATAGCGTAAAGCCTTTTGAGAATGAGTTCCTGGCAAAGGCTAACAAAAAGAAACACGATATTACCCTAATCTCCAATTCATTAAACCGCGATACAGTAATGTACGCGGCTGGAAAAAACACGGTTATTATAACCGATGGCGATAGTATTACCGCGGCGGTAATTGAAACGCTGGCCGGCTTGGGTATTAAATACCTGGTTACCCGTTCTATCGAAACTACGCATATCGATAAGGAAGCTGTCTTTAGCTTTGGCCTTAAATTAGCCAATCTCCCTTTTTATTCTCCATTAGCAAAAAACATGCAGGCCAATGCAGATCAGGTCATCAAAAACCTGGATCTATGGGAATTGAATAAATGTGTTGGAAAAGCTTGTGTATGTGCTAAAAACTGCACGGGAGCAAAAGATATGAAAGCTAAATAATTGCTAAAACCAAATACCATGAAAACCATATTAGTGTTAACCGATTTCTCTATCAATGCCGACTACGCCGCGCATTATGCCTTAAAGCTCGCCCAAAAAATTGAAGCGAACTTATTATTGTGCAATATGTATGAATTGCCCCAGGGCGAGAGAATTACCGACAGCAAAGCCTGGCCGTTAGAAGCCTGCGAAGAAAATAGCATACAGGATTTGGGGGAACTGTCTGCCCGGTTAAAAACAGAGATAGATAAGGATAAGTCGGGATTATTCAGGCCGGAGGTTAATCAATGCAGCCATGCAGGGTCGGTTATTGATTGGATAAATGAAATAGCCGGTAAGAACGAAGTTATCATGGGCGTTATCAGCAGGCATAATGCCGGTTGGCTATCCACCTTACTTTCAGGTAACCATACCCGTGATATTATTGAGGCCGCAGATTTTCCGGTATTACTTATTCCCTACCAGGTAAGGTTTAATGATTATAAAACAATTGCCTTTGCCACATCGATGAATTATACAGACATTACTGTGCTCGAATCCGTAACGGGGTTAGCAAAGTATATGGATGCAGATGTCCTGGTCACGCAAGTGGCTGCCGCTTTTTCAGACAGAAAATTTGAATTGAACAAACTTAAAGAGTTTTTTAACCAAATACCGGGTAAACTCAAATACCCTAAGATACTCTACCGTATTCTTGAAAACCGCGACGTGATCAATAGCCTGAGATGGTTAACCACCTATGTTGAAATTGATCTGCTGGTGTTGGTTCACTGCAGGCGCAATGCCCTGCAAAAATTGTTTTCCGGTAGCATCACTCAACAACTTGCCATGTTTTTAAATAAGCCCATGCTCATATTCCCTTGTTATAAAATAAAAGAAACGCCTACCGTATTTTAAACTTTATCCCTGTTGATTTCTATTGAGGCACCCATCGTCAGTAAATGGCGGTGGGCGTTTTTTTTGGGATAATGTTTTTTGATAATCAATAAGTTAAGTGATACCTGTCATTTTTGAAAGTGATGCTTGTCACTGCTTAGCACCGCAAACCGGGATACATTTGTCCCAGTAATAAATCAACTACTTAAAATAAAAACATGAAAGCATTAGTGTATTACGGCCCCGGTAAAAAATCATGGGAAGAACAACCAAAACCGGTACTTAAAGAAACAACGGATGCCGTTGTGAAAATATTAAAAACAACTATTTGTGGCACCGACCTGCACATTATGAAAGGCGATATGCCCGAAGTTGCATCCGGAAGAATTTTAGGCCATGAAGGCGTTGGTGTTATTGAGGAAGTTGGAAGTTCGGTAAGCAATTTTAAAAAGGGCGACCATGTGATCATATCCTGCGTAACCTCTTGCGGCAAATGCGATTATTGTAAAAAAGGCATGTATTCGCATTGCGAAAATGGAGGCTGGATATTAGGTTATATGATTGACGGATGCCAGGCCGAATATGTAAGGATACCTTATGCTGATAATAGTTTGTACCCTATCCCGGCAGGTTCTGATGAAGAAGCGCTGGTTATGCTGAGCGACATTTTACCTACCGGTTTTGAATGCGGCGTTTTAAACGGGCAGGTGAAACCCGGTGATACCATAGCTATTGTAGGTGCCGGCCCCGTGGGTATGGCTGCTTTATTAACTTCTCAATTTTATACCCCCGCCGAAATTATTGTGATCGATCAGGACGATAACCGCCTTGCAGTTGCCAAAACTTTTGGGGCAACACATATCATTAACAGCGCCAAAGAAAATGCCATTGAAAAAGTAATGGAACTCACCAACGGCAAAGGCGTTGACACAGCAATTGAAGCAGTAGGCATACCGCCAACATTTGAATTATGCGAAGAGATCATTTCAGCAGGCGGGCATATTGCTAACATAGGCGTACATGGAAAAAGCGTAGTGCTTCACATGGAAAAATTATGGGATCGCAATATATCAATCACCACTCGCCTGGTTGATACGGTTACTACGCCCATGCTGTTAAAAACAGTTCAATCAAAACGGATCGAACCAAAAAAACTGATCACCCACCGCTTTAAACTCGACCAAATGCTGGAAGCTTATAACACGTTTGGAAATGCCGCGAAGGAAAAAGCATTAAAAGTACTTATAGAAAACTAATCATAAATCACCCTTGGTCGGTGTCTTCACCAGCCAATTTAAACACTACATAAAATGAAAAATATATTCAAACAGATCCCGGTAATGATAGCTATAGGCATCATGGGCTTTACAGGTAATTTATATGCGCAGGCAATATATAGGCTTACCGATTCGAAGGACATCAACATGAAGCTGTCGGGCACATCCACCCTGCACAATTGGACAATGAACGCCAATGCCTTCGGCGGCGAAGCGCAATTTGAAATAAAGCCGGATAGCCGTCAACTTACCGCCATCAAATCGCTAACCTTTTCTTTAGCTGTTCAGGATTTAAAAAGCGGCGAAAACGGATTAGATAAAAATGCCTATAAAGCATTGAAGACAAGCACCTATAAAGACATTGTATTTAAACTGTTATCAGCAACCGTTGTACCCGAGAAAGACAATAAATATTTAATTAAAGCACACGGCAACCTAACTATTGCCGGAGTTACCAAAGAGGTAACGATCAATGTATCAGCTGTGGTGAATGAGAATGGAACCATTACCTGCAACGGCTCACATCAATTAAACATGACCGACTACCAGGTTAAACCGCCAACATTTATGCTAGGCGCTATGAAAACCGGTGATTCCATTACACTCGACTTTACCCTGGTTTACAAAAAATAAACAACTTATTTCCAAATCAAATTAAACAAATAATCATGAAAAATAAATTTTTCAGCGGGCGCACTGCGCTCATAATAGCGGCCTTAAGTTTTGCACCTTTTATGCTGCGCGCACAGGAAACCATTCAGTACCTGCGCCCCAATAGCCAGTTGGGTGTAAATGTTTTTGAAACATCTAAATTGGATACGGTGAAGTTCACCGGCCTGAAAGTAAAAGTAGGCGGTAACTTTGAATTGAGTTTCCAAACCCTGCACGACCAAAATACGGCGCTGCCGTTAACCAAAACCGGTTTCACCGGTAACGTAAACAGCCTTATACCTCTTGGTCATGCTTTCCAGCTGCCAATGGCAAATTTAAATGTTGATGTACAACTTGCCGATGGTATCCGTATGAACATAACAGAATACCTGGCAGCCAGGCACCACGAAGAAACCTGGGTAAAGGGCGGTTACATTCAATTTGATAAATTGCCATTTCTGCATAACGCGCTTGTAGATGAAATTATGAAAAGCGTGACCATAAAAATTGGCCAGAATGATGTGGATTATGGCGATCAGCACTTTAGAAGAAGTGATGGCGGCAATACCATCTACAACCCTTTTATAGAAAATTATATAATGGACGAGTTTGCAACCGAGTTGGGCGCGCAGATTTACTATCACGTCGGGAAATCAGGTGTGTTTTTGATGGGCGGCGTTACCAACGGCGAACTTGACGAAACTGTTAACGCACCTACCAAAATTGACTCAGCAACACACCAGTTAAATAAATTTGATGCAGCTTTTCTTGGGAAATTAGGTTTTGACAAACAACTTAATCCCGATTTGAGGTTAAGGATAACAGGCTCTTTCTACACATTGAATAGCGGTAATAGCAATACGCTGTTTGGCGGCGACCGCACCGGGTCACATTATTTTAATGTGATGGAAAACCAGGCTACAGCAAATGGCACTACGTTAAGCAATGCCAATGATTACAGCCCGTTTTCAGGCCGCTTTAACCCCGGCTTTAGCGAAGAGATACACACTTTTATGGGTAACCTGTTTTTCAAATATAAAGGGTTCGAATTCTTCGGGACTGCTGAAAATGCTACCGGCCGTGCTATAACCGAAACAACTAATCGTTGGGCTACACAATACGCCGCCGACTTTATTTACAGGTTCCCGGCAAATACCCAAAACTTCTGGGTAGGATATAGGTACAATACCGTAACAGCCAGGATAGTTGGTGTTGCTGATGATGTAACAACCAATCGTTCAGCAGGATCATTTGGATGGTTTTTAACAAAAAACATTATGATGAAGGCCGAATATGTAAGCCAGAAATATTTGAACTATCCAACAACTAATATCCTTAACGGCGGACAATTTAGCGGAATGGTAATGGAAGCTTCAATTGCCTTTTAATACTAAATACACTATTAAAGTAAGATCTCCCGGCGATAAACCGGGAGATCTTAAATCGAATTTAATCCTGCCAAAATGAAAAAAGTTCTTATCTCAGGTTTAATTGCCGGCTGTATATTATTTGTATTAAGCTATGGCGGCTTGTTCCTGGCTATCCGGTTTTTCCCTAAATGGTTTACAGAATATAATAACCCGTTGTTTAATTCTGACGGCAGCAGGGATATGCTGTTTTACCTGCACGCTTTCATAATCAGCTTTGCCCTATCGTGGTTTTGGGACAGGTTCAAGGGGCTGTTCAAAGGTCAATTTTTGATAAGAGGATTGGAATTTGGATTTGTTTATTCCGTTGTGGCACTACTACCCGTAATGTGGATATCATTCAGTTCACTTGATGTTAGTATCGTAATGGTATTAAGTTGGTTCGGGTATGGGCTAATGCAGGCCATTATAGCCGGGCTCGTGTTTGCTAAAGTTAATCCCTGATCCTTGAAATCATGTTATACAAAAACATCCTGTGGATCAGTTTGCTGTTGCTGTCGCCAGCCGAAAAAACAAAATGGGTTGTCACTGAAAACAGCAATTTGAGTGTTAACGGCACCACAAATATCAATAAGTTTTCTTGCGAGATACCAACTTATGATCAAACGGATACATTAACAATGGTTAAGGTTGATAAAGGAGTTGTTTTAACAGGGAATATTGGCCTGAAGATAGAAAGCTTTGATTGTCATAACTCAATAATGACGCATGATCTGCGGAAAACGCTGAAAGAAAAACAGTTTCCCCGGCTTTATATCCGCTTCCTGTCGTTAAGTAAATTTCCGGAGTTAACCGCCGAACCTCAACCAATAACAGGCTGGGTTAATATTGAACTGGCCGGAACGAGCAAACGGTTTGAGATCAATTACCAGGTTTCAATTGACGCCCAAAAAATAATCCATTTGCTGGGAGCACAGGATATCAATTTTTCTGATTTTAACCTCATCCCACCAAGAAAATTAGGCGGTATGATAAAAACAAATGACCGGCTAAGCGTTGCGTTCCACCTAAAAATGAAAGCTATATGAAATCTTAGTTAAACTACTGCTTTTTGTTATCCTGTGAAACAAATAATTCGCTTTCTAATGAGTTAGTCATGCAATTGATCTAATCGGCTGTATTAATACATTGCCTATTTTTGTAGTTTTGTAATTGAACCATAATTCTTCTATATAATGCTTATTAATCAATCAATCATAGCTGACATTCAAGCTATTATTCACGATGCTAAAGACAATGCGATCAGGTTGGTTGACCATGAGCGTACATTAATGTATTGGCAAATAGGTCAACGCATTTTCGAAGAAGAACAACAAGGAAAAGAGCGGGCTGATTATGGTAATTATCTCACGAAATTTATAGCTGATCAGCTATAACCGGAATATGGCAGCGGGTTCTCGAAACGCCAAATAGAATTATTTCGCCAGTTTTACCGCACATTCCCAATTGCGAATACAGTGTATTCGCAATTAAGTTGGAGCCAATATAAAGTTATCATCAGGCTTGATAGCCAGGATAAACGCGATTTTTATATAGCCGAAACCGTTAAGAATAATTGGAGCGTACGCCAATTGGAACGTCAAATCCATAGCAGTTTGTGGGAAAGGTTGTTAATGAGCAATGATAAGGAAAGCGTATTGGCTGTAGCTCGGAACGAAAAGCAACCGTCCGATGCCAAAGAAATCATTAAAGACCCCATGTACCTTGAATTTTTAGGATTACACCATGAGTCGTCATATTACGAAAAAGACCTGGAGCAAGCCATAATTACTCACTTGCATGATTTCTTATTAGAAATGGGGAACGGTTTCGCTTTTGTAGCCAGGCAGAAACGGCTGCATATTGAAGGTGATGAGTTTTTTATCGACCTTGTTTTTTATAACCGTCTCCTACAATGCTTTGTAATTATAGAAATAAAGACCACAAAATTTACCCACCAGGATATTGGTCAACTACAGATGTATGTGAACTATTATGACCGATATGAAAAGAAAGATTTTGAAAACCCAACAATCGGTATTTTACTATGTGCAGAAAAAAATAATGCGGTTGTGAAAATATCGCTCCCGGAGAATAACAAAACCATTTTTGCAAGCGAGTACAAATTGTATTTACCTACTGAACAACAATTAATAGCAGAAGTTGAAAAGGAGATTGAAAAGCGCAATATCGAGGACCATTAATTTCCATTGGTCACTCTCAATCCACCGCAAAAATTTATCACATACCTTATGCCTGTAGATTGCATCTACAGAAAATGAATAACCACAAAAAAAGTCTTTAGACTTACGACTAAAGACTTGTGACTTAAAAAGTGCTCCCGACGAGATTCGAACTCATATCGATGGTACCGGAAACCATAATTCTATCCATTGAACTACGGGAGCAATTGGGCGCAAATATAACTTATTTTCCCGCTCGTTTAAGTTCAAATTAAAAAACGATAAAGATGTTTTTAATTTACTTATTGTTTTTTTTACCCGATGTCAAAATTATTCCATTTTCAGGTTGTCTTAACAATATACTGTGCTCATCCAGCAAACCTTTTAAGTAATTGTCGGTAAGGGAATCAATACTTTCATTTCGTAATTGGAAGTTGGTGCTTTGACCATCATGACGCCACCTCACTATTTTACACCGGCAGCTGCTGTTCTCTATAGTATTGATCACCTCCTCAATTGAGCCTTCCTTGCCTTGTTTGATATAAACTTCCCTTATACCAATAATATCGTTTTTATTGCCCACATCAAAATTCCATGACGCCGATATAACGATCAGTTTTGTATGCCCTCTGTCAAAACGCATCAGCGACAGGCGTGGAGATTCAATGGTATCTGAATTGTTTTTAACGTATGAATGAATAGAAACAACATTTGGGTTTTCAAATTGCATATAACCTTCATGGTCAAAGCTGGCGCCATACCGGTTAAAGATAAAGTAACCGTTTTTGTACTTAACATCCACAATATTACTTACTACCATGTGGTAGCGGTTACTGTCAGATATGCGCGCCTGCGGCGACCCAATGTAAACCCTCCAAACCCCCTCCAGGCCTTCAATGTCTTTTTGGGTTGGGGTATAGGGCGTAATTTTCATATCCTCCTTAATGACAGCCAATTTCTCTGCTGTTGAGCGCCATTCATAAATACTGGCGGCCAATAAAGCTATGGCTATCAATAAGATGGATAGCCATAAAACACTTATATTTTTTGATGTTGTTTTTGAGAACAATTGATGATGATGTTCATCGTTTGCATTTTGAAGCAGGTTTGTATCTTTTGGGTCCTTTTCAAATCCCCGTCGTCCAACGCCGAACAAATATATATAGCAGGCATCAACAATAAATGGCCTTGGGTTAGTTACTATCCCGTTATAAGCATCTTTTATTTGACCGCCGGTTATATCATATTTAAGATAAGGATATTCCAGGTGCCTGTGGTCCCGCTCAGGTGGGTAATGATCATGATCTAACTGCTCAGCTGTATTAGGAAGCTCATTGCTTATTTTGCTTAATACCTTTGCCAGGTCTTCATAATTTTTCCGGTTGGTATTACGCACAACTTCCTGGCCCGTGGTTTTTTCGTACTTTTTGAAAACCTCGGTTAGCAGGTAAACAATTTCTTCCTTTCCTGTTTTTAGTTTCATAAATTATTGATCGAAAGGCACTTTTCGAAAATAAAGACTAAACTGATCCGGTTAACCATACTTATCGAAATTACAGAATATTTTGTCAGCATTTTTTAAAATCTGTTTAGTAAATTGGTTGAGAACAATTCACTAAAGTACAAAATTGACGCATATTATTCGCAAATAAATATGCGCAGTTATGTGATGTTTTTTTCTTTTAAAGTGATTTATATTGCTGGTAATTAATTGTTTATGTAAATTTCGGAAATGAGGTATTCTTTTCGAAAATAAATAGAAATCTTCTGAATACTATAGGCCTTGCAAGTCGGCCATATTCCACCTTTATATTTGGTTAACCAATTATATCTGAATAATTCTAATTAATATATCAGATAAGCATTTTCTCAATTAGGTAAATTATTGCAATGATTTTTATTAACGCGATAGTATAACCTGGTTGAATATTGAGTAAAGTATGTGACCCTTTTGTGGGTTAATTTACCTTGCTGCATAACAATGTTTATTCAGTATTAATAACCATTTATCAGCAAACCAAAAGCAGCTTAACCAACTGTTTTATTTATAAACCAATTATTATAACCAATATAAACCAATCATTATGAAAGAAAAGAATTCTACTTTATTAATGCTGTTCTTGCTTTTTTTTATCCCGATAATTGTTTTTGGGCAAGAAGTTAAACCTGTTGCAGCATCAAAAATGGATAATAATAACTCCGTAAAGCACCTGGTAACAGGCGTTATTACCGATAGATCGGGCGTGTTGTTGCCTGGCGTTACGGTTAGGGTTAAAAATTCAAACACTGTAGCAGGCAGCAATACTTTGGGCGTTTACACTATTAATGTTGCGCACCCAGATGTGGATGTACTTGTTTTTTCATTTATCGGCTTTAAAAGTGTGGAAGAAAAGGTTGGCGGTCGTGTTAGGATCGATATACAGCTGGAGGACGGCAACAGCAACTTACAGGAAGTAGTAGTTACCGCATTGGGATTTGAGGCCAGTAAAGATAAATTAGGTTATACCACCTCAAAAGTTAAAGGCGACCGTATTGCCGAATCGGGCGAGGTGAGTTTGGTTGACGGGTTAGGCGGTAAGGCTTCAGGCGTAAGGATATCACGTTCATCCGGTTCTGACCCCGGTGCAGCATCACAGATACTGATACGCGGACAGAGCACCATAACCCGCAGTACCGATCCGCTAATTGTGCTGGATGGTATGCCGGTAGAAGGTTCAAGCCGGGGGGAAAGTGCAGGCGGAACAACACAACAAAACCGGTTAAGTGATATTAACCCCGATGACATTGCATCTGTGCAAATACTGAAAGGAGCATCGGCTGCAGCGTTATGGGGTACAAGGGCGGCTAATGGCGTAATACAGATCACCACAAAAAAAGGTGGTGGCGATAACACGGTTATTTCATTCAAATCCACACTTTCTATCGACAAGGTTAGCCAGTTTTATGACCTGCAGGATAAATACGGACAGGGTTCGGGTGGTGTTTATGGTTTAAATAATACACTAAGCTGGGGCGATAAAATTGCCAACCGTTCGGGAGGAAGCGATACTTATAATTTGGCCGGGCCTCAATTTGTTGATGCACTGACAGGTCAGACCTTTTATACCATCACACAAAAAAACTCGCAACAAACTTTTTTAAAGCAAAACTATGATGAAGTGTTGGGCACAGGTAGTTACCTGGATAATAACTTGAGCATAAGCTCGGGTAATGCTAAATCAAATTATTTTTTCAGTGTAGGAGATTTGAACCAAAACGGCGTAATTAAAAATAGCAGTGATTACCGTCGCACAACTTTAAGGTTTAATGCCACAAAAGAAATGAGCAAATGGTTGAGCATTACTAATAGCTTCAACTATTCGCGTATTGGATCTGACCGCGTACAAAGAGGGGTAAATAATGCCGGGTTTATGATCGGTTTGTTAAGAACGCCGCCCGATTTTGATAATTCAGCTTATATAGGGAATTATTATGCCGCGGCTGGTGGTTCATTTATACCAAACAGGCAGCGCGACTATCGTAATTATTTAGGGGCAAGTACCAACCCCGGGTTTAACAACCCGCTATGGGTAACAAACGAAATGACCAACACCGACCTTGTTAACCGCTTTATAAATACATCTGAAATAAACGCTACTGCAACAGACTGGTTGAAATTTACAGTACGTGGAGGTATCGATGATTTTTCAGACCGTACACTTAACTACTTTCCATTTTATACAGCCAATGCCAATACCGGCCAGTATAACAGGGATGAGTATAACCAACTACAATTTAATATTGATGCCATTGCCCGTGCCAACAAAAAATTCAGTGATAATTTTACAGGCAGTTTAATAGTGGGCTATAATTATAATTCACAATCATCATCAAGCCTGGGCGCGCAATCTGTCAATTTTACAATTCCTACGGGTCCGCATAATTTTAGTAATGCCACCCCGGCAAATATTACAACTAATGATGCATTTACTAATACCAGGAGCAACGCCGGGTATGCGAGTTTAGGGTTGGATATGTTTAACCAGGTATTTGTAAATGCAAATGGCAGGTTAGAAGCAGCATCCACTTTTGGAATTGATAATAGTGCGTTTTTCTATCCATCGGCCGATGCCGCATGGCAGTTTACCGAATTAAAGTCGTTCCGGGATCTCAAGTTCCTTTCATTTGGCAAGTTAAGGGCATCGTTCGGGATAGTTGGCATACAGCCGCAGCCTTATCAAACTGCAACTAACTTTGTGTCGCCCCAAATAAGTGATGATTTGGGCGGATCTCTTAATCCAGGTTTGTATGGAACGGGTAGTTATGTACAAAGTGTAAATAAGGGAAACCCGGCTTTAAAACCCGAGCGTAAGCGCGAAATTGAATTTGGTACAGATCTTAGGTTTTTTGATAACCGCCTTTCAACAAGCATTACCTATTATCAAAATAAAACAACCGATGCTTTAATTAATATACCTCAAGCTGCATCAACAGGGTTTAATTTTATTTATGCCAACGCCGGTTCCATTCAAAATAAAGGCTTAGAAGTAGATGCATCCTACAATATTATTAACAAAGGGAACTGGAGTTTTACCGCGGATGTAAACTGGACAAAAAATAATAATAAAGTATTAAGCCTGGATGGCGCTGCCTCGATCAACCTGGGTGAAACAGCCGGAATTTCTTCAAGGGCTGTTGAAGGTTATCCTTTGGGCGTGCTTTACTCAATACCATGGCAGCGCGATGCTAATGGTAAAGAATTGCTTGATGCCAACGGCTTTCCTATTCCCGGTGTTACCTCTGCTGTAATAGGCGACCCAAACCCTGCATGGCGGGGCGGAATTGGCTTTACATTGAAATATAAGAGTTTTGGTTTAAGAACATTGGTTGAGCGTTCACAAGGAGGACAGATAGCCGATGGTACAGATGCCGTATTAGTTGATTATGGTACAAGTGCCACAACGGCAAATGAATCAACCTCACCAACCCCTTTAAAAACTTATAGTGGAACAATAATCCCGGCAAATACACCATTCAGGGGGAATATCCAAAATTTTGGGGCGGGCAATGTGGCGCTTGAGCAAAGCTGGTACACAGGCCCGGGTGGTTTTTTTGGAAACGTGGGTGAAGAGTTTTTGCATAGCGCAACCTGGACCAGGGTTCGTGAAGTTACCTTAACTTATAATTTAGATGCTCCAAAACTGCTTAGAACTAATAAGATCAAATCTATCGTATTAGAGGCTTCCGGCCGCAATCTTTTCCTGTGGAGCCAGGTAAAAGGATTTGATCCGGATGTAAATGTTGGTGGTTCACAATCTGCGAGGGGTGTTACCTATTTTGATAACCCGCCTACACGGTCATTCTTATTTACCATTAAAGCCAATTTTTAATAGCTAACCAATTTAACGAGTAGAAATCATGAAAAATAAATTATATATCCTATTATTTATCCTGCTGGCTTCGGGAATTATATCCTGTAAAAAAGTAGTAGAAGGTATTAATAACGACCCCAATAGTCCGCAAGATGCTGATGCAATTACCATGCTTACCGGTGTGGAGATTAGTGACGTTGTTGTACAGGAAGGGGAAACTGCACGTCAATGCAGTGTATGGAATGGCAATTTTACAGGAGAGCAATTCCAGTATCTGAGCCTTAATCAGTATTTGATGATCGCTCAAGACTTTAATCCTACGTGGGAATTGATTTACGCCAGTTCATTAAAAAATGCCCGGTTAATGAAAAACAAAGCATATCAAACCCATAACTTGCAGTTAGTGGGCGTTGCCCAAACAATAGAAGCGAATTTAATGGGTACGGCTACAGCATTGTGGGGCGATGTTCCTTTTTCTCAAGCCACCAGTACTAATTTCCCTAACCCTGCATTTGATCCGCAGGCAACAGTTTATACTGCGGTACAGGCTTTATTGGATAGTGCCATTGTAAACTTTAATTCTACAGCCTTCACAGCATTTGCTGCGCAGGACGTATTTTTTGCAGGCAACATGCCTAAATGGATACAAACGGCTAATACTTTAAAGGCCAGGTATTATATGCATGTAAGAGATTATAATTCTGCCCTAACTGCCGCTACCAATGGTATCAGCTCAGCAGCAAATAACTTTTTAGCCCCGCACAGCACATTAAGCACAGGAACTTATAACCTATATTATCAATTTATGGCGCTTAGCAGGCCTGGCTTTATGGATGCCAAAGGTGCCTATGCGGTATCATTGATCAACCCCGCAGGTGCCAATTACCGTGGTAATACTAAAACTATTGAAAAGGCAAGGTTTAGTTACTTATACAGCAGCGCCACAAATCCAAATTATACAACAAACGGGTTTTTCTATGAATCAGTTTCCTTCCCAATGGCATCTTATGCAGAGAATTTGCTTGACCTTGCCGAATGTGATTTCCGTATCAACGGTTTTAATAACGGCTTAGCCAGGTTAAATACTTTCAGGGCTTATATGTCTGCAGGTGGTTATATTGGGGCAACTTACCTAACAGCCGGAAATTACAAATACGATCCTTACGTAGCTGCAGATTTTGCAGCTGGCGGCATTGAGAATAATACAGCTACCAAGCTGGCTAATGACAGGGCCCTGTTACGTGAAATTATGGAAGAGCGCTATGTAACCTTTATTGGCCAGATAGAAGGCTTTAATGATACACGCAGGGTAAGAAAGGAAACTGATATCAGCGTTCCTATACCTCCCACTACAGGTACATCAATTCCTCAAAGGATGCTTTACCCGCAAATTGAGGTCGATCTGAATAAGTCAACCCCAAACCCTATACCTGGCTTATTTACACCAACAACGGTAAATAATTAAATATCAAAATATAAGCAGCAGCGTGTAATTCAATGAAATTGCATGTTGCTGCGTTAGTAAAACATAAAATAACCATTATAAATAAGTGAAATATTTAAAAATATTATATGTACAGGTCTTGATAGCTATTCTTTTAGGGGTAGCTGTCGGGTACTTTTTCCCGGGATTTTCTGCTACAGCAAAAGTTATTAGTGATGTTTTTATCAATATGATCAAAATGATCATTGCGCCTGTTATTTTTATCAGCATTGTGTTGGGTATAGCAGGGGCAGGTAACTTACGAAAAGTAGGAAGGGTTGGTGCAAAAGGACTGATCTATTTTGAACTGGTTACAACCGCCGCCATCATTATTGGTATTTTAACCGCTAACTTATTGCACCCCGGCAGTGGTATAAACCCGGTAACCGATCATAAGGCTTTAGTCTCGGCCTCAACGGCAACGGCAGGTATCGACTGGAAGGAATTTGTGATACATATTGTGCCCGGTAGCGTGGTTGATGCTTTTGCAAAAGGTGATATAATCCAGGTGCTTTTTTTTGGGGTGCTTTTTGCTATTGCTTTGGCCAGGATGGGCGAAACAGGCCGATCTGTTATCAATGGATTTGAAAAGTTGAATAAAGCACTTTTTAATATCCTTCACATGGTTATCCGCATAAGCCCTATTGGGGCGTTTGGCGGCATGGCCTACACCATTGGCAAATTTGGATTTGCAACCCTGGCCGTTTTAGGGAAGTTGATGTTTACTTTTTACTTAACCGGACTGCTGTTCATTTTTGTTATATTATACCTTATCCTGAAGTTTAATGGTTTTAGCCTTTGGCGACTTTTGGGCTATATTAAAGCCGAATTACTTATTGTGCTGGGTTCAAGCAGCAGTGAAGCGGTGCTGCCTAATATTATGGAAAAGCTGGAAAGGGCAGGCTGCAACAAAAGTGTGGTAGGTTTAATTATCCCTGCCGGTTATAGTTTTAACCTGGATGGCACAAGTATTTATTTAAGCCTGAGCGTCATATTCCTTGCCCAGGTATTTCATGTTGATCTTTCGCTTGGGCAGCAATTAAGTGTGATAGGGATACTGCTGCTAACCAGCAAAGGAGCTGCCGGGGTAACTGGAAGTGGCTTCCTGGTCCTTACATCAACGTTAACCGCGCTAAAGATAATTCCGCTGGAAGGCCTGGCTGTATTAATTGGTGTTGATCGTTTTATGAGCGAGGGGCGCGCGTTGATCAATGTTATTGGCAATACAGTGGCTGCCATAGTGATATCAAAAAGCGAAAAAGTGATCGACATGGAACAATATCGTTCTGTAGTAGAAGGTAAAACATTAATTCAATAGTATGCAGGTACTTAAATTTAATCACGCCAATGTGCATCAACAACTATCACCTGAACAGTTAGTAACTGCTACGCTTAACAACAACCAGGGAATACTTAATGATACCGGCGCGCTTTGCATAAATACAGGTAAGTTTAGCGGGCGGAGCCCTGACGATAAATTTATTGTTGATGATGAACTAACTTCATTAAATATTAACTGGGGTGGTTTTAATACAAAAATCAGTAAGCATCATTACCAATTGCTAAAAGCAGAGGTATTGAATTACCTGGATAACCGTATTGATATATGGTATAGAAAATGTTATGCCTGCGCGCAACCTGAATATCAGCTAAGTTTAAATGTATTTAATGAGTACCCATCAGGTAACTTGTTTGCTTACAATATGTTTTTACGCCCCGGTGATGTAGAGCAGGATAAGGTTTTAAGTGATTGGACGATAGTACAGGCGCCTGGTTTTTACGCTGATCCCGTTAAGCATGGTACACGATCTCCTAATTTTTCTATTATATCGTTTGCTGACCAAACCATTTTAATTGGAGGATCGGGGTACACAGGAGAGATCAAAAAGAGTGTGTTCACCGTGCTAAATTATATTTTACCTGCCAATCATCATGTTTTAAGTATGCATTGCAGCGCCAATACAGGCCATAATGGCGATGTTGCCTTGTTTTTTGGTTTAAGCGGTACCGGTAAAACTACGTTAAGCACCGATCCGGAAAGAAAGCTTATCGGCGATGATGAGCATGGTTGGAATGACGAGGCTGTTTTCAATTTTGAAGGCGGATGTTATGCCAAAACAATAGGACTGAATGAGGTAAGCGAACCCGATATATTTGCGGCCATACGGGCGGGGGCGTTGGTAGAAAATATAGTTTTTAAACCGGGATCAAACATTATTGATTTTGCTAATAATACCCTTACAGAAAACACCCGTGTTAGCTATCCCTTAAATTATATTAAAAACATAGCAGTGCCATCCATAGGCAACATACCCAACACCATTTTCTTTTTAACATGTGATGCATCCGGTGTATTGCCCCCCGTCAGCAAACTCAATATCGCGCAAGCTAAATATTACTTTTTAAGTGGGTACACCTCAAAAATTGCCGGTACCGAAGCTGGTGTCACTGAGCCTAAACCAACCTTCAGCGCCTGCTTTGGCGCCCCGTTTCTGCCATTGCACCCGTCAGTTTATGCCGATTTTCTTGGAAAGAAACTCGAACAACACAAAATACAAGTTTGGTTGGTGAACACGGGGTGGAGTGGTTTGCCTTACCGGGAAGGAAAACGAATTAGTATTAAACATACGCGTGCTATAATCTCTGCGGCGCTAAATGGTTCTTTAATAACACAGGAATTTGAAAATTTCCCGATATTTAATCTTGCCATACCTACAACATGCCCGGGAGTTCCGCAGGAAATTTTAAACCCTTTTAACAATGAACCCGGGTCAAAGACTTTTGAACATAGGGTTTACGACCTGGCAAAAAGATTTGATGCAAATTTCAAACAGTATGAAAATATAGTTTGTCAAAGTATATTGGAGGGGAAACCCACATTCAGTTAAAATATTAGTAAACTACTGAATATTTTCTTTAAAATTTATAAAATGAAGAAACCCTTTTTTAAACTATTACTGTTGATATTCCTGGCAGCAAGTACTGCGGTAAAAGCACAGCAGGAAATAAAGTTGTATAACGGGCCAATCCCTAATTCAAATAATTGCCCCGATAATGAAAAATGGAGCGTAAGCATTACAGGCAGGAAAATTGTAAAGAACGTTACCGTTCCTACATTGACTGTTTTTTTACCAGAAAAGCAAAATGCGATTCGGTCGGCTATAATTATTTGCCCCGGAGGAGGGTATGCTGATCTCAGTATTGTGGATGGTGGCACAGAAACTGCAAAAGAGCTGGTCAAATATGGAATTACAGTGTTTGTGCTGAAATATCGGTTGTCTGACGAAAAATGTAATATCAATAATAGCCTGGTGCCTTTACAGGATGTACAGCAGGCAATGTACCGCGTAAGAAAAGAAAGCCAAAAATATAATATTGATCCGGCAAAAGTAGGGTTGTTGGGCTTTTCGGCAGGTGGGCATCTGGCTGCAACAGCTGCAACTCATTACAACGATCCTCAAATAAAGGCAGAGGGTATAAGCTTACGGCCTGATTTCACTATTTTGGCTTACCCGGTTATTAGTTTTATGGATGCCCTGACATCTAAAAAGTCAAGGACCCGCGGAGTTTTATTAGGGAAAAACCCTTCGGACGAACAGATAAAATGGTTCTCGGCCGAGCTGAATGTAAATTCGTCAACACCGCCGGCATTTTTGATCCAGGCATCAGATGATAGTACTTCATTGGTTGAAAACAGCATAGCTTATTACCAGGCACTGCATCATTATAAAATTGCTGCTAAGCTAATTGTTTATCAAAAAGGCGGACATGGCTTTGCTGCCTATAATAAGGCCGAAGATGATCATTGGCTACCTTATGCCGTTAATTGGATGAGGCTGAATTTGTTTTTGAAATAACCTATTTAACATGGTATTTAAATAATGATCTTTTTGCCCCGTATGACGCTAAAGTACCATTAATAGAAGCACCTGATACTGGTCTTTACCAGGCCAATCCATCCGGAATTCATCAATCGATATTCAATTCCCCCTTTAGGGGGTTAGGGGGTTATACATTAAACCTAAAATGCATAATGTCGCCATCCTGAACGATATAGGTTTTACCTTCCACGCCCAATTTGCCGTTCTCTTTTATAGTAGCTTCATTACCGTTGAATTTTACAAAGTCGTCATATTTTATTACTTCGGCGCGGATAAAGCCTTTTTCAAAGTCGGTATGTATAACACCCGCTGCTTGCGGTGCGGTAAAGCCTTTGGTAATGGTCCAGGCGCGTACTTCCTGCACACCGGCGGTAAAGTAGGTAGCCAGGTTAAGCAGCTTGTAAGCAGCTTTGATCAGCTTATTTACACCCGATTCTGTTAAACCCAGGTCATCCAAAAACATCTGCCGCTCTTCGTATGATTCCAACTCGGCAATTTCTGCCTCAATCTGCGCCGATATAACCAGTACTTCGGCATTCTCATCTTTTACAGCGGCCTTTACCTTATCCACATAAGCGTTACCTGTGTTTACAGAACCCTCGTCAACGTTGCATACATATAATACAGGTTTAGCGGTTAACAACCACAGGTCGGCAATATATTCTTTATCTTCTTCGGCAACAGGAGCCGTCCGGGCCGATTTACCTTTCAGTAAATGCTCTTTGTAAATACTAAGTATGTCGAAGGTTTTTTTAGCTTCTTTGTCGCCCCCGGTTTTGGCCATTTTCTCTACCTTTTGTATCTTTTTTTCTATCGAATCAAGATCTTTTAGCTGTAGTTCGGTATCAATAATTTCCTTGTCGCGTATGGGGTCAACAGAACCGTCAACGTGTATAACGTTATCATTATCAAAGCAACGCAGCACATGCAGTATAGCGTTGGTAGCGCGTATATTCCCTAAAAACTGGTTGCCCAGGCCCTCGCCTTTACTTGCGCCTTTTACCAAACCGGCTATATCTACTATCTCGATAACATTAGGCACCACATTTTTCGGAACTACAATTTCCGTTAATTTGGTAAGCCGCTCATCCGGAACGGTAATTACGCCCACATTGGGCTCTATAGTACAAAACGGAAAGTTGGCCGCCTGTGCCTTCGCGTTTGATAAGCAATTAAAAAGTGTTGATTTACCCACATTCGGCAAACCTACTATACCACATTGTAAACCCATTTTTTGGTTGATTAAGTTGATTGGGTGAGTGGTTGATTAGGTTAGAAAGCAGGTCAAATATAAAACTTAATCAACCTACTCAACTTAATCAACTACTCACTCAAAATTCCCGCAAAGATAACAGAAAAAACTACCTTATAATTTGAAAAAATAAACGACTTTTGCCAAAGCTAACAAAGGGTAAAACAGATCAGTAAATATGTAAACACGAGGGCATTTTATGGAAGAAATAGTTGAGCAAATAGAATTGTTACTGGAGCAGGATAGCGCTCCGCAATTAAAAAAATACTTGAATAGCCTCAACATATCTGATGTGGCGGAGCTGATAGACGAACTTCCGGAATATGCCCCTAAATTTATTGAGACGATATCGCTTAACCGCGCGGTAAATGTTTTCCGCATCCTTGACTTCCCCACACAGGAGCGTATCATCAAAAAACTTTCAGGTAAAAAGGTGGCCGATCTCATAAATGAGTTGCCGCCCGATGACCGTACATCGCTGTTTAGCGAGATGCATGGCGATACCGTGAGTACCCTTATTTTGCATTTATCGCCCGAGGACAGGAAAGAAGCATTATCGCTGCTGGGCTATAAGGAAGACAGTGTTGGCCGACTAATGACGCCCGATTATATTGCTGTAAAGAAAACCTGGGATGTTACCCGTGTGCTTTCGCATATCAGGCGCTATGGTAAAAACTCCGAAACCATTGATGTTATTTATGTGATCGACGAGAACGGGATTTTGCTGGATGATATCCGCATCCGCGAAATTTTATTGGTTAAGCCCGAAACGAAAGTTAGCGATTTGATGGACGGGAGATTAATAGCCCTAAAAGTAACCGACCCGCAGGAAGAAGTGATCAATACATTCCGAATGAATAACCGGGTAGCGCTGCCTGTTACCGATGATGCGAATATATTGCTGGGCATAGTTACCGTTGATGATATACTTTGGATAGCCAACGAGGAATATACCGAGGATATTCAAAAAATTGGTGGTACCGAAGCTTTGGATGAACCCTATCTGGATATTAATTTATTCAGATTAGTTAGGAAGCGGGTAGGGTGGCTTATCATACTTTTTTTAAGCGAAATGCTTACCTCGAGCGCTATGCAATATTTTAATGATGAAATAGCTATAGTTGTTGCTTTAACTTTCTTTATACCGCTTATTATGTCGAGCGGGGGCAATAGCGGTTCGCAGGCATCAACGCTTATCATACAAGCAATGGCACTGGGCGAAATAACCATTGCCGATTGGTGGCGGGTAATGCGCCGCGAGATAGTTTCGGGTTTGATGCTGGGCGTAATACTGGGAGTTATCGGTTTTTTCCGTATATATTTATGGAGCCTGTACAGCCCAATCTATGGGCCACATTCATTATTGGTGGCATTTACCGTTGGCTTCTCATTAATAGGGATCGTTTTATGGGGTTCGTTGGCAGGATCAATGCTGCCGATAGTAATGAAAAGGCTGAGATTAGACCCCGCCACTTCATCAGCCCCTTTTGTTGCGACATTAGTTGACGTAACCGGGCTCATCATTTATTTTAGCATGGCCTCAGTGGTTATGTATGATGTTTTTCATAAAAATCTACATAATTTGCCTATCCCGAAATAAGTAACGGGTTTGGTGTTTTTTTAATTTTATGGATTTGATTTTAAATACTTTATATCTTTAGGTATTAAAAATTAAAACCTTTAAACAATGGAAACAACAGAGATCACAGAACACTCAACCCCCGAAAGGCCAACGGGATTGGTATTAACGCCCGAAGCGCAATATTACTTACAGGAAACAGGCAAATGGGCTAATTTTTTAGGTATTGTCGGCTTTATATTGTGCGGTCTGTTTTTGATTATGGCGCTATGTATTGGTGCTATATTTTCGATGCTGGCCCAATTTTCGCCAAATTACAGCGCATTGCCAACTGGGATTTTTCCGGTTATCTCTGTTCTTTTTATTCTTTTTGATCTGCTATACTTTTTCTTCCCTTTTTACCTGTACCAATTTGCCTCCCGTATTAAAAAAGGCCTGGCTTTGATGGATGCCGAACAGGTTGCCCAATCGCTGGGTAAATTAAAATCGTTTTTTAAGCTTTGGGGTATTGTAACTATTGTTATGCTTTGCCTGTACGCTTTAGAAATAGTTGCATTTGTCTTAATAGGTACCGCGCTTCACAGATAAAACACAAAACCCCGCGGGGAGCGGGGTTTTGTTATAGGTTTATAATTAGTTGGTTTTATATTTCGAATGAAAAATCTTCGTCGGCTGTTTTAGCAGTTTCGGGGGCGTCGTATTCATAACGTTTTTCAACAACATCCTGGTGCTCTTTGATGTAATCAATAGTTCCCATCAGGCCTTCGGCAAATTTTTCAAAATCTTCTTTATATAAAAATATTTTGTGTTTGATAAAAACGCCGTCTTCCAAACGTTTTTTACTTTCAGTAATTGTAACGTAATAATCGTTTGACCGTGTTGCCTTTACATCAAAAAAATAAGTCCTTTTTCCTGCTCTTACCTTCTTTGAAAAAACCTCTTCGCGCTCTCTGTTTTCAAAATCTCCCATATTGAATATTGTTGTAATTTAGTTTTGACTGGCATAAATATAAATAAATTTTCAAATCACAAGTATTAAAACGAATATTATTAAACTTTTTTGAACATTTTTTTTAATTTATAGTAATAAATTATACTTTTAAGCGTTCTCCTGCTCCTCAAGCAATTGCTTTTCATACAGTTCAAAATAAGTATTTTTTTGCTGCATAAGGTATTCGTGGGTGCCTTGCTCAATAATTTCGCCATTATCCATCACTAATATTTTGTCGGCATTTTTTATGGTTGATATGCGGTGGGCAATAATAATACTTGTTTTTCCCTGCATAATATTTCCGAGGTTATTTAATATTTCTTCCTCGGTGCGGGTATCAACCGCCGACAGGCAATCGTCAAAAACCATTATCTGCGGTTGTTTAACAATGGCCCTTGCTATTGATACGCGCTGCTTTTGCCCACCCGATAGGGTGATGCCACGTTCGCCTATCATCGTTTCAAATCCTTTGTCCAGTTCGATAATATTATCATACACTGCGGCATTTTTAGCGGCCCGTTCAACCATTGGCATATCCAGTATATCGGCGCTAAACGCAATGTTATTGGCAATGGTGTCTGAAAATAAGAAAACGTCCTGCGGCACAACCCCAATTTGCGAGCGGTAACCTTCCAGGTTTAACCGCGTTACAGGGATGCCGTCAATTAAAATTTCGCCCCCTGTGGTATCATACATCCGCATTAATAAATTGGCGATAGTTGATTTGCCCGAACCTGTGCGCCCTATAATAGCCACCAATTCGCCGGGTTTAGCCGTAAACGATACATTTTTTAAGGCTTGTATGCCGGTATCAGGATAAATAAATGACACATTATCAAACTGAATATAGCCGTCCACTTGCCGTTTAGGTACATTGGGCGATATGATCTCAGGCTGCTGATGCAAAAACTCATTGATACGTTTTTGTGACGCGGCGGCACGCTGAATTAAGGAAGTAACCCAACCCAATGCCATTACCGGGAAGGTAAGCTGGTTTAGATATACCAAAAACTCGGCAATATTACCGGCTGTGATGGTGCCTTTCATTACTTCAATACCGCCAATATAAATGGTAATAATGTTGCTTAGCCCTACCAATAATAACATAAGCGGGTAAAATGAAGCCTGCACCTTAACCAGCGCCATAGAGTGGGTTTTATAATCCTCGCTCTCAATAGCGAAGTTTTTGCGCGCATGGTCCTCGCGCACATACGACTTCATGATACGTATGCCCGAAAAGTTTTCCTGTACAAAACTTGACAGGGCTGAAAGCCTTTCCTGTATCTTCTCGCTGCGGAAGTTGATGGTATTGTTTACATAATAGATAATTACCGCCAAAATAGGCAGCGGGAACACCGAAAATATAGCCAGTCGCACATTTACAGTCAACATTGCATAAATAACCAGTATAAAAAGCACCACAGTATTAATGGTGTACATAATGCCCGGACCCAGGTACATGCGGACGCGACTAACATCCTCGGTAGCGCGGTTCATCAGGTCGCCGGTATTGTGGCGGCGGTAAAATGCCAGCGATAATACCTGGTAATGGTTATATATTTCGTTCTTAAGATCGTACTCAATATGGCGCGACATTAATATGATGGTTTGCCGCATAAAAAACAGGAACAGCCCTCGTATTAATGACAATACTAAAACCAATATGCCAAATAAAAACAGGCTTGAGCCAAATATCTCATAGATCATTCCCTGCCGGTTAAAACCGTCAAAAAGCTGGTAAACGCCAATATTTTCGGTTACCAGGTTAAAAGCTACACGAATAACCTGGGCGGGCAATACGCTGAAGATATTAGATATAATAACAAACAATACCCCCGGTATTAGCCGCCAGCGATATTTATAAAAGAATTTATTAAGGTATGCGAGATCTTTCATGCAGTAAGTCGGGAAATCCCGGAAGCTCAAAAGTAAGCTAATGAAATTGAAATTTCAAAGATGTTAAGAAGTCTGAAAAGGCATAGTTTACCTCATTTTGACCTGTTTTGAATATTGCGATATGCATTAAAATGATTGCGAAAGAAGTTTCACAACTATCGATCCATTGCTATCAGGATAGTATGCATTTTTTCTTTTAGATAGGGCAAATCATTGTTAGCAATTTCCCATACCAATTGCAGGTTTACTCCAAAATATTCATGTATTGAAATATTTCTAAATCCTTTTATGGGTTTCCACGGAACTAAAGGATAGGCGGATTTTAATTCATCTGTTAAAGCATTACAAGCCTCTCCAATAATTTCTATTTGTTTAATGGTGGCAAAACGTTTTTCGGAGTTTTCCAAAAACTGTTCATAAGAAACGCCATCCAGGTATAGTTCTATTTCATTGATGGCATCCAGTATATGCTGTAGCCTTGCCTTATCACCTAAGCTACCTTTCATAAATTAACACTTTATCTTTATCAATAAAGGGTTTAACATATTTAGAAAGGCCGTCATAGCTTACTAAATCAACCTTCATATCCAAAAGGGTTTGAAGTTGATCCCCATAGGTAAAGAATTGCATTCCTATTGGGGTGGTGTGGTCCAGTTCTACAAGAATATCAACATCACTATTTTTATCAGCATCATTTCGTGAATATGAGCCAAATAAATAAGCCTTCTTTACCGGAACGGTGGAAAAGAAGTGCTTAATTTTATTGATATGCTGCGATGATAATTTCATTCATACAAATATACCTTTTTATTAAACAATTAGACCAAATACATGGCTAAAGTTGAGATCGCTTAATATTTCCCCACCCAATAATTCATTAAATCAATAATTAATAATTTGCAGCAATAAAAAAAACATCTACTTTTGTCGCAAGCCTGAAATCAATAAATGTCGAGCCAAGATCCTACCGATTCTATTTTTAACAAACTCGAATTATTCGGCCACAAGAAAATTGTGTTCTGTAGCGACCCGGATACCGGGTTAAAAGCCATCATAGCCATTCATGATACCACGCTGGGCCCCGCATTTGGCGGCACGCGTATGTGGGCCTATAAAACCGAAAACGATGCCCTGCAGGATGTGTTGCGCTTATCAAAAAGCATGACCTACAAGGCTGCTATATCAGGCCTTAACCTGGGTGGTGGCAAAGCGGTGATCATCGGCGATTCGCATAAAGATAAGACAGAGGCGCTGATGCGCAAGTTTGGCCGTTTTATAAAAAACCTGAATGGCGAATTTATAACCGCCGAAGATGTGGGTACCAACCCTAAGGATATGGAATATATCCGCATGGAAACCCAGCATGTTACCGGCGTGCCCGAAAGCATGGGCGGCAGCGGCGACCCTTCGCCTATAAGCGCCTTAGGTGTTTTTATGGGGATCAAAGCATGTGTAAAAGAGCTTTACGGCAGCGATACCTTAACCGGTAAATCGGTAATAGTGCAGGGGATAGGCCACGTTGGCGAAAACCTGGTGAAATTATTGCGCGAGGAAAATGTTAAGGTTTACATAAGCGATATTAATGAAGAACGTGCGGGCCAGGTATCAAAAAAATATGGCGCCGAAGCGGTGTCAAACAATAATATTTTTGATATCGACGCTGATATTTATTCGCCATGTGCTTTAGGGGCTACGGTAAATACCTATACCATTAACAAACTTAAATGCGGAATTATTGCCGGGTCGGCCAATAACCAGTTAGAGGATGAGCAGGTACACGGGCAAATGCTGCTTGACAAAGGCATATTATTTGCGCCCGACTATGTGATCAACGCGGGTGGCATTATCAATTGCTACTCCGAATTAATGGGGTTCAGCAAAAAACGCACTCTACAACTAACCGAAAATATTTACGAGGCAACGCGTAATATTTTAAAACTTTCAAAATCCGAAAGCATTTCTACTACACAGGCTGCAAACAAAATAGCCGAAAAAAGAATTAATGCAATTAATAAAGTAAAATCGAGTTATTAAT
>Ga0206890_1011_pt1 | contig 62863 bp, 69 predicted proteins | sample Alteio_BWOrgHeat_58_FD_152960 | JGI IMG/M metagenome (GOLD analysis project Ga0206890, IMG submission 152960) | Enriched cells from forest soil in Barre Woods Harvard Forest LTER site, Petersham, Massachusetts, United States - Alteio_BWOrgHeat_Nextera6 ... | reverse complement strand
GAACCTGACGCTTCGCGGCTGAAGGGCGTGGCCTCCTGCCCACGCTTCTTGTCCCCTATATTCCGTCGTCCCGGCGAAAGCCGGGACCTCAGACGATCGCTATTCTGCACTCATTTTTTATCTTAGGGTATTGAAATAGGGACTATTCCCTGATACACTCTAATCATCATTGCGAGCGCACAGCGAGAGCGTGGCAATACATACTCTCTATTGTCACCCCGCATTTATTGCGGGGTCTCCTTCAGCACTGGGAGATGCCGCAACAAGTGCGGCATGAGACAGGAAGACTGGATCGTCACGTCGTCTCCGACTCCTCGCAATAACGGAAATAAGAGGAACAAGAAGTGCGCAAAGGCTACACATTTATCATGGATACGCGGAGGAGCACTTGCGACGACCTCTTTAGAGGAGGAGTGGTAGCGGGGGCAATCCTTTGCCCCCCTTCAATCAAAAACATAAAAATCGAGGAACAACGTGTTATATTTTGGGACATATCGAGGCCAGAAGGCCGAATCTTCAGTGGGCGCAAGCCCTTAGGCTTATTGCACAGGACAGGAGTCCGAAGCAGGAGCGATTCAACAAAACATAATAAATCGAGGAACAACGTATTAAGAGCGTATTAAAATGAAACATATCTAACATGGAGCGCAGAGAAGCATTTGCGACGACCGCTTTAGAGGAGGTCAGCGTCAGCGAAGGCGACGCACTATACTCGCCCGCTTCTAACCATCAACTTCTCCAAAAGCAGCTTCGAGCAGTTGACGCGTATACTCTGCTTTCGGCGCGGTGAATATCTGTTCAGCGCTGCCGGTTTCAACCACTTCGCCTTTTTGCAGCACTAAGATATGGTGACTGATGGAGCGGATAGTGCGCAAATCATGGCTGATGAAAATGTAAGTAAGTCCATGTTTTTGTTGCAGGTCTTTGAGCAATGCAAGGATTTGCGCCTGGACGGAAAGATCGAGCGCTGAAGTCGGCTCATCGAGAATGATTAGCTTAGGCTTCAGGATGAGCGCGCGCGCGATACTGATGCGCTGGCGCTGGCCGCCGGAGAATTCATGCGGGTAGCGCTGGCCCATGTCAGGGGTGAGTCCGACCTCCTGCAAAATGACTTTCACTCTTGCTTCACGCTCAGTAACGCTGGCAGCGGGCTCATGCACATCCAGCCCCTCGCGGATGATGCTGTCAATCGTCATGCGCGGATTGAGGCTGCCATAAGGGTCCTGAAACACGATCTGCATGTCGCGGCGTTTGGCGCGCAAATCGCGGCCTTGAAGCCCATCAATCGCCATACCTGCAAATACGATTTTGCCAGTGCTGGGAGCAAGACGCAGCAACGCCAGTGCCAGCGTGGTTTTGCCCGATCCCGATTCACCGACAATGCCAAGCGTAGAACCTTCAGGAACTAAAAATGAAACCTGATTGAGCACCGTTTGATAAGTTTTTTTCAGGGTAAAGAAAGGCTGGGCTTTGGGATAAGCGACACTGAGATCGCTGCATTCCAGAAGTGCTTGGGCATTGACGGATTGGGCGCCCGGAGCCGATTTGGGCTCAGAGGCGAGTAAATGTTTGGTATAAGAATGTTGCGGGTTCTTGAAAATATCCGTAGTCACGCCGGTTTCAACAATCTCCCCTTGCGCCATAATCGCCACGCGACCGGCAATCCTGCGCACAATGGTGAGGTCGTGGGTGATAAGCAGCACAGACATTCCCAGTTTACTTTGCAACTCCTTAAGCAAGGTCAAAATTTGCGCCTGAATGGTAACGTCAAGCGCAGTGGTGGGTTCATCGGCGATGAGTAGCGCCGGGTTATTGGCAATCGCCATCGCAATCATCACGCGCTGGCGCTCGCCGCCGGAAAGCTGATGCGGATAGGCGTTAAGGCGCGCGCTGAAATGGCCAAGCCCCACTGCATCCAGAAGTTCCAGAACCCTGGCATTGAGCCTGGATTTGGAAATGGTTTTATCATGAATCCGCACCGCTTCGCCAATCTGTTTGCCAAGCGTATGGAGCGGATTAAGCGAGGTCATCGGCTCCTGGAAAATCATGCCCATATCGCGCCCGCGTATGGGAATGCGGCCTTGCTCAAACACTATCTTTCCGCTTTGCTGCAATCCCGCAGGCAGCAGGCCCATAACGGAAAGCGCAGTAAGCGTTTTGCCCGATCCTGACTCGCCGACCAGCGCCAGGATTTCGCCCTTTTTAATCTCAAATGATACGCCTTTTACTAACGCAACATCAGCATCAATTTGCAGGTTGGAAACGGAAATGATGCTCATACGGGTTTGCTCAACGTCTTGCGCGGATCGAGCGCATCACGCACCGCTTCGCCGATAAAAACAAGCAGGCTCAGCATAATGGCCAGCGTCATAAATCCGGTGATGCCAAGCCACGGCGCTTGCGGATTGGTTTTGCCCTGCGCCAGCAATTCGCCCAGCGAAGGCGAACCCGGCGGCAATCCGAACCCAAGAAAATCCAATGACGTTAAAGTAGTGATGGAGCCATTGAGAATGAACGGGATAAACGTCAGCGCGGAAACGAACGCATTGGGCAATACATGGCGGCGCAATATCGTCCACTCTCCCACTCCCAGCGCGCGCGCGGCGCGGACATAATCGAAGTTGCGCGTGCGCAGGAATTCCGCGCGCACCACATGCACCAGCGACATCCAGGAAAACAAAATCATAAGGCTTAAAAGCCACCAGAAATTAGGCTCAACGATGCTTGCCAGAATAATGAGCAGATAGAGTTCCGGCAACCCGCCCCAGATTTCCATGAAGCGTTGCAACAGCAAATCGGTAAGCCCGCCGAAATAACCTGAAACTGCGCCTGCCGCAATGCCGATAACCGAACTGATAATGGTAAGCGCAAGGCCAAATAATACCGAGATGCGAAAGCCATAAATGAGACGCGCCAGCACGTCGCGCCCTTGATCGTCAGTACCCAGCAGATTCTCACTCGTGGGCCTGGAAGGTGCAGGCACAGCGTCATAATTGATGCTCTGGTAGCTGTAATGGATTGGCGGCCATAGCATCCAGCCATCCTGGTTTATTTTTTGAACTATATACGGCTCCCGGTAATCGGTTTCGGTCAGGAAATCGCCGCCAAAAGTGGTTTCCGGGTAAAACCGCACCACCGGGAAATAATAATGATCATGATACTTAAGAAGTATAGGTTTGTCGTTGGCGATGAATTCGGCAAACAGGCTCACCAGAAACAAACACCCAAATATCCAAAATGACCAGTACCCGCGCGAATTGGCGCAAAAAAGTCTTAACCTGCGGCGTGTGAGTGGGGTCATAATGAAAACATATAGCAATATAACCCCTTCTTTTAAAGCGTCATTCCCGCATAGGCGGGAATCCCCCTTATTTTTTGATGGATAGTCGGGTGAGTCCCGGCTATTACACACTCATTATGGATATTTCACCTGATAGTTTCTTTGCCAAACCCTGTAATTTTGTTATGGGCGGCGTAGCGCTCGACCTGCTGCCTCCGATGCATTACCCCGAAGTGGCATTTGCCGGGCGCTCTAATGTCGGCAAATCCAGCCTGGTCAATGCGCTCACCGGCAAGAGCACGCTTGCCAAATCCTCCAACACCCCGGGGCGCACGCGCGAAATCAACTTCTTCCTGCTGGCCGATGCCTTGATGATGGTGGACTTGCCGGGATATGGCTACGCGAAAGCATCCAAAAAAGATGTGGCGGTGTGGACAAAGCTTGTAAAAGATTATCTGGCAGGCAGGCCTAATCTGCAGCGCGTCTGTGTGCTGATTGACTCGCGCCATGGCCTGAAAGATACCGATATTGAGATTATGAAACTGCTCGATAAAGTGGCTGTCAGCTACCAGCTTGTGCTCACCAAGGGCGATAAGATAAAACCGATTGAACTTGAGCAGGTGAAGGAAGCAACGCTCCTTAAGCTTAAAAAGCACCCGGCGGCGCATCCCGAAATTATTGCTACCAGTTCCAATACTAAAGATGGTATTAGCGATTTAAGAGCTGAACTTGCGCGATTTGTACAATAAGTGAGAAAACGATGAAGAACAGAGATTCCAAAACTCCCGATACCTGGCTTAAGACGGCAAAAACCTTGTCCGAGGCCCTGCCCTATATGCGCCAGTTCGCTGGGGAAACCTTCGTGATTAAATACGGCGGCCACGCCATGGGCGAAGAAGCGCTGCTGAAAAAGTTTGCACGTGATGTGATCCTCATGAAGCAGGTCGGCATCAATCCCGTAGTCGTGCATGGCGGCGGCCCGCAGATTGGTAAGATGCTGGAGCGCCTCAAAATCAAAAGCTCGTTTATCGATGGATTACGCGTAACCGATGCGGCAACCGTTGAGATTGTCGAGATGGTGCTTTCCGGCTCCATCAATAAGCAAATCGTTACCGCTATCAACGAAGCCGGCGGCAAAGCAGTGGGATTATCGGGCAAGGATGCGAATCTCATCCGCGCCAAGCGCGTAACGCGAAAAATGAAAGATCCCGATTCCAATATTGAGCGCGTGCTCGATTTGGGTTTTGTCGGCGAGCCCAGCGCCATCGATCCTGACATTCTTGATTCGCTCTATCAGTCCGACATTGTGCCGGTTATCGCGCCCATTGGCGTAGGCGATAAAGGCGAAACCTATAATATCAATGCTGATACTGCCGCTGGCGCAATCGCTTCGGCAATCCAGGCATCCAAACTGATTATCCTGACCGATGTTGCAGGCTTGCTTGATAAAGACAAAAACCTCATCAGCCAGTTGACGCCAAAAGAAGCGCGCAAGCTCACCAAGAACGGTACCATCACCGGCGGCATGATTCCCAAGATCGAAACCTGCATTCATGCGGTGGAAAATGGTTGCGGTGCCGCGCATATCTTAGATGGCCGGGTGGAACATGTATTGCTGGTTGAGACCTTCACCGAACACGGCGCCGGGACGATGATTACGAGGGAGTAGTTGTCATTGCGAGTCCCCGCCTCCTTACTGTCACCCCGCACGTGTTGCGGGGTCTCCTTCAGCAGCGGGAGATGCCGCAACACGTGCGGCATGACAAACTGGACAGGTTTGCCTGCTGGCTCACCTTCCGGGATGACACGGGAATTGACGCAGACCTATCCGTACGCGAGGAGGAGTTCTTTACGACGACCCCGCGCAAAGCGCAAGGGGGAGCGGCAGCGGGGGCGAACTATGCTCGCCCCCTAAAAATACTAAATATGTATCGCTCTGCCATCCACTGCCAATGCCGCCTCTTTAATCGCTTCATTCAAATCCGGATGCGAATGGCAGGTGCGGGCGATATCTTCAGATGATGCGCGGAATTCCATGGCGATGGCAGCTTCGGCGATCATGGTGCCGGCTTGCGGGCCAATGATATGGACGCCGTATACTTCATCAGTTTTGGCATCCGCCAGTATTTTCACGAAGCCGTCGGTATTGCCCATCGTGCGCGCGCGCGAATTGGCAAGGAAAGGGAATTTACCGACTTTATATTGCACATTCTCGCTCTTTAACTGCTCTTCGGTTTTGCCGACGCAGGCCACTTCCGGCATAGTATAGACGACGCTTGGCACCAGGTTATAATTTACATGCCCTGACTGCCCCGCCATGGTTTCAACCGCCGCAATACCGTCTTCTTCTGCCTTGTGCGCAAGCATGGGCCCGGCAATAACGTCGCCAATCGCGTAAATACCCGCCACATTCGTCTGGAAATGGCCATCCACTTTCACGCGTCCGCGTTCATCGAGCTCAACACCAATTTCCTTCAAGCCCAGCCCTTGCGTGTAAGGACGGCGGCCAATGGCAACCAATGCATAATCCGCTTTGAAATCTTCCGCTTTACCACCGGCAACCGGTTCAGCGCTTACCACCACATCTTTATTGGATGCCTTGACGCCGGATACTTTCATAGCGAGTTTAAACTGAATGCCCTGCTTTTCCAAAATTTTCTGGAACTGACGCGAAACTTCCATATCCATAGCAGGAGTAATGCGATCCAAAAATTCAATCACCGTTACTTCAGCGCCCAACCTGCGCCATACGGAACCAAGCTCCAGACCAATCACACCCGCACCAATGATGACCAGTTTTTTGGGAACATTAGGCAAACTAAGCGCACCTGTAGAAGACACCACACGTTTTTCATCTACCGTCACGCCTGGCAGCGGCGTCACTTCAGAACCGGTGGCAATCAGAATATTCTTAGCCACCAGCAGAAGTGATTTGCCGTCAGGAGTGGTAACGCCCACCTGCCCTGGTTTGGCAATCATGCCGGAGCCGATAACGTAATCGACTTTATTTTTCTTAAACAACCCTTCGATGCCTTTGGTAAGATTCACCACCACTTCGTCTTTACGAGCAAGCAATGCTTTAAGATCCAGGCTTATCTTGCCGACGATGCCGTGCTTCTGGCCGTGTTTGGCTTCTTCAAATAACTCGGATGAATGCAACAGCGCCTTGGAAGGAATGCAGCCGACATTGAGACAGGTGCCGCCCAGGCTCCCGCGTTTTTCCACGCAAGCCACCTTCATGCCCAGCTGCGCTGCGCGAATAGCAGCGACGTAACCGCCCGGGCCACCGCCAATGACTATGAGATCGTAGGTTGTATCTGTCATGTTATTTCCCTTTTAATAAATCGCGAATTTCGGTGAGCAGTTTTTCCTGCGCAGGCATCGTCTGGGGCTCTGCCGCCTGTTTGCTTTTAAAGCGATTCACCTGTTTAACGACAATAAATATGGCGAAGGCGACAATCAGGAAATGAATCACCTGGTTTAAGAAAATGCCGTAATTGATAGTCGGCGCACCCGCCTTTTTTGCATCCGCAAGCGTTGCATAAGCCGTGTGCGAAAGATTGATATAGAAATCGGAAAAATCGATTCCGCCAAGAAGGAGGCCTATCGGCGGCATAATGATGTCGGTGACCAGCGACGTCACGATCTGGCCGAAGGCCGCGCCAATGATAACACCGACGGCAAGGTCGACTACATTGCCTTTCATGGCGAATTCTTTAAATTCTTTCCACATGCGCGTTCCCTTCATAGCTGCATTGATCACTTTCTATCTAGCGGTCAAGCCGGATTTATGCAATGGCTGACTCATACATATTAATAAAGGATACGAATTCATGACTTCCTACACAATCGTTATCGGCAACAAGAATTATTCCTCCTGGTCAATGCGCGCCTGGCTTGCACTAAAGGCTACGGGCGTTTCTTTTAAAGAGGTGAATATTGTCCTGCGCCAAAAAGACAGCAAACAGAATATACTGCAATATTCTCCTTCCGGCTCAGTGCCTATGTTATTCATAGACAATCGTCCGGTATGGGATTCACTTGCGATCGCGGAAACGCTTGCCGAACAATTTCCAGATGCCAAACTCTGGCCCACGGAGACGGCTGCGCGCATGCATGCGCGCAGCGCCAGCGCCGAGATGCATTCCAGCTTTCAGGCATTGCGCAGCAAACACCCTATGGAAATGAGCAAACGCGAAATCATGCGGCCTGATGCTGATGTACATCTCGATATCAATCGTATCGAACAGATATGGCGTGAAGCGCGCGGGCAATTTGGCATCTCCGCTGGCGGCCCATTCCTTTATGGCAACTTCACCATCGCCGATGCAATGTATGCCCCCGTCGTAAGCCGCTTCATAACGTACGGCTTTACTCTTTCTGATACGAGTAAACATTATATGGATGCCATTGTTAATCTGCCCATTTTCCAGGAATGGTATCAGGCGGCACTTAAGGAAACGGCACTATAATGCAATCCAATATGTTTAAAGGATTTGCCTATGTGCTGTTTTCGATCTGCGTCTGGTCGGGATGGATGGTTGCAAGCCGCTTTGCAGTCAAAGGCACTTTAACCGCTTACGATATCACCGCCATACGCTTTACCGTAAGCGGAATATTGCTATTGCCATTTGCATTCAAACATGGGCTGCGCATTGGGCCCAAAGGCCTGCTGGGAGGTTTCATATTATCGCTGTTAATGGGAGCGCCCTATACCAATATTGCAATTGCCGGCATGGCATTTGCCCCCGCTTCGCATGCCAGCACCGTTATTAACGGCACATTATTAGTGTTCACTACGATAGCGGGTATTTATGCCCTGCGCGAACCCACCTCTTTATTGCGGATTGCCGGTGTCGCCTGCAGCGTGCTTGGCATTTGCTGCATGCTTGCCGCCAAAAACGCATATGGCGGGTCCGATCAATGGTTCGGGCATTTGCTGTTTGTAATAAGCGGCAGCTTATGGGCCGGGTACGTAATTCTGGTGCGTGCCTGGAAAGCCAACGCGCTTCAGGCTGCCACTGCCGTATGCGTTCTTTCGATGATATTTTATATGCCGTTTTACCTGCTGTTCGTGCATAGCCATATCAGCATGCAAAACTGGCATGAAGTAGCATTCCAATCTTTTTACCAAGGCATATTAACAGCGATCATAGCGCTTATTTCCTTTAATGCTGGCATTCATATACTGGGCGCATCGCGTGCCGGCGCGCTTATTCCACTGGTCCCGGTATTTTCCACCCTGCTTGCCATCCCCGTACTGGGGGAGATCCCTTCCGCCCTGGAATGGACGGGTGTAGCAGCGGTTTCCAGCGGTGTTTTTCTTGCGTCAGGGATAATAGGCCGCACTCGCTAGAGCCCAATTATTACAAAATGTTAATTTGAATGCGGCGCTGAAATCTATACAGTGCCCCTTGGGACACTACAGAGCTTATCATTAATAATCAATAAGATAAGCCGAAAATCGAACTATTTTAAGAGAGCAAGATACCATGGCCGTCAGTAACAGAGTAATAAACTATACGCGTGAAAAATACATAACCACTGCCGCTCTGTTCATGACCCTTGGTTTGCTTGCAGGATTATTCCATTTTCTGGCACAAAAGAGCTATAACGCGTATCTTGCTGGTAATACCCATTTAGTATTAGAAACGGCTTTCTTCGCTGTCTGCATAGTTTTTATGGTCTATAGCACGCTTCTTTATCAGATTTGCCTGCTGGGATATTACAAACGCCGTGAGAAACATGTCCCCGTCTCCCGTGAAATACTGGAGACCATATACAGCAGAATAGATGCCCCCACCCTTTCTGTCTTAGTCCCCTCCTACAAAGAAGAACGCACCGTAATCTGGCAGACACTAATCTCAGCGGCGCTGGCAGAATATCCCGGCAAGAATGTTGTGCTGCTTATTGACGACCCCTATCACGCCAAAGCTCTGGAAGACATGCTAAAGCTGGAAGATACACGTCTTATCCCTGCAGAATTGCAAACCCTGTTCGATGCACAGGCCAAACGCTTTAACATGGAACATGAATTATTCCTGCAACGCCAAAACACGCAGGCTATTCACACAGGCATTGAACTTAACCGCCTATCCATGCTGTACGAAGAAGTTGCAGAATGGCTGGAAAAGCTTGCGCTTGATTTTATGGCAGGGCGGACACTGGAGGCATTGCCTTATGCCGACCGTTTCTTTGTGGATTCGATTATAGATACGCTTGCAAAACAGCATCAAAGCACCGCTTGCGAACTGCGCCAAAAAATTGCGGATGAAGAAATAACGGATGAAGCATTGCTTAATCAACATTATGCGCGCCTGGCAAGCTTTTTTAATGTTCGCTTTACGAGCTTTGAGCGCAAGAAATACAGCAACCTTTCGCAGCAATCCAATAAAGCAATGAATCTCAACAGCTATATCGCATTGATGGGAAAATCATGGGCAGAAGTCGAAACAGATAATGGCTGGGAATTGCACGAATCTTTTGACGAAAATGCCGACTTTACCATTCCTGATTCCGATTATGTGGACACTATCGACGCTGACAGTTTAATGCTTTCCGATTATGCGCTGCGCCTGATTCATATCATGGAACAGCCGGAAAACCGGCAGCTGGCGGTTATTCAATCTCCCTGCTCGTCTTTTCCCGGATGCCCGAATCCGATTGAACGCACGGCAGGCGCCTGCATTGATGTGCAGTTCCTGACCCATCAGGGATACACACATTGGAATGCAACATTTTGGGTAGGTGCAAACGCCATGTTGCGTAAAGCTGCATTAGAGGACATTAAGGAAATACAGCAGGAAGGTAAAAACCAGGTGGCTATCTATATCCAGGATCGCACTGTGATTGAGGATACCGAGTCGACTATCGATCTCGTGGATAAAGGCTGGAAGCTCTATAACTATCCGGAAAGAATGACTTTCAGCGCAACGCCGCCTGACTTTGGCTCTCTGCTCATTCAGCGCCGCCGCTGGTCTAACGGTGGACTTATTATTCTGCCCAAATTACTGCGTTACCTTGTCAGGGCGCCTAAGAATATCATGCTCCTTAAGGAAATGTTCATGCGCTTTCATTACCTGGCTTCCACTACCAGCGGATGCGTAGTGGCACTATTGTTTTTCGTATATCCATTCGGGGATATTTCTTCAACTTCATGGCTTCCCCTTTCCACCATTCCTTTCTTTATTCTCTATGCCCGCGATCTGAAGAATGCCGGATACCGTTACTCTGATGTATTACGCATATGCTCTCTTAATCTTATGCTGTTTCCCATTGTAACGGGCGGCGTACTCAAACAATTCCAACAGATGATCACAGGCAAGAAGATTCCCTTCGGACGCACACCTAAAGTCACCGGAAGAACTGCAGCGCCTGCTATTTATTGCGTGATAGAAGTGATACTTCCCATCGCCTTTACAGCCTTTGCTGTTCAGGATATCGAACAGGCACGCTTGCCGCAGGCGGCATTTGCAAGTTTTAATGCCGCGCTTTTTACCTATGCTTTGGTTCATTTCATTGGCATCAGAGCCGTAGCGGAAGACATGGTTGCAGGTCTGCGCGCGCGTTGGCGTAATGCATTCCACAATGCAGAAATCATTCCTATTTCCACCGTACGCTGGATTCCCGCATCGCTTGCAGCAACGAGAGCCCGCAAACGCGCATAGAGTTTATCTTATTGATTGCTCAATAATAATTCTAAATGCTTTATATAATATAGCTGGTGCCCGGAAGAGGACTCGAACCTCCACGACCTTGCGGCCACTAGCACCTGAAGCTAGCGCGTCTACCAATTCCACCATCCGGGCCGGATAAGAAGAAGTCCGGGTTATAAAAGATGATGAAGAGCTTGTCTATATCAAGTTATTAGCATCTTTATTCAAAGAGATGGCACGGCTCAGCAAGATAAACTACCCTTCCTGGCTTAAAACAGCCATAATAATCACTATAAGAAATGGTGCAGCACGGAGTCTGAGGCGATTTGGCCTCGGTGCGGTAACGCATGAGTCCTGGCCTTAGCAAATAATCTCACCGCTGCACATAAAACAACTAGTGCCGATGATGGAAATCCCGTCTGCCATGAAAATAATGCCGGTTATGGTAATAGGCAGGATAGACAACGGGCGCAGCATAGGTGGGCTCAGCATACACTGGTGCCACGTAGCTCGGCTCCGCATACACGGGACCGGGAACGCCGATGTTGATGCCTACGTCGAGACGTGCATTGGCAGGCGTACTCGCAAGCATGCAACAGGTGCCAAGAGCAAGTGCAATTATCTTATGCTTCTGTGTGATGAACATATGATTATCCTGCGTTCTTTACTGCCTTGTGAACTTTATGCTCCTGGTGCTCCAGAGCAGTCAGTAGCGTCTGGCGTTCGCTAGTGGAAAGATCCGAAACCGCGGCGCCAAATGCATCGTCTAGATTCGTGCGTATTTTATCATGCACTTGTCGCAGTTCCTGGTTTTTGGCATTAAACGCGTCTCTGTCAAAATTATCGGCGGCAAGGATGTCATGTATTTGCGTGTGCAGCTGCTTGGCCTGGTCATACAGTGGCGCGTTTTCTTCATGCGCGGACTGCAGTGCATCGCGGAATTGTTCAGCCTTGTCACTGGGCAATTTGGATATGGCTTTTTCCATGAGTGTGGGAGGCAGGCCATCGCCATCATTGGCAAATGCGAGCGTTGGCAAATGCAATACACCCAGCATTGCCGTAATTAGAATGAGTTTTTTCATTAGTATTTCTCCTGTTGTGGCCCAAATTAGGTATCCACGATACTGGTAGAGGCAACATCATGAATCAATGAGGGATCTATTGGCGGAATATAATTTATATATAAATGAGAAACGGTGCGGGTGGAGTCTGTAGCGAACCAAGTCTCTATCATTAATTCACTGTTTATCAGCGCAGATACAGGGAATAGTGCGCTTGATCCTTTATCGCCATGATATTACTTATCTGATTTCTGATGCTCCGTCTTGCGATGCCTATCAGCATCCTGGCTGTGACTTTGTGTTGCGGCAATTTCTGCTTCTATTGCATTTAGCTCTTTAATTTTGGCAACATCACTGTGATGTTTATACTTATGTTTCTCTTTATGCTCAGACATAGAAATCCCCATTTAAATATCTTTACGAGGGGTTGAGCCATTTGTGTGCACTTTGCGCGCAGTTCCCCTTTTATCTTCGACAGGAAAATGTTGTTGCTCGGATTTCTGATAAGCAGCTTGTTTTTCGGATAAAAAATCAGCCATTTCAGAACTCATTTGTTCTCCGCCTCTATGCGGATGAATTTCTTTTTTACTGGCCATAATATTAATCTCCTTATGGTAGGCGGTTCATAATAAGTATGCAGGAATGCTTATAAGCAGGCCATAGGGATTATTACACGATAGCCAGCAGCGCTGGAGCTTTTTGCAGCGGCAAAGTTACGATGAAATGCGAGCCCATTTGTGGCCAGCTTTTTACGGTAATGGTACCCTTCATTAAATGTGCAAGTTCCTGGCTGATAAACAGCCCCAGGCCTGTCCCACCATATTGTCTGGTAGTGCTGGCATCGCCTTGGGTATATTTGTCAAAAATCTTTCCAAGCTTCTCTTTTTCAATACCGATACCCGAATCTGCAACCGTGATACATACTTCAGACTGTCCATGTGAATTCACTTCTTCAGTCATATAAAGAGAAATAATTCCCTTAGCGGTAAATTTTACGGCATTTCCAAGCAGGTTTAGAATAATCTGGCGAATACGAAGTGGATCGCCCATAAACAAGGCAGAAGCTGGTTTTCCGATGCGCGTATATATGCTTAAGCCTTTTTCTCTTGCCTTGACCATCGCAATATTTTTAGCCTCTTCCAGCACCTGAGCCAGATCAAAAGTGGTATGTTCCAATTCTACTTTGCCATTATCCAACTTAAAGGAATCCAGTAAATCATTGAGCAATCCCATCAGCATTTTAGAGCTGTCATGCAGCATGTCCGCACATTCGGTTTGCTGCTTGGGGCTGCATTTTGTGCTGGCAAGAATATCGGCAAGGCCAACAATGGCACCAAGGGGTGTGCGGATTTCATGGCATAATATAGCAAGATAGTCCGCATCTTCAAATTTGGAGCGAGATGTCGCAGGAAGAAAACCCGGAACATCTTTGATCTGATTGATGGAATGCATAATAATCTCCTGTTTGGTTTGATTATGAGGTTTCTTCTCTGTGGAAGAATGACTGGGCAGTAAGTAATAATAATTTTCAATAATGTGTATTTGACCAACATCAAGGGAGCATAAGGAAATTTGCATTTTTGACTTATATCAAAGAATTGGTGTAAAGATGTTGTACAGTGTCGGGTAATTTTACCAAAGGCGTACCTGCTTATGAAGGCAAGCAAAGAACAAGAGGCAGGTTCAAAACAATGTAAATCGCTTGCATTCTTTAAGAGCCTTACGCTGTTTAGCCATATGCCGGATGAGGATATTGCGCGTTTCACCGATGCGGCCCAAATTAAAAGTTACAAAAAAGGTAAGCTTCTTTATCTCGAAGGCGAGAAGGCGAATTCCTTTTATATCATCTGCAATGGGTGGCTGAAGTTGTTCCATACCACAGAAGAAGGTGAAGAAGTAAGTCTGGCTATGCTTACAAGAGATAGCGTTACAGGCGAAAATGCAATTTTTGAAGAGGGGCGCTTTACGAGCAGTGCGCAAGTGGTGGAAGATTCACAGATACTCAATGTGCCTCTTTCCTTACTTAAAGAGCAACTGCGTGTGAATAATCAGCTTGCCTTCAACATGCTGACTTCCATGGTGCAGTATCAACGCCGCCATGAATTGCAATTGGAACAATATCTTCTCTATAGTGCCCCTCAGCGTATCGGATGTTTCCTGCTCGGGCTCTGCCCGGTGCTGGATCAAAAAGACGGTGCTATACTTAACCTTCCTTACGATAAGACGCTTATTGCATCTACGCTCGGCATGAAAGGAGCAACCTTTTCCCGCGCTCTTAATATATTAAGAGAAGAGACCGGCATCCAGATTATCGGGACACGTGTTACGATCGATTCCATGGAACGATTGCTCAAATTTGTGAATGGATGTTATTCACATTCTCATTTGCCAAAGATTTGTTAAATTAATTCTATAATAATAACTCCTATGAGTTATTATTATAGAATTAATTTAAAGCCTTTCTTTATCCAATAGAGAAAGAATGTTTTGAAGCACTTCAATATTTAATGGCTTCACTAAATGATGGTCAAACCCCGCTTCCTTTGAGCGTTCCCGATGTTCCTTTTGCCCCCATCCGGTCTGGGCTATAAAAACTGTATTCTGAAGAGTGGGCTCAAGGCGCATAGCCTCGCATATTTCATAGCCATTCATTAATGGTATTCCAATATCCAGGAAGACAACATCAGGATGAAATGACTTGGCGAGCGCAATAGCAGTTTCACCGTCATGAGCCATTTGTGCCGTATGCCCCAGCATTTCCATTGTCCACAATATAGTTCTGGCAGAAGCTTCATTATCGTCTACCACAAGCACACGATAGCTAGGCAAGTTTTCTACTGCTAATTCTTCATCGGGTGCTGTGGCAAGCTGAGTTACACTCATGATACTACTCGCGGAAATTTTGCAGTAAAGGTGGTGCCATCTTTCTCAGATGATGTTACATCAATAGTGCCGCCATGGGAAACTACAATATCATTGGTAATATAAAGACCTAACCCTAGATTAACTGCTACTGGATGATCCCCTTGATCTATACTGGCACGGGATAAGGCATCGAATATAGTTTTGAGTTTTTCTGCAGGAACAGGAATACCTTGATTATGTACGGATAATACTACTTCTTCTGCGTTGTCTTTTACGGCAACATCAATAGGTGAATCCTTAAAACTATATTGGACAGCATTGCCGATCAGATTTGAGAAGACCTGTCCGATACGAGCTTTATCCCAATCTCCTTTTGTATCTCCCAGAACTTCAAGCAGGATTGTACGTGTGGGATGAGCAACACGCATTTCGTCCACCAATTGCTGAGCCACTAACCCCATATCCATGGGGGCAAGAACAACGGGGAGTCCGGCTCCGAATCGCGCACGGGTTACATCAAGGAGATCGGTAATAATTTTGGTAATACGGGATGTGCTTTCACGAATCTGTGTAACGAGCATCGTCTGTCGGTTATCAAGCATCTGTTGCTTATTCAATGCTCCGATATTCAGCATAAGCTGAGCAGACATCGCTATCACATTAAGCGGTGTGGCAAGATCATGGCTTAATATACCCATAAAAAGGTCTTTGGAATAATTGACTTTTTCTGTGTAATGGCTGACCGATTCTGCCAGTTCCTGATCAACAGACTCATTGAATCTGGTAAGGTCTAATATATCGGTACTATTCATAATAGGATTGGCCTTACTCCACAATTTGATAACGCTGGCACGCAGTGCGCGGTATTCCGAAACCATCTGGTCAATATCAAAACCACCCGCTAACCGCAAAGCCGCGTGGGTTTCAGCTGCTGTGGGTGTGGAGGTTCTTGCTTTTTCCCCCTGCGATTTTTGAATCTGTTCCTGGCGGGTTTGCGGTGATTGTATGTCACTGACTATGAAAGCGAGCAACTCATAGATATGATCCCTTAATGCAAGTGGTGTCATATGATTATTGGTAGCTTTCAGTGTCCTTGCAAACGCTTCCCATTCTTGAACTATATGGTTCGTATTTTCATGAATAAAATCAGCCAGCCTTATTTTATCATCTTCGGATGAAGTTTCGGAACGCTCTTTTTTGGGTTGGTGCGATACCAAAACCGGTTTTGCGAGTTGAACCTTCGGGCTTTTTACCATAAACATCTTCCTTTCCGAAGCTGCTATTTTTCATCGGCATAGGATTTAAACTTTTGAGCCAAACACTTCTTTCAGCCATCCCCATTCAAGCTTTGCTGGATTTTCGATGTATTCTTTGGGATTATCCACTACGCGCTTCAAATATTGATAGGTAAAAGGCCATTCGTCTTCAGCCGGAAGTGGCTTCTTTTCCACAATTTCAATTTTCATGTCTTTGGTGAGCCTGAGCGTAAATGCTACCTTAGGTCGGTCATCATAAACAATAGCCTGAAGTGTTGCTTCTTCTTTCAAGGCGTTAAATCTGGCACCCCAGATTTCGGTATAAGGGAATTTCTTTTTGTTCTGCTCAATAGCCCGGTTGCATATTTCTAAATATTGCTGAAATATTTTTTCATACTCCTGTGCATCTTTAATTTCTTTTGCCGATTTCATATTTACTTATCCCTGAAAAACCCATTTCTATCCATAGCACTAGTGGGAAGCTATACTTTGACCTACATCAAATAAATTAGCCACTTTTCTTATCATAAACCACATAGAGAAAAGATGAGCAGAAGCTCATATTTTCTCTCGCATGGCAGCGACAGGCTTTTGCCTTTCGTCCTAGATTATGCAGAACTTCCTTAAAGGAGATACGTTATGGATAATCAACCCGCAAACAGCAGTACCCACGCTCAGAAATTAAGCGCTAAGATTGCAGAAACCTGGAATAAGCTGACACCAGCTGAACTTGCCTTCCAGACAACCAATCCGGATAAGTTCAACGAAGCTGTAAAAGCGAAATACAGCATCGACAAGGATGAAATTGCAAAAACAGTGAAGAAACTGGATGCTGAATGCGCTGCAACCTGCACTAAAGATAAAGCCGCTGCTCCCACAGCCAAAGCCAGCTAAGCCTACACTCTAAACACGAATGTCTGCTTGACCCGGCGATCTATGATTGCCGGGACAGGTGGTATTATTTATAGTAAGATACTCGATTAACTGGAAAGATGGAAAACAAGTGCGCAATTATTCTAAGGGACTTAGCTATCCAGGGATAATAAAAATTCTTGATGAACAATATTTTGCACATCCGCTTGCGACGCTCACAGCGCGTCCATAAAATTAAAATACAAAGATATAGTGCAGCATAGAGTCTGCTGTGAACCAGTCTCTCATGTCAAATCCCTGCTTATCAGGGAAAATACAGGGAATATTACATTTCTGGTGCAAGAATAGATAATTATGTCATCGATATGATGGCCGATCCCAGTGAGTTACATAAGAATTCCCTGCTCCAAGTAACAGGGAATATTTTTAGCATATCAAGGATTCTAAATCGCAAAGCAAGGGATTATCAGAGAGCAGAGAGATTAGTAAAACTACTCCCCATAAGTTTTTGGAAACGAATGTCAATAATACCGCGACTCTGCAGCAAGTACCGGCTGATATTATTGCTTAAGCTACTATTTGTTGTCTCTCAGTACTCTCCATACTGCCAATGACTGTTGCCTGGGATGCGGCATTGATAACCGAAGCAATACGAATGCAGGATTGCACGCCGGTTTTGCTGGTGCCTGCCTTGGTGACTTCATGCACATGGGCATCCATGCACATGCCACAACCATTGATGGCAGATACGGCAAGGGAATAAAGCTCAAAATCGACTTTTTCAATGCCAGGGCTGCCAATCACATTCATGCGCAATTTGGCAGGCATTTTTCCGAATTCCTTATCGCTCACCAGATGTACAAAACGGTAATAGATATTATTCATCGCCATAATAGTGGCAGCACTCTTGGCTGCATTGACTTCTGCTTCCGACAGCGCGGACGCTGCATCGCTCAGTACCGCCTGCACCACGGCAGCATTCTTCGTGGCATATGCCGATGCCAGCGCAATGCCGTAAATCTGGTTCTGTCGCAGGTCCGGTGCGCCTTCTTCTGTCAGGACGCTGCCCAGATTTAATTTAGTATCTTTAGCGTATTCCCCAAGTTGTGATTTTAGTTGCTGCATATTCATCTTATTCTCCATAAGTTCTATTTGGGAAGCGGGGAGGCATTGCCTCCCCACTATTAGTTATGCTGCTTTCTTGCCCAGTTTGTCGGATGTTACCTCTTTCAGATCGATAGTCTCGTCGCCCTTTTTCCAGTTGCAGGGGCAGAGTTCATCGGTCTGTAGCGCGTCCAGTACACGAAGCACCTCTTTCGGATTGCGCCCCACATTGAGGTCAGTCACCATGGCAAAGCGGATAACGCCATCGGGGTCCACGATGTAAGTCGCGCGCTGTGCCACACCCTCGTTTTTATCGAGAATGCCAAGCGCCGTAGTCAGTTCGCGCTTCACGTCTGCCAAGAGAGGAAATGGGAGATCGCGCAACTCCTCCTGGTGTTTACGCCATGCCCAGTGCACAAATTCACTGTCCGTACTGCCACCAAGCACTTGGGTTTCACGATCCTTAAATTCTTCATTCAGCTCGCCAAACGCCGCTATCTCAGTTGGGCAGACGAATGTGAAGTCTTTCGGGTAGAAGAACAGCACCAACCACTTGCCTTTGTAACTCTGGTTGTTCACATCGATAAAGACGTTATCGATGGTGATGTCTTTAAGCGGCAGTGAAGCCGTCGCCTTGACATTGAATACCGGAAGTTTATCGCCTACGCCTAACATGATAGATTCTCCTTATGATTGCTGGTTGTTGGTTTCTTCGTCGAACTCACGTGATTGCAGCCCCATGCGGCAGGCGCATTCCTCTTTAATCTCTTCTGCCCTGATGCCTTCTTCTATGGCTTCCATGGCACATTTGATGAATTCCGGGTTATTGCTGCTCATGTGACCTCCATCACTTTTGTGTTCGTGATATTGACCTTATCTAATCCTCTATGATAAGTATAATCTAATTATTATATTATAACGATAGATAGAAACTATTATAAGGGGTTCATGAATCTCAGGGATTTACAGTATCTGGTGGCAGTGGCAGACCAGCAGCACTTTGGCAAAGCAGCAGAGCAATGCCATGTAAGCCAGCCGACACTTTCCATGCAGTTAAAGAAAATGGAGGAATATCTTGGAGTACAACTATTCGAGCGCACCAATAAACGGGTAATGATCACGCCAACCGGAGAGAAGATCGCTGAACGCGCACGACAGGTTTTGCGCGATACTCAGGAAATTCGGGATATCGCCAAAACAGCACAGGATCCCTATGCAGGAGAATTCCGTTTAGGAGCTTTCCCTACATTGGCCCCTTATTTTTTGCCGCAGGTACTCCCTGCAATTGCCAGGAAACTTCCTAAGCTGAAATTATTATTGGTTGAGGAAAAGACCGAGCAGTTGCTGGATAAACTTAAGGCCGGGACTCTCGATGCTGCCCTGGTGGCTTTACCCATTGAAGAAGAAGGATTTGGCAGCGCCGCTCTATTTGACGATCCGTTTCTTCTGGCGGTACCACTCAGCCATCCCCTTGCAAAGCACAAGCACGTCAATCAAAATGATCTCAAAGGAGAGCGATTGCTGCTTCTTGAGGAAGGCCATTGTCTTCGCAATCAGGCGCTAGAGGTATGCAGCCTGATGGGAGGGTTTGAACAGCAAGATTTTCGAGCTACCAGCCTTGAAACCTTGCGCCAGATGGTGGCTTCAGGTGTGGGCATTACTTTGATTCCCAAATTGGCTATGAGAAAGAAAGATGGCATCGCCTATATTCCGTTCGCAAAGCCTGCTATTTCCCGTACTATCGGCCTTGTATGGCGCAAAACCACTACCAGAAAGTCCTGCATTGAAGCAATGACCCGCCTTATACTGGAAAGGCTTCCGGTAAGCTAGCCGCGATATAATGCACTTCCCGGCATGCTGCGTTTAATATCACATCCCTTTCTGTACAAGCTGACTGAAAGTCATTAGCTCACCCCTATTCAGATCGGATACTGCAATAAAACGCATATGATTCTGCTGCCAGCAGACGATATTATAACCGCGCGCAGACAGGCTTGCCGGTGAGCTGTCAGCCTCGCCTGTAGGCATGATGAACACATTAATGATATGCTTGTTATACCGATAGATGAGCGCCGCGACGGTCTGATGCTGCAGATAATCCAACCGTCCGCCAAGCAGGGGATAGCCCTGCGCTGTGAAATCATACACCGGGGGGGAAAAGTCGAGCTTACCTGTAAACCACGGCTTGACTGTATGCTTGTCGGAGGAAGCCACGTCGTTCAAATGCTCCGCCATCAGCGAGCGCACATGCTCCGATACCGCTTCATCCACCCAAAGATTCTGGTTTGTTGGTACAGCAATATAAAGAAGCACCGAAGCAGCAAGCACTGCCATAGAGAAAGCTGGCACAAACCAATTCCGTGATCTATCCTGTATCGTTTGCCATATGCTGGCTGCAGGGGAAGCCTGCGCCTGGATGGCAGAGAACACATTTCTGGTGAGCGAAGCGGGTGCCTCGTAATAAGGCACATGCTCTTTTACGTCAGCTATCAGCGTTTTCATTTCTTCATATTGGTGTTTGCATTTGAGGCAAGCTTCCAGGTGCGCCGCAACAAGCGTAGCGGTCGCCGTATCCAGTTCATTGTCCAGATACCCATGCAGCCAGCGTTGGCAATTATTGCAATTCATTTCATTCATGAGCGTATAACTTCAGTAACTCTGTTTTCAGCATTGTCCGCCCGCGTGCTAAACGGGACATGACCGTGCCGACCGGAATATCCGCCACCGTCGCAATATCCTTGTAGGCCATACCCTCCAGCTCCTTCAGCACAATGACCTCACGAAATTGCGGTGGCAGCGCCGCAAGCGCTTGCCGCACCAATGCCGTATCCTGACTGCGTATCGCCGAAAGCTCCGGCGTTTCCGTATGGCCCAGCGCCAGATCATCCTCAGGCATTTCGTCGCCAATACTAACCCATTTGTTGCCCGCCGCCTGCTTAAGCCACGTATAGCTCTGGTTGCGAGTAATGGCGAGCAGCCAGGCACGTGCATTTCCGCCAGCAAAGCGATGCATAAATTTAAAAGCTCTTAAGGCACTCTCTTGAACAACATCATGCGCTGCGCTCTCATTGCCAGTGAGCCAGCGCGCAAGATTATAGGCTGCGTTCATATGTGGGGCAAACAGCTCCTCAAAACGTTTTACATCGGCTCTATGATTCATTCATCGCCTTAATAATAAAACTACCATTCACCCTCTTTTATTCCCGGATTTAATAATATCTCTAGCATGGGAATAAAAACAGGCCTGCGGCGGTTATACAATGTGATAACGATTTTTGTAAACTGTAACCTATAGAATTTATGATATTATCTTCAAACGACAATCCAGTACTGTTAGGAATTGGCACGGCAACACCGCCGTCCCTGAAACAGGAGCAAACCCTTGAGTTTGCAGCCAGCGTCGCCTGTGCAACGCCCCGCCAACAGGCATGGATTGAACGCGTTTTTCATCACTGCGGCATCCAGACACGCGGTTCTGTCCTCGTTGACGAAGATCACGCGCTTAAAACGCTGCAGGAATTCTATCCGCCACCATTGAATTCTACGGACAAAGGCCCATCTACCGCCAATCGCATGATTCGCTACGCACAGCATGCTCCGGCCTTAGGTATTAAGGCCGCATCGCGGGCACTAGCGCAATCTGACATATCCCCTCAGGCGATTACACATCTGATAACCGTCTCCTGCACCGGCTTTGTTGCACCGGGCCTGGATGTATCACTCATTAATTCCCTTGATTTGAAGCCGGATGTAACCCGTCTGCATGTGGGATTCATGGGATGTCATGCCGCTTTCAATGCGCTTTCTGCGGCACATGATGCAGTGATGGCCGACAGAAACGCGAAAGTGCTGGTTTGCTGTGTCGAGCTGTGCAGCCTGCATTTAGCCTACGGGTGGAAACCAGAGCAGATTGTCGCTAACGCGCTCTTTGCCGATGGCGCTTCAGCAGTAGTCATCGGCCATCCGCCACATCAGAAAAATGGTATGGGGCAGTTGATTGACCTGACCAGTCTCCTGCTGCCCGACTCGCAGGATGCGATGGCATGGCGCATTGGTGATCACGGCTTTGAGATGACTCTATCGCAGAGCATACCGGATATCATCCGACGAAACCTGCGCAGTTGGTGTGAGCCCTGGCTGGCGCAACACAGCATCGGTCTGGAAAACGTTGCCGGATGGGCCGTTCATCCTGGCGGCCCAAAAATACTTTCTGCCGTTGCCGATGCACTAAAACTTAAGCCCAGTGCCCTGAGTTATTCCCATGATGTGTTATCGCGTCACGGCAACATGTCATCTGCAACAGTACTGTTTGTCTTGGAACAAATGATTGCCCAAGGGCTTCGCGGCCCGTTCGTTGCCATTGGTCTGGGGCCAGGTCTTATGGCAGAAGGCATGTTGCTTAAGTGTTAATGGTCAATGAGGGTTTGTCGTGGATATTCTGCATATGAGATTGTTTAAGCTACACCACATATTTTTTTGTGTTGCCATTGTTCTGGCAGCACCTTCTGCCTTTGCACACGCTATAGTCGGTGACCGTATATTTCCGGCAACGCTTACCATTGACGATCCGGGCGTTAATGATGAACTGAATCTGCCCCAGGTAGGCCGCTCTAACAATGCCGGAACGTGGACGACCACCGCAACAAGCGAATTCGACAAAACACTGACCGAAGATTGGGGGATTTCCGCGAATGCAAATTGGCAAGATTCCAGTGGAAGCTCGGGGTTCGACAATTACGATCTCGGCACAAAATATGTTTTTCTGAAAAACCCCGAACATGAACTTATGCTTTCGTCGGAACTGATTTGGGAAATCGGCAATACCGGCGCGAAACGTATTGCGAATAATTTCAACACGCTGACCCCATCCCTGCTTTTCGGCAAGGGGATGGGCGACTTGTCGGATTCCATGGACTATTTTAAGCCTTTTGCAATCACGGGTACGCTAGGTTTGAACGTGCCAACCGAGCGTTTCTCCACCGATGATTCCGGCACAAATTTTAATCCTAACGTCCTGCAATGGGGATTTACCCTTCAGTACAGCCTGCCTTACCTGCAGCAGCACGTAAAAGATATTGGACTTGGCGCGCCGTTCAGCACGGCTATACCTATTGTCGAGTTCAGCATGCAGACTCCCACCGGCGGCGATTCACATCAGACAACCGGCACGGTCAACCCCGGCGTTATTTTTATGGGACAGGAAGAACAACTGGGACTGGAGGCGCAGATTCCCCTTAACCATGATTCGGGAAACGGCATCGGTTATCTGCTACAGGTGCATTTCTACCTGGACAATATTTTCCCTACCACCATTGGGAGGCCGCTATGGTAAGAGTTGCCATTGTATTATTCTGCAGCCTGCTTATGGCATCGCCCGCATTTGCCTGCGGTATCATGGAAAAAGCCGATCCAAAGGTAGGCAGCATGGTTGAGTCAGCGGATCATGTGACGCTGACGTTCAGCCAAGTAATTGTTCCAGCCTCCAGCAATATTAGAATCATTAATGCCGCTGGAAATGTAGTGATGGCGGTCAAGCCGGTAGGCAGCGACGGCGATACGGTGCTTACGCTAAAAACAAGTCAGCCCTTGGCTCCTGGAAAATATAAGGTCAGCTGGAATGTACTCTGGAAAGATTGCGGAAGCATTAGCCCAGGCACTTATAAATTTACCGTAACAGGACAATAACCTGTGAAGCCAGATTCTGAGACTAAAATGAGTAACAGTTTAAACAAACTAAGTTCCATATTATCCCCCAGAATAAAATAGTTCAGCTGCCTGTAACACAGGTTATATATGAAACCCCGATGCGCGAAGTTTTATTCCCAAGAAAAATATTTTCATGAGTTGGGAATAAAAATGATCCTCCGTTGGTTATATACCGTGAGTGCAATCTTTAAGTAACTATTAACCTACGGAGTTTTATGACAATTGATTCACCAAAGTCCGGTAAAGGCACAAAACAATCCTTAATCAAACCCGAACTCGATCGCCGGGAGTTTCTCAAATGTTCCGCCTGGGCGGGCACCGGCGTGTTATGGGCATTGGTAGGTGGTATACCAAAGGCTTTTGCATTGGATACTGCGGGCAGCATGAGCGACAGTACAGCATTGGCCAGCAATTTCCATTTCGTGCAGATCAGCGACAGCCATATAGGTTTTAATAAAGAGGCCAATCCAGAACCGATCAAAACCCTGCAGGAAGCCATCGGTAAAATCAATGCCTTCCCAAAGAAGCCATCTCTCATACTGCATACTGGCGATATTACGCATCTTTCCAAAGCATCCGAGTTCGACACTGCCGCGCAAGTTCTAGGGACATTGCCAGCACCAGTGCATTACGTGCCGGGCGAACATGACACGCTGGATGAAGGCGGCGGTAAACTCTATCTGGAGCGTTACGGCAAGGGCACCAAAGGCAATGGCTGGTATAGCTTTGACGATCATGGCGTGCATTTCATCGCGCTCGTCAACGTGTTTAACTTTCAGCCCGGCAAGCCAGCAACACTTGGAACCGATCAGCTTAAATGGCTGGCAGATGATCTGAGTGCGGTTCCCACAAGCACACCGATTGTGGTGTTTGCGCATATGCCATTGTGGACAATCTATGATCCCTGGGGATGGTCAACAGGAGACGCCGATCAGGCCATCACTATGCTCAAAAAATATGGCTCAGTGACAATTTTAAACGGCCACATCCATCAGGTGATTCAGAAGGTGGAAGGCAATATCACTTTCCACACCGCGCGTGGCACGGCCTATCCACAACCTGCGCCCGGCGCGGCATCCGCACCAGGACCTATGACCGTTCCTGCAGAACAGTTGCGCAGCTACTTAGGTATTACCGATGTCGTAACTGTGCAAGGCAATCATCCCCTGGCACTTGTCAATTCAACATTATCCTAGGAGTCTCTCATGAAAAAACTCTCATATGTTCTTGCTTTTTGCTTTCTCATGATCTCAACCCCAACATTGGCGAATGACCAGCAAATTGGAATAAAGGATCACATTTTCACGCCTTCAGACATAACCATTACAGCAGGCACTAAAGTTACCTGGATAAATCATGATGCCGATCCCCATACAGTAGTAGAGGAAAACAATAAGTTTCATTCCGCCGCATTGGATACGAACGACAATTATTCCTACACATTTACGACGCCGGGAACGTATAAATACTTTTGCACGCTCCATCCCACCATGCTGGGTAGCGTTACAGTGAAATAGGATAAATGCACTATATACTTTTAAGACGCTTGTCAAAACGCTGCTGCGATTTGCTGATCTGCGGATAGTTGGCCATTGTCCAGGTAACGAGAGCCTTGACCGGCTCCAGCAAACTTCGCCCCAGATCATTGAGGGCATATTCAACACTTGGCGGCGTCGTAGGGGTGACGGTGCGTGTCACCAGACCATCGCGTTCAAGCTCACGTAACGTGCGGGTAAGCATGCGTTGGGAAATACCATCGATGCGGCGGCGCAATTCGTTGAAGCGCAATGGCGCATCACTCAGGATACTGATAATAAGCAGGCTCCATTTATCGCCGACACGGCTCAGTGTTTCGCGGATAGGACCGCAACATTGTCCTTGAGAATGGGTGGAATCAGCCATAGTAACATCTGTGTAACCTTCTGACATTATTGTGCCTTCTTGTGATGGTTTAATAGTTACTATAATATACCATATTACTAAGGATAACCAATAAATTTATAGTAAAAAAGGAGAAGGCATATGACCACGATTCTGAATATCAAGTCCAGTAGCAATCTGCAGGGTTCCGTGAGCAGACAGATAGGTGCGGTAGCGGTGGAAAAGCTGAAGGCCCAGAATCCCGATGCAAAGGTCATTGAGCGCGATCTGGTAAAAACATCGATTCCGCATGTCAGTCCGCAGTTCCTGGGGGCGATGTTTTCCAGCAATGAAGATGCAGCAGGCCTGTTGCTGTCCAATCAGCTGATAGATGAATTATTCGCCAGCGACATCATTGTGTTGGAAGCGCCAATGTATAACTTAAGCATTCCCTCCGTGCTCAAGGCATGGGTTGACCATGTGGCGCGTGCAGGGAAGACTTTCCGCTATACCCCGACTGGACCGGAAGGGTTCCTCAAAGGCAAACAGGTGATTCTCGTGCTGGGAAGCGGCGGCATCTATAGCGACGGCCCGATGAAAGCGATGGAACATCAGGAAAGCTATCTGCGCACGTTCCTCGCATTCCTCGGCATCACCGACATAGAAGTCATCCGTATCGAAGGTGTGGCGCTGGGGCCTGACAAGGCGGCAGCTGCTTTGGCGCAGGCGAAACAACAGGCGGGCTTACTAACGCGGCATGCAGCGTAGGTTTCCTGCCGAACGTCCGGGAATCCCGCCACTCACAGAGCGTATGCTGGAATCATTGCTGTAATAGTGAGTGTTATGGTGCAGCACGGAGTCTGCGGTGAACCAGTCTCTGTCCATAATTCCCTGTTTATCAGGGAGATACAGGGAATATTAGCGTTCTGGTGCCAGAATGGATAATATGCCGTCGATATGACGCATTATTCCAGTGAGTTAAAGAAGAATTCCCTGCTCCAGATAACAGGGAATATTTTTAGTATATCAGGGACTTTAAATCATTAGGCAGGGAATTATGTGACGTAAATAGAGTTCTAGAAATGACAAACTTCAATACCCTTCTTCAGGCTTGATTGTCCTAACGTGTTTCACAGGACTCTTCTTTTTACCTCTCAGCAAATCATGCAGCACTTTATCGCTGATACGTAATTTATCTTGATTGCAAAGAAGTTGAGCGAGAGTAACGATGCCGGTTGCCCTTCCTTCTCTCGTTACTATAAGACGGCGGACATCGTATTCGCGCATTTGCTCTGCGGCATCCTCAATATCCGTTGCCACATCGCAACTATAAACCTTCTGGGTCATTGCATCCGCTATAGGCATATTAGAAGCATCTTTGCCTTCTGCGGTAACGCGCAGCGTAATATCCCGATCCGTAATCATCCCCACAATATGTTTAGGGCCATTGCCAACCGGCAAAGAGCCGCAGTTCATTTCTTTCATCAGTTTTGCGGCAGAGTTCACCATTTTTTCTGGACTGATAATGATGAGATCATGAGCCATGATCTCTTGAACTTGTATTGAATCCATTGAGTGCATTCCTTTTGCTTGCGCGGCGTTATATATCTGATTTCTTATGCTCAATCTTTGTGCTGGCGGCAGCATTCTAATTATAACTTCCACATTATCTATGCCTCGCACTCTTTATAGCATCGCACTGCGATACTAGTTTTGATTTACATCAAAAAAATCGTTCGATTTTCCCTGGAAATCCACATAGAGAAAAGATGAGTAGACGCTCATATTCTCTCTCGCATGGCAGCGACAATAGGCTTTTATTTTCCGTCCTGGATTATGCAGAACTTCCTTCAAGGAGATACGTTATGGATAATCAACTCGTAAACAGCAATACCCACACTCAGAAATTAAGCGCTGAGATCAAAAAAACCTGGACTAAATTGACTGATGAAGAAATTGGTTTTTATAAAACCAATCCTGACAAGTTCTATGCTGCAACTACGAAATTAGGTGTCAAAAAAGAAGATGCTGAAAAAACAGTGAAGAAACTGGATGCTGAATGCACTGCCGCTTGCACCAAAGATAAAGCTGCTGCTCCAACAGCCAAAGCTAGTTAAGCCTGCACTCTAAAGACGAATACTTGCTTGACCCGGCGATCTTACGATTGCCGGGACAGGTAATTATTTTAATGGCAACAAGGAGAATATCTCATGAAAAATACACCTACATCGGTTCCGTTGATTACCAAAAATATAAGTCCTGTAACAGAGCAATTCGGTCCTTTATCTCATGATTCGGATCTGATGCAGATTCCTGAAAATATAAGCGACATCCCAAAATTCTTATATCACGTGCTCAGTAAGGCTGAAGAGGAAGCCTGCGATTCAGCCACGGATTAATTGCAAGTCCAATAGTCTTACTAGTTCGATCAATGCGATTAAACTTTAAGGAAATATAATGAGCACTTTTCTGGCGGGTAAAAAAGGATTGGTAATCGGTATCGCCAATGAACATTCGATTGCCTGGGGTTGTGCGAAAGCATTCCATGAAGCGGGTGCGGAAGTAGCCGTTACGTACCTTAATGAAAAAGCGGCACCTTACGTGTGCCCGCTGGCAGAACAGATAAACGCTCCCATTATCCTGCCACTTGACGTTCGTGATGATGCGCAGGCGGAAGCATTATTTGATGCTATCAAAACCAAATGGGGCAAGTTGGATTTTCTGCTGCACGCCATTGCTTTTGCACCTCAAAAGGATTTACAGGGGCGTGTTGTTGATGCGTCACGTGCGGGCTTTTTAGAGGCCATGGATATTTCATGCTATTCCTTTATTCATTTGAGCCATTTAGCTGAACCGCTAATGAAGGATGGCGGGTGCCTGCTTACCACTACCTATTATGGCGGTGAAAAAGTAATTGAACATTACGGCCTGATGGGACCGGTAAAATCAGCGCTCGAAGGGGCGGTTAAATACCTGGCGGCGGAATTAGGTGCGAAGAATATCAGGGTTAATGCTTTGTCGCCCGGGCCTATTGCTACGCGCGCAGCAGGAGGTATTGCTCATTTTGATGAATTGCTTGCACTCGCACGTCAGAAAACACCTGGGCATGAAAATATCTCTATTGATGGTGTGGGTGCGTATGCACGTTTTCTGGTCAGTGATGATGCGCGTCTGGTGACTGGCAGCATTGCTTACATTGATGCGGGGTATAATATTATAGCAGGATAGTTTAGCCCCGCAAAAATTTGATTAAGATCAAATTCTATTATTCCGATTAATGGCAACATGATTTGGATTATTGCGGCTCGTGCCGATACCGTGATCATTTTTAATATTCAACATATAATAAGGAATAATTTTATGGCCAAACAAGCGCAGAAACACACAAATGCAGTATCTCTCAAAAAGCATGATTCTGCGACCCAACCAGCAAAATTTATTCAAAAAGCTGCGGGGAAAACATTTGAAATAGAACGGGAGAGTGCAGAAAATATTCTTCGTTCTGCTGAGAATTATACTCGTGGTGCAGTGGAATGCATGAGTGTCTGTTCTGAAAATGTCAGTGCGCTCGCTGAGTCCGGCAATATGAGCTCTTTTATTTTTCGCAATATGAGTAATGAAATAATAAAAAACTGTAACCAGGCTATTTCAGAATCCCTAGAACTTTCACGCGATATTTTTGCCTGCCGCAGATACAAAGATATGATCGAATTGCAAAATAAAGTGGCACAGCAATTATGCGATAGTTACTTCAATACCGGAAACAAACTGCGCGAAATAGTATTTGAATCCTGTACTGATACGCTGGAATCCATACAGGGGCGCGTTGCGCTTGCTTCAGAGCAATTCCTGCGGCCTTTAGCTGCTTAAATCAATTTTCTGTCTCCGATGTCATGCCCAGAAGAATGAGGTGATGCATTTAAGCAAAGGAAACAACAATGGACGAGCAATTTCTTGAAAATATCACTTTCGATGAGCTTGCCGTCGGCCGCCAAGACGTTTTAACCCGGACGTTAACGCAGGATGATATCACGCTTTTTGCGGTGATGTCGGGGGATGTCAATCCTGCGCATATGGATGCCGAATATGCCAAAAGCGATGTATTCCATGGTATTGTTGGCCAGGGAATATGGACAGCATCGCTCATTTCCGCGTTACTTGGAACGGTAATGCCAGGGGTTGGCACGATTTATCTTGAGCAGGATATAAAATTTAAAAAACCGGTGCGTATCGGCGATACCATTACCGTGACCGCTATCGTGCGCGATAAGCGCGCCGACAAGCTGATTGTTACCTTGGATTGTAAGGCAGTAAATCAGCGCGGAGAAATAGTCGCTGAAGGTCTGGCCACAGTTCTTGCACCAAAAGACAAACTCCGTGTAGCACGTGCCACTTTGCCAAATATTATAATTCCTAGAGACAGCCGATTTCACACTATTATCCAATCCTGCGAGGAATTGGAAGCCCTGCGCACAGCCATCGTCCATCCGGTGCAAGCAGACACATTGCAGGCTACGGCCGATGCTGTAAAGGCTGGTTTAATTGTGCCTGTGCTTATCGGCCCGATAGATAAAATTAAAGTAGCCGCTAAGGAAGCGAAAATAGATTTATCAGGGTGGGAAATCATTGATACCGAACACAGTCATGCAGCGGCAATCAAGGCCGTAGAATTGGCTGCCGCAGGAAAAGTCGCTGCTATTATGAAAGGTTCGCTGCATACAGAAGAATTGCTGGCAGCCATTGTGCCTCAATCGTCAGGTTTGCGTACAGAATACCGCATCAGTCATGCCTACCTTATTGATTCACCGTCTTATCATAAACCACTGATTATCACTGATGCTGCTATTAATATCGCACCCGACGCTGCGACCAAGGCCGATATCTGCCAGAACTCGATTACCTTATGGCGCACATTATACGGTGAGGAGACAATGCCCAAAGTGGCAATACTTGCTGCCGTAGAGACAGTTAATCCAAAGATGCAGGCAACCGTTGACGCCGCAATCTTGTGCAAAATGGCTGACCGGGGTCAGATAACGGGCGGCATACTTGATGGGCCATTAGCGTTTGATAATGCTATCAGTAAACACGCGACAGAGGAAAAAGGAATCCATTCCCTTGTTGCAGGTGACGCCGATATTCTTCTCGTACCGGAAATAGAAACCGGCAATGTGCTGGCTAAGCAACTGACCTTTCTGGGCGGTGCAGATGCGGCTGGCATCGTTTTAGGTGCGCGCGTTCCTATTATCCTCACAAGCCGTGCTGACTCGGTATATACTAAACTTCTATCCTGCGCGCTGGCTGTAAAAATAGCTGCAGCAAGACGCGCGGGGGAAATCAAATGACAGATTCACAGAACACCATCCTTGCCATTAATGCGGGCTCATCAAGCGTAAAATTTCAACTGTTTGCGCATACACCTGATCTTACTTTACTTGCCAAAGGCGAAGTTGAAAATATCGACAGCGCACCCTCATTTTGGGTGATAGATGAAAAAACGCAGCTTACAGAGAAAAAGCCCTTTTCCTCAAACTGCACATATGAAACGGCCATCCAGTATATTCTGGATTGGAGCAGTAAAGAAAATAAGGCTTGGCTAATAACAGCCATTGCGCATCGCATTGTCCATGGCGGCGTCACATTCGATAGATCTGCGTTAATAACACCAACCGTAATCGAAAAACTCAAAGAGTTAATACCGCTTGCTCCACTACACCAGCCGCATAATCTGGCAGCCATTGAAATCATTAGTAAAATTAAACCGGACATACCCCAGATCGCATGTTTCGATACGGCATTCCATTTTGGTCACGACCTCTTATTTTCGCACTATGCTCTGCCCAAGAAGTTGCGCGATAAAGGTATTCGCCGGTATGGCTTTCATGGACTTTCTTATGAATGGATTGCTCATACATTGTGCCATAATAGTCCGGCGCTGGCAGCGGGACGGGTTATTGCGGCGCATCTGGGTAACGGTGCCAGTATCTGTGCAATGCATAACGGCGTCAGCATCGATACCACTATGGGCATGACCGCGGTGGAAGGTCTTCCTATGGGAACCAGGTGCGGCAATCTTGATCCCGGCGCGCTTATTTATATGATTCGCAATCTTGGCATGTCTGCAGATGAAGCCGAACATATTCTTTATAATGAATCGGGTCTGCTCGGGCTTTCAGGCTTAACGAACAATGTTAAATTATTGCAAGACAGTGATACTACTGATGCACAGTTTGCCATTGAATATTTTAGCCTTAAAGCGGCGCAGTTTATGGGGCAGATGGCAGTAGCGCTTGGCGGTGTAGATGGCATCGTCTTTACCGGCGGTATTGGCGAGAATTCTGCATTTGTGCGCGATAAAATTCTTGCTCGTCTTGCATGTATGAAACCATTTGAAGTGCATGTTATTCCTGCCAATGAAGAGCGGATTATGGCAATGCAGACACAAGTCTGTCTTGAAGGCCTGACATGAAAAATTGTGGTGTTGTTATATCAGTGCGTGGCAGTATGGTGGAGGTGCGCTTTGAAAGCCGGCTGCCGCCTATTTACACTATTTTACATGCTGGGGCGCAGGGTGAAATCATACTTGAAGTATTATCGCAGCGCGATGCACATTGTGTGCGCTCCATCGCACTGACCTCTACAGGAGGTCTTGCAAGAGGAATGAAAGTGGAAGACACGGGCGGCACGCTCAAAGCGCCGGTGGGCAAAGAAATCCTGTCACGCATGTTCGATGTGTTCGGCAATACCATAGACCGCAAAGACTCTCTGACAGTAAAAGAATGGCGCACAGTGCATCAGGACCCGCCACCTTTATCAAAGCGTTCTGCCCGCTCGGAGATATTTGAAACAGGAATCAAGGTTATTGATATTCTGACTCCTTTGGAGCGCGGCGGCAAAGCAGGCCTATTTGGCGGAGCGGGAGTAGGCAAAACCGTATTGCTTACCGAAATGATTCACAACACGGTAGGACGCCAGAAGGGCGTGAGTATTTTTTGCGGCATAGGTGAGCGTTGTCGTGAAGGTCAAGAGCTATACCATGATATGGCGGAAGCCGGGGTGTTGCCCAATATGGTGATGGTGTTTGGTCAGATGAATGAACCTCCGGGCGCTCGTTTCCGGGTTGGGCATGTGGCGCTCACCATGGCCGAATATTTCCGCGATGATGAGCACCGTGATGTATTGCTGCTTGTTGACAATATTTTTCGTTTCATTCAGGCGGGAGCAGAAATATCGGGCTTGATGGGGCAAATGCCTTCGCGTCTGGGATATCAGCCGACAATGAGTACTGAGCTGTCACAGCTGGAAGAACGTATCGCCAATACCGACTCAGGCGCCATCACCTCTATTCAGGCGGTGTATGTTCCGGCGGATGATTTTACCGATCCAGCGGCAGTGCATACATTTTCTCATCTCTCAGCGTCTATCGTTTTATCGCGCCAGCGGGTAAGTGAAGGGCTTTTTCCAGCCATTGACCCGCTTGAATCCAACTCCAGGATGGCAACTCCCGGTATTGTAGGTGCGCGTCATTATGCGCTCGCGCAGGAAATCAGGCGAACACTCGCAGAATATGCGGAACTCAAAGATATCATCGCCATGCTTGGGCTTGAGCAGCTTTCACCGCATGATCGTGATGTGGTCGGTCGCGCCCGGCGCTTGGAGCGTTTCCTGACCCAGCCTTTTTTCACAACCGAACAATTTACCGGCATCAAAGGCAAAAGCGTCAGCCTAGAAGATGGGCTGGATGGGTGTGAACGCATTCTAAAAGATGAATTTAAAAATGTTCCCGAAAATGCGCTTTACATGATTGGAGCCATAGATGAGGCAAAGCTGCCTGCAAAGGAGGTGGAAGATGCCAAATCACATGCGGCTTAAAATACTCCTGCCATTTAAGGTCTTTGCACAGAAAGAAGGTGTAAAGCGTATCGTGGCAAAAACTACCCAAGGATTTTTAGGATTATTGCCGGGGCGGTTAGACTGCGTAGTGGCGCTTACGCCGGGGATTCTGACCTGGGAGAGTGAATCGGAAGGAGAAGTCGTTGTCGCTGTTGATGAAGGAATTCTGGTGAAGGCAGGAGCGGATGTGTTCATCTCTGTCCGCAATGCCATCGGCGGGACTGACCTTGGCAAGCTACATGAAGCAGTGCGCGAAGAATTTATGAAGAGCAACGAACAGGAAGACACTATGCGCATTGCGCTCACCAAACTCGAAAGTGGATTCATCAGCCGCTTCGCGGAATTGCAACATGGATAAGAATCAGGAAATGCAAAACCAGATACTCAGTCAGCAAGTAAGCGCGCAGGCAAACCGTAAGCTAAAAGCGCAGCGCAAAACGGGACGAAGTATCTGGTCTGGATTTGGCATGTTCGGACTTATCGGCTGGTCAGTAACGGTTCCGACGTTGTTAGGCGCGATGCTGGGCATCTGGCTGGATAGACGCTATCCCGGAACCCATTCATGGACGCTGACACTGCTGATTATTGGTCTCTTCACCGGTTGCTGGAATGCAGCGCATTGGGTCGCCAAAGAAAGTAAGGAAATGCTGGAAGAAGAGGCAAAAGATGAATGAAATGGAAAGTCTGGTATTGGCGCTATGTAGTGGATGCCTGCTCGGAACCGCTTTTTACGGCGGCCTGTGGTGGACGGTTCAAAAAGCCATGGCCGGCGCGCACCCGGCGTTATGGTTTATGGGCAGTTTCTGGTTACGCATTAGTATCACTATGGCTGGGTTTTATGCAGTTGCAGACAGTGACTGGAAAAGACTGCTCGCATGCCTTGGTGGTTTTATCATTGCACGGTTTATTATCACAAGGCTGGCACAGGAGCCTAAATATGCGGATTAGCCCTGATCAGCTGATAGTATGGCAACATGGCTTCCTAAAGCTTAACAGCACTATTCTCACAAGCTGGGCATTAATGTTGCTACTCACCGTAAGTGCAATGCTTGTTACGCGTAAACTGGTGCGAGATGGTGCCGTTTCAGACTGGCAAAGTTTTCTTGAAATCATCGTCACCGGTATCAACACCCAAATCGAAGAGGCCGGTCTGGCACATCCGGAAAAATACATAGGTTTTATTGGCACGTTATTTCTGTTTATCGCTATATCGGGTATCTGCACCCTCATTCCAGGATATGAACCACCAACAGGGTCGCTCTCAACTACTGTAGCGCTTGCGCTTTGCGTATTTATTGCCGTGCCATTTTTTGGCATTCAGGCGCAAGGCTTAAGTGGCTACCTTGTGTCTTACACACAACCTACTTTTATCATGCTACCCTTTAACATCATCAGTGAGTTTTCACGCACACTGGCAATGGCGATACGCTTGTTCGGCAATATGATGAGTGGCGGCATGATTGTAGGTATTTTGCTCAGCATCACGCCTTTTCTTTTCCCTGCCGTCATGACAGCACTTGGTCTGCTCATCAGCCTGGTGCAGGCTTATATCTTCAGCATCCTTGCCACTGTTTACATTGCGGGTGCCATAGGACATCGCAAAGATTCACCAATCGATAACAACAACGAAAGGACACACCATGGATAGCATGACCTTAATTGCAGTGGCTTCAATTGTCACCGCAGGGATTACCACCGGATTTGGCTGCCTGGGCCCAGCACTCGGTGAAGGCTATTCCGTTGCGACGGCGCTGCGCTCGCTTGCGCAACAGCCTGATGCTTCTACTACTATTACACGGACTTTGTTCGTGGGACTGGCCATGATTGAATCCACCGCCATTTATTGTTTTGTAGTGTCGATGATTCTTATCTTTGCCAATCCGTTCTGGAATCACGCCATCACCCAAGCAGCGGGGCATTAATGTTATGTTGATTGATTGGTTCACCGTCGCTGCCCAAGCCGTCAACTTTCTCATTTTGATGTGGTTGCTGAAGCGATTCCTTTATAAGCCCATTTTAGATGCTATTGCTGCGCGCGAAAAGAACATTGCCGATAAACTTGCCGATGCAAGTGCTAAAAAAGCTGAAGCGCAAAAGGAACAGGATGATTTCCGGCAAAAAAATGAAGCGTTCGACAAGCAAAAGTCGGAACTCATAAATAATGCAAAGAAAGAGGCCGAAGAGTCGCGTCAGCAACTTTTAAAGGAAGTGCAGACCGAAGCAGAGGCAATACGCACGAAAAGGAAAGAGGCTTTAAGGAATGAAGAAGATAACCTGACCCAGGAAATCGTACAGCGAACCAGACAGGAAGTTTTTGCCCTTACTGCAAAGGTATTGCATGATTTGGCGGATAGCAGTCTGGAAGAAGAGATGAGTGCGGTATTCATCAGGCATTTGCAAAGCCTGACGGATGAAGAGAAGTATATGCTTTCTTCCTCGCCTGTTATGCTCATTACCAGCGCATTTGCCCTGTCACAACTAGTGCAGGATACGATTAAAGCAGCAATCAAAGAAATTTCCGGCACGGATAAGCTCCAGTTTAAAATAGTACCGGAACTGATAAGTGGCATTGAACTGTCTTTGAATGGACATAAGCTCGCCTGGAGCATAACGGATTACCTTGCAACGCTTGAAAAAACCGTTGCTGAATCTATGGCAGAAAAAGCCGGCCAGGAGCCAGCCCATGCTGCCTGATAGCCTGCATAGCATTATAGATAAAACTTTCGCTGATATGAAGCAGTCGCGGGAAAGATTAACCCCGCAACTGAAATTTCGTGAAGTAGGTGTACTTGCGAATATAGCGACCGGCATTGCAACGATTACAGGCCTGCCGAATGTCGGGTTTGAGGAGTTGGTAAAGTTTCCAGGCGAAATCTACGGGATTGCGTTTAACGTCGATGAAGAAGAGGTAGGCGTCGTTCTCCTCGGCAATTACTGGCAGCTCCAGACGGGGTCTGAAGTTTTGCGTACCGGGCGCGTTATGGATGTGCCGGTGGGCGACGGCTTAATCGGACGCGTCATTAACCCGCTTGGTGCCGCGCTTGATGATAAAGGCCCGGTGGTCTTCAGTAAACGTCTTCCTATCGAACGCCCGGCACCTTCCATTATGGACCGATCATCCGTCACCGTGCCGCTTGAGACCGGCATTATGGCTATTGATGCGTTGATTCCTATCGGACGCGGCCAGCGTGAATTGATTCTGGGCGACCGGCAGACGGGAAAGACCGCAATCGCTATTGATACGATCCTGAATCAAAAGGGCAAGGATGTGTTATGCGTTTACTGCGCTATCGGCCAGCGCGCCTCTTCCGTCGCTAAGGTTATTGCACGCCTGCGTGAGCATGGGGCAATGGAGTATACCATTGTGGTGGTAAGTGAAGGAAATGATCCACCCGGCCTCACCTATATCGCGCCTTATGCTGCTACCAGCATTGCCGAGCATTTCATGGAAGAAGGCCATAACGTGCTCATCGTCTATGATGATCTGACGCATCATGCGCGCGCTTACCGGGAGATTTCGCTTCTGCTGCGCCGTCCACCGGGACGCGAAGCTTTCCCCGGTGATATTTTTTACATTCATTCACGCCTGCTCGAGCGTGTAACGCATTTATGTAAGGAGAAAGGTGGCGGGTCACTGACGGCACTGCCCATCATCGAAACTGAAGCGCAGGATATTTCGGCTTATATCCCGACGAATCTTATTTCTATCACGGACGGCCAGATATATCTTTCGCCGACATTGTTTGAGCTTGGCATTTTACCGGCGATAGATGTAGGCAAATCTGTCTCCCGCGTCGGCAGCAAAGCGCAGCTCGCGTCTTACCGCGCTGTCACTGGTGATCTCAAGCTTGCTTATGCCCAGTTTCTGGAACTTGAAACCTTTGCCCGTTTCGGCACAAGGCTTGACGCGCACACCAGCAAAATTATTGCTCATGGAAAGCGCATCCGCAGTTGCCTGGTGCAAGGGGAATCTGAACCACTCTGCGTAACTGAACAGATTACTATGCTGCTGGCACTTGGCGAAGGATTGTTTGACAATATACCGGACGATAAAATGGACGACGCGCAGCATATCCTCTGCGCGACAGTGACAGAGATTCCCGCAGCCATACTCCAGCGATTTTCTTCCAATGAGACATTAAACGATGCCGACCGTAGCGTAATGGTGCAAATCGCAGGCAACGTTTTGGCGCCATTCCAACCGGTGCCGGATACAAAGAAAACACAATGAGTAATACGCTGGAAAATCTGCGTCGCAAAATAACTGGAGCAGAGCAGCTTGAATCTGTGGTGCGTACGATGAAGGTGCAGGCCGCCTCCAATATCGGACAGTATGAGATGGCAACCAAAGCGCTCGGGGACTATTATCATACGGTGGAGCTTGGACTGACAGCCTGCTTCCGCCAAAGCGCACCCATAGTTGCGAGTGAGTGGTCAGGACAGAAGACGCAGGAAATCACTGTGATTGTTTTTGGCTCGGATCAAGGTCTTGTGGGTCAGTTTAATGACCAGTTGGCAGATTATGTGCATACACAACTTGATACATTGCCGGGTACAAAAACACTCTGGGCCGTGGGAGAACGTATTTACGGACGCCTGAGCGACGCAAGCTTTAAGGTAAAGAAAACATTTGAAGTGCCGGGCGCTATTACTTCCATCACATCGCTTGTGGGGCAGATACTGATGGAGAGCACGGCTAGTTTCACGCAGGATGAGTATTCACGCATGTATATATTTCATAATCGTCCTGATTCCGGCACTGTCTATGAACCGGCATGTCAGAAGCTGCTGCCGCTTGACGCAACATGGCAACATTCCTTAGCGCAGGCAGCATGGCCAACGGGGAATTTGCCTGAAATCATTGGGGACAACACGGCACCGCTTTTATATACGCTACTACGTGAGTATCTTTTTATCTCGCTGTTTAGGGCTTGCGCCGAATCTCTGGCCAGTGAAAACACCAGCCGCCTTGCTGCTATGCAGCGCGCGGAGAAAAATATCGATAAATTGCTGGAGGATTTAAAACAAAACTCCCGCACCTTACGTCAAAGTTCCATTGACGAAGAGCTTTTTGATGTCATTGCCGGATATGTAGTATCGATGGAAGAAAAACATATAAAGCAGAAATCCTAAATCTGTTTTTCTCTCATTTTGATGCAGGTCAAATGTTTTGCATAAATAGAAGGTAAAGTGCGGTCTTATTCAAATAGTACGAGATGAAAACCATGGAGGCCAATCCCCTATCCAAAAAGAAGCCTGTCATTATTTCCAACAATAGGAACGTAACTGAAGTAGCGCAGAATGGTCAAATTAAGCCTATAGTCCCCTCCCCGAAAAATTATACACTGGATCATATATTGCATGCCGAGCTTGCCAAGCTAACCGGCAATCTTTCGCCCGCATCGCTCGATATGGCGAGGCATGATTGGCTGATGCATCTGGTATTTTCACCTGACAAGATACTCTCCTTGCATAAAAGCCTGGTTGAGAAAATTGGAAAGCTTGGCCGGTATGGAATGCAAGCCACAGCAGACAAAGTAATCGAACCGCTAATATTACCATCTCCTGGTGATAGGCGCTTCCAAAGTAACGGATGGCAGCACTGGCCGTATAATTTTCTCTATCAGGGATTTCTGCTGTATGAGGATTGGTGGAAGGAAGCTACCAGTAATGTCCGTGGCGTATCGCCTCATCATCTGGATGTTGTATCTTTTACTGCGCGGCAATTACTAGACGTGTTTTCGCCTTCCAATTATCTGCTGACTAACCCGGACGCACTCGCCACCACTTTAAGCGAAGGGGGCGCCAATCTTTGGCAGGGCTGCCTCAATTGGGCGGATGATCAGAGACGTAATGCCACTGGCCAGCCACTGGCAGGAACCGAAGCATTTAAAGTCGGAGAAAATATTGCTGTAACTAAGGGTAAGGTGGTTTTCCGCAACCGGCTTATTGAGCTGATTCAATATGAGCCTACGACATCCGAGGTTTATGCAGAGCCCCTTCTCATCGTTCCGGCATGGATTATGAAATATTATATCCTCGATCTTTCTCCTCACAATTCGATGGTCAAATACCTGGTGGATAAAGGCCATACCGTATTTATGATTTCATGGAAAAATCCAGATGCCGCCGACCGCGACGTAGGCATGGAAGATTATGTGCATATGGGTGTCGAAGAAGCATTAAAAGCGATTAAAGCCATCACCGGCCAACCCGTTCATGCAGCCGGTTATTGCATCGGAGGAACGCTCCTTTCCATCATGGCCGCGGTGCTTGCACGCAAAGGCGATATTTCTTTCAAAACCATGACGCTTTTTGCCACCCAGACGGATTTTCAGGAAGCGGGCGAGTTACTGCTTTTTGTTGATGATAGCCAGCTTGCTTTCCTTGAAGATGTGATGTCGCAGCAGGGATATCTCGATAAAACCCAGATGGCGGGTGCATTCCAGATGCTAAGTTCCAATGATTTAGTCTGGTCACATCTTATCAATGATTATATGCAAGGTAAGCGCAGGGATATGAACGATCTCATGGCATGGGACGCTGACGCCACGCGCATGCCTTACCGCATGCATAGTGAATATCTGAGCCATTTATTTCTTAAAAACGATCTGGCTGAAGGGCGCTATGAAGTAAACGGTGAGCCTGTGGCGTTAGAGGATATCGATATCCCTATCTTCAGCGTGGGCACTGTGCGCGACCATGTGGCTCCCTGGAAATCGGTCTATAAGATTCATCTGCTGACTGATAGCGAAGTGACGTTCGTGCTAACGAGTGGCGGGCATAATGCTGGTATTGTCAGTGAGCCAGGTCATAAAGGCCGCAATTACCAGATTGCCACCGCAAAGCACACAGCGCGCTATATTCCTCCCGGCCAATGGCAGCACCAAACGCCCATGCAGGAAGGCTCGTGGTGGGAATCATGGCAGAAATGGCTGGTGGGTCACTCAAAAGGCAAGCACAAGCCACCTGCTATGGGCAATAAATCAGAGGGTTATGCCCCGCTGGCCGATGCGCCGGGAACCTATGTGTTTGTGAAATAACTCCTTCACTTCTACTAATCCCGCCGCTCACAGAGCTTATACCGGAATCATTACTATAATAGTGTGTGTTATGGTGCCGCTAGCATGAATCGAACATGCGACCCCGTCATTACCAATTTACCAATCCGCGGAAACGCTCGGTTACACGCAGCAACGTTATACCTATACTAATAGGGTGCAACACCGAACAGATTGGTCTCCTACGGTAACTTCGGATAACACTGAATACCCTCACTCCCTACTCCCCCAGAGATACCCTATAATCCAAGTATTATTTATCTAATTCTCTGCATTTATCTCTATTTTCATCAAACTGTAACAATAAATTAACAATAATGTGATGTAATATCAGCGCTATCACTGACCATTACTCATAGATTGCATGCAACTGACCATATTACAACAAATCGCCCGCAACATCCAAAACGTGCTTGATCATGGCATGCATATTTTGCGTCCTCACCAGACAGAAGCTTGTCAGGCAATCGCTGATACGCTGGATAAAGGTGATAATACTTTATATCTCGATATGGCTACCGGGTCTGGCAAAACCATGACCTTTATGACAGCAGCCATTGCCGCAGGTGTACCATTTATTGTAGTGACTCCGCGTCAAGGGCTGAATGAAGACAGCGAACATACGCTTGCCAATAAACTTAAAGTTAATCCCAATAAATTCGGCGTATACGACAGCACACGAGGTGACACAGAAAAATCCACAGCACTGGCTGCTCAAGGACTCATTACAAGCTATGATGGTTTTGTTAACTTGGCTAAAGCAGGCCTCATTAATCCCGAAAACCGCCCGCTAGTAATTTTTGATGAAATGCATCGCGCTACAGGAGAGGTGCGCGAAGCTCAAATACAACCGTTTTTAGAAAATTCAGTTGTTATCGGATGCAGTGCAACACCTGGCCCTGCAGTGAAATTATTCGGCGGCAAATCACCTGCATATCACTTGAAACTGCGCGAAGCTATTTTGCGCGATAACATCGTATGTAAAGGAGCCAAAACAGCAGCGATGGAAGTGACCATCGACGAGGAGGAATTCTCTGCATACAAGCAGGATAGCGACATTCCAATCGCAGAATTGGAGCGGATTGCCAATAATGATGCAATGATTAACAGTGCCATACATTTCTATGCCACGCATCATGATGACGATATTGGCCAGGTTTTTGGCAAGTCTACTATGCTTTTTACGCAAGGAGTAGAAGCGGCCCAAAAAACGGCTGACAAGTTTAATAAGCAATTTGGAAAAGGATTTGCCGTTGCCATCAGTGGCGATACACCTGTTGCCGAGCGCAAGAGAATAAAGGCGGATTTTGAAAGTGGCAAAATCAAAGTGTTGTGCAATGCCGACTTATTGATTGAAGGTTTTGACGCGACAAACGCACAGGTCTGTTTATCTTTGCGTCCTACTAATCAAGCCTGGATTGCTTCACAGCAGTTGGGACGCGTTACACGTATGCATGGCGACAAGATTGCCCTTGGCGTGAATTTTTATCCTAAAGGTATGCAGCCCGTGCTTTTTGGTGAAGTTTTGGGAGACGCCGCCATCTATTCCCCTACTGCCGTACGAAATACTCATAAAGGAGAGCCTCCACAACCTGCCACATTGTTGCATCCAGAAAAAATAACACTGCCAGATTTTACCGTTTACAGTGACTACACAGAAATGGCAAAACTGATCACTGCGGCACAAGAGGCACATACGGATACAAGGCTGCCACCGCCACCCGAATGGTGGCAAAATACATCTATGATAGTTGAACGATATGTGGGCGACAGTAGCACTATTAATAAAAAACTTGAATCATTCCGGAACGAGCTGCTTGCACAAGAAACACCTAAAGAAACTGTGTGGAAGGAATGGATTGGGCTATATACAGGTGATAATGGAAGAGAGATTCTTTATGTTAGCCCGAAAACCATCTCTATATTAGAGGAAAGAGGCATTCTTGTTCCAAATGAAAAAAGGCCGCCTCCTGTGCCAAAAAACTGGTATAGCGCAGCTGCACTACAAGATAAATATATTGGCAGCAGTGAAACTATTAATAAAAAACTCGAAGCATTTCGTGATGAACTGATTGCAAAAGGAGTGCCAGAAGAAACTGTACGAACAGAATGGATAGGACTATATACTGGCAACGGTAGTAGAGATGCTCTTTATGCTAGTCTACAGGCAATTGCTGCATTAGAAAAAAGCGGCATTCTTATCGTAAAGGATAAAGAAAAACCACGCCCTGCACCAGAAAATTGGCAAAGCGTAGCTGCACTACAAAAAAAATACGTGGGCGGGGATGTGAATATCAATAAAAAACTCGAAGCATTTCGTGATGAGTTGATTGCAAAAGGAATACCAGAAGAAACTGTACGAACAGAATGGGTAGGTAGATATACTGGTAGTAAAGGAAGAGATGCGCTTTTTGCAAGCCTAAAAGCTATTGCTGCATTAGAGGAAAGAGGTATTCTTGTCCTAAATGAGAAAAGACCACCTTCTGTGCCAAAAAACTGGCAACACGCAGTCGTACTACAAGAAAAATACTTGGGTTATAGTGTAGCTATCAATAAAAAGCTCGAAGCATTTCGCGATGAGTTGATTGCAAAAGGAATACCAGAAGAAACTGTACGAACAGAATGGGTAGGGCTATATACTGGCAGTACCGGAAAAGAAGCGCTTTATGTTAGTCCACAAGCTATAGCGGAATTGGAAGCACGGGGCATTTTAGTTCCTAAATTGCAAGGGCAGTCTACCTCTCACGCGGGAAAACACCCTAAACGTGATCCCCGCAAGCCGGATGGTACTGGGCAAAAATTATAAATTCAGCAGCATTTTTAAATTAAATAGCTAACGATACTTATCGAGCAGCTACGAGAAATAATTTAGGTAAGGGTTACAAGCTCACCTTAGTTATCCTGCCTACCATATTTGCTCCTCTGTCTTGGTCCATTTTTGTCCAATTGCCGTGCGGTAATTCATCCAATTCAGCAGGCTTAATCAACTCTGGGCCTTTAATCTGATAATCGCGTGCTAAAACATAAGAAGGCGTAGAATTATTGTTATGACTGATATCTCCAACCAATTTAAATCCCGTAAATTCCAACAACTCCTTTGAGTGGCTGACATCTATTATATCACTGATACTGGTAGATATATAAAGTCTTCCGGTATCCGGTAACGCATTGGAAAATACGCAAAGCAAATTACGTACATTATCATAAGCTAGGCTAGCTTCCTCCATTGCACCGTCATTAAACACATTACGTGCAATTATATAATTAACCCCAGATTCACGGTTAGGAAGACCTGCTGGATTAGCTAATGAAACAAATCCTTGGCCATCCACTCTTGCCCGACCTTCCGCTGCTCCATTATGTAAATTAAAACTGCCAAACAATTTGGCAACGCCCCGTTTCTGATTTGCAACAACGGAATGGCGGTTACCGGCAAATTCAAGCATATGGATATCTTTAAAAGGTGAAATGCCATTTTTCTTGAATTCTTCCTCTAGTACATCGAAAGGATGAGGATAATAAGAAACTACCTTCTCACAACCATATATAAGCATAGCCATTTGCTTGCCCACATTATTGCTAATACTTTGATAGGGAGAGGAATTGGTAGATAATGCATCCGTGATAACGTGACTGATTGACCAAGCATCAGATGCCAGCCCACCAACTGCTATGCGTGTATCGGTAGTAGCCATTTTTCCATTATGGATGAGTTTTTCGTTACTTATCTCATAATCAGCTTGCACAAAATGGGTCAACGCCTCTGTAATGTTTCCATCCTCAAAAGGCAATTGAAGAAAGGCTTTTATCATAGAGCCTGTGAGTTTATCCGCATCGCTGGCATTGGCAGTCATAAGATTCTTATCAATCACCTTATCGGCAGCAGCTAATTGTTCTGGATTTAAGCGGTGTTCAGTTACATCACCAACAATTGTGCTTAATTCTGGAATCAGTGATTCTGTTTTCATTTTGGATGTTATAGTCATAAATTGCTCTTTTGACCATTATGCCTATTTTTACTGAAGAAATTGTTAATAAGCTTGTGGCATTGGTTTTTAATTTCCTGCAACACAAAGCAACCTCAGGTTACACCGAGTGTGACATATTATCATTGTTTTTCTGAATGTTATTAGGTATATTCGAGTAACTGACAGCAACGTTCTGTAGTTAGTTACCTTAATATGCTTTGCCTGAGAAAACGATGAATAAGACTTTTACCTCGCTTGCCATAGAACGCCTCCGCCCTCCCCCTACAGGAAGGTTAGAACTCGGAGATACAACAGTACCTGGTCTTTGTATCCGGGTTACTGAAAAAGGCGTAAAAAGCTGGTCGCTTATATACCGTGTTGACGGAGCAGGTGGATTAAGTAGCAAAGGTCATATTCTAAAAGGCAAGCAGCAGCGTCTGACATTAGGCGTGTGGCCTATAGTAGATTTGGTAAAAGCTCGGGAGAAAGCACGCGATGCATTACGGCTTGCGTCAGAAGGCCGTGACCCAATTGTACTGCGACAGCAGGAATTATTGCAACGCGTCACCAATAGCATGGAAAGCGTAGTAAAGCGCTTTATTGAATTACACGCTAAGCCCAGCACAAGAAACTGGCACGCTACACAACGGATGATGGAATTACATGTATTCCCTGAATGGAGAAATCGTCCCATCAGTGGAATCCGCCGTAGCGATGTGCATGAGCTGCTGGATAATTTAATAAAGGATAAGCGTGTAGGTATTGCCCGCGAGATACGCAAACACCTGTCCCGGATATTTAACTTTGCTGCAGACCGTGAAATAATATCTGCAAATCCACTGGCCGGAATGGCGCGGCGCGACCTGCGTCCGGTGCAGGAGGCCGGACGGGCATTAGCAGATTGGGAATTGCGTGCTATCTGGAAGGCTGCAGAACAAATGGAATACCCCTTTGGATCGATGTATAAGGTTCTTATGCTAACAGGTCAGCGTCTGCGCGAAATTGCCGACGCAAGCAGGCCAGAAATCAGTGAGCGGCAGAAATGCCTTGATATTCCACGCGAACGTTACAAAGGAAAACGTGACCATGTAGTGCCGCTGGCACCGCAGGTCTGGGACATTCTGGAAAAATTGCCACGCTGGAACAGAGGCGATTTTCTGTTTACCACCACTGCTGGAGAATGCCCGATAAGTGGCTTCAGTAAGGCCAAGGCACGATTGGATACATTGGCACAGAAGATTGTACAGGAAAGCACCCCAGAAGGTGTAGAAGTAAAAACACTGGCTGCCTATCGGGTACATGACTTCCGCGTGACGTGCGAAAGTGGGATGGCCGCATTGGGTGTTGGCCGCGAAGCCCGTGATGCAGTGTTAGGCCACGCTAAACCCGGATTGCAAAAAACATATAACAAACACGATTATCTGGACGAAAAACGCACCGCGCTGGAGCGCTGGGCACAACATGTGATGGGGGTGGTGAGTGAATAAACAATTAGAAGAATTTATGAAACGCTGGACACGCGTGCGCGAAGAATCTGCGAAGCAGCTCCTGCAAAAATATCCAGAGTTGCAACAAGACGCGGAATGCTGTGCCGCATTGTGTCAGGTCTTATTCAAAGTTGAAGTGGCACCAAAATATGGCTCTGGTATAGCTTCTGAATCTGGAAAATTAATAGTTCCAAAGGATTTACCTGAATGGAAGCAAACTCGGAAGAAACTAAAGCAAGTAGCAAAACTTCTTAGTGAAATTATTGATATTGTGGAGGATGACAAGTCTGGAAAGCGTAATACTTGGCATCTGGTAGAGGTATTATCATATGCTGATTATAATGACCGTTTACCTGATCTTATTTCCGGGCTGACAGAGTTGCGGGATATTACGGACAAGATAGTACAGGTTAAAGGCACAGCAGGGAATAGACCTCTACCCCTTTGGATGGAAATGGCTGTCCAATCCGTTGCACATTTCTGGCGCGATAATAATATTAAGGGTAAAAAACCGAACCCATACTTTAAAGAAGGCACCTACGAAGCCGGAAATTCGTTTACCAAATTTTGCTGTGATGTGCTTACTGCCAATAAAGAGATGAAACCTGAGCAAGTTCGTACGGTACTAGAACACAATGATTTTAAAAAATTACTCAACGCACCTAGCTATTGGGTTTGAAATTATATCGATTAAACTCCGGGAAATAACTTCAATTCTCTTCTTAAGATGAGAATGCCAAATTGGCATAAACACTTAGTGGAGAAAATTATGAAAGTAATTGAGATTAGAAATAACCCCGTTCAATACTGGAAGAAATACGGCTGGAAAAACTGGAAGCATAAAGACGTCATAGAATTGCTCCAAGAGCTGCATGATGTGTATGATTCAGATGATTGTGCTGGCGATAATTTGTATGACCTGCATCGATTTGCGATGACTAGAATAGGTCTTGAACTGGTACTAGAGGATTTGGAACCCGATATGTGTAAGAATCCTTTGTCATTCCTAACTTACGCTCGTGATATAGTAGGATACGCCTGTACCACTAGGGGCATTGATAAAAGCACTGCGCGTGCAATTGATAAAATTTGGCATTTTTTATTTAAGCTCGAAAAGCAGATATATGAAAAAGCAAATCTATCGGCATGAATTTATGCCGATTAAACTCCGGGCGGACACTTACAAGCAACGGTACAGTACCTTGAGTTAAACATTACTTGAGGTAAAAGATATGTCCAACACCGCTAACGTCCGTCTGATAACCCTCGATGAAGTGATCGACCGAATTCCCTATAGCAAAGTCCATATATACCGGCTTATGGAGCAGGGTAAATTCCCGCGCTCTGTGCAAGTTGGGGCACAACGTATAGCATTTGTGGAAAAAGAAATTGATGAGTGGATTGCATCCCGTATGCAGAACCGCGACATGAATTCTGCCAGCGTTGAGGCTATCGCACGTAAGGCATTAGCGCAGCGTGCAGCAAAGGCAAGGCACACACAATCAGCATAAGACAAGTAGCCTACTTGAATACGGAACCGATGGTGCCCGTATGAGAGACAACACACACATTTTTTAAGAAGAATCGGATATGACAATACAGCCTAATAACGAGCAAGCAGTCGATTTTTTAAAGTGGTATGATACCAACTGCATCTTAGTTGCAATACACCCTGAGACTGGCACGCTGACGGCCAAAGCATTTTCAGACTTAAATAATACCACTGCCTTATACGACTGGATTGCCACTCGCAACGGTAAGGAGAATTTATATTTCCACGTAAACCCTACCATCACACTCCGCGATAAAAAGGCTGAAAAAACTGACATCAAAGAAGTGCGCGAGCTGCATGTGGATATAGACCCCCGCGCTGGTGAAGATATTAAAGATGAGCAAGTCAGAATATTGGATTTACTGCGTAATCCTCCGGACGGAATTCCAGTGCCCACGATTATCAATTTCAGTGGCGGCGGATATCAGGCGTTCTGGAAACTTAAAGAACCCGTGCTGATTGATGGCGATTTGACTAAGGCAGCAGAAGTAGAGCGCTATAATATCCATCTTGCGAACACGCTTGGCGGCGATAACTGTCAGAACATTGACCGCATTATGCGTTTGCCGGGCACTATCAATATTCCCAACAAAAAGAAGGCCAGCAAGGGGCGCGTGCCTGCGCTGGCAGATGTGGTAGAGATGACAGAACACTCTTATTCCCTGAATCAATTTACTGCGTCTGTACCAATACGAGTCACTACGGATAAGCACAAAGCTCAAAACAATATCCAGAATGTGCCCTCCATCACTGTACGACCTGAAACGCTTGACCTTTCAAGACTGGACGAGGAAAAAAGAAACAAGGTTACCGCAGTATGTCTTCATGGCCTAACGCCAGAATACGATTTTGATGGCGATAGAAGCGATGCAGTGTTTTGGGTGTGTTGTACGCTGATTAAGGCAGATGTGCCTGATGAAAAAATTCTGGGTATCCTGCTAAACCGCGAGCTTGGCATTAGTGCCCACATCTACGAAAAGGGGGAGCACACTCCCCAAAAGTATGCTGAACGTCAGATAAATCGTGCATTAGAACGTCAACCCCGGCCCGGCCCAATACTCAATCACAATGACCCTATGTTATGCGCCCGTGAGTTTATTGCGCGCGAACATGTTAGCCTTAAACGGTATAATGGCGATTTTCTAGAATATGATGGGGGCTGCTACCGGGAAATTGAGGATGGAACTGTTCGTGCATGGATGTGGCATTTTCTTGACCGCAGCGTGCAATATCAGTTGGATAAGCCCCCTGTTCCATTCCAGCCTAATAAAAATAAGGTCGCCAATACGCTGGAAGCCTTACAAGCGATCGCCCATTTAGACCGAGAAAATGTATCTCCTCCTGCATGGATTGGTCGTGATGAACAACTTCCTGCACACGAAATTATTGCTGTCCGTAATGGCTTACTGCACCTTCCAACAGACAAATTGTTACCTTCTTCCCCTACATTCTTTACCCGGAACGCGCTCGATTTTGATTATGACCAGAATGCTTCGGAGCCTGTGAAATGGTTAGCCTTTCTCAAAGAAGTATGGCCGAGGGACATTAAGGCAATTTCAGCTTTGCAGGAAATATTTGGCTACCTTCTGATACCTGATACTTCTCAGCAGAAAATCTTTCTGCTTATCGGCCCCACAAGGTCAGGGAAGGGAACAATAGCTCGTATTCTCCAACGTCTTGTGGGTGAACGGAATGTTTGTTCTCCTACGCTTAATGGATTAGGTGAAAATTTCGGGTTACAGCCCTTAATTGGACGCCAGCTTGCAGTTATTTCGGACATGCGTCTTGGACGAAAATCCGATACTGCATCCATAGCAGAAACCTTGCTGCGCATAAGTGGAGAAGACAGCGTATCAGTTCAGCGTAAATATAAGGCGACGTGGGAAGGTCGGATTGCCGCACGGTTTTTTATTATAACAAACGAGCTACCCTGTTTTTCCGATAGTAGTGGTGCCCTAGGGAATCGCTTTATAATTCTCCAGATGCATCAAAGCTTCCTCGGTCGTGAAGATTCCGGCTTACTTGAAAAACTTATTCCCGAAATGACAGGTATTCTTCACTGGGCTATTGTCGGATGGCGGCGGTTACGGGAAAGAGGTCACTTCATAGAACCCTCCTCATCGTCAGAAGCACGACAAACGATAATGACCCTTAGTGCACCGATTCGCAGCTTCGTATCTGAGTGCTGTGTTCTGGGGCCAAGAGAATTCGTTACCAAAGACTCCCTGTTTGAGGCATATAAATATTGGTGTGTAAAAAATGGCAATACATCGACAGGAACAAAAGAACTATTTACCAAGAAGCTGCGCGAAGCATTCCCTAAAGTACATCCGACAAGACCTCGTGGGGCAGATAAACGAACCCCTTGTTATAAAGGCATTAGTCTATTGCACGCATCACAAGACGGTGTCCCGTTCAGATAAAACGGACCGAGCGACCTGAGTGATGTTCTTTGAGTATGGTACTTTAGTGTGGTTCTTTTTTTATAAGAAAGAATGTTATCGGAATAAACCCAGTCCGCCCAGTCCGTTTTTATACTGGCGCTCCCCCTGTACTACCCCCGCTCGCGACTACCTTAGAGTAACAATCTGTTATGTAATAAGAAATCTTGTATAGAGCTTACCCTATATACAAGTGAGCTCCGATTACTGGTACGATAAAACTGATTTAAGAACGCAAGATAACATCAGACATCCGGCAACATTCTCTCGTATGCGCCCGTAACCATTTTGCTGTTTTTTGAATAAAATTGAAAAGTTCAATTAAGAAGCTGTATTCATTCCCATATAGACTGGGAACTTTATCTGGAGCAGTAAATTTGATTATTTTGAAGAAATCAGATTATCGCGGGACATCCTGCAGTATTTCTCCGTAAGCACCCGCAACCATTTTTTGATTTTCCATTGATTAAAAATCATGAATTCTAATAGAAATGGCTCTGGTAGAGAACATTTTACAGTTACTTACCGTAACACTTAAATTAACGGCGTATATGCCCAGGATCACAATAAAGCAAAAGGCTCAGCGGTAATATTACATCGCCTTTTTCTAAAACACAGCCGTGCCCAGTTCGATTCGGTGGTGATACTCCAGACGCTATTGCCGCCAGATTTAAATGTTCTTTGCTGCAATATAGAACTTTATCTAAAGGGTATACGACCTTACCTTCATCCAAAATACAGCCCTCACTGGAATTTGTAACAACTGCAGGGGCAGAATCAGCAGACACCGCATTCATTTGCTGTTGTAGGCTCCAACCCTTACCCTGCATACAAGCATTCTGAACTATTGCTATTTGCAATAAGCTTCCCCCACTTATACTAAATGCTTGGGCCCTACATTGCCCCATATCCATTGCAAAATCCTGTTGTGTTGCCCCTTCTTTATACCAAGATTTTTGCTGTATTGGCTGACAGGCAGAGAGGCCAATAATAAGTATGGTTAGAATCAAGTTCCGTTTCATAAATATTCACTCAAAATTTAGGTACATAGGCTCCTAATCGTACCCATCCTCCTTTTTCGTAAGCTTCTGCACATGTTTTTGTTTTCGCATAAATGTCGTCATCACATTTAACTATCTCTTTGGTTTGTGGATTTTGGAGCATTACTAATGTCGGCTGTTGTCCTGAATTGGCACAGCCAGAAAGACCCGCAGCAATTATCGCTATAATAAGAATTTGGTTTATTTTCATAACAACCTCCCGAACGTTAAGAGAAACCACCGAGATAATCTCGGTGGTGATCGGGTCGTTTGAAAGCTGCGATGAAACAGCCACGGCGTTTTCAGCCATAGGCCTGTTATATGTGCGCCGTCGGCCCGACCCAAAGGTCGAGAGACGGCACCAATCACGGTTTGATGCCTTACCGTTCATCGAGGGTTTTCAAAGACCCGGAACCAGAATCACTGGCTCTGTGAGAAAGATATGTTACTTTTGCGCAGTGGCAAAGCAGTTTTTTATTGGGAGCAACTTATATCGGTATTTATGCAAAATTTGCTTAACTAAACTAAAGGGCGAATTTAAAATTTGAGTTCAACTACCCTTGAAATATTAAATATCAATTCTATATCGAACCTTTATAAATTTTTATAAGGGCGTGTGTAATGCCAACAAAAGCGCATTTTATTAATGTTGGTCAAGGCAATATGACATTGTTGCAGCTCGATAACGGCAAAATCTTCTTATATGATTGCAATGTTACCAATGACAATGAAGATATGGTGCTTGGTTATATAGCAGAGCACATTGGTTGGCTTACAAATATTGATGTGTTTATCTGCTCTCATCGTGATGCTGACCACATGCGTGGTATTAAAAAAGTCCATGAATGGTTCCCCATTAAACATATCTGGGATTCTGGCGTTATAGGTACAACACCAGACAGCACTGAATACAGACAATATATGGAACTTCGTCGCAAGATTGGTTTTACAGAGGTGAAATGGAAGACGCGTTACGATTATGGAAATACACGATTACGCATACTAAATTCAAAAAATGATGATTTAGCCGATAATGCTAATGCTCAAAGCATCGTGGTAAAAGTGGTGCATCGTGATAGGGTAAATGATATTAATCATGGAAGTATTCTTCTAACGGGTGATACGGACGCCGCGACATGGAAACATATTCATAAACATTATGACGACAGTGATTTATCCTGCTCATTGCTTTTAGGAAGCCATCATGGCTCACTCACGTATTTCGATGACCCAAATGATGACTATTACTATACCCATCATATACGCACTAAAAATCCGGATATGACCATTTTATCAGTTGGTGACAATGCCCATGGTCATCCACATGAAAAAGCGCTCGAATATTACGAGAAACACTCCAAAGGGTCAAATAAAGGTAATAAAGTTTATCGTACTGATGAGCAGGGACATATGTGCGCTGAACTGAAAGACGGCGGAAGTTGGTCGCTTACAAAAGAAAATTAATAACAGGATGCTATAATGGTAAAATTACAGATCTTTGATGTTGAACATGGCGCATGTGCGTTGTTAACGGATGATAATGGTGCTCGCATGATGATAGATTGTGGGCACAACGCAACAACGGGATGGAAACCAGGTACGTATTTAAAGCAGCAAAATGTATCCTCAATCGAAATGTTAGCAATCACAAATTATGATGAAGACCATGTAAGCGGAGCAAATGATCTTTTTGATATAATTAATGTGCAGTGGCTGTTTCGTAATACTTCGGTGACATCATCGACAATCAAAAGACTTAAAAGTGAAGATGGAATGGGGGCGGGCATTGAACGGTTAGTTAAAACCATAGATACAACTTTTTCTGGAGGCGGCACTCTCTTGGGGCAACCTGCATGGCCCCAATTTACTGGCATGAAGTATCAGTTATTTAATAATGATTATCCAACATTTGATGATGAAAATAATTTAAGCATGATCGTTTTCTTAAAATGTCATGGCATAGGCGTTATGTTTACGGGAGATTTAGAGCGCGCTGGATGCAAAGAGTTGTTAAAAAATGATGCTTTTAGGAAAGCTTTATCAGAAACAAATGTATTTGTTGCACCACACCATGGGCGCGAACCTGCTTGCTGTGAAGAGGCAATCCAATATCTCTCTAATGTTTATTATGTTGTGATTTCTGATAAGGGCTATCAATACGATACGCAAAAAACTATTCCTTTTTACAGACGTATTGCAAAAAAAGGTGGGCCATTCAGAAATGAGAAAATTCGCCATGTACTTACCACACGAAGTGATGGAGAAATTACTTTTGATTTTCATCAAGGGTCATGGGGTCCAACTCGACTTGAAGTGACAAAACCCCAGAGAGTATGGATTTAATATGGTATTCAGTGCTTATGCTTTAAAGGGACGTATTTTACCTGCTATTTTTTCAATCATTCTTCCAATAATGGTATTTAACCACTTCTTCGTAAGTGAGGAATTTGCAAAATTTGTTGGCGGTGTTTTGGGTGCTAAGATTATATCCAATCTGACTATATCAGGTGTATGCTTATATTTTTTATCTGAAACAGGTCGATTATTTGGCAAAAATGTGTTTGAACGTGCGTATTTCAAAGAAGAATCACAAATGCCCACAACAACGTTTATGATGTTCGGAGATAAAACCTATAGTGATGACTATAAAAATAAATTTCGTGATAAAGTTTCTCACGATTTTAATATTAAATTACCTACTAAAAAAGAGGAAACCAAAGACGAAAATTCAGCGCGCACAAGAATTGTTGAAACGATGGCGCTTATTAGAAAAAAACTGCATAAAAACTCCTTCTTATTACAACATAATATTGAATATGGAGCGATGCGAAATGTAATTGGCGGGGCAGTCCTTGGAATATGTTTTTCTATTATCAATATAGTTTTCTTCAGTACATACGTTAAGATTTATTTGGCGGTGTTAATCAGCATCTGTACATTGCTCACATATTTAATGCTAATTGCGTTTAGCAAAGTTATTATCGGATTCTACGGTAAAAATTATGCAAAGGTCTTATTTAGGGAATATATAGGATAAAAATGCTCCAAGCCAAATAAACGGCTTAATCAGGGCAATTTATATTTATTAAAATGGTGCCGCTAGCATGAATCGAACATGCGACCCCGTCATTACCAATGACGTGCTCTGCCCCTGAGCTATAGCGGCCTTTTTACTCATTCCAAACTCCCCCGTACACTACCCGGAAGAAATTGGTTTTAGTTAACTTCTTCTATTCTCTTACCAATATAACCCAGAGCTTACCCTTACCAATGACGTGCTCTGCCCCTGAGCTATAGCGGCGGCTTCATTAAAAAAGCCTGAAATTATCAGGCGTTTGCTAAACGCGCGCGAAAATGCCACAACCCTATTCGTAACGCAAGCGTCATTTGACCTTAATGGCCCCAACGTGTAATTTAGATAAAGTAGTAAAGAGTCAAAGAAAAAAGAAAAATCATATGGATACAAAAAACCAACCCATAGCGGATAATAAATCTGATGCATCTTCTAAGAAATCTGTCCAACAAAAGGAAAAGCTTGCTATAGCATTGCGGCGCAATCTGTTGCGGCGCAAGCAAATAAAAGACTCGCGCGGCGACAGCAAAAATATTTAAGGGGAGACTCCATCGTTGTCACGCCAGGAAGAAGATAAAAAGAAGAAGATTCGCGAGCGCAATAAGCGCAACTGGATGATATTCCAGCATGCTGAATTGCATCGTGAAAAGGTAGATATAGGCGCGCCTGAAATTGAAATAAAGCCTACCGAGAAAAGGCTTAAAGAAGAAGAAAAAATCTGGAGCGCCCAGCTTGTTTCCATCCGCAACCGGCTGAATAACAGTAAACGTCTTTCAGACGATCGCTGGAATCGGTTTGCCGGCACAAGCGACGGCGGCGGAAGAGGGCGATAGAAACGGGCAATCCAACGCAATTAATCTAAATTTTAGAGTATATTAACCAATTGTCTCCTCCCTTCCTCTATGAGGAGGGGCCATAAAACCTCAACTTATGGTTAAATATCAAATAATGCATTGTGTCTTACGGCAAATATTAACAGTTGTTTAATTATACAAAATATGGTTATATATTAACCTTTGCTGAATACTGAAAATTAACAATTGGGGGCACAATGCGCGTTCTATTAGTAGAAGACGATTCATCTACCGCCAAGGCAATCGAGCTCTCGCTCGCGTCTGAGGGTATCATCTGTGATACAACCGAACTCGGAGAAGAGGGCTTGGAAATTGGTAAAATTTACGATTATGATATCATAATCCTTGATTTGATGCTACCGGATATTGATGGGTATGAAGTATTACGCCGCTTCCGTGCTGCAAAAATCACCACGCCAATCCTCATTCTTTCTGGCCTCTCCGGTCCTGATCAAAAAATCAAAGGATTGGGTTATGGCGCCGACGATTATCTTACCAAACCCTTTAACAAAGGTGAGCTCATCGCTCGTATCCAGGCCATTGTGCGCCGCTCAAAAGGCCACTCTGAGTCGGTTATCCGCACCGGCAAGCTTTCCGTCAATCTTGACACGCGCTCTGTTGAAGTCGATAGCAAGCCCCTGCATCTCACCAGCAAAGAATATGGTATTATTGAACTCTTAAGTTTGCGTAAGGGTTCAACGCTTACAAAAGAAATGTTCTTAAATCATCTTTACGGTGGCATTGACGAACCTGAACTTAAAATCATCGACGTCTTCGTCTGTAAGCTGCGCAAAAAACTTGCGCATGCAGCCGGCGGAGAGAATTACATTGAAACGGTATGGGGACGTGGTTACGTACTCAAAGAACCCGACGGTCTGGGCAACAAATATATCGAAGAAGATATTGAAGAAGCTGCGGTATAGGCATTACTAATATACTCGCCGTTTTTTAAACGGCGAGTATATGTATGCCGCGCTCATTACCAAGTAATTGATATTTATCACTTATTCCAATAACTGTTTCTGCACTTCCCAGCATCAATACGCTTTCCGGATGCAGCAGTTGGCTTATCCTGCCGAGGATAGCGCGTTTCATAGGGTCATCAAAATAAATAAGCACATTGCGGCACAAAATAATATCAAACTTTCCAAGTTTTGTCAGATCATCCAATAAGTTCTGCTGCCGGAACGTCACCATATCCTGTAAAATAGCATTCACCTGCCAAAGAGCTCCCGGTTTTTGCTGAAAATATTTAAGAAGCATTTGAACGGGAAGTCCGCGCTGCACTTCGAATTGGCTGTATAATCCTTCTTTTGCTTTTGCAAGCACACGCAATGAAATATCAGTTGCGAGTATTTCATACGTAAATCCCGCCATATTTTCCGCCTCCTCAAGCAGTGCCATGGCAACAGAATAAGGCTCCTGACCGTTAGAACAGGCTGCACACCAGATGCGTATCTTACCACTGCGGTGTATTTTCTTTATTCGCGGAAGTATAATTTGGCGAAGCTGATCAAACGGCTTCTTGTCACGAAAAAACATGGACTCATTCGTAGTCATTGCATCCACCACTTCCGCAATAACATTTTCGGCAGGTTTTGTTTTCAATAATTGTACAAATTCAGATAGATCCTGCACACCGCACTGGCGGGCAATGGGAAGCAGGCGGCTTTCCAGAAGATAGGTTTTATCGGTGTCAATCGCAAGACCAGAACGTTTCTTAAGCAGCAGACTGATAAAATTAAATTCCTCAGCATTCATATACAGGCCCTTATAATATAAGGGGCGATCTCATTGACAGGCAGCACAGCACTGCATAACTTACTTTCTGTGACAGCGCGCGGCATTCCCCACACTACAGACGTACCCGCATCCTGGGCGATTATAGTGCCTCCTTGTGCCGCTATCGCACGCGAACCTGCCAATCCATCACACCCCATACCCGTCAGAATTACCACAAGAAGATGTTTGCCATAAATTTTCAAGAGTGCGTGCAGCATGGGATCAATCGCAGGGCGGCAGAAATTTACCAAAGGATCCTGATTGATGCGGATAATCGTTTTGCTGCCCAATTTTTCCGGCACCATATGATAATCGCCAGGCGCCAGATAAACTGAACTATCCTGCACCACTTCGCCGTCCTTGCCTTCCACACATGGGTGCTGAACAAGTTGACTGAGATGCCGGGCAAGAATCGTTGTAAAACCAGAGGGCATATGCTGGGTAATAAACACAGGCTGGCGCGGAAACTGGGAGGCAAGCCCTTCAAATATAGTACCAAGCGCCTGCGGCCCGCCTGTAGAGGAGCCGATAGCAATGGCCTTCACAGGAATCGTAGGATAAGCGAGCGCATGGTAACGTAGTAATTCTGCAGATACGCTGTCCATATGACGGTGGGGTGTCAGTGCTTTGATCTTTTGTATGAGATCGCGATAAAATTGCTGCGTTTCGTTTTGATTATTACGCGCACTGGGTTTGGCAATATAATCTGAGGCACCTAGTTCAAGAGCTCGCAGCGTGATAGTTGCATTAGGCAACATTAAATCTGACACCATAATGACACGCGATTGCGGAGAAATTTTAAGCAATTGCGGAAGCGCCGTAATGCCATCCATGCAAGGCATTTCAATATCAAGCAAAATAACATCGGCTTGCGTATGCTTGAGATTCTCAATGGCCATGGCTCCATCAAATGCCGTAGCCACAATTTGAATTTCCGGCACATCTTCCAGTGCATGTGTTATCAGCCCGCGCATGACGGCTGAATCTTCTACAATCATTACACGAACGGGACATGGCGGATGTGCTGTCACCTACAGCATTCCCGCTTCAGAGAGCTTGCTGGTCAGTATTTCTTCATCAAAAGGCTTCATGATATATTCATTTGCACCCGCGATGAGCGCTTGCTGAATATGCCCCATTTCATTCTCGGTGGTGCAGAATATAACAACGGGTTTATCGCCTCCCTGTAATGCCCGAAGTTCACGCAGAAACTCAATGCCGTCCATAACGGGCATGTACCAGTCAAGCAAGATGAGATCGGGAAATTGCTGTTTGCATGACTCAAGCGCCGCAAGCCCGTTTTCCGCTTCCGATATAGCAAAGCCGAGCTTATCGATTATGCGGCTTGCAACCTTGCGCACCACCCGAGAATCATCAACGATAAGACAATGTTTCATGAACATACTGCAGTTATAATGTGTCTAATGGGCAATGTCTTCATAGGTGCCATGATGCGTAGTGTGGCTGGATTCCGGCGACGGAGCCGTATCGCCGCAATCACCGCTATCTTCATCACATTCGGAGTCACACCATCCAAGTGTAGTACATAATCCCATTTCCTGATCGGCCGCACAGCCAGCAAGAGAAAGAACAAATCCACAACTCAGCAAAAGAAATAAAAGGGTCTTTAATTTCATAACATGCTCAAAATTTTAATAATTTCTGTATATCAAGAATAATAAGTAAATCGTCCTGCAATTTATATATGCCCGATGCCACTTCTTTCCACCTACCTGAGAGGTTGGCGGGATTCTTTTCCAACTGATCAAAGGGCAGGCTCACCACTTCGCCGACAGAATCCACTATGAGGCTGAAACATTCATTCTTATGCTCCACCACTACACTCATAATCATATGTTTGGGTACGGGATCTCCTTGCGCAAGGCCAAGGCAGATACGCATATCTATCGCTGTTACGATACGCCCGCGTAGATTAAGTGATCCCACTATTTCCTGAGGCGCAAGAGGAACATGCGCCACTTTAAGGCCGCGCAAGACATCCTGCACCTCCATCACCGATATGCCAAACAATTGGCCTGCCACGCGCATGGTCACAAACTCTTTGTCCTGCGCTTTAGCATTATATGCATTCAGATCAGACATACGTTGCAGCGCCTTTGTCATTAAGCATCCTCCTTCATAGTGGAGCGTAATGTCGCCGCAATGGCTTGTAATAAAGCCGCCCTATCGGTCTTGATAATAAAGTCCTTAAAACCGGCGCGTTTGCCTTTTTGAACATTTTCTTCATTTTTGGTCGCGCTGAATGCGAACAAAGGTATATGCGATAATTTAGGATGATGGCAGCAGGCTTCAGCAAAGGCGTAACCATCCATTTCCGGCATCTCTATATCACTGACAATGACATCAAAATCAGGTTCCGACTCAAGCAACTGCAATGCTTCTTTGGCACTGCCCACCGCGCTTACTTTATAACCAGATGACGCCAGGAACGGGACGGTAAGACTGCGGAAGAAGGGACTGTCCTCTACTAACAACAGCTTAGCGCCCCTTACATGCTTGAAAGCATTTTCATCTATACTTTCATGAGGCACAATATCACGCAACAGGAACGTCACGTCTACAATATCCGTCGTCTTTTCTTCAATTACCATACTGCCCAGGAATCCTTTTTCCGTCGACAGTAATTTAATCTCATAAGGCGCACTGACAATATCGATAATTTCGTCCACCACTAATCCCAGCGTATGATTGTCATACGTAAAAACCACTATTTCTTTTGTGCCTTCCTTAGGCAGCATTTCCGATGCCTCCAGAAATTGCAGCCGCATAAGTTCGCCGCGGTATTGCACCACCGGATGATCACCTGACATCTCAACCTGGGTCATATCAATTTCTTCAAGACGCGATACTAATTCAAGCGGCACGGCCTTGCGCGACCCCTTGCCTGCCTTGAAGAGAAGAAAATCGATAAGATTAGCATTCTTTGCAGTATCCTGGAGATTTGCAGTATCATTGCCATCGCCGGTAATTTCACGTTCGCCGGTAGCGCGTGCAAGGCCGTTAGGATCGAGAATCATGATAACATTCCCATCCCCAAGAATAGTATTCCCGGCATAAAGCGGAATGTTTTTCAAAACTTCCGACGTGGGTTTCACTACGATTTCTTCGGTATCGAACACGCGATCCACTATGAGGCCAAAACTATACCCACCCACCCGGCACACGGCGACAAAAGCCGTTTCATTTTCCGATTGCGGCCTCACAGGTAATTCCAGAATCTGCGCCAGCGATACCATCGGCAATAATTTCTCGCGCAAACGCAGTACTGAGGCATTATTAATGCGTTCAACATTGTATGTGGAATCCCCTCCCACGCGCACCAACTCCTGGACATTAATCTGCGGCAACGCAAACCGTTCTCCGCCGGATTCGACAATGAGAACGGAGATAATAGCCAGCGTCAGCGGGATTTTAATACTGAATTTAGACCCCTTGCCAAACGTGGAGCTGAGCTCAACGGTACCGCCTATTTTCTCAATATTTGTGCGCACTACATCCATGCCGACACCGCGGCCGGATATACTGGTAACTTTCTCTGCCGTCGAAAAACCAGGGCGGAAAATAAACTGCATGATTTGCTGATCGCTGAGCATGGCCTGCTCCGCTTCCGTAGTAATGCCGTTTGCAATGGCTTTTTGTTTGATTTTTTCGATATGGAGGCCACGCCCGTCATCCATAATCTCAATGATAATATGCCCGCCTTCATGAAACGCGGAAATCGTAACCACACCCATCTCAGGCTTGCCTGCTTTTATGCGTTCAGCCGGCAGCTCAAGGCCATGATCGGCTGAATTGCGCACCATATGAGTAAGCGGATCCTTAATCATTTCCAGCAGTTGGCGATCAAGTTCTGTTTCCGCGCCTATCATGCGCAAATCCACTTTCTTGCCAAGATCATGCGATAAATCGCGTATGAGACGCGGAAAATTGGCCCAGGCATTGCCAATAGGCTGCATGCGCGTTTTCATAATGCCTTCCTGCAGTTCGGAAGTGATATGGCTCAAATGCTGTAAGGGCGCAGCAAAAACATGATCATTGCGCGCTTTGACAATCTGGAGCAATTGATTGCGGGTAAGGACCAGTTCACTTACCATCTGCATGAGATTTTCCAGCACATCTATATTGACGCGTATTGACTGCATCTGCGCTGCGCCACCGGCAACATTACCCTGTTCTTTTGCCCCCGCAGCCAATCCTTCCATAATCGCGGTTTCTTTGGCTTTGGTGGTAATATCTATCGCCTCTGGAAGCGCAGACGCAGAAGGCACCACAACTAAAGCCTGAACAGGAGGCTCAGCAATCTTCACTTCTTTTTCGCTTACAATCTCCGTTTGTGCTGACGGCGCAGCGCCCTGGCTTACTCCCTTGGATTCAGCAAATGCGTTAAGTCTGGCAATTAATCCGGAATCATTGCCTTCAGGCTCTGCGCTATGCGTACCCAGGTAATCTATAATACTGCGGATGCAATCCAGCGATTCAAGAATCAGTGAAATCGCCTGAGCAGATACAGGAATCACCTTGTCGCGGATTTTCCCAAGTACATTCTCCGAAGCATGTGCAATCATTTCCAGCCTGGGCAGGCCCAGGAATCCGCAGGTTCCTTTGATGGTATGGACAAGCCGGAATATATTACCAAGGATAGTAGCATTGCCTGGATCTTGTTCCAGTTTGACCAGCTCAGAGTCAAGGAGCTGTATGCTTTCCGACGTCTCAGTGATAAATTCGCTGATTAGATCATCCATGCCTTAACCCTTCATGCCCTCACTCCAACTAACCTTCACTTAATTCCACTTGTACACGCTGACGTGCAACTAACTCAAAGGATGAATCATTCAACTGCCATGACAGATTAACCGTAAGTTCTTCGGCCAATGATTTTGTAAGATAAGCTTGCACCGTTTTGGGAGCCAAGGCAATCAGTTCCACATGCCCCGCCAGCACTTCTTCAATCTCCTTGTCCCATTTCAGGGTTGTGCCATTAGCCGTTACACGGATCTCTTTAATATTATTGTCAGAGGTAATACGAATGGCAAGGGCGCCGCCACGCAATAAGGTTGCGGATGCAATAATAATCATATTGAGAAGTATCCGGCCCATTTTATAACTTACCGATACACCTGATGCATCCGTATGGGTGTCAGGCCAATCCAGCGTTACTTTACTGCCCAGAAAAAAATCATTGGTAATTTTTTTCTGCTCGGCAAGATTGGCTTCTCCATCGTCATTGATACGGCCATAGGCTTTACGGTAAAATTGCAGCCGCGATACCGCCTGCGCGGCGCTGCTATTGATAAGCTCAACCGCCTGGCCTTGCAAATCAAAGCCTTCTTCGCTTAAAAATTCAGCACCGTTAGCGATAGCGCCAATAGGCCCGGTCAGATCATGACACAAACGCGTGCATAATAATTCAGCAAGTTTTAGTTTAGCTTCCAATGTGTACCCCCTGCATCATCAAAAAACAGTTTCTCGATTATTGATACAAGGAGATCCTTTACGAAGGGTTAACAAAAATCTTTTTCTTCAAAAATAAGTAATTAGTAAGAATTCTGGATTATTATGCCGTGTTTTCTCAATAATTAAGCGGCTTCGGCCGGGCGGATATTGAGGTCATGCAGTTTCCGGTAAAGCGTAGAGCGTCCGATGCCCAATCTGCGCGCCACTTCTGTTAAGCGGCCATTATAATATTGCATGGCACAGCGAATCGCTTCAGCTTCTAGTTCTTCCATGCGGCGGATATTGCCATCGGTGCCAATCATGGAAACAAGACTTATATTATTATTTAATCCTTTTATTGCAGGATATATTGGGTTTGCTTCATTTATCTGCTCACGACGCAACAATTCCTGATCGCGGCAGGCATCACGCAGTAAAAATGCATTAGAAAGCGTAGTACGCATGCGTTCCGCTGCCACCGGTTTACATAGGAAGTCCTGGGCGCCTGCGCTCATTGCTTCAGTCGCATTATTATAATCACCATATTTCACAAGGACGATAAGCGGAGTGTTTGAGGTCAGAATTTTCAGATCAGCAA
>Ga0206890_1010_pt1 | contig 66275 bp, 55 predicted proteins | sample Alteio_BWOrgHeat_58_FD_152960 | JGI IMG/M metagenome (GOLD analysis project Ga0206890, IMG submission 152960) | Enriched cells from forest soil in Barre Woods Harvard Forest LTER site, Petersham, Massachusetts, United States - Alteio_BWOrgHeat_Nextera6 ... | reverse complement strand
ACACTTTCGTCGCTCTTTAAGCTATCCCTTAATATATTGTATTCTTTCTGAGCGGCGTATGCCTCTTCAAACCTTTTCAAACCGCCAAGCGCTTCGCTTAATTGCAAAGCCGCAGTGGTGCGGTTGGGTAAGCCTCCAAGCTTATCGGCAAGGGTTTTGGCAAGCATGGCGTATTTATACGCGTTTGGATAATCCCTTTGCTGGTTGTATACCATTGCAAAATCAATGTAGGCATAAGCCTTATTGAAATCGAGGTTGTATGTTGTTGCAATTTTTAATGCCTGCCCAAGGTATTTGATAGACGCCTGATACTGTTTTTTGCCCGCGTAACTGATACCCATATCCGAGTATAAGGAGCTTAAACCGTCCTTATCATCCTGGCTCTTGGTTAAAGTCATCGATTTAGCAAAATATACTATGGCTTCATCATACTTCTTTTCATCCATTAAAACCTCACCAAGATTCTGATAAGCTGTACTTATACCCTGAATATTTTTAGCATCCTGCCATATTTTAATGGCACGCTTGTAATATTCCCTTGCTTTTGGGTATATCTCCATCTCCTTCATCACCTCACCAATATTATTATAATTGGAGGCTGCCTTAAGGTTATCATTTAGCTTGATATCCAGCGAAAGCGACTTAAAGTAATTATCCAGTGCGTACGGCGATTTACCGATATTATCAGATACCATACCAATATTGTGATAGGCGTCGGCAATACCTGCTTCATCCTTTATCCGCCTTTTTATCTCGAGCGCCTGCTGAAATAAGCGTGCCGCCTGGTTGTAATTGGCAATACGGTCAAACATACGACCATATTCTATGTAACAATCACTCAGGCTTTTATCATCCTTTAAATTTTTGTAGAGCAGTTGAGCGCCGATAAAGTTCTTTTCAGCCTTCTCATATTTACCGGTAAGTGTGTATACTTTGGCTGTAGCTACCATCCCATCGGCAATGCCCTTTTTATATTTTATAGCCAGCGACCTATCGATAGCCATCTTACCATAGTAAAGGGTACTATCAGGGTTCACATCTATAAACTCTGATGCCAGCTTGTTTATCCGGTTTATGGTTAAAGTATCCGCAGGGTTATCCTTGTTGGCGAGGGAAGTGGCTAACAATGTCCTGAGGCTATCTACCTTTAGGTTGGGCCTGTTGTATGCGCGACCACCACTGTAGCCTCCATTGCCGCCATTATTCATGGGTCTGTTAGCAAGTGCGTTGAAGCCTGAAAATAAAAGAATAGTGATTAAAAGGTATCTCATGTACAAAATAACGTTAGTATTATTGCAGAGAAGCATTATAGCATTATGTCAAATGCTCTGACCTGCATTTACTTATGCCTTGTACGGGTTTGGTGTGGTATTTTGTTATATCAAATTAATATTAAATTAAAAAATCCGTCACCTTAGTGTAAACGGATTGATTTGTAACGGGTTTGTTACGCTTAATTTAATAACGATAATACATTCTTCCAGCTCACCAGGTCGCCGATAATTTTTTCGAGCTGATCTGCATCCACACGTTCCTGCGCCATAGTATCACGGTGGCGTATAGTCACCGTATTATCCTCAAGTGTCTGGTGGTCAACCGTGATGCAAAATGGTGTGCCGATAGCGTCCTGCCTGCGGTAGCGCTTGCCTATAGCGTCTTTTTCCTCGTATTGCAGGTTGAAGTCAAGCTTCAGCTTATCCATTATCTCGCGTGCCTTTTCAGGTAAGCCGTCCTTTTTTGTTAGCGGGAAGATAGCTGCCTTTATAGGAGCGAGGCAAGGGTGAAGTCTTAATACGATACGGCTGTCCGTCCGTTCTTCTGTACTCAAATCTTCTTCCTCGTAAGCGTTAATTAGTGTAAGCAGGAACATTCTGTCGAGCCCGATGGAGGTCTCGATCACATACGGCACATAATTTTGGTTGATCTCCGGATCGAAGTACTGCAATTTTTTGCCCGAGAACTTCTGATGCTGGCTCAGATCGAAATCGGTACGACTGTGGATACCCTCCACTTCCTTAAATCCAAATGGGAACTCATATTCAATATCGAAAGCAGCATCGGCATAATGTGCGAGCTTGGTATGCTCGTGGTAGCGGTACTTCTCCGGGCCTGTGCCTAACGCCAAGTGCCATTTGAGGCGTTCGGTTTTCCAATGCTCAAACCATTCCTTCTGGCTGCCGGGGCGAACGAAGAACTGCATCTCCATCTGCTCAAACTCGCGCATACGGATAATGAACTGCCGGGCTATCACCTCGTTCCTGAACGCCTTACCTATTTGCGCAATGCCGAATGGTATCTTCATCCTGCCCGATTTCTGCACGTTGAGGTAATTTACAAATATGCCCTGCGCCGTTTCAGGGCGTAAGTACACTACATCGGCATCATCAGCTACCGCACCCATTTGTGTGCTGAACATCAGGTTAAACTGGCGAACTTCGGTCCAGTTGCGGGTACCGCTAACGGGGTCGGCTATTTCGTGTTCTATAATCAGCTCCCTCAGGCGTGGCAGGTTCTCGCTTTTCAGCGCTTCATCCATATCGTGCTGCAATTGCTCGGCCTTATCTGTTTTGCCGTCCTTATCATAGCGGTCAATCTTATCTTCCAACAACTGATCAGCCCTGTAACGTTTGTTCGAGTCCTTATTATCTATCATCGGGTCGCTGAAACCATCTACGTGCCCGCTGGCCTTCCATATCTTTGGGTGCATAAATATGGCAGAATCAATCCCTACGATGTTCTCATTCAGCTGCACCATGGCTTTCCACCAAAAGGTTTTGATGTTGTTTTTCAGCTCTACGCCATTTTGCCCGTAGTCGTACACGGCGCTCAGTCCGTCATAAATTTCACTGGATGGAAACACAAAGCCATATTCCTTAGCGTGCGATATAACGTTTTTGAAAAGTTCGTCGGTTGATCTGCTCATAATAGCGCAAAGATAGTTTTTGATTTCGAATGTCGGATTTCGGATTTCGAATTTTATCACCACTGACATGGCGCTTTGTCGCTTCTTCTCTTCGTAGAGACGCAAAATCTTGCGTCTCTACACAAAAATTATTTATCACCAATAAATTCTATTCCAAAACCCTCTTTGCGCAGTAGAAAAGGTGGTCGATCCGCTGGCTAGCGGAGATGACCGGTCCAAAGGACTCCTTCGGAGGTGAGCCCGTCCGTCCGTCCCCAGGTGCCCCCCTTCCGACAAACACAGACACCCATCTTCCCCTAAAATATTTACCCCATTATAATTTTTTCAGCATATCTTAGTTTCTTATGGAACTGACTGCCAGCCAATGAAATTTGAGATAGATAAACAAACCCTTGATGATCTGGCTATTTTCCAAAACGGCAGCAGTAATAATTCCATCTTCAAGCTTTTTGATAAAACCGTTACCTATGGTGGTGCAGATAAGCTGAAAGAATTTTTTAGTAACCCCTTAACCGATGGCAGCGATATTGAGCAACGGCTTGATGCCATCAGATACCTGCAAACACATGATACCGGTTTCACCTGCGATAAAGGCACGTGCGATTTTATAGAGTATTACCTGGAGCAGCGCAATAAACCCACCACAGTGTCGGGTATACGTGCCGTGGAAAAGTGGATCGTGTATAAGATCAGAGGCAACAGCGAGTATTATATTATCCAAAGGGGTATCGAGTACCTGTTACAGGTTTTAGCCCAATTCGAGGATTTCACCAAAAATAATCAGCCTGAACAAGTCCCAGAACTATTGCGGCAGTTTCATTCATCTATAGGTGATATTATTAGCGATAAGGATTTTAGGCCTACTATCCTGTTAGCAGGCAAAACCAAGCTTGGCCCTATGGATATTGCCCGTGCCGATCAATTGTTCAGGTACAAAGGTTATGCCCGTATCAAAGTGCTGCTTGATATCGTTTATCAGTTGGATGTATTGATCACTGCCGGCATCGCTGCTAAAACTTTAAAGTTTACCCTCCCCATTATAAAGCAAGCCGATGAACAAACCCTCGTGATCAACGGAATTTTTCATCCGCTTATCGAAAACCCGGTGTTAAATGATATCGGTTTCAGTTTCGATAAAAATGTCTGCTTTATTACCGGGGCCAATATGGCTGGCAAATCAACCTTTCTTAAATCGGTGGGTATTTGTGCTTTCCTGTCACAAATTGGTTTCCCGGTACCAGCTGCGTACATGGAGACCAGCGTTTTTAAAGGATTGATCACCACGATTAACCTCGGCGATAACATTAACGAGGGCAATAGCCACTTTTATAGCGAGGTATTGCGCGTAAAGCACGTAGCCCAAAAGATGAGCCAATCGCAACAGGTACTGGTGATATTTGACGAACTTTTCAGGGGTACCAACGTGAAAGATGCCTATGATGCCTCACTGGCTATTATCACTGCATTTGCCAAAGTGCGCAAAAGCTTTTTCATCATCTCCACCCACATTGTAGAAGTAGCAAATGAATTGACCACCATCAGCAATATCGACTTCAAATACATGGAAACCACTTTTGACAACGATATACCGCAATACAGTTATAAACTGCGCAACGGCATTACCGAGGAGCGCATGGGTATGTGGATTGTGCGGAATGAGGGGATTGTGGATATAATTAACGGATTTTTGAAGATAGAATGAATTGTCTGTCCTTCTACTCACCCTGACTTTGCTTCGCTCGTCATCCCTCTCTACCACAAGTGGTAAAGAGGGGGTATTTCTTTAATATAATTTATTCTTCCAAAACCCTCTTTGCGCAGCAGAGAGGGTGGTCGAGCGTAGTGATGACCAGGTGAGTCAACCGGGGATGCTTGTTTTGTCCGTTCTTTAAATTGTAACTATCCGAAAGAGAACAACAACTATCCATCCCTACCTGAAAAGCAATACCCCTGCTACTATGTTCCGGTAGCCCCGCTCCGAAGGAGTCCTTTGGACTATCCTATCGGGTTTAGCTTACTCAGGTCAGTGCCTGTCCCAAATTGTTCCATAGATAGTTGTACTCAGATACGGACGGACAAAACATACCCGTAAATTATTTGATAAAATATTTTGGATATATCAATCTAATTTGCTAATTTTGTTAGTATAGCCCAGCCATTATCTATCGGCATCAAATCATCATTTTCAAGGTCTGCATTATACAAAGCCATCCTTTACTTTACGTAAGTAAGCGGGTAAGGGAGGAGTATTATTAAATTCATTTCTGAATTTATATTGATATCGCAGTTAAAAAAATAACCAGATCAACTGCAATATCAACCTTTCTATTTGATATATTTCAATAACTTCGGATATGAAAGCAATACCATCAACCCATAAAAACAGGATATTTATATTATCAATTATAGCTATCCTTTCATTAGGCACAAAAGTTATGGCACAGGAAAAAACGCACTTATACAGGATAGCAAAAATACAGGTTGATCCATCGCAATTAACTCAATATAACACAGCGCTCAAAGAGCAAATGACCACTGCTATCCGTATTGAACCTGGTGTACTAAGCTATTACGCAGTTGCTGATAAAAAGGAACCCTCACATATTACCATATTTGAAATATACGCTGACTCAACTGCCTACAAGGCGCATTTGCAGGCTCAGCACTTCAAAAAGTACAAAGAAACGGTGCAACACATGGTTACCGCCTTGGAAGTTATGGATGTGGACCTAATTGGCAGTGCAAAGAAACCGGGGATGTAGCTTATTGATCCTTATGGTATGATCCCCACTTACGGAGTGTCCGTCCGTCTGGAGGTATGGCACTCCCGAGACGAACAAGACAGCATATCACCCCACATCAGCAAAAATTTTACCTTGATTAATATTTCTTCTCTATATTAGTTGCCACATTAATTATGGCCTCATCCAATTTTATATCAAAACTAAACTGGCGACTGATCATCATTCATACCATCGCCTGCGGGTTTTTTATTTATGGTTTCAAAGTGTTTGTTTACCTGCACGACCACGATTTCTGGTTCAGAATGGAAACTGCCGATCTTACCAGTGTCAGCATTAAACGGATAACCACCAACCTGCGATTGGGCACTTACAGCGGTTTTGCAGGGCTATTTGTGGGCTTTATCATTTCGCTGATTGTTAGCCTGGTGCGTAAATGGTATTGGCTCAATCCGGTAATTGTTTTGCTGCTTTCATTCTCACTATTGCAATATAATTTATACGGATGGGGCTTTTTGAAGCACATCTTCCTGCTTCCCGGTTCTGTTTTCAGCGATTATACCAAGTACATTATTACCAATGGCATGGTATTGCTTCTCATCGGTGGGTTACTATTCTTTCTGAAACCGGTGGCAAAGTTCATTAATGCTGGGCAGGTAAAGTAAGGAGTGTCTCATACTGTCGTATACTAAGGGCACCTGGAGACGGACGGACAGTTTGCTCATCCTCTGGTCGACTCACCCGGTCATCGCTGCGCTTGACCACCCTCTCTGCTGCGCAAAGAGGGTTTTAAACAGGAATTTAATAGGGTTGATAAATTTTGAGTGTAGAGACGCAAGATTTTGCGTCTCTACGAATTACAACCCCCGCAACATCTCCAACCAATTACTTACATTTACACTGCAAACCCATCACAATATGCTTGATAGCTTTATAAGGCCCGATGCGCCTAACCCTGATTTCAGGACCGACGAGGAATTTCATTATATTATTGATAACCGCGAAAAGTATTTACCCGAAAGTGTAGAAAGGGCAGTTGCCGAACTGCAAAAACGCGGCACCGTATTTTCTGATGAGCAGATGCAGGAGATAACCGGGGATGTGCAGGCACGCGCACAACTTGCGACTGCCAATAACAGTAATGGCGGTTTATTTAGCAACACAAATAAATATAACATAGTGGAGGACCCTGATGCTTATTCCTTTTATTCAAAGCAGGCGATCAGGGGGTTTACCATTTTGTGCAGCACACTTTTTGGGTCGGTATTGATGGCGATCAACATCGGAAAGACAAAAAACACGGGTGGTGTAATCCTGGTACTTTTATTTGGGCTGATATTTACCACTATACAGGTAGTGATAATTAATTCGATGCATTCTCCGGGCTCACTTACCATTGTTTTTAATTTCATAGGGGCATTTTGTTTAGATCTCCTTTTCTGGAAGAAATATATCGGCAATAACACGCTTTACCGTGCCAAGCCTTTTTGGATACCGCTCATCATTGCGTTTGTGCTTGGGGCTCTGTTTGTATTATCGTTTATTTATAACCAACAGGCTTAATGTCTGGGGCGTGTCTCACCCCGTCTTACACCAGGGGCACTGGGAGACGGACAAGACAGTTGTTTAGTGTAGAGACGCAAAATCTTGCGTCTCTACGAATTACAACCCACTCCCACATCTCCAACCAATTACTTACATTTGGCACATGAGCATCAGCGTTGAATCATTGACCAAGATTTACGGCCCGCAAAAGGCTGTTGATGGTATATCCTTTAGTGCAAAACCCGGTGTGCTGGGATTCCTCGGCCCCAACGGAGCAGGCAAATCAACCACCATGAAGATACTAACGGGTTTTATCCCCCAAACATCGGGCAAGGCATCGGTATGTGGTTTTGATGTGGAAACACAGGCATTGGAGGTGAAGCGCAATATTGGTTACCTGCCGGAGAGCAACCCTCTGTACCAGGATATGTATGTGCGCGAGTCGATGGCTTTCATTGCCAATATCCATAAAATTGATAATGCAGAGAAACGTATCGATGAGGTGATTGAACTTACAGGACTCACGCCCGAAAAGCATAAGAAGATAGGGCAGCTATCCAAAGGCTACCGCCAAAGGGTGGGGCTGGCACAAGCGATATTGCACGATCCTCAGGTGCTGATACTGGACGAACCCACCTCGGGCCTCGATCCAAACCAGTTAATCGGCATACGCCAGCTGATACGTGACCTGGGCAAAACAAAAACCATCATCCTCTCCACCCATATTATGCAAGAGGTTGAAGCCGTATGCGACCAGGTGATCATCATCAATAAAGGAAAAATAGTTGCAGATGATTCGTTGGAAGGATTGAGGAGCAAAAACAAGGGCAAATCATTGGAGGATATTTTTATTGGGTTGACGAATTTAGGGTAGTTGTATTGGTTGGAAATGTTGTATTGGTTGTAGTGGTTGGATTATAGTAGATTGATGATTATTTAGACTTTTTTTGTTTTTGGTGCTTAAATTATGAAATGACCTCTTCCCTGTATTTAAACTATTCCAACTAATACAACATTTACAACAACTCCAACTATTAATAACCAACAATGAACAGCTTTGAGGAACTGGAAACTTGGCAAAAATGCAGACAGTTAAGAATAGATATTTCGGTGTTGATTAAGCAGTTTCCTGTTGAAGAAAAATATAGATTGACAGATCAATTAATCAGGGCATCAAGGTCGGTTACGGCCAATATTGCTGAAGGGCATGGCAGGTTCCACTATCAGGATAATTTAAAATTTTGTAGGAATGCACGTGGTTCATTAAATGAAATACTCGATCATTTAATATGCGCATGTGATGAATCTTTCATAACGGACAGACAAATGCAGGATATCAGAATCAAATACAATGAATGCCACCGTTTACTAAACGGCTACATCGCCTTTCTAACCAAAAAAGGCACCAAAACCTAACCACTACAACCAATACAACACTTACAACTAATACAACCCAATGAAACGCTGCCTTTTTATAATTCCCATATTTTTTATCATCCAATCTCACGCCCAAGCACCCATCCCCACCACTAAAGCCATCAGCTTCGGTTTCGAGCTGGCAGCACCGTCGAACTCGGTTTATACTATTGGTACAGGGGTATCGGCTAAGTTTGAGGTACCTGTAGTATCGGTTTTGAGTTTAAGCCTCACCGGGGGCTTTACGGCCATGTATTATAAGGGCAACCTGTTCAATTCATCGCGCACACCGGGAGCAGCGGGGTTTTTACCATTAAAGGCGGGTATAAAATATTATCTCTCAAAAGAGTTTTATGCCGAAGGCGAAGCAGGAACGGCCATCGAAACCAATTATACCAAACGCGATGCCTTTGCCTTTTCCATAGGGCCAGGATTTATTATCCCGCTTAATGATGAGAAACATGGCATCGATATCGGCTTCCGGTATGAGAGCTGGAGCAGCCAGGTGAGGCAAACGGGCATCAGAGTGGCATACCGGTTCGGGCTGTAAATATGTTTGCAGCACTGTTGCACTATTGCGTTTTTTCGCGTAATTACCTGCAATCAAGCATCACACACAACATGTTAAAAAAATTCCTCACCTTATTCATTTTGGTTTTGGCAGGTATTATCGCCCATGCACAAACCGCCAATAAAGTAGCCCTCAGCATCAGCGGCGATGTTGATTTTGGATCATCCAATGCCGATGGCGGACCCGGTTTCACACTAAAGGTCGAACTACCGCTGGCTACCAAACTTAAATTGACGGTAAGCGCTGGCTACCTTAGCAACACTTTCCCCAAAAGGATGTATGATCTTCCAGCTGTTCTGTATACGGGTACTTATTATAATATTAATACCCCAAATCCCCCAGCCGAGCCTACGGGCCCTGCCAATAGCGGCCCTTATGAGTTTATACCGGTAAAGGCAGGTTTACGCTATTATTATTTTAAATCGCTTTATGTAGATGCCGAAGCAGGTGAAGCCTTTAAAGCCAACGTAACCGGCAATTCATTTGTGTATGGCGGTAATTTAGGCGGTTTGGTACGGTTCGATCAGCATAATGCATTGGATATAAGTGCAGGCTACAGCAACGGCTATCATTTGCAGGATTATAATGAAAAAATAGGCGAGTATACGCTGAGGTTAGGATATCGGTACCAGTTTTAATACTGTCTCGGCTTGTCGCAAGGTAGGGCAGGGTGAGACAGACAAGACAGTATTGGTTGTCATTGGTTATATTAGTTATTATTGGTTGGAGTAGTTGAAAAGGTTGAAGTGGACCCTATCTGCTTGGCAAGAGTATAGAGTACCGCTACCGCACCAACCAATACAACCACTCCAACTTCTACAACGTTTACAACCAATACAACCTTCCAACAAATCCCTTTTTGCATTCACGAATAATGTTGTAATTTCGGCAGCTAACAGCCTGCATTCATAGTGTATAGTATCCTCAAGAAAGAAATTACTTCTTACCTCAGCTCACTGGTTGCCTACGTTACCATAGGCGTATTTTTATTGGTATTGGGCCTGTTTTTATGGGTATTCCCCGATTCGAGCATATTGGATTATGGCTATGCGGGGTTAGACAGCCTCTTCAGCACAGCACCATACCTGTTTATGTTCCTGATACCGGCAATAACCATGCGCTCATTAGCCGAGGAACGCCGCGAGGGAACCTTTGAAGTATTACTCACACGCCCCTTAACGGACGCGCAGATAGTGATTGGCAAATTTTTAGCTTGTGTGCTGCTTGTGTTATTTGCATTGATCCCCACACTGGTGTACTATTACTCGGTTTGGGTACTGGGGTCGCCACAAGGAAATATTGATACCGGGGCGGTTATCGGCTCATACATCGGTTTGTTTTTGTTGGGATCATGCTTTGCAGCGATAGGTTTGTTTGCCTCATCAGTAAGCAAAAATCAGATCATTGCCTTCACCATAGCGGTTTTCTTGTCATTTTTCTTTTACAGCGGGTTCGATTCTTTAAGCAGCCTGTTATCCCTACAAAACTTCAACATACAGCGGTGGGGTATTACCGCGCATTACGAGTCAGTAAGCCGTGGCGTACTGGATACCCGCGATCTGGGTTACTTTGTATGCCTCAGCGCCCTGTTTATCTGGTTCACGCTTTTGGTGATCAGGATACAAAGGCAAAAAACTGCTGATAGGCGTGGACTTAGCGCTGGATTGTTGTTCATTGTATCGGTATCCATCCTTTCATCACTCACCTTTACCCGGTTTGATTTTACTACGGAGAAGAGATATACCATATCGAAAATAAGTCGCAGCATACTGGATAGCCTCTCAAAGCCTGTAAAGGTTACGGTTTACCTTAATGGCGATAACCTGCCGGGTGGCATGAAAAGGTTGCGGAGCGAAGTCAAGGATATGCTCGTCGACCTGAAATCATACAGCAATAGTCACCTTCAATTTGATTTTATCGACCCATTGGAGCTGATAAAGAAGCTGGCCCCTGATCAGCAAAAGCAGATGTACGACAGCCTGGATGCGAGCGGCATAAAGGCGCAGAACCTGAGTGTGAAGACGGACAACGGGTTATCACAAAAGATCATTTTCCCCGAGGCTGTGGTGGAATCGGGCGGCAAATCGCTGGTAGTGAATTTAATATTGACCAGGATAGGGCTTTCGGATGCCGAGCAGCTCAACAACTCTATCGAGAACCTGGAATATGCCTTTACATCAGCCATAAAAAAAGTAGCGTCAGGAGGCAAACCGGAGATTGGATTTACAGAGGGGCATAATGAATTGACCGATGTGCAGCTGAATGATGCCATGCGGTCGTTATCAGATGGGTTTCTGGTAGGCAGGGTTGACCTGAAGACTATTCCATTTTCGGGACTGGAAAAAGTGAGGCTGCTGGTGATCCCCAAGCCGGATAAGCCATTTACCGAACTGGAGAAATTCAAGCTCGATCAATATATCATGCGGGGTGGGAGAGTGTTGTGGACGATAGACCAGGTGAGCGCTGAGCTGGATAGCCTGAGAGGGCATGGCGGCGAGCAACTATCGTTCCCAAAACAATTGAACCTCGACGACCAGCTATTTGTATACGGCATCCGCATTAATTACGACCTGATTGCCGATATCAGCTGCGCACAGATACCCGTAGCCACCGGAAATGTAGGTTCGCAAACACAGATACAAAACGTACCCTGGTTATTTTACCCGGTGATAATGCCCCTCTCGAAGCACCCTGTAGTAAAAAACCTGGATGCCATACGCACCGAATTTGTAAGCACCATTGATACCATCGGTGTGAAAGGAGTAAAAAAGACCACGCTGCTTACTACATCGCCCTATAATAAAAAATTTAACGCACCATATCTGCTCTCGTTGCAGGCTTTGGAGCAGGAACCGGACCCGAAGTCGTTTATGAACCCGCCAAAAGTGGTGGGGGAATTATTGGAAGGTAAATTTAAGTCGGACTTTTTGAACAGGCCCATCCCGGAGGGATTGACAGAGAAGATAGAATCGCTGCCTGAAAGCAAGCCCACCAAAATGATTGTGATAAGCGACGGGGACGTGTTTAAGAACCAGGTAGGCAATGATGGCTCGCCATATCCCCTGGGTTACGACCATTATACCCAGCAAAGTTATGGTAACAAGAACCTGCTGCTGAACATTGCCGACTACATGACAGACGATTCGGGCCTTATCGCGCTGCGTACAAAGGAAATAAAAATACGCCTGCTCGACAGGGCACGCATCCGCAGCGAAAAGCTGTACTGGCAGGTAATAAATAATGTAGTTCCTTTGGGTTTGGTGTTAATATTTGCTATTTTTCAACATTATATCCGCAAGCGGAAGTATGCTCATTAAATTTTATACTTTTGGGTGATAAATACTAAAAAACGATATGAGATTTATTGTTTCTACATCAACATTACTCAAGCAATTACAGTCTGTAAGCGGAGCTCTGAGCAACAGTACGGTGTTGCCAATACTGGAGAATTTTTTGTTCGAGATAAAGGATGGAAACTTAACTATTTCGGCGACGGACCTGCAAACCAGCATGACCACCTCTCTTTCTGTTGAATCAAAAGAGAACGGACGGATAGCCATACCATCAAGGATATTACTGGATACCTTAAAATCATTACCCGAGCAGCCTATCGCTTTTAATATTGATGACAGTACCTTTGCTATTGAAATTAACGCAGGTGATGGTAAATACAAACTGAGCGGCGAGAATGGCGAGGATTTCCCGAAGATACCGGTGGTGGAGAACGCATCATCCGTAAACCTTCCCGCATCTGTTTTAGCCGAGGCGATCAACAAAACCATATTTGCAGTAAGCAACGATGAGTTAAGGCCAGCGATGACCGGCGTTTATTGCCAGCTATCTACCTCGTATTTAACGTTCGTTGCTACGGATGCACATAAATTGGTGCGTTATCGCCGCAAGGATGCCAAAGCAGCAAGCACTACATCGTTCATCCTACCGAAAAAAGCATTGAACCTGCTTAAATCGGCGTTACCATCTGATGATGTGAACGTTTCGGTTGAATATAACAGCACAAGTGCATTCTTTAAATTCGGTAATATCAACCTGGTTTGCCGCCTGATAGATGAGCGCTACCCGGATTATGAGGCAGTTATCCCGCAAAATAATCCAAATAAAATGACCATCGACCGCCAGGCATTTTTAGGCTCGCTTAACCGTGTAGCTATTTATGCGAATAAAACCACACACCAGGTGAGGCTGAAGATCAATGGCAGCGAATTGAATATCTCATCAGAAGATATCGACTTTGCAAATGAGGCGCATGAGCGCTTAAGTTGCCAGTATGATGGTGAGGACATGGAGATAGGTTTTAACGCGCGTTTCCTGATAGAAATGTTAAAGAACCTGAGCTGCGAAGAAGTAATGCTCGAAATGTCGACCCCTAACCGGGCGGGATTATTGCTGCCGCAGAACGGTGATGAGAACGAAGATGTGCTGATGCTGGTAATGCCGGTGATGTTGAATAGTTACGCATAGATATTCGTAGAGACGCAAGATTTTGCGTCTCTACAGTTTTAAATTATAAATCCAAATTAGGGTCCGGTGTTAGAAACCGGACTTTTTTGTTCAGCACAATAACAAAACCTGCAATACGCAGTTATAATACCATTTAGTTAAAATATGAATACCAGGTTACCGGCATTGTTTCTTATCGCCTTTATTATAGGATTATCGGCCTGTAGAAAAAATAATGATGCGCCAACTGTCAAGCTAAAGTCGAACCTTAATATTACCAATGCATCAGCGGATACGGTGAATTTTTATCTGAACGGTACCAGGCTGAACAACACTTCAAGCTTATACCCGGCAACCTCATCCAATTACCTGAGCAATGTAACTGTGGGCCAGCAGAATTTTCAGATCAAGAAGATGTTTAACCCTGCAAGCAGTATTGTGCAACCGCTTTTTACCATACCGCTAACTTTAGATACCGGCAAGTATTACTCCTTATTTGTTGGGGGCGAGACGGTGGATAATGCCTTTCTGGTTCTCGATTTTACTACCGCATCGCTAACCACGCTGGGACATAACACGCAAACAGGTGATACGGCACAAACTACATCCTATGTGCGTTTTGTAAATGCATCGCCAAGTGCAGGTAACCTGGATATTGCAGTGGGTGATACGGTTAAATTTACCAATATGGCATTTAAGTCGGCAGGCGATTTTACTTTAGTAAACAGCGGCTCAAAAACCATCTATGCTTACGTACATGGTTCCGCCACTCCTATTGCAAAGTGGCAGGTATTGATGGCGGCGGGTAATATTTATACCTTGTACTCCATGGGCGCATTAAACGGGACAGGTAATTCGGCATTTAATATAGGCGTAACGTTGAATGGTAATTAGTGAATTTAAAGATGACTAACAGGAACAATATCAGTTTATCAATTTTCCTTTTCTTATTTGCTACGGTATTTGTGATGATGCCTTTTATTTCGTCATGCAATAAATCAGGCACAGTGGCGCCATCGTCTTTAAACATACAATACCAGGTTATTAATCTAAGTCCAGACCAGGGTCCGCTTGATCTCTATATTAATTTCCTCAAGGTAAATACCAGTTCATTTTACTATCCAACCCCATCGGGTTATTTCTTTTTAACCTCCATTGTTACCCCATTCCAGATCAGGCCGGCTACGGGTACAACTATTAATGGGGTACCTGTTTCCACCGTTCCGGTTTTCAGTATTGATAGTATTTTAAAGCCAAATCTAAAATATACCCTGTTTATTACGGGCTTAAGTAGTGTTGATAGCGTAAGGCCAATATTTGTGCCTGATACAGCTCCTTTGCCTACAGTAGGACGGGGTAAATTAAGATTTATTAATGCATCGCCGCGGTCACAGGATCTGGATTTGACCGCCAATGGAATTTCGCCATCGACCGGTGAATTTACTAAACTTTCCTATTTAAAGGTTTCGCCTTACGTTGAGTTGCCTGCGGGTAATTATAATTTCCAGATATACCCTACAGGTAATCGCACCAATGTGTTATTAAAGATGCTGAATTTTACTATCGAGGATGGCAGATTGTATACCATGTACTGTTACGGTCTTGAAGGGCATACTACAGATACCGTTGCCTTTGGTTCGAACATTGTAACAAATAAGTAATCCGGGTTTTATTTATATTTTTGGCAAAATTTTAAGCAATTGGAAGTAATTAAACAGATTTTGGATTTTTTAAAGGATCCTAAACACGGCCTTGACATCTTAGTAAGCCAATACCACGCACTTACTTACCTGATATTATTCGTGATCATTTTTGCTGAAACTGGCTTTGTAGTAACCCCGTTTTTGCCAGGGGATTCCTTACTGTTTGCAGCCGGGGCACTAATAGCTGGAGGAGGTACTGGATTAGATATTTATATACTTACTATTATTTTAATAGCAGCCGCCTTTACCGGTAATACCGTAAATTATTTACTAGGGGGTTACATCAGGCCGAAGGTTTTTAAGGAAAAAAATAAAATACTCAAGCTTGATTATTATTTGCAAACAAAAGCCTTTTTTGATAAACACGGTGGCAAGGCGGTTATATTCAGTCGCTTTATGCCGATCATCCGCACCATTGCACCATTTGTAGCAGGTGTTGGGAAGATGCCATTTTTGAGATACAGCCTTTACAATATCATTGGTGGGGCATCGTGGATCATATTATTCCTTTTTTCCGGATATTTCCTGGGTAATGTGCCATTTTTCAAAGCTCATTTCTCGCTGATCGGGATAGCAATTATAGTAATTTCCATTATACCTCCAATTGTAGCAGGTATCAGAAGCAGGTCGTCAAAAAAAGCAGTTACTCGATAGTTTCGAATAGTTTTTTTGATCTTCTCGCCCTGAATCGGTAGAATATAAAAAAGACGACGGGGATTAAGAAATAAGTATAACCCGACGCTCCTTTAAACGGACCGGGCAGTGCGAAATCTATGATTATCGCAAGCAGCCCTATCAGTACATTCAACAAATTAATATACATCTGGCTACTGGTTTCAAAGATTTCATACGGCGTTAATTCAAGTTTAAGAGCCAGGTTTCTTGCATGCCTGTGCATCAGGTAAAACAACAGGTAGATAAGCATGTAGCCGGTATCATAAACATACATGAGTGTGGGTACCTGGTCTTCCCTGATCATGGATAATTTTTCACCATGACTGAGATAGGTACCATCGGCTGAAAATACCAGCGTGAATAAAAATTTGAGCGGATAAGTATAGGTAAGCACCAGGAACAAGAGAACACCATTGAGAAACGTGGTATAGGCATCCACCACGCCATACCGCCTGAAAAATATATTCTGGTTGTTCCATATCAGGAAAAGGATAGTAAAGCATGCGCCGAAACTTACAAAACCTTTCATCGTTTCAAAAAGCTCATCAAATGACTTCGGCACCTCAAGTGAAACAATGATGAGTGTTACCGCAAAGGCGAATACCGCGTCGCTGAAAGTCTCGAGCCGGGTAGGTTCATGGCTGCGCCATCTGATGGTATTTCTCTTAAGAGTGGCTGCTTTTTTTCGTATCATCCTTTAAAACTACTAATTTTCCGTTCTTCCAGGCGTGCATATTAAAAAAACCGGGTTTTGACCTCCAAAAACGCCATCGTTTTAAAGTGATCAGCTTACCCCCAGATGTGTCCATATCATCATTGTAATAAATAGCGAAAGTTTTAGGGTCTACAAATAAATGGTAGCTGGTTCTAAACATATCAAAATTGCTGATACCGATTTGAAACCAATAATCCTTTCGAGTGGAGTCGGGTAAATTTATCTCCATATCCGGTTTAGAGGCTTTAGCCGTTTTGAACCATTCTTTTACTTCAGGTAGTGCACGAACTTTTCCAATAATCAGTTTTTCAGTTTTGTTTTTTGGCTTGTATGAAGAAGCAAAATATTGAGCTGTAACTGTTTGAAATGAAGTTATTAGGAGAATAAATAGAAAACCGGGTTTGATATAAGGTTTCACGGATATTGTTTAATGCCTATCTAAAGCTACCACTTTTCCAACCTTATACAAAGCAGCCTCATGTTGTATTTTCTTCTTTTCCTGGGATGATAACGGCTTTTCGATCAGCTTATTCAAATCAGGCTGCCCAGCATCAACCCAGGCCGAATACCATAGGCTGCCAACCTCCAGTATCGCCAGGCGCATGCGGCGCGCTACCATGCCCTTAAGTGCAACATTGTAGGCTTTGGAATAGGCAACTGAATAATCCTGTACTTTTTTATTGCTGCGCTTTACGGTCTCGTATTTTTTATCAGGTGGAAAGGATTTGTTGATCATCCGCTCAAAATGCAACACAGAATCTACGCAGTTGAAAGAGGATCGGCATATTTTAAATGCCTCATTCAGCGGGTTCTCAACATACCGGGCTTTGCCGACATTATAATTGTATTGATCACTGAAAAGCTCGGGAATGCGGCTTTCCCAAAGGGCATGTATGCCATCCTGGTGCGTTAATTGCCCGTTATAGTTTTGCGTGAGATGCAAGGGCACACAGGCATCGGCAATATAATGGCCCAGGTTGGCAGATGTTTTGAGGATATCGGTGGTGTCATGTTCTTTAAAATCATCCACCAACCTGTAATACTGATATTGTATTTCCCATGGAACTGTGCCATATTTCTTCAAAGTATCTTCTGTATACTTTTTAGCGGCTTCTTTCCATTTAACCGGCAATTTCATAAAAGGTCTTTTGCCGTAATGGTCGGCATCCAGAAAATGGCGGGGTGCTTCCAACGAATCCACGTAGCGGCGTTTATCAGGATCTACAGCATGTTCTGTGATGAAATCGATATTGGCCTCATAAAAACCGGACATCGCCTTTGGCAGAGTAAATACAGCAACATGATTAATACGCTTGTGCGCAAAGAAGCCCCAGGAGGAACAGGTGAGTAATACCGTAATTGCAATAATGTTTCTTGTGACAGACTTCATTGATTCAAAGATGATGTTTTTTGTAGAGACGCAAAATTTTACGTCTCTACATTTTCAACCCTAAAAACTATTTTCAAATTCCCATTTGACATTATAAATATTCTTCATACATTTGCAGTCCTTAAATAAAAAAAGAATATTAGCTAAAAATGGCAAATCATAAATCATCAATAAAAAGGATCAGGGCAAATGCTGCGAAGCGTCTGCGCAACAGGTACCAGGCTAAAACTACCAGGAACGCGATCAAAAAATTAAGAAGCACTACTGCTAAAGCCGAAGCTGCTCCTCTTTTAACAAAGGTAATTTCGATGCTTGACCGTTTGGCTAAAAAGAATGTGATCCACAAAAACAAAGCTTCAAACAATAAATCAAAGCTGACTAAGTTTGTAAACGGCTTGAAATAAGCTGAATAGAAAATATTATAATGAATAGCGATGGGTTTTAAACCTATCGCTATTTTTTTTGGACACGATTGCGGGATTCGATAGATTTGAAAGGATTAAGATGCGTTTCGGCAAAATCATAATCATCATTCAAAATTCCTAAATCGTGTCAATGGAAAATTACGAGAACAAGATCAGCATCAAATCATGGGCAGAAGAGGACAGGCCGCGTGAAAAACTAAGTACACAGGGCCGCAGAGCGTTGACAGATGCTGAGTTGATTGCCATACTCATCGGTTCCGGCAGCCGCACTGAATCAGCCGTTGAATTAAGCAAGCGCATCCTGCACCATTACGATAACGATTTGAACAAACTGGCAAAAGCATCTATCGCCGAGCTTTCAAACTTCAGGGGGATAGGTGAGGCGAAGGCCATTTCTATTATAGCTGCGCTTGAAATAGGCAGAAGACGGAATGATACTGAAACCAAAACAGTAGAAGCAATTATTAGCAGCAGGGATGGCTATAACTACATGCGCCGCCATTTGGTTGATTTGAACCACGAGGAATTCTGGATCGTATTATTGGGCCGCTCAAGCAAGATTTTGGGTAAAGAATTGATCAGCAAGGGCGGTTTGGCAGGGACAGTAGCTGATCCCAAAATTATATTTCATACAGCATTGCAACACCAGGCCAGCGGCATCATCTTAGTGCACAACCACCCATCAGGCAATTTGAAGCCCAGTCACCAGGACGTTAACCTTACAAAAAACCTTGTTGCCGCAGGCAAAATGCTGGATATTCAAATATTCGATCACCTGATCATCACCGATAGCGGGTATTATAGCTTTGGAGATGAAGGATTGCTGTGAGGTGAAAGGTTTAAAGGATAAAGACGAAAGGTTTTTATTGATCGAGGCATTCTGATTCAATATCAGTTTGCCCAATATTCCCAGATATTACAGGCGGCACGTCAAATGTTATGTATTGTTCATTGCTTTGAATGTTAGTCCCTTTATGAAAATTATTATTTTCAATATAGACCTCACTTTTGTACCAGCAATCACAGAAATTAACAAAACCCAAAAAAGAATTATTTTTTATATTAATTGGATTGCCAATTTGATTGTGCCCTCCGGCCTGAAAATCTAAATATTTATCAAAAACACAATGTTCAATGGTGAATCCTTGAAGAAAAAATGAGAATATAAATCTGCAATCCTTGAAATGGGTGTTAATAAATTTTATTAGTTTTTCAAATGTTGTACAATTACCTTCAAAACGTTCAACAATGCAATTTTGAATAATAATTTCTTTATTCCAGGGGGTGATTCCTTCGATACTAATCTTTCCAATGATAAAAAAATCAACTAAAGGCAGACCTTTATATAACAAGTAGCGCGCATATCCTGAAGAAATATTTTGTAGTGGTTTAGTGTTCATTGATCGAACTAAACTACCTATATAAAAACAGTTTGTCAAGTTACACTTACCTTTCACCTTTCTGCTTTTAACCTTTCACCTTAAATCCTATCTTTGCCGATTATTACCTTGCTATAAATGAAGATATCTTATAACTGGCTGAAGCAATTTATTGATACCGAGAAAACACCCGAACAGCTTTCACAAATACTGACCGGCATTGGTTTGGAGGTGGAAAGTCTGGAAAAGGTGCAGGCCATACCCGGCGGACTGGAAGGCTTGGTGATAGGTCATGTTAAGGAGTCAAGCGATCACCCCAATTCAGATCACTTGCATTTAACCAAAGTTGACGTGGGCACCGGCACCGATCTACAGATCATTTGCGGCGCGGCCAATGTGGCTGCCGGGCAAAAAGTAGTGGTAGCAACTGTGGGTACGATTGTTTACCCGATGGAGGGCGACCATTTTAAGATCAACAAATCAAAAATACGTGGTGAGGTTTCCGAAGGGATGATCTGCGCCGAAGATGAAATAAGCCTGGGCACGTCGCACGATGGTATCATGGTGCTTGATGCAGATGCTATTCCCGGCACATTAGCAAAGAATTATTTTAAGCTTAACGACGATTACCTGTACGAGATCGGCTTAACACCAAACCGTGCCGATGCAGCTTCGCATTTAGGTACTGCCCGTGATATTGCCGCCTTTGTAAAAATGCATATCAATAAGCCTGATGTTTCAGCCTTTAAAATTGATAACACCAGTAGGAAAATTGAGGTTGTAGTTGAAAACGAAATTGCTTGTCCAAGATATTCCAGTTTAACTATTTCAGATATCGAGGTAAAGGAATCGCCAAAATGGCTGAAAGAGAAATTAAGTGTGATCGGCATACGTGCCATCAATAATGTGGTGGATGTGACCAACTATGTACTGCATGGTTTGGGGCAGCCGCTGCATGCTTTTGATGCGGATGCTGTAAAAGGTAATAAGGTTATCGTTAAAACTTGTCCGGAAGGAACCATATTCAAGACACTTGATGAGATAGAACGCAAACTTTCTGCTGATGACCTAATGATCTGCAATGCAGAGGAGCCCATGTGTATCGCAGGTGTGTTTGGTGGTGTCGGATCAGGCGTAAAGGCATCAACAAAAAATATATTCCTGGAGAGCGCTTATTTTAACCCGGTGTGGGTGCGAAAAACGTCGAAAAGACATGGATTAAAAACCGATGCTTCATTCCGCTATGAACGCGGCACTGATCCGGGTATAACTGTATTCGCCTTAAAATATGCAGCCTGGTTAATAAAGGAAGTAGCAGGCGGCACAATTTCATCTGAAATATCGGATATCTATCCAAATCCTGTTGCGCCCTTTGCGGTTGATATTACTTATAAGAATGTGGACAGGCTTATTGGGAAATCCATCGGTCATGATGAGATCAGGTCGATCATTAAGGCGTTGGATATTGATATCGTTAATGAATCCGCCGAAGGCTTATCCTTAAAAGTGCCGCCTTACCGCGTGGATGTGACCCGCGAGGTAGATGTGATCGAGGAAATATTACGCATTTATGGCTACAACAATATCGAGATACCAACCCAGATCAGGGCTTCATTAAATAATTCGGTGCGGCCAGAGAAAGATGATGTGCAAAACAGCATATCAGATATATTGACTGCGAACGGGTTTAATGAAATACTGTCGAACTCGTTAACCAAGTCAGCATATTCAAGTGATCTGGAACATGCCGTAAAGATATTGAACCCATTAAGCAACGACCTGGATGTGATGCGCCAGAGCATGCTTTATTCGGGTCTCGAAGCCATCGCTTACAACCAAAACCGCCGCAACAGCGACTTGAAGCTTTATGAGTTTGGTAAGGTTTACAGCGTAAAAGACGATAAGTATATCGAAACGCAACGCTTTTCCGTTTACCTCTCAGGTGCTGACAAAGCCGAGCAATGGAATCAAAAACCGCAACAAGTTTCTTTTTACATGATGAAGGCTATAGTCGACGGTTTGCTGAATAGATTGAATATTAAGGATACCGTGACGGAAGATGCTACCTGCAGTAAAATGGCTTTCGGCTTGCAATATATGCGCAATGGCAAGCAATTGGTGAAATTTGGTTCGGTAGCAGCGGCATCTTTGAAAAAGGTTGATCTCGATAAGGAAGTTTTTTATGCTGACTTTAATTTCGACATGATATTGGCAGCAGTGAGGAAGAATAAGATCGTTTACCAGGAAGTATCAAAATTCCCGGCGGTAAGGCGCGATCTGTCGATGCTGGTGGACACCAACATTACTTTCGGACAACTAAAGCAGATCGCACAAAAGACCGAAAGAAAATTATTGCAGGATGTTAACGTATTTGATGTTTACCAGGGCGATAAACTTCCTGTAGGAAAAAAATCATATGCATTGAGTTTTATTTTGCAGGATGAAGAGAAAACTTTAACAGATAAAGCGATTGATGCCATCATGCAAAAATTAATTTATAATTTCGGAAAAGAGGCGGGAGCGGAGATTCGTAAATAATTAATGAATGATTGAATTATCGATTGACTGCAAAAAGATAAATTATTCAATAATTCATTAATTCAATAAATCACTAATTAAAAAAATGGCTTCAGTAGCTGAACAGTTAAACAAAGTTGTAGAAAAAACGGAGCGCTTGATAGAGCTCTGCTCTGCTTTGCAGGAGGAAAACGACCTGTTAAAGCTGGAGAATCAGTCGCTTTCTACAGCGTTAAACGTCAGCAAGCAGAAGGGTAAAGAGTTAGAGGAAAAGTTAAGAATATTGAAAGTTGCCAGGTCATTTTCAGAGACTAGTGAAAAAACACTTGACATAAAGCAAAAAATTAACGAATTTGTGCAGGAAATAGATAAGTGTATTGTATTGCTGAAAAAGTAATGCAAAAAGTGAATAGCTCAAATGGGAGAAATCTCCATAAAAATAAATATTGCTGACAGAGTTTACCCCTTAAAGGTAAACATGGAGGAGGAAGAAATAATACGCAGGGCGGCTAAATTGATCAACGATCGTATAAAAGAATACCAGGAAAATTATGCGGTCAGGGATAAACAGGACCTGCTTTCGATGTGCGTGCTGCATTATGCAACGTCAACATTAAAAGCGGAAAAGAAGGTGGCGGTAGAAGATACTGACGTCGCGGACAAGGTTTATCAGCTGGATCATTTGCTGACTGAGTTTTTCTCGAAGTAATAACGTTCTTTACACATAACGAGCAATTAAGATTTAACCGCAGTTAAATTTTAGGTTTCACTATTAAAAACTTAACGCTTCAATATCAGCGGATCAGTAGGGAATAATGTTATTTCAATCGCATTTAACAATCACCCGGTCCCACCATGTTATCGAAGTTTTAAATACATGACACTTAAAAATTAGTTGCGGTTTTTTTTATTTATATAAATTAAAAATGAACACAGTATTATACATTATTATCGGGTTACTGGCCGGCATACCTACGGGTGTAGTCGTTGGCAGATACCTACTCAGGAAACTCTTTAAAGATCAGGAAGCATCAGCCCAAAACAAGGTAAAGAAGATATTAAAGGATGCTGAAACCAGCGCAGAGATATTAAGAAAAGACAAATTGCTCGAAGCCAAAGAGAAATTCTTACAGATGAAGGCCGAGCATGAGCGCGAGATCAACGAAAAAAACAATGTCATTAACCAGCGCGAGAATGGGGTAAAGCAAAAGGAGCAATCCTTTAATCAGCGCCTGGAAAACATGAACCGTAAGGAATCTGAACTGGACAATGTTCGCAAGAACCTGGAAAGGCAAACAGAAATTGCCACCAAAAAGCAGGAAGAAGTTGAAGTGCTGAAACAACAACATGTGGAGCAACTGGAAACAATCGCAGGCTTATCTGCAGAGGATGCAAAAAACCAATTGGTGGATAACCTACGCGAAGAAGCCCGCAGCAAGGCCATGATGCAGATCAAGGATATCGTTGACGAAGCCAAGCTTACTGCTACCAAAGAAGCCAAAAAGATCGTAATTCAAACCATACAGCGAACAGCTACTGAAAGCGCCATTGAGAATACGGTTTCCATCTTCAATATTGAGAATGACGAAATAAAGGGCCGCATAATTGGTCGCGAAGGTAGAAATATTCGTGCATTAGAGGCAGCAACCGGTATCGAGATCATTGTAGATGATACACCGGAAGCCATTATCCTTTCTGGCTTTGACCCGGTAAGACGCGAGATCGCCCGACTGGCTATGCACCGTTTGGTGACCGACGGTCGTATCCATCCTGCCCGTATCGAGGAAGTAGTGGCCAAAACCAAGAAACAGATTGACGAAGAAATAGTTGAAATAGGGGAGCGTACCGTAATTGACCTGGGCATTCACGGATTACATCCTGAACTGATCCGTATGGTTGGCCGTATGCGTTACCGCTCATCTTACGGGCAAAACCTTTTACAGCACTCACGCGAGGTAGCCAATTTCTGCGCCACCATGGCTGCTGAACTGGGACTGAACGTGAAGCTTGCCAAACGTGCAGGTTTATTACACGATATTGGCAAGGTTCCAGATGATAATCCTGAACTGCCGCACGCAATCTTAGGCATGCAGCTTGCAGAGAAATTCAAGGAGCATCCTGAGGTTTGCAATGCCATTGGCGCCCATCACGATGAAATAGAAATGACATCGATGCTGTCGCCTATCATCCAGGCTTGTGATGCCATATCAGGCGCACGCCCCGGTGCACGCCGCGAGGTGGTAGAAAGCTACATCAAGCGTTTAAAGGAGCTTGAAGAACTGGCATTATCCTATCCTGGTGTTGAAAAAACATTCGCCATACAAGCCGGTCGCGAGTTGCGTGTTGTAGTAGAAAGCGAAAAAATATCCGATGCGCAGTCAGAGATATTGGCTGCCGATATTTCAAACCGCATACAAACAGAAATGACCTATCCGGGTCAGATCAAAGTTACTGTGATCAGGGAAACCAGGTCGGTAGCGTTTGCGAAATAAGCCTCACCCCAACCCCTCTCCAAAGGAGAGGGGCTTTTTTTATTTTTTGTGGCAAACAATAAAACAGTAAATAAAGCTAAACCCTCAAAATCAGGGGGAAGTAAGAGTGTGGAAACACGCCCGGTGGATATTTATTTTGCCAAATACGCCGAAAGTCACCAAAATCCAACCAATAAGCTTATCCATTGGATATGTGTCCCGTTAATTGTATTCAGTTTGTTTGGATTGATATGGGCCATACCATTTCCTTATCTTAAATTTTTAGGATCATATAATGGCTACTTTAACTGGGGCTCGTTTTTAATCGCATTCAGCATTTATTATTATATCAGGCTCTCACCCATGCTGGCCTACATTATGCTGTTAATCCTGATGTTTTTTAGCTTCCTGGTTATCCAACTAGCGCAATGGCAAAGTACCGGGGGCCCTGCATTATGGCTGGTTTGTCTGGTAATCTTCGTATTATCCTGGATAGGTCAGTTTATTGGCCACAAGATCGAAGGGAAGAAACCTTCTTTTTTGGATGATATCAAATTCCTCATGATCGGCCCCATATGGCTGCTTCACTTTATATTAAAAAGATTTAGGATCAAATATTGACGTGACCTATTTTTAGGTCCAAAGGACTCCTATGAAGGTGTTCCATTTAGAGAGTGGAACATTTGGAACGACCGGAACGATTTGGAACAGTAACAATAGTTAATATAATTAACTTACAGTAATGTGGCTGTCCTATTTCAAATACTGTTCAATACAATGATCTCTATTGCGTCGGTAACATTCTTGCATTTATTTGCTGATGCCTCTAAGGAGAATAGAATATCTCTGTATTTGATTAAGGTGATGGCATCTTTTTCCCTGGCAAACAGGTCGGCAAGCGCATGGTAATATATCACATCCGTCATACGTTCATAATCCTTGATCATCCTGCAGGTGGCTATCATGGAGCCGCTATCTTCGATCTTATCAAGTCCGCTGATCAGCTTTTGTATCTCATTTGATGATAGCCGGATATAATTAACCATTTCCCCTATTGCCGGCATAAATTCCTCGATATGATATAAGTTCATTCTCCCCGCAGCCTCATGAATATTATCCGCCACATCGTCAATGGCCGATGCCAGTATGTGAATATCCTTGCGGTTAAAGGGTGTAAAGAAAACTTTATCAAGTCCTAAGTAAACTTTGTGTGTAATATCATCGCCGGTTTCCTCAAGGGCATTTATCTGCCTGTATAATGGTTCGCGCAGCTCTGCCGAGTCCGTATCCACTACCGCTACCAGCAATTCGGCCATTTCTACAATATTTTTTCCAGCCTGGTTAAACAGCCCGTAAAACAGGGCCCTGTGTGAAAAAAAGTTAAAAAACAGGCTGCGCATACTTAATTTAAAAAGCTAAAAGTACTCGGGCTATATTAAGTGAGCATTAAAAAAACAGAACGCGGTGTTAAGTAATTGTTATCAATAAGTTATACTTTACTTTGACGTTTTTCTATTGTACATTCTTTATTTTTTGCATGTGAGAAGTTTACTGTCACTATTTTTATCGATGTGTCGTCTTACATGCAATCAAAATGCTTATTATTATGAATACCAAGCCCTGCCTTTTTTTAGCCATTGCTATTGTATTAATATTTAACCTGTTCGGCAGCGCCGAAGCGCAGGACATGCCCGGTAAACGCGACTCCATCAATTCGGTTGTGTTAAATGAGAAACGCGTTATCCAGGTAATATTGCCCGATAACTATAAAGCAGGTTCAGCAGATAAATACGATGTATTGTACATCATTGACGACTGGAATATTAAATTAGGGCGCGATATACAGCATTTTATCGTGGACGAGCACACCATGCCGCCGATGATAATCGTGGGCTTGCTAAATACTGATCGCGACAGGGATCTTTTGCCGACCCATAATAATGGGAATAAAACATCAGGTAAGGCGGATAAGTTCCTTCAATTTTTTAAGGACGAGCTGATACCCTATATCAATAACACCTATCCTTCTGACGGCGACAATACACTTTTCGGTCATTCATTCGGCGGCGTGTTTGTTACCTATGCCTTATTAAACGAAACACAACTTTTCAGTAATTATGTTGCCGGCGACCCGAGCTATTGGTGGGATAATGGTGTTATGCTTAAACAGGTTAAAGAGAAATTGCCCTCACTTGCCAATAAAGACAAGTCGCTATATATAGGCGGCCGCGAAGGGCAGGGTATGATAGAAATGAAAATTAACCCTATGGATAGTCTGTTGAAAAAAGATGCACCGACAGGTTTTGAATGGGAAGTAAAAGCTTATCCTAAAGAATCGCATGGAACCGTACGGCTGCATAACTTTTACGACGGTTTGAGGTTTGCCTATAACGACTGGGGCGGTAAGCCACTGGAGTTTCATCCCTCCAACGGGATTGTGCTAAAAAATAAGCCAATAAAGATATGGTACTTCGATGATACAACAAAAGTGCACTATACTTTTGATGGCTCGCAGCCATTAATGACATCGCCAACTATAAAGCCTGAGATAGAATTATCTGGCCCTGCAAAAGTAACAGTGCGGCAGATTGCTGCTCGTCATAAATTCGACAAAACTACTATCGGCGAATTTAAAGAGGGTTCGTATTTGTCAACATCCCCGCTCAAAAAAGGCTATAAAGCCGGTGGCTTCCATTACACCTATTATGAGGGCGCATGGGACAAGCTGCCCGACTTCAAGACTTTAAAACCTGTAAAAGAAGGCATTGCTGATAGTACCTTCAGTATCGATAAGCTCCCGCGCCTGGATAATTTTGGCCTGGTTATAGATGGACAATTCGAAGTTAAACAGGAGGGCTATTACCTTTTGGGGTTAGCGTCCGACGATGGGTGCAAAGTGTATCTTGATAACAAACTTATCATTGACCTTGACGGTTTGCATGATGCTGATATAAACCGGTCTTATATCGCCCCTTTAAAAAAAGGATTTTATCCATTGCGGATAGAGTACTTCCAAAAAGAAGGTGGCCGTAAGCTCGACTTTGTGTACGTAACGCCAGATAATATCGCCAAAAAGAAGATAACCCCAATTCCTTATGCGCTGCAGTATGGACAAAGGTAAGCTGCTTGCCTGAAGATCAAAGCCGGTTGTTTTGTGGTTCCTTTTAAAAAGGCTGTTCATCATCTGTGATACAGCCCCTTTTGTTTATGAGAGGCCTCTTATCCTGCTAACATCCCCTTATTGATAGCATTTACCCTTGCGGCACGCCACCCAATGTTAAGTAATTGTTACCCTATCAATAAATATTCAAATTGATGCAAATAATTGATTATTAACTAATTAATTATTATTTAACCAATAATTTATTGATTTAACCCAGTTTGTCATCGTTTCATCAGCCTAAATTTAATGTTTGCATAATATTACCAAATGTTAATCATGTCTTAACATTAAGGTAATGCGGGGTACGCACTTTTGAGCCGAAATTTAATTTAACCTTACTAGACATGAAAAGAATGTTTACCAAAATTACGGGATCTTTACTATTATCTGCCCTATTATTAGCAGGTTTTAATAGTACAGCACAAACCACAACCACACCTGCTCCGGCAAATACTTTTGCTAATGCTGATGTGAAATCAGACAAAAAACCTGATGCAACTGTTACTACAGAAGCGAAATCAGTAAAAAAGGATGATCCTGCTGATACCAGCTGGAAGCCTCAGAGAAGATTATGGGGCTATACCTTTGGTGATTTTTATTATGATGCACATTCACCGGCGTTAACTTCAACCCAGGGTAAAGAAAACAACTACTACCAGACACCAGGCAACAGGAATGCGTTCCAGTTCCGTCGTATTTATTTGGGTTATGATTATGATATCACAAAAAAGTTTAAAGCAGAAGTATTGTTATCATCTGAGCCAACTGCAAACACAGGCGTTGTTGGTACTTCAACTGTACAGAATGGCGATAACCTTGCAGATAACAAAATGGGCTTCTTCATCAAGAACTTTAACTTGCGTGCAAGGGATGTTTGGAACGGAACTGACTTTGTTATTGGTGAAATGAGCACCCCAGGCTTCGCATTAAATGAGCCAGGCACAAACGCTCCAACAAGCTTATCGGAAGCAACCTGGTCTTATCGTTCAATTGAAAGAACCATCACCGACTTCCACAAAAACAACTCATATGATGTTGGTGCTTCCTTACAAGGAACTTTCGACCCAAAAACCAAAAATTTCGGTTATGTGGTAATGGTAGGTAACAACAGCACATCAAGCTTGCTATCTGCTGCCAATGCCAATACCGGTTTTTACAAAATGGTTTATGGCGATATTTGGGGTAAGTTCTTTAACCAACACCTATACATTGATATTTATGCTGACTACCTGAAAACTGCAGGTAACTCAGGTCCTGCTGTAACACCAACTATCGGTCCCCAGAGCCACAACATGTGGAAAGGATTTGTTTCATACACCACTTCTGTAATAACGCTGGGTGTTGAAGCATATACGCAAAAACTTGCAAATGGTGTTACCAATAAAACAACCGGTTCAGGTGAAGATGCTACAGTAAATGCTATTTCATTTTGGGTACGTGGTTCAATTGTGAAAAGCAAATTAGGTTACTTCGCACGTTATGACAGCTATAATCCTGATACTAAGCTTAATGCTGCTGATCCTTATGCTGTTAATACCAACTACGGTTCTTACGATCCCACTGTTAAAGAAAAGTTCTATACTTTCGGTTTAGATTTTACCCCTGCTAAGAATATCCACTTTATGCCAAATGTTTGGTTAGTTGATTACAATGATAATTTAGCATCAACTACCACAGGTTATTTCGGTCCTGACCACACATTGGTTTACAGAATGACCTTCTTCTACACTTTCGGTAAATAATAAACAAACAAGTAAAACACACAAATCATGAAAATTACTAAGAGTTTAAAGTTAGCGGTTGTTGCATTCGCAGCATCATGTATAACAATGGCGGCCTCGGCACAGGATAACACCCTGCTTGGTGCAGGTAGCAGTTTTGTTAACCCGCTGTTCTCAAAAATGTTTTCTCAATATACAGCCTCAAAGGTTAACTACCAATCAATCGGATCAGGTGGCGGTATATTGCAGCTGACTAATAAAACTGTTGATTTTGGTGATTCAGATGCGCCATTGAATGCTGATCAAACAGCTAAAATGAGTGCTCCGGTGCTGCATATACCTATGACCTCGGGAGCTGTTGTGGTAACCTACAATATCCCTGGTGTGAGCGGTGCACTGAACCTTACAGGTAAGGATTTGGCCGACATTTATCTGGGTAAGATAACTACCTGGAACAGTGCCGAAATTAAGGCAACCAACAAAGGCGTTAATTTACCCGATCTTCCAATTATGGTTATACACCGTTCAGACGGCAGCGGTACTTCTTTCATCTTTACCGATTACTTAACCAAAGCCAATGCTGATTGGGCCAAGAAAGTTGGAAAAGCCAGCGCTGTTAACTGGCCTGCAGGTTTAGGCGGTAAAGGCAGCGAAGGTGTTGCGGGTTTAGTAAAACAAACTCCCGGCGCTATAGGTTATGTTGAGTTAGCATATGCTTTGCAAAACAAAATGCCTTTTGCTAATATCCAAAACAAAGGCGGTAAATTTATTGCCCCAACCATCGAGGCTACAACTTTGGCCAGCAATGTAACCATACCTGAAGACTCAAAGGTTTCAATAACTGATACTGACAACCCTAAAGGTTACCCTATTGCCAGCTTTACATGGGCTTTGATCTACAAAGAACAAAACTATAATAGCCGTTCGAAAGAAAGAGCTACTGCATTATTGAAATTGTTATGGTGGAACATTCACCAGGGACAAGCTGATTGCGCGCCTTTAAATTATGCACCGCTTTCAAAGTCAGCTGTAAAAGTTGCTGAAAAAATATTAAAATCAGCTACTTACGACGGTAAAGCAATCTTATAGTATAAAGCTTACAGCTAAAAGCTAAAAGCAGAAAGCTAAAAGTTTAAAGAGCAGATTAAATAATGCCTTTCAGCTTTTAGCTTTCTGCTTTGAGCTTTTAGCTTATTAATTATGAAAACCATCAGGAATTATGGAAAATAAACGATTAAACCTTTCTGATAGCCAACTGAAGTGGGAGATCGGTTTTAAGCAGATACTGAGGATTATGAGTGCCATCCTGGTACTCCTTATTGTAGGAGTAATGATCACCCTGATCATTGAATCACTCCCTACCATCAAAACATTAGGGATAAGCTATTTATGGGGCAAGGTTTGGGACCCTGTACAAAATATTTATGGTGCATATCCATTTCTGGTGGGTACGTTGCTTACGTCTTTCATTGCGCTTATCATATCTATACCGTTCTCCTACGCCATTGCAATTTACCTTGGCGAATATAATCCCAAAGGGTGGCTGTCAAACCTGTTGAAAAACACAGTTGAGCTGATAGCTGCTGTGCCATCTATTATCTATGGTTTCTGGGGATTGTTCGTACTGGTACCGCTGATCAGGAAATTGGAAATTTCGTGGCACATAGCACCTTATGGTATCGGCGTTTTTACGTCTTCACTTATTTTGGCTGTCATGATCATACCTTATGCAGCATCATTGGGTATTACCCTGATACGGATGGTGCCATCACCATTAAAAGAAGCAGCTTACGCTTTGGGCGCAACACGTTTTGAGGTGATCAGGAGCGTGATCCTGCCATACACACGTTCGGGTTTATTTGCCGGTGTACTGCTGTCATTAGGACGGGCACTGGGCGAAACAATGGCCGTTACCATGCTTATTGGCAATACAAGCGCCGTGGCAGATAGCATAAAAAATGCAATTTTCGGCCCGGGTAATACCATGGCCAGCGTTATTGCCAACGAGTTTACAGAAGCCGACCATTCGGAATACCTCTCAGCACTGATCGAACTGGGGTTGGTGCTGTTTTTTGTAACAGTAGTTATCAACCTTATCGGCAAAAGAATAATCACCAGGTTTACTAACAATTGATCGCGATGGAAATGATTAATCAGCAAAGCCAACCGTTCTCGCTGCCACAGGGCATGCAGAAGTTTACTATATCCGGAAAAGAAAAAAGCCTTTTAATTGCTTTTCTTGCAACTATAATTCTCGGCCCCGTCGGGCTGTTTTATGCTTCTGTTACAGGCGGAATTGTGATGACCATAATCGGCGCATCGGTATACCTGGTGTCCAAATTACTGATATCAGCATGGGTATTAAAATATGGATTGATCACGGTATGGATAGTAAGTATTATATGGTCATACAATGCAGCAAAAAAGACCATTAAGGATGCGAATAAGCGACTGGTATTCAGAAATGCCGAAAGTCTCCTGTATAAATCATTGATCTTATTACTGGCCTTCGCTATTACTATACCACTGATAATAGTCTTGGTTTATATCATAAGGCAAGGGGTAACCCAGGTAAACTGGCGCTTTTTAACACACGTGCCGGCCCCCGTTGGCGAAACTGGTGGGGGTATAATAAACGCCTTATTAGGCAGCTTTCTGATGGTTGCTGTGGCATCTGTACTGGCCATACCCATCGGCATGATGACAGGTATTTACCTCAGCGAAAATCCGAATACCAGATTGGCCTATTACTCTGGCCTGTGTGTGGATATTTTGCAGGGCGTACCATCAATAGTAGTTGGTATCGTAATTTATTTTTGGCTGGTGAAGCCTTTGGGCACATTCTCCGCTTTATCGGGTAGTGTCGCTTTGGCAATCATGATGCTGCCTATTGTGATAAGATCCACAGAGCAAACACTCAAAATGCTGCCCGATTCGCTAAAGGAAGCGGCCCTTTCGTTGGGTGTACCCTATCACCGCACCATTTTAAAAGTGATCATACCCTGCGGCTTTGCTGGTATTTTATCAGGTATCATGCTATCCATAGCCCGTATCATCGGCGAAACCGCACCGTTGCTGTTTACCGCTTTCGGCAGCCCTTTTATATCAGCCTCACTTACCAAACCAATGGAAAGCCTGCCCCACCTTATATTTACCTATGCAACCAGTCCGTATGACGACTGGCACAACCTGGCCTGGGGCGCATCATTTATATTATTAATGTTTGTTTTAGTATTAAACATAGTCACAAAAGTGATCACAAGAAAATGGAAAGTACAATTGTAAGCTCTGAAAATTTTAATGCTTATTTCGGTGATAATCATGTTGTAAAAGATGTGAATATTAAAATAAAAAGAAACGAGGTTGTTGCTGTAATGGGGCCTTCGGGCTGTGGTAAAACCACTTTCCTGCGCTGCATTAACCGTATGCACGAGCTTATACCAAACGCCACCGCCAAAGGGGTGATGAAGCTTGACGGCGATGACGTTTATAAAATGAATTCCATTTATGTTCGCTATAAAATAGGTATGGTTTTCCAACGGCCCAACCCCTTCCCGAACATGAGCATTTACGAAAACGTGATAGCCGGCTACCTGCTGAACGGTATCAGGGTACCCAAAGCCGATAAGGATGTTATCGTGGAAAAATCACTAACCAGCGCGGCCTTATGGAAAGAAGTAAAAGACTCACTGCATAAAAAAGGTACATTTTTATCGGGTGGCCAGCAGCAGCGCTTGTGCATTGCACGCGCCATTGCCATGCAACCCGAGGTGATCTTGTTTGACGAACCCACATCAGCCCTTGACCCTATATCTACCTCAAGTGTCGAAACCTTGTTCCACGAACTGAAAGCCAACTATACGCTGATCATTGTAACCCACAATATGCAGCAGGCCGCACGTGTAAGCGATAGAACAGCCTTCTTTTACCTCGGCGAACTGGTTGAATTTGACGATACCAAGCAAATGTTTACCAACCCTAAGGATCAGCGCACGCAAAATTATATCACTGGCAGGTTTAGTTAGGCCCCCGGCCCCTAAAGGGGAGTATATGAGAGGGCATTTAATATTGAATGAAAATTAAAAGATTATAAATACACTTTAAAAATTCCCCCTTTAGGGGGTTAGGGGGCAGATATGACACCATTAGAAAACGAAATAAACGGGGTTAAAAAGGAACTGATCAGCATGTGGATACTTGTTCAGTCGCAATTGAACAAGGCCAGGGAATCAATGATACATTTTGATAAGGATCTTGCACGTGAGGTTTTGGTGAAAGAGAAAAGGGTTAATTCCTTTGAGCTGAAGATCGACCGCGATGTAGAAAACATCTTCGCCCTGCATTGCCCGGTTGCTATCGACCTCAGATTCCTGTTGGCTGCTCTTAAAATAAACACCAATCTGGAGCGCATCGGCGATATTGCTTCGGGCGTAGCCAAATACGTGGTTGATGCGTCAGTAAATTTTGAGACTGCAGCGCTGGAAAGCACCTCACTGATACGCATGTATGATGAGGCGATCAACATACTGATGGATACCCGCACCGCATTTGAAAAAGAAGATACCGTGCTTGCCCGCAGCATTTTTAAAAGAGACGACGTACTGGATGCCATTAATGATAATGCCCCGGTTACCATAGCTGAGATAATTAAAGCTGATATTACCACGCTTAACGAGTCGCTCTTCATCCTGTCCATCATCCGCAAGTTGGAGCGTGTAGGCGATCAATCCAAAAACATAGCTGAAGAGATTATCTTTTATGTAGAAGCGAAGATTTTAAAACACGCTGAGCGCAATAATAAGGGGAAGGAATAGGATTTTAGTTGATTAGGTTGATTGAGTGAGCGGTTGATTAAGTTACCAACTCGATCAACTTAATCCAACCCAATCTAACTAAATCAACTTACCTACAAATTCTTCCCCAATTTTTCCAAAATATCCTGCGGTACCTTTTGCAGGTCGAGGACTAAGAAGCCATCCAGGCAATCCGCAAATTTTGGGTCGATATTAAAGCAGATGATCTTCGCATTCAATGCGATATATTGACGTAATAATACCGGCACTTTCATGCTCCTGGTTTCCACTTCCGATATCAGGTTATCCAGCCCCTTAAAACTATCCTCGCCCGACATCAGCAGATCAGTATCGATACTTGAAAAATCAACCTTGAATTTCTTCCTTGGTTTTACATATTGTGCCATTTCATGATCAAAATGGTTGCGGTTAATGTAATCGACAATAAGCGACTTGGAAAACTTCGAAAAGGAATTACTGATACTTACCGGCCCGATCAAATATCGGTACCGTGGATTATCAATTAAGTATTTTAAGATGCCCTTCCACAATAAAAACAGCGGAAGCGGCTTTTGCTGGTATTCCTTCCGGATAAACGAACGGCCGAGCTCCAGGCTCTTTCTGAGTACAGGCGTAAACTGTTCCTTTATTTTGAACAACTCGGCTACGTAAAAGCCCTTTTTACCCATGCTATAAAATATCTCATCCCCAAGGCCGATGCGATATGCACCTACAATTAATTTGGCATCAGTATCCCAAATAAACAAATGGTGATAATAAATATCATACTCATCCAGGTCGACACTCTTATTGGTGCCTTCCCCAATTTCTCTGAAGGTAAGTTCTCTCAACCTGCCTATCTCGCGTATAATATGGGGTATGTTTGATGTTGGCACAATAAAAACCTCGTAGTTCTTTTCAACCCATATCCTGTAATTTTCCCTGAGCGGTTCAACTTCTCTCTCTAACACCGATGTGGCTATTTCCGGAGAAACAGCTTCAGGCAGCTTTTTTATTTTGAACAGATTTCGCGGATTGAATATCTTCTTTTCTCCTTCCAGACCGGTTCCAAGAGCATAGGTGCGGGCCCTTAAAAAGTTAAGCAGCTTTGTCGCATTGTGGTAATCTGGTATATCCTCCACATCAATGGGCTTGCCTATGCGCAGTTTAATGGTATGCCCCTGTTTATTAAATAACTCTGATGGCAACTTAGCAGTTCGCAATGCCGGGTGGATCATGCTGATCAAATTAAAGAGCAGGCCATTGTTGCCATGAAAATAAATGGGCACCACGGGTACCTTGGCCCTGGAGATGATCTTGCCGACTACCGGGTGCCACATGCGGTCGGTTACCTGCTGCTTATCCACCTTAAAGGTTGATACTTCCCCAGCCGGGAATATGCCGATAGGCGTACCATTGGCCAATAGCTCAAGGGTGTTCTTTAACCCGCTTATGCTCGACGAATGATCAATATTCTCAAACGGGTTCACCGCTATAAAGTAATCGCTCAGGTTGGGGATCTTTTTTAGCAGGAAGTTGGCCATCAGCTTGGCATCCGGCCGCACCATGCACAGTATCTTCAACAATACCATGCCTTCAATGCCGCCATAAGGGTGGTTGGCAATGGCTATAAAGCTGCCGGTTGTGGGTATGTTTTTTAGCTCGCGCTCATCAAATTCAATGTCGACACCGCATCCTGCTAAAATAGCGTCAACAAACTCCGGGCCCTGCTTTGGCTGTGCCTGGGCAAACAATTCATTTACCTGGTTTATCTTCATCACTTCCATCAACAGGGCTGCCAGGCCGGGCATGTTCAACTTATCCAGTTTGGTTGCCTTTGCAAACTCTTCGGTGGTTATTATCTTCATGTATATCTTAAAGGTATTATGTTATTGTTTTAATAAATATCCTGAATTTTCTTTTAATTTACGGTGAATAAGGCCCAAAATGAAATCCCCAATTAAAAACTATCTTTCCATTACAAAAAGAGAGTGGAACGGCATGGTGGTGCTGATTGTACTGATCGCATTGATTTTTGCGGCGCCTTATGTTTACCAATTGTTCCGCAAAGATAATATAATAAATACTAAAGACTTTAACGCAGCTGTCGCGATGCTCGATAAGGCCAAAAAATCGCAAGCCGGCGATAGCCAGACTAGCACTGATGAACAGCCAGATAGCAAAGCTGTATTCTGCAAAAAAGCCGCCCCCGGCGTTGTAATCGAACTTAACAGCGCCGATTCCGTAAGCCTCACCTCATTGCACGGCATAGGCGCGTCATTTGCAAGGCGGATTATCAGTTACCGAAATCGCCTGGGGGGCTTTTATAATGAGGAGCAATTAAGGGAAGTATTCGGAATGGATTCCATTAAGTATGCAGATTTACAGGCACAAATAAAGGTTGACCCTTCATTGATCAAAAAGATTAAGGTCAACAAAGTTACCTTTGACAACCTTAGCCATTTTCCATATCTCAGTTACAAGCAGATGAACGCCATTATCCAGTTCCGGGAACAGCATGGCGAATACGAGTCGTTGGCTGATATGAAGAACATCGCTATCCTCGACGATAAAACTTTAAATAAAATAAAACCCTACATAGCATTTAAATGATAGAGCAGCAGATCAAATCCGCTATACGCGATATTCCCGACTTCCCCAAGCCCGGCATTGTTTTTAAGGACATCACCCCAATATTAAAGGACCCGGTTTTGTGTGAACAGGTAATTGATGCCTTTGTTGAAAAGCTAAAAGGTATCCGTATAGATGTGGTAGCGGGAGTGGAGAGCCGCGGCTTTTTATTCGGCCTCACGTTGGCCACACGGCTTGGTGTGCCGTTTATTCCCGTGCGCAAGGCAGGCAAATTGCCCTTTACCATCAGGCAAAAAGTATACGACCTTGAATACGGAACGGCCACCATTGAGATGCACACCGATGCCTTCGAACCAGGTCAGCATATCCTGATTCACGATGACCTGCTTGCTACAGGCGGCACAGTAACCGCCGCCAGTGAACTCATTATGGAAATGGGTGGCATAGTAGCAGGTTTTGCCTTTGTAGTCGGATTAGGCTTTTTGAATGGGAGGGAACGTATACAGCCAATTAGTGATCATATTATTGTGCTGGCTGATTATTGATCACAGATTTAGGCGATTAGAGGGGATTTCGCAGATTTGTTCATTGAGGCAGATAAAATCAGTGTAATCATTTAATCACTTAAATCTATGACTCAGAGAATAGAAAGTATTTAGTAATATTAAAAATGAAACAGCCTAAACGACGGAATTGGATAATAAGAATTAGTTTGCTGGTTATCATATCTGCGGCAGTTTTAGCCAAGCCAATTTACAGGATAATTACTAATCGAGAAGATTTGTCAAAAAAAGAATTAACTGACTACCGAAATTTATTTAACAAAAAAACATTAAATGACTTACATCTATTCAATACCATAGAAAGTAGATCAAGAGAACCTGAATCACAATATATTTATGATAATAAATTCAACCTATTTGTAACCAGGGCGCATATTCCTGACTCCTTAAATCTTAAGGAAACTGTTAAATTTAGTAATGAAGTCTCAAAAATTAAAGAAGATGAAGTTCGTTTTTCAATACATAGTTACAATAGTGAAATAGAGATATATTCTGCAGGAATACCTTTGATTAAAGACATTAAGTTCAAAATTGAAGGCAATAATTTTCATATTGTTAACAGCACTGAAAATCAAGTATCGTTTTATTTTGAATTTAAAACATCCTCATTGGTTCTAAATAATAACCAGACATATATTGTGCTTAAAACTACAAGATCAAATATCCCTGTTAATATGAGTTTAGTGAAGAAAGGAAATTTGTTATATTTTGTAATGATGACAGGCGCCGCAGATAATGTGGCAGTGAGCCGTGAAGAACTGTTTAATATATTGGATAAACAATAATACTAATCCCTGCTCCCGCGAGTTTGCAACTCGTGGTGATGCATTGAAGCAGTTTGCAACTGAAATATAAAGCTTACCTTAGGAGAACAGATAAAATCAGTGAAATCCAATAATCACCTTAATCTGTGATTCAGACGATGGAGTTCCAAGTCGGACGCTTTTTGACCAGAAATTTAGAAATCCGGATTAACTTAACAGGTGTTTTTTTAAAATTATTCAATTGTTTTTTTTTAAATTAGATATTTATAATTATTAAAACTGATTAATAGAACACCTCTTCAGTAAAATAATTATATTTTTCGTATCACCCGCCTTATTTCACCCGTAAGGATAGAAAATGTAACCCATATGGAAAAATTACCATTTCTTCCAAAAACAATGTTTTTAGCTGGTTTTGTGATTTTATCACAGCTTGCTTTTGCGCAAAAGGTAACAGTATCGGGGGTAATAAAAAATAATGAAGGATCGCCCCTGCGTGCTGCAATAATAAAAGATATAGCCGGGGATAAGGTAAAAACGGACTCGGCCGGTTTTTTTAAGCTGGCGGTTAACGCACCTGCGAAACTCAAAATAAGTTGTGTAGGCTACCGCGATACAACGATCAATGTAACTGCAGCCATAGAGCTTGACATTACATTACGTATTGGGGTAAATATCGCCGACTCTAAGGATCATTTCGCGACTGATGCGCAAAACAGTATTATGATGGCGCCCTTAAAAACAGCTATGGAAGCGTCGAGCATCAACATAAATCCTCTGGCTAACAGGCCGGAACTTATTCACGTGCCCAAAATAGGAAACATTTATATGCAGAGGGGTAATGATTTTAACGTTATAGCAGGGGCTACATTCCCTGTATTTAATCCTAAGGAAGAAACCAAAGGCTCACGGTATTTTTATAAAGATTGGGCGCATGGCGTAGTGATCAATACCAAAGGAGAAATAAATTCCGGTGAAAATTACCTGTTTGATTATGATAAAGTTGGCGGCGGCCTGCTTGCCACAAAGGACCGGCATTCGGCTATCGAGGTTGACAGGGATCAAGTGAGTTTTTTTACAATGGTAAGTAGCGGTGGTGATACGGTTACATTTGCCAACGTACCGCAGATAGACCCAGCGCATTATGTACAGCTTCTTTCATCGGGTAATAAGTACAAGATTTATAAAGCTATAAAGACCAACTTTACAAAAGCTAATTATCATACAGATGGTATAACATCAACAGGCAACAACTATGATGAGTATGTTGATGAGATTAGTTACTATGTAATAAATGTACAAACCAACCAAATGCAAAAGATCACGCTTAAAAAGAAAGCTATAAAAGATGTTTTTGCTAAGGAGGGTGATAAATTGAACAAATTTATGTCAACCCATTCATCAGATGATATTGATGACTCTTACCTGAGCAGTTTGGGTAGCACCTTGAATGAACAGTAAGGAATAAAAGCCACGCACATTGCCGCGAGTTTGCAACTGAAATACAAAATTTATCTTACTGGGATAGATAAAAATCAGTGAAATCCAATAATCATCTAAATCTGCCTGCCTGCCGACAGATCTGTGATTCAGACAATAAGATTGCCATTCCGAAGCTTTTTGAGTCCGTGATTTAGAAATCCGGAATAACTTAGATTTGTCAGCTGTATGGCGTAAAACAAACAATTCAGTGCGTACAAGTTGGTACAAGTTTGTTCAGGTTGTTAAACATATATTGAATTGTTAATTTCGATATCTTATTGCTGGATATGATAAAAGATAAAGCATTGATTTAAAATTTTAAAATTGTATATAACCGCACAAGCTAAGGTGAGGTACTGCTTAAAGCCAGGTCAATATATCTTCAAAAAACAGGGATTGTTTAGACATGCCATTATAACTCATATGGAAAAATCATCATTTCTTCTAAAAACAACCCTTTTTGCTTTTTTTGTGCTTTTATCGCAGCTTGCTTTGGCGCAAAAGGTAACCGTATCTGGTGTGATAAAAAACGAGGAAGAGTCCCCCCTGCGAGGCGCAATAATAAAAGACTTAGCTGGGGATAAAGTAAAAACGGATTCGACCGGGTCTTTTAAGCTGATGGTTAACGCACCTGCGAAACTCAAAATAAGTTGTGTAGGCTACCGCGATACAACGATCAAAGTAACTGCTGCCATCGAACTTGACATTACCTTACGGGGTGGTGTAAATATCGCCGACAGGAATAATCATTTCGCTACTGATGCGCAAAACAGTATTATGATGGCTCCGTTTGAAACTGCTATGCAGTCGTCGAGCGTCCATATAAATCCTTTGGCTAACAGGCCGGAACTTGTTAACGTGCCCGGTATGGGAAAAATTTATGTTCAAAGGGGTACTGAGTTTACCTTTATGGCAGGATCGACATTTCCTGTATTTAATCCTAAGGAAGAAACCAAAGGCTCCAGGTATTTTTATAAAAATTGGGTGCATGGCGCAGTGATCAATACCAAAGGAGAAATAAATTCCGGTGAAAAATACTTGTTTAATTATGATAAAATTGGCGGCGGCCTGCTTGCCACAAAAGACCGCCATTCGGCTATTGAGGTTTATAGGGATCAAGTGAGTTTTTTTATCACGGTAAGTAGTGATGGTGATACCGTTACATTTGCCAACGTGCCGCAGATAGACCCGACGCATTATGTACAGCTTCTGTCATCGGGTAATAAATACAAGATTTATAAAGCTATAAAGACCAACTTTACAAAAGCTAATTATCATACAGATGGTATAGCATCAACAGGCAACAACTACGATGAGTATGTTGACGAGATCAGTTACTATGTAATAAATGTACAAACCAATCAAATGCAAAAGATCGCGCTTAAAAAGAAAGCTATAAAAGATGTTTTTGCCAAGGAGGGCGATAAATTAGCCAAATTTATGTCAAACCATTCTTCAGATGATATTGATGACTTTTACCTGAGCAGTTTGGGCAGTACCTTGAATGAACAATAATTAAAAGCAACTCATATCATTAAAATGCTTCATGTCATTCAGTATAACAAGTGACAATCATTCCGCAATCAAATTTCCGCATTCCGCAATAATTATCACTTTACCACCAGCGTCAAATCCTGCACCGTATGCGCGCTGAAATAGCCCAGTGTAGCGGGGGTAATATTGGTTGGCGGGTTGGACGGAGCAACCCCGCCACCGGGATCATCGCCCTGTTGTTGCATTAAAGTATACCAGTAAGTATAGATGGGTTTATCAATACATTGCATCTCAACCTTTACGGTATCGCCGCTGAAAATCTTAATATCGTTTTCTATCAATTGGAAACTCACATATCGGCCATTGGTAAAATCATCATTATAAGCAAAAATATTTTTTACCTGCACACCGTTTACATACATTATAAAGCGGTACTGATTTACCTGGTCTACAGGGTCCTGGAAATAAACTGTAATTCCCTTCTGTTTATCCTTACTGGTAAATTGGCTGTTGTTTGCCGTAATGGAGTCCATTTGTACTTTTTGCGGCATAGTTGAGGTAGCCGTATAAGTGCTGCCGTTTGTTTGTACAGACAGGTTATAAGTTCTGCCGCTTACGCCGAAAACGCCGAAGAACTTAGGAAAGGTGTAAGTACCCGATTGTTTTTCGGTCAGATTCAAATTGTCGCCGTGATCGTCCGTTATCGTAACTGTGGCCCCGGTAACAGGCGGATAGGTATTTGTGCTGGTAAATGGCACATTCCTCGTAAGATTTACTATGAAATCGCCCGAATCGGTCACATTGCCTTCAATTACCAGTTGCCCGGTATTGTTCCCCAATTTCAGGTCGATCACTTTGGTGCAGGAGGCAATAGCCAGTGCAACAATGGTGATAATAATGTAATATTTAATATGGGTTGACCTCATGAGTACTGATCAAAATTTAAAATTCCAGGTAACTGATGGTATCCGCGTAGCAAAAATACTGGTTTCAACAGCTTCGGTAGTATTGGGTACGGTTTTGCTGTCGCGAAAAGTGATGGTATAAGGATCGCGGTGAGCATAAACATTATAAATACCGAATGTCCAGCTTGAATGATATTTTTTATGTTCCTTACCCTCAAGTGTGGCCCCGATATCCAGCCTGTTGGATGATGGCAACCGGTAACCATTACGTTCCGAATAAGAAAAGGTGGTCAAGCCTCCGATATTATATTTACCGGTTGGATAGGTCACCGCATTTCCTGTACCATAAATAAATACACTCGAGAACGACCACCGTTTATTCAATTGATAAATGCCAACTACAGATACATCATGCGTACGATCCTGCCTGGCAGGATAATAGTTGCCATTATTGATAGCATCAAACTTTAACTCTGTTTTTGACAGGGTATAGCCCACCCATCCGTTAAAGCGTCCATATTTCTTTTTCAGGAACAGTTCCAGACCATAAGCCCTGCCCGATCCGTAGGTCAATTGCGATTCCACATCTTCATTAACCAAAAGTTGTGCGCCATCCTTATAATCTATCTGGTTTTGCAACCATTTGTAATATACTTCAGCAGAAAATTCATAAGTATTATCCTTAAAATTTTTAAACCAGCCGGTCGAAACCTGATCGGAAATCTCCGGCTTAATATTATTGCTGCTCATCACATAAAGATCGGTAGGGGTGTTGCTGGTAGAATTACTGAGCAGGTGAATGTTTTGTGTATTACGATTATAAGATGCCTTGATCGAATTCTGATCATCCAAAACATAGCTTGCAGAAAAGCGTGGCTCCAGGTTAAAGTAGTTTTTTACGCTTTGCCCCGAAGTATATGTAGTTGAAGATGTGGTATTACCTGCTGCGTCATAAGTTTTAAAAGTACCGGGACCCAATAAAAAGAAACCACTTAACCTTAGGCCGTAAAGGAATGTTAACTTGTTTGAGGCTTTCCATTCATCACTTATATAAGCGGCATTTTCAAATCCGTAACGCTTTTCGACGCTCTTGCTATTAAAGCTTGAAGTTGATGAAGTAGTGATATCACCCGGAGAAATATCATGGTGCAAAATATTCAACCCGAATTTAAGGGTATGATCATTCCCCATAGAGTATTGCAGATCTTCCTTCACATTAACATCCGTTATTTGCGAGGTCGCCTTAAAGTCATCGTTATTGATAAAACTCTGTATGGCATAATTATAATTGCTGAAGACGATGGAGGTGTTGGAGAATAACCTGTCATTGAACAAATGATTAAACCTGACGGTGCCTGTGGAGTTTCCCCAATTGGTACCGAACGTGTTTTTAAGGCCCAAAACATCCTTGCCAAAATACCCCGATACATAAATGGCATTCTTATCATCAAAATGATAATTGGCCTTGGCGTTCAGATCGTAAAAATAAATGGAGCTCCCTTTTACTGTAGAGTCTGATGAGGCCCTCAGAAATAAGTCGATATAGGTTCGCCGGGCGCTTATCATGAACGAGCCCTTGTCCTGCACAATCGGCCCCTCTACCTTGATGCGCGATGAGATCAGCCCCAGCCCACCCTGCACAGTAAAGTCCTTATTGTTACCTTCGTTCATTTTAATATCTAGTACCGAGGACAGGCGACCGCCATATTCAGCAGGCATTCCGCCCTTATATAGTGTTACATCCTTTATAGCATCTGAATTAAAGGTGGAGAAGAAGCCAAAGAAGTGGGATGCATTATATACGGTGGCTTCATCCAACAGGATAAGGTTCTGGTCGGTCGCTCCGCCACGTACATAAAAACCCGTATTGCCTTCCCCGGCTGACTTTACCCCTGGCAACAAGGAGATAGTCTTTAAAATATCCTTTTCACCCAGCAGCACCGGCACCTGGTTGATCTGCGACATATTCAACTTTTCGATACCCATTTGGGCTGATGCCACATTATCATTATTAGGCTTATTTCCGTTGATTACAACTTCCTTTAAGTCGCTTTTTACAGGCAATGAGATATTGATGGCCTGACTCTGGTGCAGGGAAATTGTACGGGTAATGGTTTCATAACCTACGAAAGTGAACAGGAACGTATATTCTCCTTCAGGCGCAGTAATCGAATAAAACCCATAGCTGTTAGTGACGGCTCCGCTTTGCGGTATCTCTTTTATCCTTACCGTTGCGCCTATCAATTGCTCACCGGTGGCTTCATCCTTAATGAGGCCGCTCACGGTACATCTTTTTTGGCCGAATGACGAAAACGAAATGAGTAAAAGCAGAATAAAAAGGATAGTCCTCGCCATTAATGTTATTTGGCGCTAAAGTAAAGGTATTCGGTGTAGAAATTAGCTGTAGAAAGTTAAATTTTTAATTTATCTTCACTCATAAGGAAATTACTATGCATGCATAGTAATTTTTGCTATCTTCGCAGCATAAATAAGCAGATACTTAAAATATATGGACAACATAACTGAGGAAGTGACCGGATACGATTTTTCTGTTTCAGAAAACCAACAAATGGTAGAGCAAATGGCAAAGGATTTTGCCGAAAAGCATATCAGGCCACATGTGATGGAGTGGGATGAGGCACAACATTTCCCGGCAGAACTGTTTAAAAAATTGGGCGAACTGGGCATGATGAGTGTGTTTGTACCAGAAGAATATGGCGGATCGGGCTTTGGTTATTTTGAATACGTAACAGTTATACAGGAAATAGCAAAAGTTTGCGGCTCCATAGGCTTATCCGTGGCAGCGCACAATTCATTGTGCACAGGACATATATTGGCTTTTGGTAGCGAGGCGCAAAAACACAAATGGCTGCCTAAACTGGCCACTGCCGAATGGCTCGGCGCCTGGGGACTAACCGAGGCCAACACCGGCTCGGACGCTATGGGAATGAATACCACTGCAGTATTGGATGGCGATCATTATATCGTGAACGGCTCTAAAAACTGGATAACCCATGGTAAATCAAGTGGCATAGCGGTAGTAATGGTACGCACAGGCGAAAAAGGCAGTTCAAAAGGGATCTCGGCTTTGGTGATCGAAAGAGGTACGCCGGGCTTCAGTGCTGGTAAAAAGGAAAACAAACTCGGTATGCGCGCATCAGAAACCACCGAAATGATCTTTGAAAATTGCCGCGTTCCCAAAGAAAATTTATTAGGCAATGAGGGTGAGGGCTTTAAACAAGCTATGAAAGTACTCGACGGCGGCCGTATCTCCATAGCGGCACTATCGTTAGGCATTGCCAAGGGGGCTTTTGAAGCGGCTGTAGCTTATGCAAAAGAACGCCACCAGTTTGGTCAGCCGATAGCTAATTTCCAGGGTATCTCGTTCAAGCTCGCTGATATGGCGACTGAAATTGAAGCATCCGAATTATTACTGATGCAGGCTGCTGAACGAAAGAATAAACATCTCCCGGTTACCAAGCAATCAGCCATGGCAAAATATTTCGCATCCGAAGTTGCGGTGAGATGCGCTACTGAAGCGGTGCAGATATTTGGGGGTTACGGCTATACCAAGGATTTCCCGGTTGAAAAATTTTACCGTGATGCCAAGCTGTGCACAATAGGCGAGGGGACATCAGAGATACAGAAGATCGTTATCAGCAGGGAGATATTGAGAGATTAGTTAAATGGTGAGAAAATTTTGCTTAACAAGCTGTTGCGTTTACTCACCCCGACATCGCTATGCTTGTCGACCCTCTCTTCGCTTCGCGGAAAGAGGGTAAAACTGTAATACTAGCCTCTCCCTCTTTTCGGCTTGCCGAAGAGAGGGATGTCGGGCGAAGCAAAGACAGGGTGAGTCAAATATTGAGCATTTCAACGCCTTAAGCCATATTATAAATACCCTTTCTAGAAATAAATTTTCCCATGGATGAGCCATGTTGTAAAACCAAACCTCATTTTACTGAAATATATCTTCCTGCTTTCCCCGCCATAATGCCATTCGTGCTCTTTTTAATGCCATTCGTATTCAAAAATATGCTATTCGCCTCATTGTGTAACATTCAATGGTTTTTCCCACCATTTTTGGAAAAACGCAGGAATGAAAAAGTTACTACTACTTATTATTTGTTGTGCCATTTCAAGTATTGCTATAGCACAAAGTACTGTATCAAAACGTACAGTAAAAGGCATGGTAATCGATTCGACAACCAGTCAGCCTCTGGGCTTTGTTACTATAGCCTTGCAGGATACAGGTTCAAAAGCAACTATACAAGCCATGCTGTCAAAAGAGGATGGTACCTTCGAGCTTACGTTTCCATCTAATAAATCTTGCCAGCTATCCATGGCTTTTGTTGGCTATAAAAACCGGGTTGTGTTGATTTCAGGAAGGGACACCAGTCCAAATTTAGGAAGAATAGCACTCAAGGCTTCTGTAAGCTCATTAAAAGAAGTAACTATAACAGGAGTAAAGCCTTTGGTTAAGCAGGAAATTGACCGCATCGCCTATAATGTCCAGGCGGACCCTGAAAGTAAAACCCTTACTGCATTGGATATGATGCGTAAGGTGCCCTTACTAACTGTTGACGCAACTGATGCGATCAGGTTAAAAGGTAACAGTAATTACAAAATATTGATCAATGGTAAAGAATCGTCAATGGTCACCAGCAACCCTTCGGATGTTTTAAGGGCCATGCCGGCCAGCAGTATTGACAGGATCGAAGTTATAACTATACCACCGGCTAAATATGATGCTGAAGGGCTTGCGGGTATCATCAATATCGTCACCAAAAAGCCTGTAGGCGAAGGGTATAATGTAAGTATTAGTACACGTTATGATAACTTATACGGTCCCGGGGCAACATTAAACACCTCCGCAAAAAAGGGAAACTTTGGCATTACAGCAGTCTTAAATTACACCCATCAAAATAGCAAGGACTATCTTTTCAGCAATAACCAAACTTTTACGGATGGAGAATCGCTTGCAGAATCAGGGGCAAATTTGTTTGGCCGCATCTATAGATCTGCAGGTACTGAGGTAAGTTATGAAATTGACAGCCTGAATTTAATCGCCGGGTCTTTTAATTATTTCGATGTTAGTAATAATACCGATCTTACCCAGATCACCAATACCTATAACCAGGATGCTCAGCTAATACAGCAATACAATCAGACACAAAATGCCAGTAATGTACGCCATACTACAGAAGCGTCCATCAATTATCAGTTAGGATTTAAAAAAGATAAAAACCGGTTGCTTACACTCTCATATAAATACAGCTATACCCCTATGGTTGATGCTGGTGATTTTAATTTTTTCAACAGGCTTAATTACCCTCAGTCTGTTCAGCCTGATTTTTTTCAGAATGATAATAGCGGTATAAAGGAACACACTATTCAACTCGACTATGCCCATCCTTTAAAAGAGGTAACTATCGAAGCTGGGGCAAAAGGCATATTAAGAAACAACTATAGCAGCTATAACAGGTCCGATCTTGATTCGGCTACTAATCAATACCACCCTAATACTGCCGAAACAGATAATTTTAATTATCACCAGGATGTGTATAGCTTCTATAATTCCTACCAGGCAAAATTCGATAACTGGTCGGCCAAAGCAGGCCTGCGCCTGGAGCATACGGCGATCGACGGCAGTTTTACATCAGATAATAATAGTAAAGTTGACCAGAATTACAACAATTTCATACCATCCATCTCCATACAGCGGCAACTGGGTACCAGTACAATTAATGTGGGTTACACACAGCGTATACAACGGCCGGGCATTGGGCAAATCAACCCCTTTGTCGATGAATCTAATCCCAAATTTGTTTCTACCGGTAATCCCAATTTGCGCCCCGAGTTGGATAATACCTTTGAGCTTAACTATACCCATTTTGGTAAAAACTCCCTGGTAATTGGTTCCAGCTATGCTTTTTCAAATAATTCTATACAGCAGGTTACTTCTTTACAGGTGGTGAATAACCCAAATTCGACAAAAGATACCATTACCAGCACTACCTACCAGAACCTCGGTACCAACCAAACCCTTAACGTTAATTTTAGTGTCGGCCTTAACCTCACCCCAAAGTTAAGCGCTAATTTTAATGGCCGGATTGCCCGGGTATGGCTTAGCGGCATATTTGATGACCAATTGTATAAAAATAGCGGCTACACAGGCAACGGCTATGGCAGCGTTGGTTATAAATTTGATAACGGGTACCGTGCAGGGGTCAATGCCGGGTATGTAAGCAGCAATGTAACTTTGCAGGGTACTACGAGCAGCTATGTTTATACCTCGCTTTCGGCAAGCAAGGATCTTTTGGCGAAAAAAGCTACTATAGGCTTTGTTGTCAGCAACCCGTTCCAAAGGAGTTTAGCTTTCCATGCGATTACTAATACATCCGAATTTCACCAGCAATTTATTAACAATAACCCTTACCGCACCTTTGCCTTAAGGGTGAGTTACAAGTTCGGAAAACTGGAAACAGAAATTAAGAAGAATCAGCATGGTATCAATAATGACGATACAAAGGGCAGTTAAAATTGCAGCCTCATCCCAACCCTTCTCCAAAAGAGAAGGGCTTTGATCTTTTGCAGGTAAAAGTCCTCTCCTTGCGCCACCGCTAAAGCTATAGCGGCACGCGGTAGGAGAGGATTTAGGTGAGGCTAATGAACAACTTGCTTATACTAAACTCACGTTAACTTAAGGTTTGTCGAACGTATTACTATAAATAACCTTCCCATCAAGTGTTTTAAAATCAACAAAATCTACCTGGCACAGGCCATTGGATATAAAACCAAGACCAGTGATCAATCCGCATGAGTCGTGATAAGCAGCAGAAAACACTTCAACATTATTTATGCTGATGCTTACCTTTTTATTTTGGACCCTCAATTCCATATTTTGCCACGACTTTATATCCGAACCTAGCATCGAAAGATCACTCGTTTTGCCATTTAACTCATTATCGCCAAACTGGGCTACCAATTCGCTGGTGCATCCTTTTAAGGTACTTATAAAATACATAAATCTCTTTTGGCAAAAAACTTCGCTCATCAGGTAAGGGCATGCCTCATTGTTCAACGCATTAACCTTTACTTTGTATCTCAGTACAAAATTATCACTGCTGTTTTTTATGAGGGATGGAAAATAAACCTGGACAATTTTATTATTCTTGCGCACATCAACCTTACTGCTCAAAACATCTTCCCGGGTTAACTGCATAGATCCATCTTTGATCCCCTTGGTTGAAATGTATTTAGGTATGCTTTTGGGCACGTTCTCTTCGGCATAATAAACCCATTTATCGGTAGGGATACTCACGGCTACTGTCTTGATAATTTTATCATTAGCTATCAGTTTGGCCGTATGATAGCCCGGCTCATAGTAAATATCTGTAAGCGTATGGCTATTTTTATCTATTCTAACCCTCCGGTTCTTATCCCATGATTGCTGAATAAAAAAACTATCCGCAGTAACAGAATCGACGTTATATTTAAATACTACAGTATTTGGAATATTATTCCCGGTGACCTTTGCTGCGGAAAAATGGGCTTTGTCAATATTAGCCAATCCGGACTTTTTGATATTTATAATAGCCAATAAACCCAATGAAATTAATATCAATAAGCTCCCCAATGCCAGGAACTTAACTACAACAGATTTATTTTTACTGTTTGTGCTTTGCCTGTTATCATACCCTGCAGTACCATTAACCAGGTTTTTACTGAGTTTGAAATCCTGCCAGCTTTGATATCCCGATGTAACGGCGATAGCATCAAGTGTGGCTATTTGTGGCAAATGCGAAAACTGCCCGTTCAATAATCGCTTGATGGTCGACAGGCTTATCAATACCCCCGTTTTGTTTTGGATATGCTCACATAAAAACAACTGATCCCTTTGCACCAGGTTTTTAGGTTCGGCTAAGCCGGCCTTTTTGCAAAGCTCTGTCATGCAAATTTTCACTAACTCGTGCTCGGTGGTCTTCTTTATTTGCATTTTGAACTTATTTGAACGGCTTTTGAATGTGGAAATTAAATCTGCCCGAGTTAATTTTGATTAAAACGGCATGTCTTTCACAAACTTAATCTTAAATCATAAAAAACATAAAAATGAATAAATTTTTCAAAACAGTACTTTTAACAGGCTTATTTGTAGGTACTACCGACATCCTGTATGCTTACGTTTCCATCTTCATCCAAAGAGGAAAATTCTCAGAGAAAATGTTCACTTATATAGCCGCGGGAGCATTAGGAATTAAAACGGCGTTAGCAGGGGGCGTATGGGCAGCTTTCCTGGGTATGTTTTTCCATTACTTTATTGCCTTTGCCTATACCTTGTTCTTTTTCTGGATATTTCCGAAAATAAAGTTCCTATCCTTTAATAAATACCTCGTAGGTATGCTTTATGCTATTTTTGTGAATCTAACTATGGGGCAAATAATCCTGCGGCTCACAGCCCTGCCGCCACCGGGCCCGTTTAATGTGTCGGAGACATTTGTTGACTGGATCATATTCGGTATAGTATTCGGTATTCCTATCGCCTGGAATGCTTATAAATATTATGGGGTGAAGGCGGAATAAACCAGGCACCGGGTCGCGAACATCAATCTCATTATTCGATATTCAAAATTCGATGTTCGATATTTTAGCTACCTATTTTAATATTCAAAACCAAATACTTATCTTTGCCGTCCCTGAAAGGAGGTATGTAGGGAATTATGATCATTATCAACGTAAAAGACGGCGAATCATTAGACAAAGCGCTAAAGCGTTTTAAGAAGAAATTTGAAAAAACCGGTGTTTTAAGAGAGCTTCGCAGTCGCCAGGCATTCGAAAAAAAATCAGTTACCCGCAGGCACGTGGTTAAACATGCCATCTACAAGCAAAATATGAACTTAGAAACTAACGTTTAATTCTTGTAAAAGAATTTTCGTTTTTTTTGAAAAATATATTAAAACTATTTGTACATTCATTGTCCGTGTGTACAAGTAGTTTTTATGTTTTTAGAGCGGTTCATACAATATATTCAATACGAAAAACGGTACTCGCCGCATACGGTTTCAGCATACCAGTCAGACCTTGATCAGTTTTTTAAGTTCCTCAAAGATCAGGATCCTGATTTAACCCAGCCCACAGAGATTTCCTATCATCATATCCGCAACTGGATGGTTCACTTAATGGCCGATGTTACCGCAAGGTCCGTCAACCGTAAGATAGCCACCCTACGCAAATATTTTAAGTTTTTGCTGCGCGAAGGACTGATCACCAATAATCCTACTTCAAAAATACAGTCGCCCAAAACAGTAAAACACCTCCCAGTAGTGGTTGAAGATGTGAAGCTGAGCGCTTTACTTAATGATGCTGAAGTATTTAGCGATGATTTTGAGGGCACACGCGATAAATTAGTAATGGAAACGCTTTTTGGTACCGGTATACGCCTTGCCGAACTGGTTACCCTTAAGGAACAGGACGTTAGCATTTACGAAGGTACCATCAAGGTTTTGGGTAAGCGCAACAAGGAACGCATCATCCCGATTAATCACGAATTAAAAATATTGCTGGGAAAGTACCTCGACTTAAAGAAAAGTGAAGTTTTTCATAACAATTCCGTAACGTTACTCGTTACAAACAAAGGTGCCGATGTGTACCCTAAATTTATATACCTGATAGTGCAGAAATATCTCTCCTACATATCAACCCAGGAAAAAAGAAGTCCACACGTGCTGAGGCACACATTTGCAACAAGCCTGCTAAACCGGGGAGCCGATTTAAATGCGATAAAAGAGCTTCTGGGCCACGCAAACCTCAGTGCAACACAGGTTTACACACACAATTCAGTTGAACGATTAAAGTCTATTTACAAACTAGCCCATCCAAAGGCTTAATTCAAGGAGGAAACATGAAAATTACAGTGCAGTCTATTCGTTTTAATGCAGACAAGAAATTATTGGATTTTATTCAGAAGAAGACTGATAAGCTTGATCAATTTTACGATCATATTATCAGCGGTGAGGTTTATTTAAAACTGGAGAATGTAGAAGATGAAGCGAACAAGGTAACGGAGATAAAACTGATGATTCCGGGCAACCAATTATTCGCAAAAGAGCAATGTAAGACGTTCGAAGAGGCCACCGACCTGGCAGTTGAGAGCCTTCGCAAGCAAATTGATAAGCATAAACAAAAGAAGGCCATTGTTGCCGAAGCCGCAAAAAAAGGCGTTTTAATAGCAACAGGCGACGAATTTTAATAATAAATGGCAATAAAAAATTGCAGGGATCGGCGGGTTTAAAGCCCGCCGATTTTTTTTTACAAAATAATTTTGTGCTGGTCTAAAAATTTGTAAATTTGCAATCCCTTTCGGAAAGGTATTTAAGCCAGTTATTTTCATAAGAGGGTGGTTCTTTAAAATAAAAAATTTAAGCCTGTAATTTAAGCTGGCAGTATTCGGGAATATTTGAATGCTAAAGCGATGATAAAGGCGAATCTCTTTAACAGCTGACAAGCCCGCAAGGCGGTTAGGCGGAAAGAAAAAAAATGCCTCCTTAGCTCAGCTGGTAGAGCGACTGACTTGTAATCAGTAGGTCATTGGTTCGATCCCGATAGGAGGCTCTGTTTTGATTTCGAATTTCGGAATTGGAATTTCGAATTTAATAAATCCGAAATTGAAAATTCGAAATCCGAAATAAGACAATGGGGGGATACCAGAGCGGTCAAATGGGACGGACTGTAAATCCGTTGCTTCGGCTACGAAGGTTCGAATCCTTCTCCCCCCACGGAGTTTAATTAGTGAAGGTTTGAATTAGCGAATGAGTGAGTTTTAAAATTCAGTCATTCAATAACTCACTCATTCACTAATTATTAATTAAGCGGAAGTAGCTCAGTTGGTAGAGCGATAGCCTTCCAAGCTATAGGTCGCGAGTTCGAACCTCGTCTTCCGCTCAGGTAATAAATGAGTTACTGAATTATTGAATTACTGATTTAGGGAGGCAGGTGAATTATCGGAGTATTGATTATTCATCAAATCAATAATTCAATCATTCAATAATTGAATTAGCCGACGTAGCTCAGGGGTAGAGCACTTCCTTGGTAAGGAAGAGGTCATGGGTTCAAATCCCATTGTTGGCTCGGCGTATTATAAACGACAATTAAATATAAAATTAACCTACAAAAATTTTTATAAATCATGGCAAAAGAAAAGTTTGACCGCAGCAAGCCGCACTTAAACATCGGTACAATCGGTCACGTTGACCACGGTAAAACAACCCTTACCGCAGCTATTACCAAAGTATTGGCTGACAAAGGTTTCTCAGAAGCTCGTTCATTCGATTCTATCGACTCGGCTCCTGAAGAAAAAGAGCGTGGTATTACTATTAATACAGCGCATGTTGAGTATTCAACTGCAACCCGTCACTATGCTCACGTTGACTGTCCAGGTCACGCGGATTATGTGAAGAACATGGTTACAGGTGCTGCTCAGATGGACGGTGCAATTATAGTTGTTGCCGCTACTGATGGTCCGATGCCACAAACCCGCGAGCACATCCTGCTGGCACGCCAGGTAGGCGTACCTTCATTGGTTGTGTTCATGAATAAGGTTGACATGGTTGATGATCCTGAACTGTTAGAATTGGTTGAAATGGAAATCCGTGAATTATTATCCTTCTACGAATATCCAGGTGATGATATATCTGTTATCCAGGGTTCAGCTTTAGGTGGCCTTAACGGCGATCCTAAATGGGTTGGAAAGATCATGGAACTGATGGATGCTGTAGATGCGCATATTCCTATCCCTCCGCGTTTAACTGAGCTTCCATTCCTTATGCCTGTTGAAGACGTATTCTCGATCACTGGTCGTGGTACCGTGGCAACTGGTCGTATCGAGCGTGGTGTAATCAACTCAGGCGAGCAGGTAGATATATTAGGTATGGGTGCTGAGAACTTGAAATCAACCGTAACAGGTGTTGAAATGTTCCGCAAGATCCTTGACCGTGGCGAAGCTGGTGATAACGTAGGTTTATTGTTACGTGGTATTGAAAAAACTGATATCCGTCGTGGTATGGTTATTTGCAAACCAGGTTCAGTAACTCCTCACACCGATTTCAAAGCAGAAGTTTACGTATTATCAAAGGCTGAAGGTGGTCGTCACACACCGTTCTTCAATAAATACCGTCCGCAATTCTATTTCCGCACAACAGACGTTACAGGCGAAATCGCACTGGCTGATGGTGTAGAAATGGTTATGCCAGGTGATAACGTTACCATCACTGTAAAGCTGATCAACGCTATCGCAATGGAAAAAGGCTTACGTTTCGCTATCCGTGAAGGTGGCAGAACAGTAGGTGCCGGTCAGGTAACTGAAATTTTAAAATAAGGCCCCGCCCCCAACCCCTAAAGGGGAGCAGGAAATACGGGTTAATTTAACGCAAAGTACTTAGCTTTTTAGCTAAGTACTTTGTTAATGTAAAAACAAAAAGAAAAAAAGTCCCTTTAGGGATTTAGGGCTAAGGGATTTAGGGCATACACGGGTATAGTTCAACGGTAGAATAGAGGTCTCCAAAACCTTTGATCAGGGTTCGAATCCTTGTTCCCGTGCGTAATAACAAACAAAAATGGCTGCAGTAACTGAATATATTAAAGAGTCCTATATCGAGTTAACCCAAAAGGTGACATGGCCAACCTGGCGCGAACTGCAAAGCAGCGCTATATTGGTACTGGTAGCGGCGGTAATTATTGCCCTTGTAATATTTGGCATGGACCAGGTGATACATTTTATATTGGACAAGTTTTATACTTCATTAGCCTAATTTGTACAGTATGAGTGATCAATTAAAATGGTATGTAGTTAGGGCCATCAGTGGTAAGGAAAAAAAGGTAAAGCAATATATTGACGCAGAGGTAAACCGTTTGGGAGTTTCCCACCTGGTTCCGCAGGTATTGATACCTACAGAGAAATATTACCAGATGCGCGACGGTAAGAAGATAGCCAAAGAGCGTAACTTTTTCCCCGGATATGTGTTGATCGAAGCTGAGTTAGGCGGAGAAATTGAGCACGTAATAAAGAACATCAACAGTGTGATAGGCTTCCTGGGCGATAAGGCCGGTAATGCCATCCCGCTTCGCCAGGCTGAAGTTAACCGCATTTTAGGTAAGGTTGACGAGATGAGCTCACAAGGCGAAACGATGAACGTTCCTTATTATGTAGGCGAAAACGTGAAAGTAATGGATGGACCATTCAACGGTTTCAGCGGTGTGATAGAAGAAGTGAACGAAGAAAAGAAGAAACTAAAAGTAATGGTAAAGATATTCGGGCGTCGTACGCCGCTTGAATTGAATTACATGCAGGTAGAGAAGGAGTAGTATTATTTCGGATTTCGAATTTTCGATTTCGGATTTATATAAAGAAATTTTGATTAGCGGGCGGATAGGAAATTCGAAATTGAACATCCGAAATCCGAAATCAAAATAAACAAATGTTACATAGCTTCCACTTACTAACATTGAGTAATAATTAAACAAACAAAAAATGGCAAAAGAAGTCGGTGCGATGGTGAAGCTACAAGTAAAGGGCGGCGCTGCAAATCCATCTCCTCCAATTGGCCCTGCATTGGGTGCAAAAGGTGTGAATATTATGGAATTTTGCAAGCAGTTCAACGCACGTACCCAGGATAAACCTGGTAAAGTGCTTCCTGTAGTTATCACAGTTTACGTCGACAAGTCTTTCGATTTTATCATCAAAACCCCTCCGGTTGCTATCCAGTTAATGGAAGTATCGGGTATCAAAAGTGGGTCGGCAGAGCCAAACCGTAAAAAGGTAGCCAGTGTAAACTGGAGCCAGGTTGAAACTATAGCCAAGGATAAAATGACTGATTTGAACGCGTTCACAGTGGAATCAGCCATGAAAATGGTGGCCGGAACGGCTCGCAGTATGGGAATAACTGTATCAGGTACAGCTCCCTGGAACAACAATTAATTTCGGATTTCGGATGTTCAATTTCGAATTTTGAAATTGAAAAGCTGAGAACCGATCATTTACATTTCAAATCAGAATATAGACCAGGATCAAATCCGAAATCGAAAATTCGAAATAAAAAATTAAATCAGTTTAAGACAGTGGCAAGATTAACAAAAAATCAAAAAGCGGCACTATCCAAAATTGAGGCTAATAAATCGTATTCTTTACAGGATGCGTCATCTTTGGTTAAGACAATTAACTATACCAAGTTTGATTCATCTGTTGATATAGATGTTCGTTTAGGTGTTGACCCCCGCAAAGCCAATCAAATGGTGCGTGGCATAGCAACATTGCCTCATGGAACCGGAAAAACTGTACGTGTATTGGTGCTTTGCACTCCTGATAAGGAGCAAGAAGCAAAAGATGCAGGTGCAGATTTCGTAGGTTTGGATGACTATATTGCCAAGATTGAAGGTGGATGGACTGATGTTGATATTATCATCACAATGCCAAGTGTTATGGCTAAGGTAGGTCGTTTGGGTCGTATTCTCGGTCCGCGTAACCTCATGCCTAACCCTAAATCAGGAACAGTAACTGCCGAAGTTGGCAAGGCTGTAACTGAGGTAAAAGGTGGTAAGATCGATTTCAAGGTTGATAAGACCGGTATCATCCATGCCTCAATAGGAAAAGTATCTTTCCCTGCTGATAAAATTTATGAGAATGCTTTGGAAGTATTGCAAACCATCTCAAAATTAAAGCCTTCAGCAGCAAAAGGAACATATTTCAGGAGTATTCATATCTCTTCAACTATGTCGCCGGGAATCGAAATTGAAACTAAAACAGTAGCGGGGATCTAATCATGAATAAAGAAGAAAAACACGAGCTTGTTCTTGCCCTTACTGAACAGATGAAAGAGTATGGTAATTTTTATATTACCGACACTTCAGATCTGACGGTTGCAAAAGTAAATCATATCCGTCGCAAATGTTTCGAAAGCGATATCACCATGCAGGTAGCAAAAAACAGCCTTATTAAAAAGGCGATGGAAGCTGCCGGTGGCGATTACAGCCCGATATATGATGTATTAAAAGGTTCTTCATCAATTCTTTTCTCTAAATCAGCAACTGCTCCGGCAAAGTTGATCAAACAGTTAAGAAAAGGCGGCGAAAAACCAATTTTAAAGGCAGCTTATATCGATTCGGCCATATTTGTTGGCGACAACCAGTTGGACACCTTAATTAATTTGAAATCTAAGGAACAACTGATCGGAGAGATCATTGGATTACTGCAATCACCAGCTAAAAACGTTATTTCTGCACTGCAATCAGGCGGAAACAAACTGGCAGGAATTGTTAAAACATTACAAGAAAGAGGTTAAAACGAACACCTTAAAGTTCGACATTAAACATCAAACGAATTAAAAGTAAAATTAAATAAAATGGCAGATTTAAAATCATTTGCTGAACAGTTGGTAAACTTAACAGTAAAAGAAGTTAACGAATTAGCTCAGATATTAAAAGACGAGTACGGTATTGAACCAGCTGCTGCTGCAGTTGCCGTTGCAGCACCTGCTGCTGGCGGTGGTGATGACGCTCCTGCTGCTGAAGCAGTACAAACAGCTTTCGACGTAATATTGAAAGAAGCTGGCGGCGCTAAATTAGCAGTTGTTAAATTAGTAAAAGACCTTACCGGTCTTGGTTTGAAAGAAGCTAAAGATCTTGTTGACGCAGCACCAAAAGAAGTTAAAACTGGTGTAACTAAAGAAGAAGCTGAATCTCTGAAAAAACAATTAGAAGAAGCCGGAGCTGTAGTTGAAGTTAAATAACTTCCAACAGCCAAAATAACATAAGACTCCGACCGTTTTTGGTCGGGGTCTATTGTCGTTTATATTGTCCTCATTTTTGTTTGAAGTTCAGGAAAAACTTTAATCAAACAAGTATCAGTTTATTAATAAACTAAATTATAATCCCTTGGCAAACAAAAATAATCAAAGAGTAAACTTTGCAACCAGCAGAAAGGTATTGGATTACCCTGATTTTCTGGATGTTCAGTTGCAATCTTTCCAGGAATTTTTTCAATTGGAAACCACCTCAGACAACCGTCATAAAGAAGGCTTGTTTAAAGTGTTTGCCGAAAATTTTCCAATCTCAGATTCAAGAAACATCTTCGTTTTAGAGTTTCTTGACTACTTTATTGATCCGCCACGTTATGATATACGCGAGTGTATCGAACGCGGATTAACTTACAGTGTGCCTTTAAAAGCTAAGCTCCGCTTATCTTGTAATGATGCCGAGCACGAAGACTTTGAAACAATTGTACAGGACGTGTACCTGGGAACTATCCCATACATGACCCCTAAAGGTACATTTGTGATCAATGGCGCCGAACGCGTAATTGTATCTCAATTACACCGTTCACCAGGTGTGTTCTTCGGGCAAAGCCGCCACACGAACGGTACGAAATTGTATTCGGCCCGTGTAATTCCTTTCAAGGGGTCATGGATCGAATTTGCTACTGACGTTAACAACGTGATGTATGCTTACATTGACCGTAAGAAAAAATTCCCGGTTACCACGCTGCTTCGCGCCATCGGTTATGATTCTGATAAGGATATATTAGAATTGTTCGAGTTGGCTGATGAAGTAAAAGTGAGCAAATCAGGCCTTAAGAAATACTTAGGCCGTAAGCTCGCTGCGAGGGTGCTCAAAAAATGGGTGGAAGACTTTGTGGACGAAGATACCGGTGAAGTGGTATCTATCGACCGTAACGAGATCATCCTTGAGCGCGAAACCGTGCTGGAAGACGACCATATTGATATGATCATCGATGCCGGTGTGAAGACCGTTATTCTGAACAAGGAAGACGCTTCAACCAGCGGTGATTATACTATTATATATAACACCTTACAAAAGGATACTTCAAATTCAGAAAAAGAAGCGGTTGAGCACATCTACCGTCAATTACGTAACGCTGAACCACCTGATGAAGAAACAGCACGTGGTATCATCGATCGTTTGTTCTTCTCTGATAAGAGATATGACCTGGGCGATGTGGGCCGTTACCGCATCAACCGTAAGCTGAAAATGGATACTTCGGATGAGACCAAGGTTTTAACCAAGCAGGACATCATCGCGATAGTTAAATACCTGATCAAACTGATCAACTCAAAAGCTGAGGTGGATGATATTGACCACTTGTCAAATCGTCGTGTACGTACAGTTGGCGAGCAGTTATATGCACAGTTCGGTGTTGGTTTGGCCCGTATGGCCCGTACCATCCGCGAGCGTATGAACATTCGTGACAACGAAGTGTTCACACCAACCGACCTGATCAATGCACGTACACTGTCATCAGTGATCAACTCGTTCTTCGGTACCAACCAGCTTTCACAGTTCATGGACCAAACCAACCCACTGGCTGAGATCACGCATAAGCGTCGTCTGTCAGCCTTAGGGCCTGGTGGTCTGTCACGTGAGCGTGCAGGTTTCGAAGTTCGTGACGTACACTACACCCACTATGGCCGTTTGTGTACTATCGAAACTCCGGAAGGACCGAACATTGGTTTGATATCATCGCTTTGCGTTCACGCCAAAATCAATAACCTGGGCTTCATCGAAACACCATACAAACGTGTGGTAAACGGTGTAGTTTCTATGGCTGAGCCTGTAGTTTACCTGTCGGCAGAAGATGAAGACGGTAAAACCATTGGCCAGGCTAATGCAGTTTATGACGACAAGGGTGTATTTGCTACCCCACGCGTTAAGGCACGTTTTGAAGGTGACTTCCCGGTAATTGAGCCTGAAAGGCTTGACTATATGGATATCGCCCCTAACCAGATCACCTCGATAGCAGCTTCATTAATTCCGTTCCTGGAACATGATGATGCTAACCGTGCGCTGATGGGTTCGAACATGCAACGCCAGGCAGTGCCGTTATTGCGCCCTGAAGCGCCGATAGTAGGTACTGGTTTGGAAGGCCGTGTGGCAAAGGATTCACGTACACTGATCAATGCCGAAGGCAATGGTGTGGTGGAATATGTGGATGCTACCGAGATCAGAATTAAATATGACCGTGACGAAATGGATCGCCTTATCTCTTTTGATGGCGATACAAAGAGTTATCTTTTAACTAAGTTTAAGAAAACCAACCAGAGCACTACCATGAACCTGAAGCCGATCGTTAAGAAAGGCGAAAGGGTTGAAAAAGGACAGGTGCTTTGTGAAGGTTATGCAACACAAAACGGTGAGTTGGCATTGGGCCGTAACCTTAAGGTGGCATTCATGCCTTGGCAGGGATATAACTTTGAGGATGCGATCGTGATCTCAGAACGCGTTGTGTCGCAGGATATATTTACTTCACTGCACGTGGAAGAGTTCGAACTTGAAGTTCGTGACACCAAACGTGGCGAAGAAGAATTAACACCGGATATCCCGAACGTATCGGAAGAAGCCACTAAGGACCTGGACGAAGATGGTATCATCCGTGTTGGCGCCGAGGTTAAAGAAGGCGACATCCTGATCGGTAAGATCACTCCAAAAGGTGAATCTGATCCTTCGCCGGAAGAAAAATTGTTACGTGCCATATTTGGTGACAAAGCAGGTGATGTGAAAGACGCATCATTGAAAACTCCGCCGTCAATTGCCGGTGTGGTAATTGATACCAAACTGTTCTCACGTGCCAAGAAGACTTCAAAGGCTGAAGAAAAAGCTCAGTTGGAGAAACTTGATACCAAACACGAAAAAGCAATAAAAGATCTGAAGAATATTTTGATCGACAAATTGTTCGAGATCGTGAATGGTAAAACATCACAGGGTGTTCATAATGTTTACAAGGAATTGCTGGTACCTAAGGGCGTTAAATTCACTCAAAAGATTTTGGTTGAATTGCCTTATGAGAACATCAACCCAACAAAATGGACCACTGATGATGATAAGAACGACCAGATCAAAACTTTGCTGCATAATTACAACATCAAGGTGAATGAGGAGTTAGGCGCTTACCGTCGTGATAAATTCGCGATCAGTGTAGGTGACGAGCTTCCATCGGGTATAGTTCAAATGGCTAAGGTTTACATCGCCAAAAAGCGTAAGCTTAAGGTGGGTGATAAGATGGCCGGCCGCCACGGTAACAAGGGTATCGTTGCACGTATTGTACGTGACGAGGATATGCCATTCCTTGAGGACGGAACACCTGTTGATATCGTGTTGAACCCGCTGGGCGTACCATCGCGTATGAACCTTGGACAGATCTACGAAACAGTATTAGGCTGGGCCGGTAAAGAGTTAGGCGTAAAATTTGCTACCCCGATCTTTGACGGTGCAACCCATGACGAAGTGGAAGAATGGGTTAAAAAGGCTAATCTTCCTGAATCGGGCCGTACTTACCTGTACAATGGTTTAACAGGCGAGCGCTTTGATCAGCAGACCACAGTAGGTATTATCTACATGCTGAAATTAGGTCACATGGTTGATGATAAGATGCACGCACGTTCAATAGGGCCATATTCATTGATCACACAACAACCATTGGGCGGTAAAGCTCAGTTCGGTGGGCAGCGTTTTGGTGAAATGGAAGTTTGGGCGCTTGAAGCATTCGGTGCATCAAACATCCTGCAGGAAATATTGACCGTTAAATCGGATGATGTTATCGGCCGTGCCAAAACTTACGAGGCTATTGTTAAGGGTGAGAACCTACCAACACCATCAGTTCCTGAATCATTCAACGTATTGGTTCACGAATTAAGAGGTTTAGGTTTGGATATCACTTTAGAATAATTATTGAATTATTGAGGGATTGAATTATTGATTAATTCAATCCCCCTTTAAAAATCAGTAAATCAATAATTCATTCCTTCAATCATTAAAACAAAGGAGACTATGTCTTACAAAAAGGATAATAAAATCAAAAGTAACTTTACCACCATTACCATCAGTTTGGCTTCACCCGAATCCATTCTGGAGCGTTCAAGCGGTGAAGTTTTAAAGCCAGAGACCATCAATTACAGGACCTACAAGCCTGAGCGCGATGGTTTATTCTGCGAACGTATTTTTGGTCCGGTTAAGGATTATGAGTGCCATTGCGGTAAATACAAGCGTATCCGTTACAAGGGTATCGTTTGCGACCGTTGCGGTGTTGAAGTAACCGAAAAGAAGGTACGCCGTGAGCGCATGGGGCACATCAACCTGGTGGTTCCGGTTGCTCACATTTGGTACTTCCGCTCGTTGCCAAATAAAATCGGCTACCTGCTGGGCTTGCCAACAAAAAAACTCGATCTCATCATTTATTATGAAAGATATGTAGTTATCCAGGCAGGTGTTAAAGAAGCTGACGGGATCAACCAAATGGATTTCCTGACAGAAGAAGAATACCTTGACGTATTAGATACCCTACCAAAGGAAAACCAATACCTGGATGATAAAGATCCTCAGAAGTTCGTTGCCAAAATGGGCGCCGAAGCTTTGGAGGAACTATTACGTCGTTTAAACCTTGACGAGTTATCTTATAATCTTCGTCACCAGGCTGCAAACGAAACTTCTCAGCAACGTAAAAACGAAGCTTTGAAGCGCTTACAGGTTGTTGAGGCTTTCCGCGATGCAAAGACCAGGATCGAAAATAACCCTGAGTGGATGATCGTTAAGATCGTTCCGGTTATTCCTCCTGAACTGCGCCCGTTAGTGCCATTGGAAGGCGGCCGTTTTGCTACTTCCGATTTAAATGACCTTTACCGTCGCGTGATTATCCGTAACAACCGTTTAAAGAGGTTGATCGAGATCAAGGCGCCGGAAGTGATCTTGCGTAACGAAAAACGTATGCTGCAGGAAGCTGTCGACTCGTTGTTCGATAACTCACGTAAGGTGAACGCTGTAAAAACAGAAGGTAACCGTGCTTTGAAATCACTTTCAGATATTCTGAAAGGTAAGCAAGGCCGTTTCCGTCAAAACTTATTGGGTAAACGTGTCGATTACTCTGCACGTTCGGTAATTGTTGTAGGTCCAAACCTTAAATTACACGAATGCGGTTTACCAAAGGATATGGCTGCCGAATTGTTCAAACCATTCATCATTCGTAAAATGATCGAAAGAGGTGTGGTGAAGACAGTGAAATCAGCTAAGAAAATTGTTGACCGTAAAGACCCCTTAGTTTGGGATATATTGGAAAATGTGTTAAAGGGTCACCCTGTGTTATTAAACCGTGCGCCTACATTGCACCGTTTGGGTATCCAGGCCTTCCAGCCAAAACTGGTTGAAGGCAAGGCGATCCAGTTGCACCCATTAACCTGTACCGCATTCAACGCCGACTTTGACGGTGACCAGATGGCTGTGCACGTACCACTTGGTAATGCCGCTATTTTGGAAGCCCAGATATTGATGCTTGCATCGCACAACATCCTTAACCCTGCAAACGGTACGCCTATTACTGTACCATCACAGGACATGGTGCTTGGTTTGTATTACATAACCAAGGGCCGTAAAACTGATGCAGGACGCACTATTAAAGGTGAAGGTTTATCATTCTATTCTTCGGAAGAGGTGATTATCGCCTATAACGAGAAGAAGCTTGATCTGCACGCCTTTATAAAGGTTAAGGCCTTTGTGAAAGAGAAGGACGGAAGCATTGTTAATAAATTAATAGATACTACTGTTGGCCGTGTATTATTTAACCAGCACGTTCCGGTGGAAGTAGGTTATATCAATGAGCTGCTTACCAAGAAATCACTCCGTGATATTATTGGTGATGTAGTAAAAGTTACCGTTATGGCCCGTGCAGCCCAGTTCCTGGATGACATTAAGGAATTAGGTTTCCAGATGGCGTTCCAGGGTGGCTTGTCGTTTAACCTTAAGGATATTAATATCCCTGCAGAAAAAGTTACGCTTATTGAACAGGCTTCCAAGCAGGTTGAAGAAGTAATGGGTAACTATAATATGGGTTTCATTACCAATAACGAACGTTACAACCAGATCATCGATATCTGGACACGTATCAACAACCGTTTGACTGCAAACGTAATGGAGATCCTCTCAAATGATAACCAGGGCTTCAATTCAGTGTACATGATGCTGGATTCTGGTGCCCGTGGTTCAAAGGAGCAGATCCGTCAGCTTGCAGGTATGCGTGGACTGATGGCGAAACCGCAAAAATCAGGTTCAGGTGGTGAAATTATCGAGAATCCGATCCTTTCGAACTTTAAAGAAGGTTTGTCAGTATTGGAATACTTTATATCAACCCACGGCGCCCGTAAAGGTTTGGCGGATACAGCTTTGAAGACTGCTGATGCTGGTTACCTTACCCGTCGTTTACATGATGTGGCCCAGGATATGATCGTTGGTGAAGTGGATTGCGGAACCTTAAGAGGTATCTTCACAACCGCTTTGAAAGACAACGAGGATATTGTTGAGCCATTGTTCGACCGTATTTTAGGGCGTACCACATTGCATGATGTGCATGATCCTATCACAGGCGAGCTATTGGTTACAGCAGGTCAGGATATTGATGAAGATATCGCTAAAAACATAGAGAACTCTCCGCTGGAAGGTATCGAAATTCGTTCGGTATTAACCTGCGAAAGCAAGCGTGGTGTATGTGCATTGTGCTACGGCCGTAACCTTGCAAGCGGTAAACGCGTGCAAATGGGCGAGGCTGTTGGTGTAATTGCCGCACAGTCTATCGGTGAGCCGGGTACACAGTTAACGTTACGTACATTCCATGTGGGTGGTACTGCATCAAACATCGCTGCTGAATCACAGATCAATGCTCGTTTTGAAGGGATCATCGAATTTGAAAACGTTCGTACTGTTCCATTTAAAACTGAAGAAGGTAATGTTGAAGTGGTATTGGGCCGTTCTGGTGAGTTCCGTATAGTTGAAGCAGGTAGCAATAAGGTTATTGTGACCAACAATATTCCTTACGGCTCATTCCTGTATGTAAAGGATGGCAGTAAAATATCCAAAGGCGACCGTATCTGTTCATGGGATCCGTACAATGCGGTGATCATTTCTGAATTCGCCGGTGTTGCCCAGTTCGACGCTGTTTTGGAAGGTATTACTTTCCGCGAAGAATCGGATGAGCAAACAGGTCACCGCGAAAAGGTAATTATCGATACTCGTGATAAAACCAAAAACCCTGCTATCCAGATCGCCGATAACAAAGGCAACTTGATAAAAGGTTATAACATTCCGGTTGGTGCGCACATTGCTGTTGACGAGGGTGAAAAAGTACAAACAGGTCAGGTGATCGCTAAGATTCCTCGTTCTACAGGAAAAACCCGTGATATCACCGGTGGTTTGCCGCGTGTAACTGAGTTGTTTGAGGCACGTAACCCATCTAACCCGGCTGTTGTTACCGAAATTGACGGTGTGGTAAGTTTGGGTGGTGTGAAACGTGGTAACCGCGAGATCACCATCGAATCAAAAGACGGTCAGATCAAGAAATACCTTGTTCCATTGTCAAAACACATCCTTGTACAGGATAACGACTTTGTGAAGGCTGGTATGCCATTATCTGATGGTTCAATATCACCTGCCGATATCCTGGCTATCAAGGGCCCTGCTGCAGTGCAGGAGTACCTGGTAAATGGTATACAGGAAGTTTACCGTTTGCAGGGTGTGAAGATCAACGACAAGCACTTTGAAGTGATTGTACACCAGATGATGCAGAAGGTACAGATTGAAGATGCCGGCGATACCCGTTTCTTAGAAAAAGAAGCAGTTGATGGCTGGGACTTCATGCTGGAAAATGACGATATCTACGACAAGAAGGTTGTTACCGAACCGGGTGATTCAGCTACGCTGAAATCAGGTCAGATCGTTTCGGTTAGAAGGTTGAGGGATGAAAATTCAAGCCTGAAACGTAAGGATATGAAACTGGTTGAGGTGAGAGATGCCATAGCGGCTACCTCTAGTCCGCTGTTGCAGGGTA
>Ga0206890_1007_pt1 | contig 68771 bp, 69 predicted proteins | sample Alteio_BWOrgHeat_58_FD_152960 | JGI IMG/M metagenome (GOLD analysis project Ga0206890, IMG submission 152960) | Enriched cells from forest soil in Barre Woods Harvard Forest LTER site, Petersham, Massachusetts, United States - Alteio_BWOrgHeat_Nextera6 ... | reverse complement strand
ATTTTTAAAAATATTTTTTGGTGTTTTTTTAGTGGTTGTAATTTTACAAACAGGACTATTTAACATCCCTTTTTTGATGAAATGGAAAGACTTTCTTCCGCTTTTGATATTATTGATTGTGCCGGTGTTACTTCATTTTTGGTTTAATTACCTGGTTATTAAAAAAATAAATAGGTTAAACATCAAAAACGAAAAATTCTTAAACTTTGCATTTAAACTATTTTCGTTTTTCTTTTTAAAAGCGTTTTATATGATTGTTTTTATTTGTCAATGTGTTTTTATGTTAAACCCAATTAGTTTACTTCAATAACTATGACAATCGAAACGGTTTGCTTGAATTGTGCTGCGGCGATTATTCTCTATGGCATTGTGATCTACTGGGGAGGTAATTTTAAGTATATGATAAAAAAAGGAATTCCTGCAGAAGCGAAAATCCTTGACATTGAAAAAACAGGAATTAATACTGGTAGTGGTAGTTTATCACGTCCTTTATTACGTATTGTATTCGAAATACACTATGCAAACAACGAAACAGATGAGGTGGTGATTGAAACTACATTAGATGATGAAATTCCTATGCCTAAAATCAATGATACTATAGGTGTGGTGATCGATCCAAAAAACTACAATAAAGTGATGATTGTTCCGCCCCGTTACCATAAGCGGGTTTTCGGCACCTGATCAATAACCGAATGGTGCTCCGGCTATCGTAATTGCTTCCAGTCCCCGCAGGATCTGTCATAGACAACCCTGCGTTGTGTAAGTATCACGAATATTCTTCACAAAAGCACACCGCTCAGAGTCCGTTTCAAGAGACCCTGCGGAGACAAAAAAGAAGAAGGTTATTCAGCAAAGATTGATCAGGCAGCTTTCTTTTTCCGGCCTGCAATGCCCGCGTAAATTGGCGGGATAATTGACACCAATATTATAGCTATACCGATCAATGAAAAATGAGCTTTAAAGAAAGGTACATTACCCAGCATATAGCCGGCAAACAGGAACAAAATTATCCATGACGCGCCGCCGATAATGTTATACAAGCTATATCGTAAAAAAGGCATCCGCCCTACCCCTGCCACAAACGGCGCTATGGTGCGGATTATTGGCATAAACCGGCTGAATATTACCGCTTTGCCACCATGCTTATCAAAAAATGCTTTAGTTTGCAGGTAGTAATCCAGCTTTAATATCTTGTTATTCTCTTTAAACACCTTAGGCCCTAAATAATTGCCTAACAGGTAATTTACCGTATTGCCGGTAAATGCCGCTACCGTTAAAATTAGCGCCAACAGGGTAATATCTAAACCCGTACTACCACCGGCTATCAATGCGCCTGCTGCAAAAAGCAACGAATCGCCTGGCAAAAAGGGCGTAACCACAAAGCCGGTTTCGGCAAAAATAATAACGAATAATATGAGGTAAGTTAAAGCATGGTACTGGCTAATAATATCGGCCAGGTGCTTATCTATATGTAATATAAAATCAATGAGGTGCTTAACGAGTTCCAATAGCTTTAGTTTTGGGGCAAAAATAGTCAAATAGTTGATTAGTGATTAGTTAATTAGAGATTAGTTTGTTTTGGGGTATTGACAGAAAGGAATCTCGCAGGGAAATCACTTTTTAAAGCCGATCACCTGTTTTACCCTATCCTCCTCCTTTCCCTAAATTTAGGGAAAGGTATCGCGCGAGGCCCCTGCTTTTGTATTTAAGAGTTTGTTGACTTGCATTCCCTAATCAACTAATTAACCAATCAACTAATAACCAACCTACGGATTATTTGGGATGACCGCCAAGCCAAAAGCTGCGCTGTCTGTACGCGCAACTATACCGCGACAATATAGGGTATATATTTTGCCATCTTGTACGGTTATGCCCGGCAAGTCAGACAACAGTGTTGTTGTATTACCGGTTGGGTAGGCTTTAAAATCATAATTACCGGCAGGCAGCTCTATAAATTTCGAAACGCCCAGGTAAAGCCGGTTGGTAAAAGCGTAGGTACTGTTGGCTGTTATATCTATTCCGCCGCTGCCCGGTGAAGCGTTAACAAATCTTATTTTCCCTCTTCCTGCGGTAACAGCGGAGGCCGTATCAACCGTCAAAATGGAGGTAACGGAGTTGTTGGCCCTTAACCCGGTAATAAATAAGGTATATCTTAAATTATTTTTCAATAGCGTATCTGATGAAACAAAATTGGTAGTTGAAACTAAAACAGAGGATGACCTGATTTGAAATGGCGTATCAATGGATGTTAATGCGAAATACCCGGAAGGGTTAGGATAAGTATAAGGACTTGAATTTTTATTATTATTATCAATAAGCAGGTTAACAGGAAGCAGATCGGGACTTAAATTTACAACCTGGTACAATATATTTGATGCAGCGGGTAATACCGTAGTCTTTCCGCACGATGATATAAAACAGCTTATAAAGAAGATGCCGCCAATACCCAATAACAGGTAAACAAATACATTGCTATTTTTCTTATTCATTATACAAACTAATTATTAGTAATTAATATTGCCGAAAGCGCATTATTCCCCGTTCCGCCCGGTATGCCTTTGGTAAACAGCGTATATAATACACCGGGCGTTAAAGTTACGGATTGTGTAAATATCGGCGTACCTGAACCAGGAAGATAAACTTTTACCGTAGCTATTCCCTGGCCTATATTGGTAAACCCGCTTGCATATTTAAACGCTTTGCCCGAAAAAGTAAGGCTATCGCGTAGCGAAACGGTAAGGCCAGTAGTAGCCGGTGAAGCATTAACAAACCGTACAGCGGCCTGCGATAGCAAAGTGCCGGTTGAGCCACCATCGGTAATTGCAAATATTTTATCGGCTGTTTCGCCTGCTATAAATATGGAGTAATACGCCGAAGTATCAAGTGTTAATTTACAATTATCGATGAGGTAATTGGGGTTGCCTGCTTTTTTAACCTGGTATATCTCGGGGGTCAAAGGCAAATTCAACGGCAAATAAAAATAACCTGTGTTACTGCCCGGCGACAGGCTCGAAATATTATTAAGCCTTGTACCATTTTGATAAAAATTTAGCGCGCTGCTATCGGCATTAATTACATTAACGGTTGTGTTTTTTACCGACGGCGGCAGGTCACCGTTTTTTTTGCATGATGTTAAACCTGCAACCATAACCAATAAAAACAAGATCAATATTTTATTACTCATTGTATATAATGTAGGTGCCGAAACCTGAATACCTCAGGGTAACCCTATATAAATAATTAAAATGTACTAAGGAGGCTCCTATGGAGCCCACTTAATTTTGGGGTGCTTTCTATAAACATGTGGCTCCGCCAGAGCCATTTTATTTGTTTTTATTGACTCTATAAGAGTCATCTCATTCAGTTAAAGCGAAGCCCTGTTAATTGCCTGTCGGCGATTACTCACCCCGCCGACGCTACGCTGGGCAACCCTCTCTTCGCTGTGCGGAAAGAGGGTTGAGGAGGCGATATTTCTTAATCCAATACAGATGCTATCTCCTGGCTCTTGGTTCTTGACTCTTGATTCTCCTAATGCTATAACTGTTTCCTGTATTTTTTGTTATCCTTCACAACAAAAAAGTCCGGGGTTTTATGCCCGGACCACATTCTGGATCTATAATTTATCCGCCTGCCGGCGGATTAAGCATAACTATTAAGCATTACCGGCATTACCAGCATCAGCACGTTTTCATTTTCATCGCCTCCCTGCGGTAATAATAGTCCGGCACGGTTAGGGGTCGACATCTCCAAAGATACCTCTTCGCAGCTTAAATTTTTCAACATTTCTATCAAAAAACGTGCGTTAAAGCCAATTTCAATATCCTCGCCTTCGTACTGGCAGGTTAAACGTTCATGCGCTTCGTTGGCAAAATCAATATCTTCTGATGAGATATGTAATTCGCTGCCGTTAATTTTTAACCTTACCTGGTGCGTTGTTTTATTGGCATATATGGCCACACGGCTTAATGAGCCTAAAAACAACAGGCGGTCGATACTCATTTTATTTGGATTATTTAACGGTATAACCGCCTCATAATCGGGGTAACGCTCGTCAATTAAACGGCAAACCAGGTTGATATTATTAAATTTAAAGAACGCGCTGGTACTGTTATACTCAACCGATACATTCACATCATCAGTAGGCAGTGCCGATTTTAGCAGGGCCAATGCCTTTTTAGGCAATATGAATGAGGTGGTGCTTTCGGCTTTGGCATCTAAACGGCGGTAACGAACCAGCTTATGCGCATCGGTAGCTACAAAGGTGAGATACTGGCTGCTTAACTGGCAATAAACACCCGTCATGGCCGGGCGCAACTCATCGTTACTTACCGCGAAAATGGTTTTGTTAATAGCCTCGGCTAAAACCGATGCGGGCAGGTTTACGGATGAAGCATTTTCAACCACCGGTATTTTAGGGAAATCTTCACCATTTTCGCCGCTCAGCTTATACTTTCCGTCGCCCGCGTTTATTTCAATAGCGAAGGTAGTATCATCAACCGAAAAAGCCACAGGCTGCTCGGGCAATGATTTTAGCGTTTCTAATAAAATGCGCGACGGAATAGCTATGCGCCCGTTTTCTTTAGCTTCAACAGTTAAAGAAGTGGTCATGCTGGTTTGCAGGTCGGTTGCCGAAATGGTTAAGTTTCCATCCTTTATCTCGAACAAAAAGTTTTCCAGTATGGGTAAAACGGTACTACTGCTTAACGCGCCGCTTACAGCCTGTAATTGCTTCAGTAATGTTGATGTGGAAACAATAAATCTCATATATATTTAAGTATTGATCTATCAAAAGTATAAAATTTAATGTGCATACCTTCGTTTGCGCATATAATGTTGAAAAATAGCAAATATTAACACTAAAAGCAAAGGCATAATCGTATTAATTAATTGCCAGTACAGCTTTTCGCTTCGCACGCGCGCCTTACTCAATAGTCGCAATTGTATTTCTTTATTGCGCAGGCTTATCAGGCCCGAGTCGTCAGTCAAATAATCAACCATATTAAGCAATAGGTTTTTATTGCCGTAGTTTTGTTGTGTATAATGATCAAACCCCAGCGGGTATGCCGAGCCATCAGTACCTACCTGGTTCTTAAAAACATCGCCATCACTTATTACGATCATTTTTGTTGGTTTACTCTGCTGTGCAATAGTAAAGGGTTGCTTAAAATCTTCGGGCAAAGGGCGGTTCTTCCAGTCGGACGTAAACTTGCCTTCCAGTAATACCGCTACGGTTTTGGGCGGGCTTTGAAAATCTTTGGGATCGGGTTGCTGCTCTATAGCCCGTAACGACAGGATATGCGGGGCGCTCATTTTTTTATTATAGGGCGATGAGGTGAGCAAAACTGTTTTTTTAACATCTTTAATAGCCAGGGTATCAATTGTGCTGGCAAATTCGCTGTGGATGCCATCCAGGTTTTTTCATGATGGGGTTTTTTGACAGCGGCATAAATATGGGGTAAAACAGCCAGGGCACCATTTGTATCTGGGCCTGCCCGCCAACCCTGCCGGTGGCAACCGGTATTTGCGAACTATTAATATCGGCTATCAGATCATAATTGATGCGTACGCCATATACAAACAGCTGGTCGTCTAAATTCAATTGTTTGTTGAAGGCCAATTGCTCGCCGCCATGGCCGCGCATACTATCCAGCTCGGCGCTTACCTGGTCAATTGTCCATAATACGCGGCCGCCCTGCATAATGTATTGGTCGAGTTTAAATTTCTCCAGCTCGGTAAACGGTTTATCCGGTTTGGGGATAACAACCAGTTTTATCTTTTTTAAGCTATCAAACGGTATCAGCTTCAGGTCTATCCGGCCAACTTCGTAACCGTCCGACAGCGATACCATCGCATCTTTCAATTGCAGGTCGGTTAATTCATTATGGCCCGCGGTAAACCCAATTGGAGGTTTGCCGTTGGCTTCCGCTTTCTTTATGGCAGATGTGAAGGCATACTCCAGATTTTGGATAGAATTGTTTAGCTGCTCATCATCTGATAGCGCCATGCGTTTTTGCAATAAGTTAACCGGCACCTGCCTGGCCCCTACCGTAACAAACGCGCCCGGAATGATCAGTTTTTGAGTTAAACCATTATCGGTTTTTATGCTGAGGTAGGTAGGCTCAAGCCCGTTGGCTTTGAGGCTTTGTATAACCTGGTCCTGCCCAACATCGTTTAATCCTTTTATGGGGTCGGTAAAATCAAACTGCAAATTACCGTGGCTGTAGGCTTGCAGATCATTCAGCATATCTTTTGTGGCGCGTTGCAGGCGTTTCATCCCGCCCGGGAAATCGCCCTCCAGGTAAACCGTAACTTTTACAGGCTTTTGCAGGCTATCCATTATGCCCCGGCTCACCGGCGAGAGCGTATAGCGTTTCTCTTTGGTAAAATCGAAACGGGTGAAAACATGGTTTGACCCCAAACCAATAAAGATCAACAGGCTCAAAGCACTTAACATTACCGTGCCCTTTAAGCTTTTACCGCGCTGGCGCAAAAGCACAAAAAAGGTGAGCCAAAGAAATAATGCTGCAAGAATTAAGAAATAGAACAGATCACGGGTATCCAAAACGCCGCGGCTTACCGACTGGTAATGCTCGGTAATGCCCAGGCCCTGCAAGCCCAGGTCTTGAAGCGATAACAGGCCGCTTAGCGAATCGAATCCACTATAAAAAAAGAAACAGAGAAATACCGCAATCGTAAACGCGATGATCTGGTTTTTGGTGATGGATGAAGCGAACAAACCAATAGCCGCAAACGAACTGCCCAACAAGAATAGCCCGATGTAGGAGCCTATAACCCCGCCGGTATCAATATTGCCTTGCGGCGTACCCAAAGTATAAACCGAATAGTAATAAACAAGCGTTGGTATCAAAGCAAACAGCACCAGCACCACATTGGCCAGGTATTTGCCCATTACAATTTGCCAGTCGGTTAAGGGGCGGGTTAGCAATAGCTCGAACGTTCCTTCTTTGCGCTCTTCGGCCAGCGACCGCATGGTTATGGCAGGAACCAGGAACATGAACAGGTAAGGCGCGGTATTGAACAGGCTGTCCAACCCGGCGTAGCCGTAATCTAAAATGGATGAATCAGGGAATACCCAAAGGAACAGGCCTAATACCAGGAGGAACACACCAATAGTAACGTATGCCACTAATGAACTGAGGTAGGAGGTTATTTCTTTTTTTAGAATAGCGTACATATCTTATTTTCAACCGTCATTGCGAGGAACGAAGCAATCTCTGAACTTTGCAGGCTAACCTTGCAAGTTGGTTACCTATCGTGTAGAGATTGCTACGCTCGCAATGACGCTTTAATTTGTATTCGTTAATTCAATAAATATTTTTTCCAATGAATTTTCTTTGTTTTGCTTACGCAACCCCTCCAAACTATCATCCGCCACGATCTTTCCTTTATTGATAATGATCACCTGGTTACAAACGGCTTCTACCTCCTGCATAATATGGGTTGAGAGGATAATAGTTTTGGTTTTGCCCAGGTCAAGTATCAACTGGCGGATGCCGATGAGTTGATTGGGATCAAGGCCGGATGTTGGTTCGTCAAGTATCAATACTTCGGGGTTATGCAAAATGGCTTGCGCCAGTCCTACCCTTTGGCGGTAGCCTTTTGATAGTTGCCCTATCTTTTTATGCTGCTCGGGGCCAAGGCCGGTTTGCTCAATAATATCGGCAATGCGTTGGGCGGGTGAGGCCATTTGATGTATGCCCGCTATAAACGCCAGCGATTCTTTTACATACATATCTGTGTAAAGCGGGTTACTTTCGGGCAGGTAACCTATGCTGCGTTTAACTGCCAGCGGCTCCCTTTCCACATCAAAGCCACAAACCGAGGCTTTGCCAGCTGTTTGCGGAATAAACCCGGTCAGGATCTTCATCGTGGTAGATTTTCCCGCGCCGTTTGGCCCTAAAAAGCCCAATACACCAGTATTAGCACTAAAACTAATGCTATCAATTGCCTTTTGTGTTCCGTATGTTTTGGTTAAGGATTCAACAAGAATACTCATGGCTCAAATGTAGAAATTTGGGGAACAATTAGACTTACGAAGTTTTGTAAACTTCGTAAGTCTGTTATAGAGGAATATTTTTACTATTGTTTCTCGTTCACAATCACGTAAACGTCCTCATTATCTTTCTTCATGAGGTATTTTTCGCGGGCGAATTTTTCGAGTTTTTGTGGGTTGGACGTAAGCTCGTCGAGGTCTTTGCTTACTTTTTCGGTTTCGGTTTTGTAGAAATCACGCTCCTGTTTGAGCTTGCTCACCTGCTGATGGTATTGATATTGTGAGAACAGATCATTCTTATCAAAGAATATCATCCACACCAAAAAGGCTATAGTAACCAGGAAGAATTTGTTTTTAACGAGGTCAATAAGGCGCTTCATATCCGATAATATTAATCCGGGTTAAAGCTATTTAAAAAGCACGGTCAATGCAAATAGGATTATAAACTTATCAACAAATGCACAACAAAAAGAGATACTCCGGTTTGAGGTATCTCTGTATTTCTTAGCTGGTCGGCGATTACTCACCCCGCCGACGCTTCGCTGGGCGACCCTCTCTCCGCTGCGCGCATAGAGGGTTGGGATGGCATATTAGTCTCTTCTCCTGTTGCCGCCGTTGCTATGGCTTCTGCCGCTCATGCTGCCGCTGGTGCCTGCACCGCTTTTAGGGCGGTCGCTTCTTCCAAATCCGCGGCTTCTTTGGCCACCACCGTTGCGCTGTCCGCCACCGCCTTTAGTTTGGCTGGCTGCGTGTTTTGCAACAACGCTTTGCGGGCTCATTGGGTAAGGATGCTCCTCGTTAACGGGTATTTGTTTAGAGATCAGTTTATGAATATCCTTTAAAAACTCCAATTCTTCCTGGTCGCAAAAAGAAAGGGCTATGCCGCTTGCGCCTGCACGGCCTGTACGGCCAATACGGTGTACGTAGGTTTCGGGGATGTTGGGGATCTCGTAATTAATTACGTGGGTCAAATCATCAATATCAATACCACGGGCGGCAATATCGGTAGCTATCAATACCCGCGTTGTGCGGTTTTTGAAATTAGCCAAAGCCCGCTGGCGCGCGTTTTGTGATTTGTTACCGTGGATAGCCTCGGCAGTAATGCCTATGCGTACCAGGTCTTTCACCACCTTATCGGCACCGTGTTTGGTACGGGTAAATACCAGGGCGGTTTTGATCTCTTTATCTTTTAATATATGAGCCAGTAGTGAACGTTTATCGTTCTTTTCTACATAATAAAGCTCCTGCTGTATAGTATCGGCAGTTGACGATACCGGGGTAACCTCTATCTTTTCGGGATTGGTTAATATGGTGTCGGCCAGGTGTTGAATTTCTTTTGGCATGGTAGCCGAAAAGAACAGCGTTTGCCTTTTTGCAGGCACTTTAGCTATGATCTTTTTAACATCATGCACAAAGCCCATATCCAGCATACGGTCGGCTTCATCTAAAACCAGCATTTTTATGTGGTCTAAATGCACAAAGCGCTGGTTCATTAGGTCCAATAAACGGCCCGGTGTGGCTACTAAAATATCAACGCCCCTGCGTAAAGCATCAGTTTGCGGGCCTTGCGATACACCGCCAAATATAACCAGCGTTTTTAAGCCGGTATGTTTACCATAAGCAGCAAAGCTTTCATTAATTTGTATGGCCAGTTCGCGCGTTGGCGTTAAAATAAGGGCCTTAATGGTTTTTTGTTCTTTATGCTGCAGCCTGTCCTGGTATAATAACTGTAAAATAGGTATAGCGAAGGCGGCGGTTTTACCGGTGCCGGTTTGCGCGCAGCCTAATAAGTCCTGGTGGCGTAATATAATAGGTATGCCTTGCTCCTGTATAGGTGTAGGCGTAGTATATCCCTCAGTTTTTAGAGCCCTGAGTATAGGCTCAATTAAATTTAAATTTTCGAATGACATGTAATGTGTTGTAATGTGTGCTAACGCGAAGCATAAGCGGGGATCTGAAGTTTCTTATTTCTCGGTGATCAACCTTAGGCGTAACGGGTAAGTAATTTTTTACAAAGATACGGTTTTTATTGATAAGTAGGTTTGTGTAGTGTAAAGGTTTGGTTTTGCGGGGCAGTTGCGTACCATTTTAAGCATTGGTTTTAGACGAGTATAAGTAACTGAATATTAATAATGCGCCCAGACTTTTCTGATTTTTGTACCTAATAGTTTTTCCAATTCTGTAAACTCATTAGGCTTAATATCACCAATAGGATCATAAATAATTATAACAAATTTTGCAAATCCCGCTGGCCACTGATATTTTAAATCATTTAATGTTGTTTGTTTATCACAACAAGGAGTTGTAAAAGATAGGTCGGTGAAATGATTTTTATATGCTTTGTCCATTGCGTGTTGCCATACATCATTATTAATATTCCTACCACATAAATCACAAGTAATGGTTTCGAAATTTGCCCCTGGATCAACAAATTCGATATTTTCTGTTTGAACTAACTTTACTTCAGTGTTTTTGAAAATGCTTTTTAAATATGCCTTCACCTTATCCTGATTTATTGGGGTGGGGATAAAAACAGGGGCAGTTGGAATAAATTTTAATATTGTAGTTGACATCTTGCTTTTAAGAATCCTTGTATTTGAAAAGCCGAATGAAAATACTACAAATAGTATAAGTATCCTTATACTATTTGCGATTTTTATTTTTTTAGAGATTTTCATTCGTAAGATTCTCTTTAAGAGTTTCCACCTCAACCACGGGCCTCTTCTTAAACCACGATTGCAGCAAGATCATGGATATACCCACGGTTATGCATAGATCAGCCACATTAAATACGCCGGTATGAAATATGCCGCCCAGGTCGATGTACAGGAAATCGGTTACCGAGCCGTGTACAATACGGTCATAAATATTGCCTATGCCGCCGCCTATCATCAGGATTATGGCTAAAAGCGTTATCCTGTTCAGGTTTATCTTTATTAAAATATACACGAGGCTTGCCAGTATCAAAATTAGGGGGACGATGTTTAAAAAGATGATCCTTACAGGTTTTGAAACTGAATCGCCCATGCTTAAAAACGCGCCGGTATTTTCAACTTTCTCTATAGTAATATGATTATGAATAAAGTTAATGGTTTGGTAATCGCTTACTTTTTTACGCACAATCGACTTTGAAACCTGGTCGCAGCCGATGGTAAAAGCGAGCACGAGCAAAATAACAAGCGCCCTTAAAATTGATTTAGAATTCATGGTGCAAATATAGACAGGATTTTAGGATTAGATGGATTTTGCTGATTTTGTCTGAACCATAATGCATAGGATTAAAGGATTGCCATGATGCCGAAGGAATAATCAAGAAAATCAGCCTAATCCTATAAATCAAGGTTCAGACAACAAAAAAGCCGACCTCAAAAGGCCGGCTTATATTTTCGATTAGTTAACTTAATCAACCACTCACGCAGTCAACCTAATCAACTACTTTTTAAAATACTTAAAGTTCTTACCTATAAACTTAGCGTTTTCGCCTAATTCTTCTTCAATACGCAGCAACTGGTTGTATTTAGCGATCCTGTCTGAGCGGGATAGCGAGCCGGTTTTTATTTGTCCGCAGTTTAAGGCTACGGCAAGATCGGCAATGGTTGAATCTTCAGTTTCGCCAGAGCGATGGCTCATTACAGATGTATAACCATTGGTTTGTGCCAAGGTTACCGCGTTAATAGTTTCGGTTAAACTGCCTATCTGGTTAACTTTTACCAGGATGGAATTGGCAATATGCTCGTCAATACCTCTTTGTAAACGGGTTACGTTGGTAACAAATAAATCGTCACCTACCAGTTGCACTTTATCGCCAATACGGTCGGTAAGCATTTTCCAGCCGGCCCAGTCATCTTCGGCCATACCATCTTCAATAGAAATGATCGGGTATTTTTCTGCTAATTGCGCCAGGTACTCTGCCTGCTCGGCGCTGGTGCGGATAGCTCCTTTTTCGCCCTCAAACTTAGTGTAATCGTATTTGCCGTCTTTGTAAAACTCAGACGCTGCGCAGTCAAATGCAAGGCATATGTCTTCACCGGGTTTATAGCCTGCTTTTTCAATGGCTTTTAAAATGGTTTCAACACCATCTTCGGTACCGTCAAAAGTTGGGGCAAAACCACCTTCGTCGCCAACAGTTGTTGTAAGGCCGCGATCGTGTAATATTTTTTTCAGGTTATGAAATACTTCAGTTCCCCAGCGCAATGCTTCTGAAAATGAAGACGCGCCAACCGGCATGATCATAAACTCCTGGAACGCGATAGGCGCGTCAGAGTGTGAGCCGCCATTAACAATATTCATCATCGGGATAGGCAGCGTATTGGCGTTAACACCGCCAATATAACGGTATAAAGGCTGGCGGCTTTCCTGCGCGGCGGCTTTTGCTGCTGCTAATGATACGCCTAATATGGCGTTAGCGCCTAAGTTTCCTTTATTGGGCGTGCCGTCAAGCTCGATCATTATTTTGTCGATGGTATTTTGCTCAAAAACGTCAATGCCCTGTAGTTCTTTAGCCAGCACATCATTTACATTAGCAACGGCTTTTAATACGCCCTTGCCCATATAAACAGCTTTATCGTTATCACGCAGTTCAACAGCCTCGTGGATACCGGTTGATGCTCCTGACGGAACAGCGGCGCGGCCTACAAAGCCATTTTCGGTTAATACATCTACTTCTATAGTAGGATTTCCGCGCGAATCTAAAATCTGGCGGGCATGGACATCAATTATTAAGCTCATTTTTATGCAATTACGGTTTTTATCAACTAAGTGTAAATAGTACACTCAAAATTTTCAATCGACCAAAGATACAATTTCAAATAAATAATGAAGAAATAAATGAGATTTCACTGATTGTTGTTTGATTTCACCGATTAATTGTCTGAACCGCTGATTAAGCTGATTGTTGGATTTCGTTGATTTATTGTCTGAACCATGATTCATAGGATTAAAGGATTTACATGATTTTGTGTTGGTAGTACTTAAAAATCACCAACATAAAATCTTTAAATAAATCCGAAATTGAACATCCGAAATTCGAAATCAATCTATTCCCATTTAAACGTTTTAACGGCTACTGCATAAATACAAACAAACCAGATACCTAATATGAGTAGTTGGTGGGTTATTTCGCCTAAGCCTGCGCCTTCAAAGGCAACTTCGCGCATGGCATTGTTTAAATGTGTTAATGGCAATACGTCGCTGATAGATTGTAAAACTTTTGGAAATGCAGATGTGGAAAAGAAAGTGCCCGAGAGCAAAAATTGCGGCAATGTAATAATATTGGAAAGCGGCGGTATGCTGCTTTCGTTTTTAGCAATGCCCGATATGATAAAGCCAAAACCCATAAATATAATGAGCCCAATGGCCGAAAGGACAAGCATATTAAGCACTGTGGTTATTCCGTGTACCAGCGTAAAGCCAAACCAGTAATGTCCAATTGCAATAATAAATAAAGCGCCGAGTAATGAGAAAACCAAACGGGCCAATGCCTCGCCCAAAACTATGCTGTATTTTCTTACGGGCGTAGCAAAAAAGCGTTTGATAACCAAGGTAATACGCAGGCTTAAGAAAACGAACGCGGTACCAAAAACACCGCTGCTTAACAGCGAGAAGCCCAGCATACCGGGTAATATGAAATCAATATATTTATACTCGCGGCCTTTAACTGTTGCTTCGCGTACCACGGCCATAGCAGGGGGCGCGGTACTGCCATAGCTGTTCATTTGATATAAAATACTCTGTAGCAATGATTTAAATATGCCGCCCTTTTGAGGCGACGAATTAGTGTATTGTACATTAAGGGTATAAGGCGGCCGGGTATTGTTTTTTTGAATATCAATAATAACATCCATATTACCTTTTGAAAGGTTTTTGGCCATTTGGTCGGTGGACTCATTGGTTATCAAATGCACTACCGATATCTTCTTTAATGTTTGGTATATAGGGCCGGTGGTATCACACGTTTTTGCTACACCTACATCAACCGTAACCCCGCCGCCGCCAAGGTTGGCAAACACGATAATAAATATCAGCGGAAACGCCAAGCTAAATACCACCGCCGACGGGCTGCGGATAATTGAGCGGAAACTTGCTTTGGCAATAGCCAGGGTTGCACGTAAGTTGTTGTATGGTTTCATTTTGGGGTTATTTTTCGCCTCACCCTGCCCTCTCCAAAGGAGAGGGTAAAGATCGGGGTTATTTTTAGTATTAGTCCTTCATTAAAAACAATTCAGAACCCTCTCCTTTGGAGAGGGCAGGGTGAGGCCGGGCTACTCCTCCCGCCATTCCTTACCGGTTTTATTTATAAAAACATCTTCGAGGTTAGCCAGTTTAACTTGTTTTTTACGCTCGAAGCCTGATGCTACCAGTTCGTCAATAAAGTGATCGGGGGTATCAATGCCGATGATATGGCCGCCATCAACAAAGGCTACCCTATCGCATAGCTCTTCAGCTTCATCCATATAATGGGTGGTAATTACTACGGTTGTCCCGCTATCGCGTATCTCGCGGATCAAATCCCAAAGGTTACGGCGCGCCTGCGGATCGAGGCCGGTTGTGGGCTCATCTAAAAATATGATACGCGGGTTATTGATCAGCGTGGTAGCTATCGAAAAACGTTGCTTTTGTCCGCCCGAAAGGTCTTTGTATTTTGCTTTGGCCTTATCAGTCAATGCTACTTTTTGCAGCATTTCCATCGGCGTTTTATCTATACCATATAAACCGCAAAAAAGAACGATCAGTTCAGAAAGGTTTAAGTTAGGATAATAACCTGCAGCCTGTAGTTGCACGCCAATGCGTTGCTTAATGCTATCGGCACCGGTTTCAATATTAAAACCATCAACCGTTATTTCGCCGGAGGTTTTATCGCGCAGGGTTTCAATAATTTCGAGCGTGGTGGTTTTACCTGCGCCGTTTGGGCCAAGCAGGCCAAATATCTCGCCTTCATATACTTCAAAACTAATTCCTTTTACGGCAGTAAAATCGCCATAATTTTTAACCAGGTTTTTAACGGTAATAATAGGTTGTTTTGTCATGTTACTAAAGTGGGTTACTATAGTTGAATTTACAGCAATCTTTCTGCTAAATGTAAATAAAATTTATGTAGAGTTTTTTCAAAAATACAGGCTTTGTGTTTCTCTGTGAAAACTCTTCGTGACCTCTGTGGTTAATTAACCACAAAGGCCGCAAAGTGAAGGCACAAAGTGCGCAAAGAAAAAACAATTTCGAGTTTGTATTTTAAAAGGAACTTTTGATACACCTCTGCAATTGGTATTATTTTACCAGGTGGCCTATTAAATGGATGGCCAAAGTGGCATGGGCAAGAAACTTAGCTAATATTAATAATAAAGGTATAGTTAATAGTGTTTCCATTCTGTTATTGATTTATAGGTCAAAAATGCCTCGTAAATCAATAATTGCACAGCTCTATTAGGTGAAATGGGGGATTTTATCGGTGAAGGAAGAGGATGAGGGGGATGAACAGGTGCATTTTTAATATCCAACTCTATACCAATTGTTATCAAGCTTTTTATCAGTACGATTAAACGCATTTGCAATTCCATTATCCAAATCATAAGTTTCAGTGGGATCATTTGTATAAAGGAAAGCTGAATAATGATCTAAAAAGCCACCGTCGATATAAAATTCAATTGAAACAATGCCATTTACATTTTTATTAATACTAATCATATTTTCGCTGGATACAGGAAATATCGGATTTCCGGGCAAAATACACATACCATTATGATTCAGGCCATTTGGCGTTAAAATGCCCTTTTTCACTTGGTCAACAATTTGGTTTCTTTCATTCTTTCTGAATTTAAAATCGAGATATTCTATTACGTCTCCCCTAATTGTTAAAATTCCGAAAATGAACGCAAATGTTAAACCTATAATATGATATTTTGTATTTGTTGATTTGTATTTAATCAGTTTTACTAAAAGATAGACAGTTAGATATAACCCAATTGAGCCAAAAGGCACCAACATTAGCATTTTAATAAATCCCGATGTATGGTAGTAAAAATACGGCCCCTGGAACAAAGCCATAATTAGCAATATTGTTGTGAGTATGGTTTTGGTTTTTTTATTCATAATAAGGCACTCAATAATCAAATATCATTAAAAAGCCTTACATAACTTAATATGTAAGGCGCTTTTATATTTAATACAATCCTTCTCTGCTTCATCAAAAGCTATCGGTAATTTTAACTATTGCCTTCACTTAAAAAGTCTGACAAGGTTTGTAAACTTTTATCTGCTTTCCTGCTTTTTTTAACTTCTTGAATGCCTTGTTGTATTCCTGTCAGAATAATTAATTTCTTTTTCAGTTTTTTATTATTTTCAGACATATCCAGGCGAGATATTTACTTCATCATCTCAATAAAATCATCAAACAAATACCGGCTATCATGCGGGCCGGGTGATGATTCGGGGTGATATTGTACGGAGAATGCTTTTTTGTCTTTTACACGGATACCTTCGATAGATTGATCATTCAGATTAACGTGGGTGATCTCCACTTTATCAGATGCTCTAACAGCTTCGGGCACCACGCCAAAGCCATGGTTTTGCGAAGTAACCTCGCAATGGTTAATGATGATATTTTTTACCGGGTGGTTTAATCCGCGGTGGCCGTTAAACATTTTTTTGGTGGGGATGTCATTAGCCAAAGCCAACAACTGGTGGCCTAAACAAATACCAAACATCGGTTTATCGGCAGCTAAAATATCCTTTACTGTTTCAATGGCATAAGGCATAGCTGAAGGGTCGCCGGGGCCGTTGGATATAAAATAGCCTGTTGGGGCAAAATCCTTTTCCATTTCGGCATACGAAGTTTTGGCAGGATAAACTTTAGCGTAAACATCGCGGTTATCAAAATTACGCAAGATGTTTTTCTTAACGCCCAGGTCCAGTACCGCAACACGGTAAGGCGCGTTCTCATCGCCGAAAGTATAAGTTTCGGTAGTTGAAACCTGCGAAGAAAGCTCCAGGCCGTCCATTGATGGTACTTTATCCAGTTCGGCTTTTAGTTTTTCAACATCCAATATTTCGGAAGAGATAATGGCATTCATCGCGCCTTTATCCCTGATATGGCGCACCAGCTGGCGGGTATCAATATCTGATATGCCTACAATATTTTGTTCCTGGAAATAGTCCTGTATTGATTCATCAGCCTGTTTACGGCTATAAGCGATGTTATAGTTTTTGCAAACCAACCCGGCTATCTGTATCCTGCCCGATTCAACTTCTTCATGCGCAATACCATAATTACCAATATGCGCGTTGGTAGCCACCATGATCTGCCCGAAGTAAGAAGGATCGGTAAAAATTTCCTGGTAACCGGTCATCCCGGTATTAAAGCAAATTTCGCCGGCGGTGGTCCCCATTTTGCCGGCAGCTTTACCATGAAAAACAGTACCGTCAGCTAATAATAATACAGCCGGTAATTTGGTGAGATATGTCATTGCTTAAAAAAATTGAATAGTTAAAATAACGGTTGGCCTGGTACGACGTGCCGTGAAAACAGATTGGAAAATGAAGTAAAAAAGCCTTCCGATTCACGGCGCAAAAATAGGAAGAAATTTCGGATTTCGGATGTTCGATTTCGAATTTTTTATTGCCGTCAATTTGATGGTAAATCAACGTATTTATTTATACGGTTTTTGCCTGTTAATTATCCATTTTTAAGTGGCTATAAAAAACTGTTTTGAGCATCTTTTTTGATGGAAGTTATTGCAGCTATTGGTTATGTTTTGTTTAGTTAATCATCCTGTTTTCTGAAAATGCAAAGTGAATTTTTGAGCGGTTTAAATAAACGAATAAATTAAAAATAAATCCGAAATCGAACATCCGAAATCCGAAATAAAATAATCATAACTTTGTCGCCACAAAACACCTCCGCCATGTCTGTACATAAAGAAGTTAAAAGGATCACCACCCATATATTGCAGGAAATGAAAACCCGTGGCGAGAAGATAGCCATGCTTACCGCGTATGATTTTTCGATGGCTGCCATTGTTGATAATGCGGGTATGGATATCATATTGGTGGGCGATTCGGCCTCAAATGTGATGGCCGGGCATGAAACCACCCTGCCTATTACGCTCGACCAGATGATATACCATGCATCGTCGGTAGTACGGGCGGCAAAAAGGGCTTTGGTGGTGGTCGATCTGCCTTTTGGCACTTACCAAGGTAATTCAAAAGAGGCGTTAAATTCGGCTATCCGTATTATGAAAGAATCGGGCGCACATGCCGTGAAACTGGAAGGCGGCGTTGAAATTGCCGAGTCGGTAACCCGCATACTTACCGCAGGCATACCCGTTATGGGGCATTTGGGTTTAACACCGCAATCTATTTATAAGTTTGGCACCTATACCGTACGTGCCAAGCATGAGGCCGAAGCGCAAAAACTAAAGGAAGATGCTTTAAAACTGGAGGAGTTAGGTTGTTTTGGCATAGTGCTCGAAAAAATACCGGCTACCCTGGCTAAAGCGGTTTCGGAGAGCCTGCATATACCTACCATTGGCATTGGCGCAGGCCGCCATTGCGACGGGCAGGTTTTGGTGATACATGATATGCTGGGTATTAACAAAGGCTTTAAACCCCGCTTTTTACGCCAATATGCCGATCTGTATGACGTAATGGATGGCGCTATAAAAAACTATATTGGTGATATTAAAGCCAAAAGCTTCCCGGATGAGAAGGAGCAGTATTAGTTTTAAGTCAATAGTCCATGGTTGATAGTCCATGGTAACTGCATGATAATTAAAACAATGGTCTATCGTCCATGGACCATGGACTCAAAAACAACATGAAGAAACCTGAATTTAAATATACGCCTTACGATGTTACCGATGGTGATATTCTTTTTGAGGATAATCATTTAATAGCGGTTAATAAACGCGCGGGTGATATTGTACAGGTTGATGATACCGGTGATGAGCCGCTGGATGAGAAGGTTAAGAAATACATCGCTAAAAAATACAGCAAACCTAACGGCGCATTTTTGGGCGTGGTACACCGGTTAGACCGCCCGGTAAGCGGTGTGATTTTATTTGCCAAAACAAGCAAAGCATTAGAGCGCATTAACCAGCTTTTTAAAGGCCGCGAAATGCATAAAACCTATTTTGCTGTTGTGCGCAAAAAGCCTTATCCCGAAGCCGGGAATTTAGTGCATTGGCTGGTTAAAAATCCGCAAAAAAACGTAACCAAAGCGCATGATCATGAGGTAACCGGCAGTTTACGATCTGAATTAAACTACCGCCTGGTTGGCGAGCTTAACGGCTATTACTTAATTGAAGTTGACCCCATAACCGGTCGGCCGCACCAGATAAGGGTACAGTTGGCCACCTTAGATTGCCCCATTGTGGGCGATAATAAATATGGCTATCCACGCGGCAGCCTGCGCAAAAGCATTTGCCTGCATGCCCGTAAATTGCAGTTTATACATCCGGTAAAAAAAGAACCTGTGCTAATTATTGCCCCGGTACCGCATGATGGTTTTTGGGAGCGGTTTGAGGGGATGATGGGGTAAGTGTCTGAACCGTTGATTAAGCTGATTTTTGGATTTCGCTGATTGTATGCCATCATGGCAATCGCTTATGTTAAAAGAAAGGAAGGAAATCAACATTATTCATTTTCCTAACCTCGAAAAAAACATTGTTAAGGTGATCAAAATCTGCATCTGTAGTTATAAGCCGTAAGCCTAACAAGGCCGTAAGTGAAGCAATCCACAGGTCATTCTTTCCCATATTGCGCGGTGTATCAAAAGGGTAATCTTCAAACGCTGGGTTTAAACGTTGCGAATAAGCATCTATTTCGGTATAAATGTTTACGGATAACTGATTAATATCAATTATATTGACAGTTTCTAGAAAGTCGTCGAGGATGTTTAATCTATTAATTCCCTATTTATTCCTTAGCGCTAGTGATTTAACTTCAGCCTCAGTAACTATAGAAATATAAAGTTTTGAACCTTCGGGATTAATAAAATTTATAATTGCAACAAAATCTTTCGCTCTTATAATGTTAAGGATAATATTGGTATCCAGTATAAGATTCATTATTTGTCTTTTTCAAGCTGAACCATTAAGTCGTCCCATTCCTCTTGAGTAAAAGGTTCAGGTGTAGGGGCATTCTCCAATGCTTTGATCAATGCCTCGTTATTTTTATTCATTTTGAGGCCAAAGGCAGTTGTCCCACCTGCGGCAAAAACTTCCTCAGGTGTATATGATTTATGTGCTTTAAATAAGCTCCCGTTGTTAGAAATATTTGCTTTCATTGCTTTTCCTCCACCTGTTTAATACAAAAATAATTAAATTAATTCATTTTAATAAAGATAGGATAGAAAAGCTTGAAGAAGTAGTTGTCTGAACCATGATCTTTAGGATTAGGTAGATTTATAGGATTGTAATGCATTTTCACTCTGAGAAAAGTTGATCCATCTACCCTCCATCACGATAATCCTTAAATCCTAAAAATCATGGTTCAGACAATATTTTACGGTTCAAACAATTTTTATGCAATCGATTACACAAACTTTCAAATTCCATATTTTTATAGTTACTTTTGATTATCACCTATAAACTTAAAGAAGAAAATGAAAGAGTCTGAATCAAATCGCCGTAAATTTATTCAGGGGTCGGCCGCTGTTGCAGGTTTGGCATTATTGGCCGGGCTGCCCAAGCAAACCCTTGCCGCGTACGAACATTTACCAAACAAAACCATTTATACCGGGCCCGAGGGGAATATGATAAGCAACCCTATTGCTCCGAAGATAAGGTTTGGGGTTATAAATATTAACCATTCGCACATTTACGGAATGGTTGATGCTATTACCAGAGGAGGCGGCGAGTTGGTGTCATTTTACGCCAAAGAGCCCGACCTTGCATCGGCATTCTCAAAAAAATATCCGCAGGTTAAATTGGCACTTAGCGAAAACCAGGTGTTGGAAGATCCATCGATACAAGTTATTTTAAGCTCGGGTATTCCCGACGAACGTGCGCCCTTAGGTGTAAAGGTAATGCGCCACGGCAAGGATTATTTGGTTGATAAACCCGGCATTATCACATTGGAGCAATTGGCCGAAGTACGCAAAGTGCAAAAGGAAACCAACCGTATTTACTCCATTATGTACAGCGAACGTTTTGAAAACCGGGGTACAGTTAAAGCGGGCGACCTGGTTAAAGCCGGCGAAATAGGTAAGGTAATTCAAACCATTGGCCTTGGCCCGCATCAAATAAACCCCAAAACACGGCCCGACTGGTTTTGGGATAAAAAACGTTATGGCGGTATCATCTGCGATATTGGTTCGCACCAGTTTGACCAGTTTCTTTTCTTTACCGGCAGCACCTCGGCCCAGGTAGTATCATCGCAGGTAGGGAATGTGTATCACCCCAACTATCCTTTATTTGAAGATTTTGGCGATGTTGTGGTACGCGGTAACAATGGCATGGGCTATGTGCGTAATGATTGGTTTACGCCTGATGGTTTAGGCTCATGGGGCGATGGTCGTTTAACCATATTAGGCACTGAAGGCTATATTGAAGTGAGAAAGAATATAGATGTTGGTTTACCTGATCATGGAGGCAACCATGTATATATGGCTAACCAAAAGGGTGTGCAGGTTATTGATGCAAGCAAAAGTCCGCTGCCGTTTGGCGAATTGTTTGTAAACGATGTAGTAAACCGCACTGAAACCGCCATGAGCCAGGCGCATTGCTTTTTGGCAACTGAAATTGCCCTAAAAGCGCAGAAGAACGCGCAGGTTATTCCGTTGAAGTTGTCGTAGTTTATTATTTAGATTACTTACTATTAAAAGGCTTCTTACTAAAATAAGACGCCTTTTTTATTAATTTCTATCGCCCTGAAATTAATAGTGGCTGGAGGCGGTTAAACAAGCACAGGAGGTGCAGTGATAGCGTTTTAAGACAACTTGAGGACTGATAAGGCAACATGAGGCAGCATTAAAATGTTGTTTTAGGGCATTGAAACGTTGCACTTGGTTTGCTTTTGATCGGGTAACCGGCAAAGTTTACTGCGCTTTTTGAGGCATATTGCTTAGGTTTTAGGCTGTATTTTAGCTATAACAAGCTATATGAACAGTACATTTTGAAAAGCGGGTATTTTTTTGTATCTTTAATAGTAAACCGCAATTCTGCGAGGTTTCCGCCGGCGTTTTTCGCCTGATTTTTCAGCAATAAATACATAAAAAAATAAAACTGAATTTCCCCCAATTTTTTGGGGTTGAAGAAATTGTTCTTTGATACTATTTATGCATTAACGTTTAGTGGTTGACTTTATTTAATCACTAAACCCTTACAGCAACGACGCTTTTTTTAATCAAAACAATTTCCTCATTTAATCCTTTATCATACGTCCTAATCTCAATTAGATGAAGTTACAGGTGTTAAATAAATTTTTGTGGTTGCTTTTGATAGCACCCTTATTGCTACTTATTCCACAGTCGTCAAAAGCCTATTCTATTTTAACCCACGAGGCGATAATTGATGCCAGTTGGGAGAAATCGCTACTACCACTGTTAAAGAAAAAATACCCACAGGCTACAGCCGCCGATTTGAAGGTGGCCCACTCCTATGCTTATGGCGGCAGTTTAATGACCGACATTGGTTATTCCCCTTATGGTAGTGTTTACTTTACCAACCTGATACATTATGTACGGACAGGTGACTTTGTTGAAAACCTGCTTTCGGAGGCCGAAAATCTTAATGAATATGCTTATGCTGTAGGTGCATTATGCCATTATATGGCCGATGCCTATGGCCATTCAATAGGCACCAATTACGTTGTACCTATGATATATCCTAAAGTACGGGCAAAATATGGAAATATAGTTAATTACGAACAAAACCCTGAGGCCCATAGCAGGGTAGAGATAGCTTTTGATGTATTGCAGTTGGCGAGAGGCAATTATGCGTCGCAGGCTTTTCATGATATGATTGGCTTTAACGTAGCCATCCCGGTATTGGAAAGAGCATTTTTTAAAACTTACGGGCAGGATATTAATGACGTTTTTGGCAATATTGACCATTCAGTATCCGACTTCAGATGGGCGGTAAATAGTTTAATGCCTACGGTAACACGCAGCGCATGGGTATTAAAAAAGAAAGAGATAAGAGAGATGCAGCCAGGTATCACCGCCAGTAAGTTTCATTATAAAATGGAGCGTAAAAAATATTACCAGGAGTATGGTAATGATTTTGATCAGCCCAAATTTAAAGAACGGATGATAGCCTTTTTGATCACAATAGCGCCTAAGGTTGGCCCTTTAAGAACATTCAGGTTTAAAGAGGTTGGGCCAGAGGGAGAAAAACAATTTATAAAAAGTTTTGATACGGTAATGGTACGATATGCCGATGCGCTGAACAAATTGGGTTCGGGAAAAATAAATTTGCCTAATGTTAATTTTGATACCGGCAAGCTAACTACTCCGGAAGAATATGACTTAGCGGATAAAACCTATGGACAAATGATGGTTAAACTGCAGGAAAATAAGTTCAGCTATGTGACCAGTCCTTTAAAGCAAGATGTAATCGCCTTTTATAGCAAAGCAGATACTGCTGTTATTGACAAAAAAGATGCCTCCGGTTGGAAAAAAACCAGTATAGCCCTACAGCAGATCAAATTAGCCCAGCCAATAACGCCGGATAGTTTAAGATCGGCAGAAGTGTTACAGGAACTGAAAAGGGTTACTAAAAAATCGGGTGGTACGAGCGTTAAGTAATTATTTGATATGCCGTTTAACTATATCAAGCAATTCGGTAAGGTCAAAAGGTTTTCTTAGGTATCCGTCGGCCAGGCCGGCTTCGGCTATTTCTTTGATATCGCTTACTGCCGAAATAATGATCACCGGGATATGGCTTGTTGCCGGGTTTGATTTTAACTCCTTACTTATTTGCTGACCGTTGGCATCACTTTTCCATTCGGTGAGCCAGTTATCCAGCAATATTATACCCGGATTAAGTTTATGTATCGATTTAAGGATCTTTGCATCTTCGGAGGATGTTACCTCGTATTTCTCCTCTTCCAATGCATAAACAATGGTATCACGGATGTCTTTATCATCTTCAATTACCAATATTTTCTTAGCCATACTTAATTTTATAATATACCATTAACAACCGGGAGGATACTTTTTGTTTTAGGGAGGGGTGTTTTAAACAAAAATATTACAAAGCGAAGATATGTTGGCCAAATCAAACCAATCGCGTCAATGGCTTTATTTCGATAGGATTGGCCAGTAATGCAGGCGCTATGTGCATGAAATATTTATAATGAGGGGTTTGTTGGTGTACATTTAGCGCATCCTCACTTGCCCACAGGTCAATAACGATGTATTTATATTTTTCGTCGTTGCATTCATAAATTTCATAGGCAAGGCAGCCGTCCTCGGCCAGCGAAGCTTTCAACAGCTTCTTTAATTCAACCTGGAGGGCGGCTTCAGCATCAGCTTTGCACATTAAGGTGGCCATTATACTGATATTCATAACTGATCTATATTTAACTAAATAACTGCAATTACGATTATTTGTTCAAGATAGCTATATAATTTGATGAATACTACTGAGGCAGCGTTAAATTATAACAAATACGGCAACGGGGCTCATAACTTTCAGTTTCGCCTAATAATATTCGGTTTTTACCCGGCACTTTACGGTACGAGTATAAAGCCGGGTTGCCGCATACCACACATACCGCGTGTACTTTGGTTACCGATTCGGCAATTGCCATTAAGGCGGGCATAGGCCCAAACGGGCGGCCTTTAAAATCCATATCAAGGCCGGCAATAATAACCCTTATGCCTTTATTGGCTAATATATTGCAAACCTCGGGCAGTTTATCATCAAAAAACTGGGCCTCATCAATACCTATTACCTGCGAGTGCCCAGCCTGTAATAATATTGCTTCTGACTTAGCTACGGGAATTGAATTAACAGCATTGGCATTGTGCGATACCACTGCTTTTTCATCGTATCGGGTATCGGTTTTTGGCTTAAATATCTGGTAACTCAGTTTTGCAATGCGCACACGGTTTATGCGCCGTATCAATTCTTCGGTTTTGCCCGAAAACATTGAGCCACAAATTACTTCAATACTCCCACCACTCTCATTCTTTCTTTTAAAAACGTCTTCGGTAAGTTGCATACTAAATTTCCTTAGGGGTCTAATATCAGCAATTTAATGCTTATTTTTGGTAAGCATTTTCTAATTGTATAGCCATGAAGCAACAGGAAGTATTTAAAAAGATAGGCGGAATTATAAAAGAGTTAAATGACCAATATAAATACCTTGAAGATACCGAAGGCAAGCTGAATGATATAGAGCTGGAATTTTTTGTTGCCAATACAACTTACCTGGCTCAAAATGCCGAAATGCTGCGCAAATTGAATGAACAAACCAACCGGGCAGCTATTGCAGAACCGGTAAAAGCGCCAAAAGACGAGAAATATTTTGAGCCCCTTGTTCATAAGCCCGAACCCAAAAAAGAAGCTGAACCTGTACAAACTGACGCAGAAAAAATAGAAGTAACCCGCAGTTCATCAAACGATACTCCCGCACCACATATAGATATTGCTGCCGAAACTCCCGGTGACGATTATTCATACGTAAGGCAGGAACCCGAAATTATACGGCATGAACTGGAAATAGATGAAAGCTGGCTTGACGACGAAGATGAGTCGTTAGATGAGTTATTGGAAGAGTCTAAAGAACCGGTTACAAAAGCGGCACCGGTACAGCCTGTTAAAACTACGCATACGCCGCTAAAACCGGCCGCAGAAAAGCAGCAAGCACCCAAACAGGGCAAAGAAATAGTTACTGTAAATCAAAAAATATCGGCCCAGTTAGGCAAAAATCAAAGCAGTGAACTAAGCCCAATGCCAATTAGCGACCTTAAACAGGCCACAACTCTAAATGACAAGTTGCTGTATGTTAAGGATCTTTTTAATGGCTATAGCCTGGCTTACAGCGAAGCTATTGAAATATTAAATCGCTTTAATACATTTGAAGAAGCCGACCATTACCTAAAATCCAATTACGTAACAAAAAACAACTGGGAAAGCAAACCGGAAACTACGGAGAAGTTTTATGATTTGTTGAAGAGGCGGTTTGTTTGAGGTTAGTTGTAAAGGTTATAAGAGTTATAGAGGTTGAAGAAATATCGAACACCAAATATCGAACATCGAATGATGAAGTAATTAGTTCTTCAGCATCCCTCACCTAAGCATATATCATCCCCATCCTGTTCGAGTCTAGTTTTAGCAGGATAAACAACAGGATGGTAAAGCTCCATAATGATGAGCCGCCGTAGCTGATAAATGGCAGTGGGATGCCTATTACCGGCACCAGGCCAATGGTCATCCCGATATTGATCATTACGTGGAAAAATATAACCGATGCTACCCCATAGCCATAAATACGCGAAAAGGGCGATCGCTGTCGCTCAGAGATCATGACGATCCTTAACAATAAAAACAAATACAGGCCCAAAACCACTATCGACCCGGCAAAGCCCCACTCCTCACCTACGGTACAGAAAATAAAATCGGTACTTTGCTCAGGTACAAACGAGTATTTGGTTTGTGTGCCATGCATATAGCCTTTGCCCCACATTTTCCCCGACCCAATGGCAATTTTAGATTGGTTTAAATTATAGCCTTTGCCTTTCAAATCTTTGGTGATGCCCAGTATAATATCAATACGTACTTTTTGATGGGGCTGCAATACTTTAGTATAAATAACTTTTACACTAAAAATAAAAAGGATAGATAAGGCAAGCCCCGCAAGCAAAGTAACCACAAACCGCTTGTTTCTTTTAAATAACCACATTACCAACCCTGTAAAAGCAGCAAGCGCCGCAATTACATATAAAGGATTAAAAAGTATGGCTGTTACAAATAAAAGTATAAACAATGCTATGATCACCAAAAAATAGGGCGATAGCCCTTCGCGGTATAAAACTAAAATAAGTGAACAAAACACCAGCGTTGATCCTACATCGGGCTGCAGCATGATCAACAGCATAGGGAAACCTATAATTGCCGCCGCTATAAAAAACGACTTTAATTCGGTAACCTTCACATTGGCCCCACTTAAATAGCGCGCAAGTAGTAAGCAAGTAGCAAATTTGGCAAACTCAGATGGTTGCAGCCTAAACCCTCCACCTATTGATATCCACGCCTGGTTGCCACCTATGTTTTTGCCATGCACCAATACCAGCACAAGTAACAGCGTAGTTATGGTATATATAGCCGGTGCAAGCGCCGACAAAAACCGGCTTTCGAGCAATAAGATAATGACGCCTAATACTACACCCGACAAAACATATAAACACTGTTTGCCATAATTGGTATCCATATCAAAAATATCGGGGTGCTTTACGTCGTACACCGCCGAATGGATATTTATCAGGCCAATCGTACATAAAGCGAGGTAAAGCAATACCGTTAACCAATCTACATTAAAAAAGAAACTGCGCTGATTATTCATTTCTTTTATTTAGCTGCTAAATATTTACCCGTGGTGTTAGTTTTGCTTTTGTTGTAAGCGCTTTTTATTGGGCCAACCCTATTAGCTGAATCAGCTTTTAGTTTTTTAAGACTGTCCTTTTGTGCCGGTTTGCCTTTTAACTGGTATTGGGTAATCTCCGGAAGCAGGTTAGCGTTCATCACCCTATTAAATTCAACCTGGGGCCTTGAAATAGTTTTGGTTAAATATTTTTCGACAATATAGCTTGCAATTGGCGCTGCCCACCAGGCGCCCTGCCCGGCATTTTCAACTACAACGGCAATAGCGATTTTCGGGTTTTCGCGTGGGGCAAAAGCAACAAAAACCGAGTGGTTTTTGCCATGGCTATTTTGTACGGTACCTGTTTTTCCGCACATTACAATGCCCGGTATTTTTGAGCTGCGGGCTGTTCCTGATTCAACCACCTGCTGCATACCATCAATTACCGGTTCAAAATATTGAGGGTCGATACCCACATAGTTTTTTTGAAGGTATTCTGCTTTGGTGATCGGCTTATCGCCAATGGCCCTAATTAAATGCGGTTTATAATAGAAGCCGTGGTTGGCTATTGTACATTCAATATTAGCCAGTTGCAGCGGTGTAGCTTCTAATTCGCCCTGACCTATTGCCAATGATATGATAGCGGTTGACCTCCATGAGGTATTTTTAAATGCCTTATTATAAAATGCGGCAGAAGGCACGAAGCCTGAAATTTCATGAGGCAGATCAACATCTAATTTTACGCCAAAACCAAATTTATTAACATTTGCCTTCCAGTCGGTATAGGTTTGCTGAAAATTCTTCGAGCCATTATGGTTCAAAACATCCATAAATACATTGCTGAAATAGGTATTACATGATTCGGCTATGCCGTGGGTGAGGTTTGTATTGCCATGAGGCTCATCGCAATGCATTATACGGTTGCCTACATGAAAAGCGGCGTTGCAATAGAAACTGGTTTGCGGGGTGATGATACCTTCCTGCAGGGCTATTAAAGCCGATAAAGGTTTAAAGGACGAACCCGGTGAGTATTGCGCCTGTATAGGGCGTATTAACAACGGCTTATAATTATTGGCAATTAATGCCATCAAATTATTGCCCCGCTCATGTCCTACCATCAAATTAGGGTCATAAGTTGGGCTGCTTACAAAGGCCAGTATTTCGCCGGTTGAGGGTTCAATGGCTACAATACTGCCTACCTTACCACGCATCAATTTTTCGCCCAGCTTTTGAATATCAATATCTAACGACGATGTTAAACGCTGACCTGCTACAGCTAAAGTATCAAACGCGCCATTGGCATAGGAGCCCTGGGGTATATTCCGCGAATCAACCATCTTATTTATAACACCGCGTTGCCCGCGCAAAACATTTTCATACTCTTTTTCTACTCCGGTAACGCCGATATAATCGCCGGGGCGATAGTACCCGCCTGATTTGGCAATATCTTTATCCTGTACCTCGCCAATGTAGCCTAAAAACTGAGCTGCTACCGAGTCAGGGTATGAGCGTACTGCCCTTGGCTGAACAAAAAAGCCAGGAAACTCTGATAACCGTTCCTGCAAAGAAGCATATAATTGAGGCGATAATTGTTTATCAAATGGTGAAGCGGTATTAGGTGAGTATTTTAAAGCCTTTAAAAAGCGCTTATCAAATTCCTCTTTATCAATGCCTATCAGCTTACAAAACTCTAATGTATCAAAAGGCTTAACCTGCTTGGGTATTACACTGATGTCATAAAGCGGCTCATTTTGTACCAATATCTTGCCATTACGATCGAGTATATAACCACGGGCCGGGTATAGGATAAACGCGCGGATAGCATTTTTTTTGGCATAAATTAAATAATGGTCATCAACTATTTGCATATAAAATAGCCGCGCCAGGAGGGTAAGAAATATGGTTATAAATATGCCTGCTATGACGTAGCGCCGTTCAAAAAATTTGTTCATTTACGTTCTCTGATCCGGTAAAATAACAGCCCCGAAATTAACATCAAAAATACAGTAAATATCGAACTCAATACAACCCTGGTTAAGGTATATTGTATTTCGGAAAAGCGGAAAACCTCTAAATTAAACAGGAAAAAATGATGAAATAAAGTTAGGACAAGCGCATAGGTAAAAAACCACCTGAAGCCCATTACGCTAACCGTTGGCTCGGGCTCATTATCAAACCCTTCTTTTTGCACGGTAATACTAATAAACAATACACGCACCAATGCCAGTAATACGCATGAAGCAGCGTGCAGGCCCGGTGTATTATAAAATGCATCTATTGTTAGTCCCAATATAAATGCCAGTAAGAATAACAATATGTTGGGCGTTTCGAACGGGAGCAGTAAAATAAAAAGTATATATAAATAGGGCGTTGAGAGATTAAACAACGGTATATTTTTCAGCAAAAAAACCTGTATAAAAACAAGCAATATAAACCTGATAATATTTACGATGATAACCCTGCCCATTATTTGTTTTCCTGGGCCTCCAGTCCCAATTGCTCTTTCGCGAATCTATTATACACTACATACACATACTGCAGCTTGCCAAAATCAACCGCTATGGCCACATCCATATTTAAAAACGTACCACTGGTTTTTGACTGTGTATTACTTATTTTGCCTATAACGATACCTGCCGGAAACAGGGATAGGTCTGATGTAACTACCAATTCCCCTTTTTTTGGTACCGCGTTATTTGAAACGTTTGATAATAGCCCCATGTGCGGGTCAAGGTTATCGCCCCAGCTAAATGAACCACGGTCCTTGGTATCGGCAAGCATGGCGCTTACTATTGTATTTTTATGCAGCAATGTTTCAACTATAGCGTAATGGTCGCCAACATAGCGTACTATGCCTACAACGCCTGCATTGCAAATAACACCCATATCTTTTGTAATACTTGCGTTTTTACCAATATTGATGGTTAAATAGTTGCTACGCTGGCTAACCGAATTATTGATTACTTTGGCCCCGATATATTCATATTGCTGTTTGTAAATGGTATCAACCACTTTATGTTTAGCTATGGTATCAACATAAAATGAAGTTTTAAGCTGGTTTCTTAACCTCGCATTTTCATGCGCCAGGCTATCGTTAACCTCGCTTAACTGCAAATAGCTATGCAGCTTGTCAACCTGGGCGTACATATTACCGGTTACGTTATTGGCCGAATTTATAAATGTAGCTTTTTGAAAACTATTGTACTTAACGTAAATAATCAGCGAGGCTATCTCAAATATCAGGAATAAAAAGAATGCGTTGTACTTGGTGATGAAAATCAGGAGGTTGCGCATTGCTGGTTAGATAGGAGAAGTGAGATTTTAGATATGAGATCAAGAGTCTCGTCTCACATCTCATATCTAAAATCTCACATCTAATTTACTGCATTAAAAATTTAAAATGACCAATATTTTTAAGGGCGGTACCGGTTCCGCGTACTACGGCACGAAGCGGATCTTCCGCTACATGAACCGGAAGTTTGGTTTTAGCGGCAATACGTTTATCCAAACCACGCAACAATGCGCCACCACCTGTTAAATATATACCTGTTTGATAAATATCGGCCGAAAGCTCGGGCGGGGTAATTTCCAACGCCTTTAATATCGCTTCTTCAATTTTTGAAATTGATTTATCCAGGCAATGCGCTATTTCGGTATAGGATACCATGATCTGTTTTGGCACGCCGGTCATCAGGTCGCGGCCCTGTACAGCAAAGTCAGCCGGCGGATCGGCCAGCTCAGGTAAAGCGGCGCCTACTTCGATCTTAATTTTCTCAGCAGTACGGTCGCCTATCATAATATTATGCTGGCGACGGATGTACTGTACAATGTCCGAGTCAAAATTATCACCTGCCACACGTATAGATTGATCGCAAACAATACCCGAAAGCGCTATAACCGCGATCTCGGTAGTACCACCACCAATATCAATGATCATGTTGCCCATTGGCTCTTCCACATCAATACCAATACCTACAGCAGCAGCCATTGGCTCATGTATCAGGTAAACCTCTTTAGCGCCGGCTATTTCGGCCGAGTCACGCACCGCGCGTTTTTCAACTTCGGTAATGCCCGAAGGGATACAAATTACCATCCTTAACGATGGGAAGAACCATCCCTTACCCTGGTTGATCATTTTGATCATACCACGTATCATGTGCTCGGCAGCGTTAAAATCGGCAATTACACCGTCTTTTAATGGCCTTACTGTACGGATATTGTCGTGCGTTTTGCCCTCCATTTGCATAGCCTGGCGGCCAATGGCTATTACTTTATTAGTTGTGCGGTCAAATGCCACTATCGAAGGCTCGTCAACCACCACTTTATCGTTATGAATGATAAGGGTATTTGCGGTACCCAGATCAATCGCTATCTCTTGCGTAAAAAAATTAAATAAACCCATCAGGTATTTGCTTCAAATATTATTGTAAATTTTATAAAAATATGTTTAATAAACTATTAAGTCGCTATTTAAAGCGTTAAATTTTAATGTTTATTGTGTTTTTGGTTGATTATGTCAGATAATAGATTCAAACAAATCTTTAATCTTCAATTAATCAATCTCTTCCCTTAGTGTTTAAAATGACGTACACCGGTAACCACCATGGCAATGTTTTTTTCATCGCACATTTCAACCGAAAGTTTGTCATTTATTGAGCCGCCGGGTTGCAGCACGGCCAGTATGCCTGCCTCTGCCGCCAGTTCAACACAATCAGGGAATGGAAAAAAGGCATCTGATGCCATCACTGCTCCTTTTAAATCAAAACCAAAGCTTTCAGCTTTAATAACGGCTTGCTTTAACGAATCAACCCGCGATGTTTGCCCTACCCCGCTTGCCATTAACCGGTTGTTTTTGGCAAAAACAATGGTATTTGATTTGGTATGTTTAACCACTTTATTGGCGAAATGCAGGTCATTCAATTCCTGCGCGGTAGGCTGCCTTTTAGTAACGACCTGCATTTGCTCAGGGCCTTCAATCACCATATCCTTATCCTGCTCAATTACACCGTTTAACAAGGTTTTAAACTGTTTGGCAGGCAATTCAACAGGCTGGCGTACCAGTATAATGCGGTTCTTTTTTGATTGTAATATCTGTACAGCCTCATCGGTGTAGGCCGGGGCTATCAAAACTTCGTAAAATATTTTGCTGATCTCGGTAGCTGTTTCGGCATCGATCTCCTTATTAGCAATGATCACTCCCCCAAAAGCCGAAACCGGGTCGCAAGCCAAAGCATCTATCCAGGCTTCTTTTATATTTGATCGGCTTGCAATACCACAAGCATTGGTATGCTTTAAAATAGCCACCGTAGGCTCAGTAAATTCATCTATAAGTGCAACAGCGGCGTCAACATCTACCAGGTTATTGTAAGAAAGTTCTTTGCCATGCAATTTGGTAAACATAGCATCGAGGTTGCCATAAAATGTTCCTTTTTGATGCGGGTTTTCGCCATAGCGTAAAACCTGGCTGGCTTGAACACTTTGCTTAAATACCGGTAACGGCTCTTCACGGTTAAAGTATTGGAATATAGCGGTATCGTAATGCGAGGTGATGTTAAATGCTTTATGTGCAAATTTACGGCGCTGGTCAATCGTAGTTTCGCCATTTTGTGTTTTTAGCAGGGTTTCCAAGCCTGTGTAATCATCCTTGCTTGCAACAATAACTACGTCTTTAAAGTTTTTAGCTGCAGCGCGTATCAGTGAAATGCCACCGATATCAATTTTTTCAATAATATCTTCTTCCGGCGCACCCGATTTTACAGTTTCTTCGAAAGGGTACAGGTCAACAATCACCAGGTCAATCTCAGGGATAGCGTATTGCGCCAATTGCTGCTCGTCACTTTCAAATTTGCGGCGGGCCAGTATGCCGCCAAAAACTTTTGGGTGCAGGGTTTTAACCCTTCCGCCTAAAATAGATGGATAAGAGGTCAGATCTTCAACCGCGATAACCTCAACACCAAGGCTACGGATAAAAGTTTCGGTTCCGCCTGTTGAGTATATTTTTACACCTAACCTGTTTAGTTCGTGTATAATAGATTCAAGATTGTCTTTATAATAGACAGATATTAAAGCGTTTTTTATGATAACGGGGTGACTCATTCAGAAAGCATTTTTTTTGAGCCGCAAAGGTAGGAATTAGAGATTAGAGATTAGAGATTAGCGATTAGTTTTTTTGATTTTTTTACTCGCCAAAATATTTCTTACACGGTTCTGCTGGTAATTAGCACCATTGATTTCCAATATTTTATTAAAAGGTTTTACTTTTCCACCTGTTTTTTCAAATACGTAATATATCCGTTTATCATTCGCATACATTCCTCACAACTTTTTTCAGATTTTCCAATGTTTGCTCATCGATAAATTTATTATCGAAAGCTATAATGAGATGGTCAATTGTTTCTGCTGCAGATCCGCGCGCATTAACTAAAAACTTAGAGGCATCAAGATAATGAAACCTGCCATGTCCTTCAGCAATATTATTCCCGATTGATCTTGAAGAACGGATAATTTGGTCTGTTAATCGGTATTTTTCTTCGATAGGAAATGATTTGGTTAATTCGGTTATCGTATTTCTAAGAAGCCTTGCTTTTTTCCAAACCTCCAGATCAGTAAAAGCGCCCATTTAAATAATTATGATAATATGATTACTATAACAACTAACCTCTAATCTCTAAAAAACTAACTCTTCATTTTCTTCAATAGATTCTCAATCACTTTCGGGAAATGATGATGCTCTAATTGCTGGCCTTTGAATTTTATCATCTCGATGTTATCGCCGGGTTCAATTTTAAACCTCGACTGATGGATGATCTCGCCTTCATCAAACTGTTCGTTAACAAAATGAATAGTAATGCCTGACTCTTCTTCATTATTATCCAGTATGGCCTGGTGCACATGATCGCCATACATACCCTTGCCGCCATATTTGGGTAATAGCGCCGGGTGCAGGTTAATTATTTTATTGGGGAAACTATTTAGTAAGCTTAATGGAACTTTCCACAAAAATCCGGCTAACACGATCAGGTCAACCTGCAGGTTTTTTAATATCCTGATAACATCGTCGGTTTCGTAAAACTCGTGCCGGGTAAATATATGAGAGGGTATTTCAAAGTTATCTGCCCGCTGCAAAACAAATGCCTGCGGGTTGTTGGTTAATACCAACACAACTTCAGTATCAGGATTGCGTTTAAAATGCTCCATTATTTTTTGGGCATTTGATCCGGAACCTGAAGCAAAAATGGCAATTCGTTTTTTCAAAACAGCAGATAAAATCTATTAATAATTCAAATATAAAATAATAGTGATTTTAATCACTACTTAATTGAAGTTTTTTGGCGAACAAAACCATAACGCACTACCCTGGTCTTGTTTAGCGTGGTGGGGATAACGTTATAATCGCCGGTTTGCAGTACCATGGAATACTGCCCAAGGTTAACGATCTGCGAAACCAAAAATGGCCTCGAAGTGCCCGCCGCCGTAGTATCCTTACAAATAATATCGGCGCTTAAAGTAATTTGATCTGTTGATAATGCCCAATGCCCGTTGGCAACCTGTGGCTTGCAATCAAAATTTGTATAGGTACAGGTATTATCTGTGTTGAACGTAAATACCTGGGTCGAATCGCAGGTAGTATTTAACGTATCAATAGTAGTTGTTAAACCGCTAGTATTAGTAACCAGCACCGATGCCAGCTGCCATTTACCTTGGGTAAAAAGCGAGGATATAGACCCCTGCGTATCTTTTTTACATGAATTAATAAACAGGTTTATCAAAACAAAACCTAACAACAAAAGTAATGGGATCTTATATTTCATTCTGTATATGGCAGCAAAAATAAAAATTCCCCGGCTATTACCGGCTAAAGGTGTAATTATAACTCTTTTAAATGACTATTATTTTACCAAATGCGCTGTTATAACACAATACATTGCTAATTGTTAAAACCTGCTTTGTTTATATTTGTACCATGCGTGTACCTTTTGAAACCCTCAAAGCCGAATTTAAACGAATATTAACCGATCTTAATTTTACAGAAGCCAAGGCTGAACTATGCGCCAAAACTTTTGCAGAAAACAGTCGCGATGGTGTTTATACACATGGACTAAACCGTTTCCCATCATTTGTAGAATATATTAAAGAGGGGCTGGTTAAGCGAGATGCCGAACCCACCAAAACCGGCGGATTAGGAGCCATTGAGCAATGGGATGGCAACCTGGGCCCGGGTATATTAAACGCCCGTTTTTGTACGGACAGGGCTATAACTCTGGCAAATGAAAATGGGATAGGTTGCGTGGCACTCAAAAACACCAATCATTGGATGCGTGGCGGCACCTACGGCTGGCAGGCTGCCGAAGCCGGGTATATCAGTATTTGTTTTACCAACACCATAGCCAATTTACCACCCTGGGGAGGTTTAGACCCACGTTTGGGCAACAACCCTTTAGTTATTGCCGTACCCCGTAAAAACGGGCATGTGGTATTAGATATGGCTATTTCGCAATATGCATTTGGCAAGTTGCAACAATATAAAGCCCAAAATGAAGCATTGCCTTTACCCGGTGGTTACGATGCACAGGGCAATTTAAGTACGGATGCGGCTGCCATAATCGAATCAAAACGAACATTGCCGGTTGGCTTTTGGAAAGGTTCGGGGCTGGCGTTGGTGCTCGATTTGATGGCAACCGTATTAAGCGGGGGTAATTCTACCGCTAAGATCACGGCAAGCGAAAAAGAATCGGGCTCATCGCAGGTATTTATTTGTATAAAGCCTGATGGTGATGCACAAACAGACTACTTAATAGAAGAGATAATTAGCTACTCTAAAACCAGCACACCCGAAAGTGAGGGCAAATCAATTGCTTATCCCGGTGAAAATACATTAAAAACCAGGGAAAAGAGTTTAAAAGAAGGAGTTTGGGTAGATGAACGGATATGGGCGCAGGTGAAGGCATTGTGATGTTTGTCTGAACCATGATTTTTAGGATTTGACTGATTATCATGATGCAGGAATATTTTTTTGAATTTGGAATAGGATTAGTTACCCAAACCGTATAAACAAGAGATCCCGGTCAAAATGACCGGGATCTCTATTATAATATGTAAAGAATAAAACCTTTCAGCTTTTACCTTTCTCCTTTTAGCTCAATTTAGCCAATTCCTCAGCCATTGCGGCACCAATTTCGGCAGGTGATTCCACTACGCGGATACCACACTCACGCATGATCTTCATTTTAGCAGCAGCAGTATCATCGGCACCGCCAACAATTGCACCTGCGTGGCCCATACGACGTCCCGGAGGCGCGGTTTGGCCTGCAATAAAGCCAACCACGGGTTTAGTGCCATTAGCTTTGATCCAGCGGGCAGCGTCGGCTTCCATGCTTCCGCCAATTTCGCCAATCATAATAATACCATGTGTTTCGGGGTCGTTCATTAACAATTCAACTGCTTCTTTGGTTGGGGTGCCGATGATCGGGTCGCCGCCAATACCTATAGCTGTAGTGATGCCCAATCCAGCTTTCACTACCTGGTCAACTGCCTCATAAGTTAAAGTCCCTGATTTAGAAACTACGCCCACATTACCTTTTTTAAAGATAAAGCCCGGCATAATACCAATTTTGCTTTCGTCGGCGGTAATAATACCCGGGCAGTTAGGGCCTATCAGACGCGCGTCTTTGTCAGATAAATAACTCTTCACCTGTATCATATCCTTTGTTGGGATACCTTCAGTAATACATACAATAACTTTAATACCTGCTTCAGCAGCTTCCATTATAGCATCGGCAGCAAACGCGGGCGGTACAAATATAATAGATACATTGGCGCCGGTTTGCTTAACCGCATCGGCAACTGTGTTAAATACCGGCCTGTCTAAATGTGTTTGGCCACCTTTGCCCGGTGTAACACCACCAACCAATTGCGTACCATACTCAATCATTTGTGATGCATGGTAAGTACCTTCATTACCTGTAAAACCCTGAACAATAACTTTAGAATCTTTATTTACGAGAACACTCATTGGTCTTTTTACTTTTGTACGGCAAAGCTAAAGTTATTGGCTATAATCTCAAATAAATTTTTAAGAGATACTGCTTTAAAAGTATGACAACCGTAATATTATTGAGAGAAAATTTATTTGCGCGACCAATCGATGACTGTTAGGCTCGTTGAACTTATTGAAAAAATTGTATTTTTGAATAAATATTAATTAGAACGATGCAATTATCTGATCTCGATATATCAAAAACATACACTTACGCCGATTATCTAAAATGGACATTTGATGAGCGACTTGAATTAATAAAGGGTAAGATTTTTAAAATGAGTCCTGCCCCGGGCTCTGTTCATCAGTTAGTTTCCGGTGCTGTGTTTAATGAATTGTATAATTACTTGAAAGGTAAACCGTGTAAAGTTTTCTCCGCTCCCTTTGATGTCAGATTTATTAGGCGTTCCATAGATGATGCTGCTATCACTACCGTGGTGCAACCTGATATTTGTGTTATTTGTGATGTGAATAAAATCGATGCAAAAGGTTGTATTGGCGCACCAGACATAATAATTGAAATCTTATCGCCTGGAAATAACAGGAAAGAGTTACAAAACAAATATGAGGTGTATGAAGAAGCTGGGGTGCTAGAGTATTGGGTTATTCAGCCACAAGAAAAAACCTTTCTAAAATACACTTTAATTGATAATAACTTCATGCCATCAAGGCTTTTAACCATTGGAGATGAGGTTACTACACCTGTATTACCCGGTTTTATTTTAAGTTTGGATGAACTGTTTGCAAGCATATAAGCATAATCCAAAAAAACCTCTTTGATAAATACAAACTTCTTCTTACATTTGCAGCCCCGTAATAGCGGGTAATTAACTAAAAATCAAAGTATAATAATGCAACAGTACGAAATCGTTATCGTTCTAACCCCGTTGTTATCAGTAGAAGTTGCTGCAGAGGCTATCGCCAAATACAGCAAAACGCTAACTGATGGCGGAGCCGAAATTGTCCAGGAGGATAATTGGGGTTTGAGAAAATTAGCGTACCCTATTCAAAAAAAGACAACAGGGTACTATCACTTAACTGAATTTAAGGCTCCGGGTGATTTAATTAATAAACTGGAGATTGAATTAAGGCGTGATGAACGTGTTCTTCGTTTCCTTACTATAGCTTTGGATAAACATGCCACTGCTTACAACGACAAAAAACGCAGCGGAGCGTTCAACAAGAACAAACCTGCAAAAACAGAGGAGGCAGCAAACTAATGGCAAACGATCAGATCAAATACGTTACCGCCCCTAAAGTAGAGGACACACGTAAAAAATACTGCCGTTTTAAAAAGAACGGTATTAAGTATATCGACTACAAAGACGCTAACTTTTTATTAAAGTTTATTAACGACCAGGGTAAAGTATTACCTCGCCGTTTAACCGGAACTTCATTAAAGTTTCAGCGCAAAGTGGCACAGGCTGTTAAGCGTGCACGCCACATTGGTTTATTACCTTATGTTACAGATTCATTAAAATAAGCAGGAGGAAAAAGCCATGGAAGTTATTTTAAAACAAGACGTAAAAAACCTGGGTGATAAAGACGATGTAGTAAGCGTTAAACCGGGTTATGGCCGTAACTACCTTTTACCAAAGGGTTATGCCATATTAGCTACAGTGAGCGCTCGTAAAGTTTTAGCCGAAAACCTAAAACAAGCTCAATTTAAACAAGAAAAAATACGCAAGGATGCTGATGCTATTGCCGCCCGTTTAGAAGGTGTAACCCTTCATATTGGCGCTAAAGCAGGCGAAACCGGTAAAATATTTGGTGCTATCAACACAATACAAATTGCTGATGCATTGAAAAAAGAGGGTTTTGAAGTTGATCGCCGTCGTATTACTTTTGACCAGGAGCCAAAGTTTGTTGGTGATTACATCGCAAATGTGAACCTGCACAAAGAAGTAAAAGTTCGCGTTCCGTTTAGCGTAGTAGCGGAGTAATTTAATTGCGGAAGTCGGATTGCCGATTGCGGAATTAAAAAGTATAAAATTTAAAGGTGTTTTGCGAAAGCAGGGCACCTTTTTTATTTACAGGAAAATAAAAAATCCGAAATTGAAAATCCGAACTCCGAAATTCTTGTATTTTTACCCTCACAATGGTCAAACTCATTCTACGCATCCTAAAACTTACCCTGATACTCTTTTTTGGGATCTCTATATTCTGGGTTTTGCTTTACCGGTATGTAAACCCACCGGTTACCCTGCTAATGATCGAACGCGGTTTTGAACGCCGATCAGACGGTAAGGACTGGAAGATAGATAAAACATGGGTAAACTTTGATGACATTTCCGACCCTATGAAACGCGCGGCCGTAGCGGCAGAAGACCAGCGGTTCCTGGATCATTACGGGTTTGATTTTAAAGCGATGGAACGGGCAATTGATAAAAATGAGCACAGCCATAAATTGATTGGCGGCAGTACTATATCGCAGCAAACAGCAAAAAATGTTTTTCTATGGCCGGGGCGTTCTTATGTGCGCAAAGCATTCGAAGCTTATTTTACCTTGCTCATTGAGATCTGTTGGAACAAGAAGCGCATTATGGAAGTTTATTTAAATGAAATTGAAATGGGCGATGGCATATATGGCATACAAGCCGCTTCACATGCCTATTACCATAAAGATGCTTATGATTTAAACAGGCAACAAGCAGCAGCTATTGCTTCTATATTTCCCGATCCGCTGAAATGGTCGCCCACGCATCCAAGTAATTATGTACAGCACAGGCAATACCTTATCTTGAAAAATATGAGACGGTTAGGTCCGCTGGATTTTTAGTCTCCTCCCCCCTGAACGGGGAACTTCGGAATATTTATTCAATAAAACTCTCCAGTATCTTAAACCCGATAGTGGTTTCCAGTTCTAAATGGTTAATAGTTTTAGGCAACAAAATACATTCGCCCATTTTTACCGGGTACGATGAGCCGTTATGCTTTACAACATATTCACCCTCCACGCACACATGTATCACAAACGAATCGAGGTTTGAATAATCTTTTGTAGTGCCTTTTGTAAAATCAAGCAGGTTCGTTGTAAAGTAAGGGCAGCTTACCAATTTAACCGTTTTATCTTTTTCGGGCTGGTAACTGGTTTTATATTCCGGGTAGTGTTTATAATCTATAGCGGCAAGGGCTTCCTCGGTATGCAGTTCGCGTTTATTGCCTTTATCATCTACACGATCAAAATCATAAATACGGTAGGTAATGTCAGACGTTTGCTGTATTTCGGCGATCAATAATCCCTTACCAATGGTGTGTACGCGGCCGGCAGGTAAAAAGAAAACATCACCAGCTTTTACATCTTCTTTATTTAAAATATCTGTTAAATGGCCGCTGTTGAATTTATCCAGGTAGAGCTGTTCGTTCAATTCGCGGTTAAACCCGGCAATTAAGGTAGAGCCCGGGTCGGCCTCGATCACATACCACATTTCGGTTTTACCAAATGAGTTGTGGCGTTTCTTGCCTAGCACATCATCGGGGTGCACTTGTATAGACAGGTCCTCATTAGCATCAATAAACTTCACCAGCAATGGGAAGATATTGCCAAAATGAGCATATACCTTTTTACCCACTAATTCATCCTTATGGGTTTCTAAAAGTTCATCGAGCGGCTTGCCTTCCAATTCGCCGCTATCAACAACCGATACATCCGACTTAACCCCCGAGATTTCCCAGGTTTCGCCGCAGTTAGGCAACGGGCCAAAGTCCTTATGCAAATAGGTTCTTATCTTTTGTCCACCCCATATTTTGTCTTTGTAGATGGTTTTGAATTTTAGCGGGTATAGTGTAGATGACATGGTATGTGCTTTGGTATTTGTAAACCAACACGTCATTGCGAGGTACAAAGCAATCTCTAAAGAGACAGTGGCGAACCGACAAGTGGGCCTGCATAGTTTAGGGATTGCTTCGTACCTCGCAATGACGCGCGGGAATGTTTTGTTAAAGACGCAAAATATTGCGTCTTTACTTACCTAACTTCTTTTTCAAATTCTCATTAATAGCTTCCAAAAATTCTTCGGTATATAGGTAATCAGTACCGTGTTGAACCTTTGGTTTTATAGTGATGGCCAAATCCTTGGTCATTTTACCGCTTTCAACAGTTTCAATACAAACTTCTTCTAATGCCTTGCAGAAATTGATCAATTCCTGGTTATTATCCAGCATGCCACGGAATTCTAAACCTCTTGTCCAGGCAAAAATAGATGCGATAGGATTAGTAGATGTTGGGCGGCCAGCCTGGTGCTCGCGGTAGTGGCGGGTAACCGTACCATGTGCCGCTTCGGCTTCCATAACGGTACCATCGGGGGTAACCAGGGTAGAGGTCATTAAGCCTAATGAACCAAAGCCCTGTGCAACCGTGTCAGATTGTACGTCGCCGTCATAGTTTTTACAAGCCCATACAAAGTTTCCGTTCCATTTAAGGGCCGAAGCCACCATATCATCAATTAAACGGTGCTCGTAGGTAATACCAGCGTCAGCAAACTTCTGTTTGTATTCGTTTTGATAAATTTCTTCAAAAATATCTTTAAAACGGCCATCGTACTTTTTCAGAATGGTGTTTTTGGTAGATAAATATAAAGGCCAGCCTTTCATCAATGCCTGGTTAAAACATGAATGGGCAAACCCTTTGATTGATTCATCCGTATTATACATCGCCAACGCAACACCATCGCCTTTAAAGTTAAATACTTCAAATGATTGCTCGGGGCTGCCATCTTCAGGTATAAACTTAATAGTCAGCTTGCCTTTACCTTTTGTTACGAAGTCGGTAGCGCGGTACTGGTCGCCAAAAGCATGACGGCCAATGCATATAGGAGCTGTCCAGTTAGGTACTAAACGCGGCACGTTCGACATTACAATTGGTTCGCGAAAAACAGTGCCATCCAATATATTACGTATAGTTCCGTTTGGCGATTTCCACATTTGTTTTAAACCAAATTCTTCTACACGCGCTTCATCGGGTGTAATAGTGGCACATTTAATGCCTACACCATATTTTAAAATGGCGTTAGCGGCATCAATAGTAACCTGGTCATTAGTTTCATCACGGTATTCCAAACCAAGATCATAATATTTTATATCCAGGTCCAGATAAGGGGTTATCAGTTTATCCTTTATGAATTTCCAGATAATTCGGGTCATTTCATCGCCATCCAGCTCAACTACCGGATTTTCTACTTTAATTTTTGACATACCAGGTGCTCTAATGTTATATTTTTTAATGGCGTCAAATATATAAATTTGAGTTTACCAATTAATTAAATACAATTGTAAAATATTACATATCTGTACTATTATTAAACGTTACCTTGTTTTTTTGAATATTGATGCTATTTTTATAAAATTATTCCACATCATGAAAAAATCTATCCTTATTATAATAGCGCTGATCAGTATAAGTATGAGCTGCAAGGTAGATCAATCGGGGGTGCCTAAATTAACTAACAACACTACGCTTAACGGCACCTGGATTTTAAGAAGCGAAATTATTAACGGCTTTAGCGGTTCAACGGCAGCCAAACCAGATACTATTACCCATTTCCCTCAAAAAAATTACTATACTTTTAATAGTGATAATACTGTAATTTATTTAAGCCCGGCATCAACTGCTGTTAACACAAACTATTATTCAGTGTTAACTATAGCAGGCAGCCAAACACTAACTTTAGGCACCAGTGCGGGTGGGGCAGGTTTGGCATATACGGTTAATAAATTATCTGCAGACAGCCTTATATTATATAATACGGCTATCGCAACTACTTCAGGTGTAACCGCTACCACATACACTACCACTTTTTATACGCACTAATAAATGAACCGCTTTTTTAAAACATCTATTTTAATATTATGTGCGTGTGCTGTATCGGTGGTAGCAAAAGCGCAAATTGGGTATGATTATTCGGTATATGACGTAGGTGTTGCTACAGGCATTAACCGCGTTTATGGCGATGCAGAAACTTACACCAACACCCAATCTATCCACTTTAACTTCAATTACAATATAGGCCCTTTTATTAATTATGTTTTTGAGATACAGGCCGGCCAGCTTAAAGGCGGCGATTCATTAAAAACAACTTCGGGGCGCCAATTTTCCAATAGCTTTACTTCGGTTATGCTGCGGGCCCAGGTACAGGCCGGCGAACTTATTGATTATTCGCAAAGCCGTTTTAACAACGCGTTAAAAAACCTCTACCTGTCAACCGGTATAGGTTTCGTGGTAAATCATATTACTCAAATAAACAGGTATTCGCTGTTAATACCCGGCTATTATACACCCGGTACCAATAACAGTAATGAAATTGTTATACCGGCAAGGATAGGGTATGAAATTAAGTTCTTCAACCAATATAGCCAGCCAAGTTTTAAGGTTGATTTGGGCTACCAATATAATTTTATAATGGGCGATGAATTAGACGGTTTTAAGGCGGGCAACAAGAATGATGCATATTCACAATTCACCATTGGCGTAAAATTTGCCATTGGCAGCGAATTCACTTCCTACCGTAAACAAATTCAATATTAGTTGCTTTATAGTTTATGATACCTGGTTATTATTATTTTAATAATCTTAAATTTGGGTAACATTTTTACAGTATATAGTTTAAAAACACAGGCTATGAACAGCACTAAAACAGATCCCGTTTTTGACAATGACGATGATGACAGGGACAGGACCCTGAAAGATGAGTTAGGCGAAACAATTGATAGCGAACAATTGACCTACAACGCCGCTGACAATAGCTTTGAATATGATGTAAAAAGCGATGACCCGGATTATGATCATCCTGATCCGTATAAAACTTCCGTAAAAAATGGCGAAGATATGAACTCAACTTATGACGAGGCAAACCCTTATGATGCGGTTGATGAGTATATCCCAAATGAGTCGCTGGAAGATGATGTTGAGTTGTTAGGTATGCACGTTGATGATGGCGAAATTGTTGAGCTCGACCCTGTTGACCGGGCTTTATCGCGCACGCCTGAAGACAGCCGCGATGACCTGGACGAGGAAGGCTACCCTAAAAACGATAAAGCTTAAATAATTTCGAACGTCGAATTTTTAATCCCGATAGCTATCGGGACGAATTTGGCACAGGCTATTTCGCAATTCTTCATTGAGTATTCAGCATACATTTATCGCTGCATTTTCCTAGTCAAAATCTAAATTAAAGCGTTTCTTCAATTCTATCAGTTCGGGATTTTTGGCGGCCATGTGCTGAAATTTTTCCTGGCTGGTGTAGGGCCGTTTTACAACTACCTGCTCATCAACACGCGCGTTAACATCAATGCTAAAGTTTTTCAGGCTACTGCGTAAATAATTAAGCAATGCCGGCTTTTCGCTTTTGAAAAGGTTTTCCTGCACCTTGTTTTCAACGATGATCTCAAACAAATTAGGAGCTATCATTTTTGGCACTTCCGAAATAAAAATGGTGAACAAACTCATTTTACCTTCGGCCTTTATGGTTGCCGCATGTACATTCCATAACCGCAGGAAATCATCAAAAATAAAATCCTCTTTATCATTCCCTTTTAAGTAAGGATCTTCCTCTTCGGCCACGGCATCCGGTATTTTGTCAATATCTTTTAATGAAGGTATCTTTACAGACGTTAACGAAGCGCTTAAACTAGGGATAAATACCTTCGGCTTTTCGGCAGCTACGGCTTCGGCAGATGGGTTAGCCGGTTGTGGTTTGGTTACAATGTATGGCACCGCCGGGTCGCTTACCATTGAAATCCCGGCAGGTATTTTATCTGCCGCGGCAGGTGTTATTGCCGGGGTATCAGGTTTTTTTTTTAGTTGCCCGTCTGTGTCGGGCATTACGGTGAGCGGTGTTGTGGCCAGCTTAAAAACAGCCTGCAGGTTGCACATTTTAAGCAGGGCAAGTTCTACTTGTAACCGCTGGTTCTTACTTAATTTGTAATTCAGGTCGCATTGGTTGGCAATATTCATGGCCGATAACAAAAAAGACACACTTGCTGCTTGCGATTGTTGCAGGTATTTGGTTTTTATGCCCTCGCTTACTTCCAGTAACTTTAAAGTAGCCGTATCTTTACTTACAAGCAGGTTGCGGTAATGCTCACATAAACCGGTTATAAAGTGGGCGCCATCAAAACCCTTGCTCAATATCTCATCAAAAAACAAAAGTGTTTTTGATGTATCTTCTGTTAATAAACTATCGGTAATATTAAAGTAGTAATCATAGTCAAGTATATTCAGGTTATCAATAACCGAGCGGTAGGTAACCTTTCCGTCCGAAAAACTAACGATCTGATCAAACATGGATAAGGCATCGCGTAAACCGCCATCGGCTTTTTGCGCAATAATATGCAGCCCATCCGGCTCATAGCCAATTTGCTCTTTTACAGCTATTGACGCCAGGTGGGCAGCCATGTCGTCAACACTAATACGGTTAAAATCAAATATCTGGCAGCGCGAAAGTATGGTGGGTAGTATCTTATGTTTCTCGGTAGTGGCCAATATAAAAATGGCATAATGCGGCGGTTCTTCCAGCGTTTTTAAAAACGCGTTAAAAGCCGCTTGCGACAGCATGTGCACTTCATCAATAATATAAACCTTGTAACGTGCTCCCTGCGGTGGGATGCGCACCTGCTCAATGAGGCTGCGGATATCATCAACCGAGTTATTTGACGCTGCATCGAGCTCATGAATATTAAATGAATTGCCGTTATGAAACGATTTGCATGAATCGCAAACCCCGCAAGCTTCGCCGTTGGGTTGCAGATCGGTACAGTTTATGGTTTTTGCCAGTATGCGCGCGCAGGTAGTTTTGCCCACGCCACGCGGGCCACAGAACAGAAATGCCTGCGCCAGCTGGTTATTTTTAATAGCGTTTTTTAACGTATTAGTTATATGCTGCTGACCAACAACAGTTTCAAAAGTAACCGGGCGGTATTTACGGGCCGAAACAATAAAATTATCCACAGCCACTAAGATAGCAACAAAATAATCATGTTAAAATAGTTGATGCCGAAATATTGAAAAGGTGGATAAACCGGGCAGCACAAACACATTAAAACAATAATCCATAATAGGAATTGTTAGGAAGAAACATTTAAAAGCGGAGCGTCGTGCGAAACCCTTCCCTGGGAGGGCAGGGAGGGGTTTCGCGAAAACGGATTGGGGCGAATGCCTTTTTATGAGAATATGCAAAAAAACCACCACCCTTAACAATTTTTTAACTTCCTAATTTTAAATAACTTAACTATATTTGAAACACTGTTACTATCATTTGCGTAAAAGATAAATGTAACGTTCTTGTTACTTTGTCTGTTGCGGATAATTATACATCACCGCATAATTGATTAGGGGTAAGATGCAGATCAGGGCCACAAAATTTTCGTCTTTGCTTGTCTTTTTCCTGGTCTTTGCTGTTGCCCCAATTTTTGCGCAAACAATTACAATAGGTACAATTGATCCCGGCCCTTACGGCCCCGGCTCAACTATTGCCATACCTTTTCATGTTGATGATTCGGGGGGATGTATTGATCAAAGCAATACGTTTCAATTATTTATGTCGAATGCGTTTGGTGTTTTCACTAATCCGAACCCCGTGGCTGTTTCACCTGCAAATACCTTTTACAGTACCTTTTTTAATTTTACATTACCTACTTCACCGGCTCTTGTTCCCGGAGCAAACTACCAGTTCAAAATTGTAGCTACAAATGGTGGCACCCCTATTACAAGTCCTCCTTCAACAAGCTTAGGTTTCGTTATCTCAGCTCTACCGGGAATAGCTGCCGCAACCTCCGCAAATGCAATTAGCGCTACATACAGCACGCCCGAAAATATAGTTTTTGGCCAATGCAGCGGGCCACAAACTTCTTATCTTTTTACTAACAGTACAGTTGGAGCAACTACGGTTACCGAAAGTTTTTTTAATGAAGCAACGCAGGCATTTGAAGGCGGCAACCCTAATATTACTTCATCAGGTTACACTTTTAACTCTGCCACAACAAACTACACGGTTACGGTAAAGGCGGTTAACGGCGCAGGGGTTGTTGGCACCCGTGCTTACCAGCTTATTAATAACCAGGTTAGCACAACAATTGGTTTTACCGGTAATCCGTCTGTATGCATTAGCGGCGGGGTAGCGCCCCTTACTTACAATATTGATTATACATCGGCAACCGGGATACAAAATAATTACCCGGGCAACACTTATAATTTTTCATGGGGCGATGGCACAGCTCCTTCTGTATTAACTCTCTGTCAAATAAAAGCGCTTAAAGGCGAAGTTACTCATCCTTACACCAAACAATCATGCGGCAATGCAGTCAATGGGCAGGTTAATTCGTTCGAGGTGGATTTTTCGGCAAGTAACCCCTATTGCGGCCGTATTGGTTCATTACAAACCAGCTATGCCAAAGTAGTTATATCGCCAACTAATCTTATTACCACCCCGCCGGTAAGCGCGTGTACAGGCAGCGCGGTCACCTTTGTTAACGGTTCAATTACCGGGCCCGACCCTAACGCCACTACCGCTTCATGCTCTGATGATCCAAATGCGTTATTCACGTGGCTTGTTGACGGCAATATTATCCAGCAAAACTATAAGCTTAACCAAAACTTTGTTTACACATTTACTACCAATGGCACGCACGCTATTACGCTGCACGCACAAAACAGTAACGGGGTTTGCGTTGCTGCGGATTACACTTATAACATCTGTATCCAAAACCCGCCTGTGCCTGCTTTTACCTTACCCGCAAGCCCGTATTGTACAGCCAGCGGCCCGGTTACCCCTGTTAACACATCAGTAGTTGATGCAGGCTGTACCGCAAGTCAATATACCTGGACAGTTACCCCTTCAACATTTACCTACGCTGGCGGTACCAATGCCAATAGCCTACAGCCCCAGTATAATTTTACGGCACCCGGTACCTATACTATACAATTGGGCATAAACACAGCCACTTGCGGCACAGTTACATCGGCCGCGCAACAGTTAGTTGTTACTGTACCACCTGTTGCACAGCTCTCGCCCAATTTTTCGATGTGTGGTAGCGGCCACACGTTAACTTTCGATGCCACCGCGGGTTCACCAACACAAACCACTTTAACCGGCACCCCATTAACATTACCTACTACTTATACATGGACAGTTACAGGAGACCCTGGGTATAGTTTTGTTGGAGGAACAACCGCTAACAGCAAATACCCTCAAATTTTATTTAATGATTTTGCAACTTATACCATAACTGTTACCCATCAAAACAGCTGCGGTTCGGTTACTTCTAATTCGCAGCAAATTACTTTTCTACAGGCGCCCACGGTAGTGGCAGGGCCCGCGCAAACCATTTGCCAGGGTAGTACGGTCCATCTAACCGGTACGATAAACGGGACTTATGGCAGCTCGACATGGGTTGGAGGCAGCGGAACGTTTTCTGCCCCCGGTTCAACAACAACAGATTATACGCCAAGTGCCGGCGATATTGCTAATGGCTCGGTAATTTTAACACTGAAGGCAACCAGTTCATTACCCGCCCCGTGTAATATAGTAACCGACAATGTAACTATAACCCTAATACCAACTGATGTGATTACCAGCGCTGCTACCAAATCGATCTGCTCGGCCCAGCCGGTTAATTATACCATAACAGCCAATGATGCGGGCAGCACTTTTACCTGGACAGCCGCGCTTACTTCCGGCGCGGCCACAGGCTTTGCAGCTTCAGGCAGCGGCGGGGTTATCAACGATGTAATTACCAATAGCAATACCGCCAATGCCGCAGTAGTAACTTATACCATTACGCCGCAAAGTAACGGATGTATAGGCACGCCATTCACCTTTACGGTTACCCTGCCCGGTGTACCAGTGCTCACCGCTACAGGCCCTGCCGCGACTATCTGTAGCAGCCAACCGGCCAACATTAATTTATCCGCCACCCTTACCGGCACAACTTACACGTGGACAGCATCGGCCCCGGCAGGTGTTACAGGCTTCACCAGCGTAAGTAACCCAACAAGCAATGCCACTATACAGGATGTACTGGTGAACAACAGCGCCGCCACTGCCGCCGTTACTTATACCATAACGCCTTATGGCGTAAGCGGGTGCGCAGGCATCCCGGTCACGCTAACCGTTAACGTATATCCCGCGCCTGTTACCGCAAATGCAGGCAATAATGTTAGTTTATGCGATGTTAACAGCTATACTTTGCAAGGTAATAGTCCCGGTTCGGGGACAGGGTTATGGACCATTGTATCCGGCACAGGCATAACTTTTACTGATAATACATTACCCAATACTGCGGTCACCGGGCTGGTGGCCGGTAGCACCTACCAATTGCAATGGACCATAACCACGGGCCCTGGCTGCCAAACCAGCAGTACGGTAAATATAACCGTTAATATACCTACCGCTGGTGGTATAACCACAGCTGCCAACCCCGCACCCACATGCGCAGGCAGCAACACCGGACAAATTAACCTCACCGGGCAAACTGGCAATATATTAAGGTGGGAGTCATCAACCAATAACGGCGTTAACTGGCAACAAATAGCTAATACTACAGCCAGTTTAACTTATTTGAATTTAACCCAAACTACCCTGTACCGCGCTATTGTACAAAATGGATCATGTAATATAAAACCATCCGACACAACAACCATAACCGTTAACCAAACTGCACCGGTTGCCAACGCGGGGCCTGCCCAAACACTTTGCGGCGCTGTAACAACAACTTTAAGCGGTAATGATCCGGGTACATTTGCCGGGGTATGGCATCAAACAGCAGGCCCGCAGGTAACTTTTGTCGATTCAACCAGTTATAAAACCGCTGTAACAGGTTTAACCGGCGGCAGCAGCTATACTTTTGTGTGGACGATAGAGGGCCTGGCACCCTGCCCCAGCACGCAATCGCAAGTAGTTATTATTGATAAGGCCGATGTTGCGCCCAGCTTTACAACAAGTCCAAAAAGCGGTTGCGGCAGCCTGTCGGTTCAGTTTACCAATACCTCCAATAATCAAAACGGCGCAACATTTATATGGAATTTTGGCGATGGCACGCCGCTATCAAATGTCGCCAATCCGCAGCACACCTTTCCACAACGTACCGATGGGCGCGATACCACTTATTATATTACGCTAAGCGTGGCTGCCAATTGTGTGCAACATGCGCCTTTTATTGATTCGGTAAAAGTGAGCCCGGCAGTGCCCATAGCCCGTATTTTGCCGGCAATATTAAGCGGTTGCGGCAATTTTGCATTAGATGTGCAAAACCTTTCGCCGGGCAATAACGTCACTTATGATTTTTATTTATATAATGGCGCAACGCTTGTACAAAAAATAACCAAAACCGATAAAACCGACGCGGTATTTAACGCCATAACCACTACCACCCGCACCAGTTATACCCTGTATATGATTGCTACCGGCTTTTGTAATAATGCAGGCGAAAGTACGCATATCCCTATTACCATATCGCCGGCCCAGGTTACCGCGCAAATGTTTGTACAGAACAATATAAACAGTGGCTGCGCGCCATTAAATCTAACGTTTTTCAATAATTCGGTTGGCGGCGAAAACTTTCACTACAATATTTATAATATTAACAATAAAGTGATCGATCAGCCTTTAGCCGGTACCGATCCGTTGCCTTATACACTCGACTCTGTAGGCACTTATTATGTTTCAATAACCGCTTCAAACGCGTGCGGCTCAAACGAAAGCCCTAAAATAAGGCTGGATGTTTACGCCATTCCTACCCCTGATTTTGCCGCCGATACTACGGGCGGCTGCAAGGACGCGCTTATTGGCTTTGTTAATAAAACTATAAGTAATGATCCGCTTACGCCGGCAACCTCATTACGCTATGACTGGGATTTTGGTGATGGTTCAGCACATTCAACGGCTTATACCCCTCCTGCACATGCTTATCATTTTGCCAATTCGCCATATACGGTTACACTAACAGCTACCAATACAGCTTCGGGTTGCAGCAATGTGGTTGTAAAAAACTCATACATTGTAATTACCAGCCCGCCGGTAACCATGTTTACGGCAAAGCCCGATACCATAACAGCCATACCCAATTATTCATTTAATTTTATTGATGAAACCACCAATGGCCCTGTTTCATGGCTCTGGGTGTTTAGTAACGGGGTAACATCAACCAAACAAAACCCATCCATAACCTTCCCTGATACGGGTTTGTATAAGGTTACGCTAACTACCTCCAACAAAACTGGTTGTGACAGCACTATTTCGCACCATGTACGTATTACGGGGGTGCCCGGCCAGCTTTATTTGCCCAATGCCTTTATCCCGTCGAGCCTGACACAAAACCTGAAGGTATTTATGGCTAAAGGGTCGGGCATCAAAACATGGCACCTGCAGATATTTAATAATTACGGGCAATTGGTTTGGGAAACTACCAAATTAGACGAAAAAGGAGCTCCGATTGAGGGCTGGGATGGCACCTTTAAAGGCGTACCGGCACCCCAGGGGGTATATGTTTGGCAGGCGAGCGCTTCATTTATTAACGGTACGGAATGGAAGGGTAATTCAATTAACGGCTCATTACCAAAACGAACGGGATCAGTGCATTTAATAAGGTAATGTGATGAGGAATAGCAAGAACCTGTTTTTATTGATCCCGATAATACTACTGCACTGTTCGCGCGCGGTAGCACAGGATCACGTATATACACAATTTTTTAATTCGCCTATATACCTTAACCCTGCGCTTACCGGCCAGTTTGAAGGCGATTTGCGTATGACCATGATCTACCGTAACCAATGGACCAGTATCCCGGGCAATTTACAATATACAACCGCTTCAATAGATTATAATGTGCCCCAATTTGGAGGCGGTGTTGGCTTAATGTTTACCCGCAGTAGCGAGGGCACCGCCTTTTTAACTAATAACAGCATTGCAGGTACCTATGCCTATAGTGTTGGTGGCAACGGTTTGGTGCTTTCATTTGGTTTGCAGGTGGGTGTCGCTAACCGATCGATCGACTATAGCAAACTGGTTTTTGATGATCAGATAGATCCGCGCCTTGGTTTTATACCCGGCTCTGTTTCGGCTGCCGATGCCATACCCTTTGATAACCGGTTTTATTTCGACTCGGGCGCGGGCCTCAACCTGGTAATAGGCGATTTCAACATTGGCGGCGCGGTGCAGCATTTAAACACACCTAACGAATCATTTACCGGCACTCCTGCCAAATTACCCATGCGCGGCGTGGGCCATTTAAGTTATTTGTGGGATTTAAATAAAGGCCAAAACCTATATGATGATGAAAAGGAATATATTATACCCTCGGTTGTTTTTAATAAACAATCAACGGCGCAATCAATCAGCGCGGGGGTACAATATAAACGACGGGGTGTTAATGCCGGGTTATGGTACCATAGCGGCGGGCAGGACGGGCCAAGTGCCATTGGCATATCGTTAATATTTGACCTCATTATTAATCGCGAAGGAGCAGAGAAGCTACGCTTTGGCGTTAGCCATGATGTACCTGTCTCCGGGCTTAATTACAGCAATACCAGCGGAACATCAGAAGGTAGCATCGGTTATCAAACAACCCTGCCCCAAAGCTATTCCCCACCTAAATTTGAAGGATTAAGGCGCTGCTATGATTTTTATTGATAAGGCATAAAAAACTGTTTCCCTATTTATCCGCGATAAACAAAGAAACAGTTCATAAAATCCATATTTATAAGGCGATCTTATCCCCTCCAATGGCCGGCTACCCAAAAAGATCCTCCACGGCGGTTGGCCCAATGCCCGGTAATCCATATTGCTCCGGGATGTGGCGGCAATGCCCAATAACCCGGGCGATAAGCATACTCCCTGCCGTTGGGTGTCCATTCTTCGCCAACCCAAATATGGCGTGGTGAGGGCGGCGCCGTCCTGACTACAACAGCCGGGCCGGGCCGGTGCGGTCTAATCCTAACTATAATTTGTGCGCTGCTGCTTGCAACAGCAAATAATGAAGTTACGGCTAACAACATTAAAATCCTTGTGATCTTTTTCATAGTAATAAGTATTGATTAATTACTATTTAAGACAAAATAATAGCCAAAGAGTTTAATTTATTTGAAAAACCTGGTTCTGTTATACATGTGGGGTTTTCCAATAACCCGGCACCCGGTAATACCCATTTGGTGTTTTTTTCCAATAGCCCGGCACATAAACTGATTTTGATGTTGGGGGCATTTGCCAGTAACCAACATGATAGATATACTTATTTTCGACTGCGGCCCAGTCTTCGGCAACCCAAACCAGGTACTTATTTGGGCGGGCAGGCCTGATATTGCCTTTTGGAGGTGCGGGCGGAACACGAACCAACAACGGCGGACTTAACGGCGGACCTACCTGCGCGTTGCTGCCCGTGAACGCAAACAGGGATACAGCCAATACTAAGGTCAAAACTTTACTGATCTTTTTCATTGTAATATGTGTTTGTTATTTTAATAAACTCGGGGCCGAATTTAATAGGTAGCTTGAAAAAATTAAAATTTTTTTAGAGATTAGTGATTAGAGGTTGGAGATTAGTTAATTTGTAATTTAGTAAGCAAATCCCAACTAATCTCTAATAACCAATTAACTAATCTCTACCCCCAACATGTCTCCGGCAGAAGCTAAAACACAGATCCAGTCGCTCACAGCAGAGCTAAAACAACATAGCTATAACTATTATGTATTGGCCATGCCTACCATAGCTGATTATGATTTTGATAAAAAACTGGCGGCATTAACCGCGCTCGAAAAACAATTTCCGGAATTTGCCGACCCCGATTCGCCTACTCAAAAAGTTGGCGGCGATATTACCAAAGAGTTTATAACCATCAGGCATAAATGGCCCATGTTATCATTAGGCAATACTTATAACGAACAGGAACTGCTTGATTTTGACCAGCGCATACGCAAAGCCATTGGCGATAATTTTGAATATGTATGTGAGCTTAAGTTTGACGGCTTATCCATGAGTCTGACCTATGAGGACGGGAAATTAATAAGGGCCGTAACCCGCGGCGATGGTGTACAGGGCGATGAAGTAACCACTAATGTGCGCACCATTAACACCATACCCAAACGATTGAAAGAAGGCGATTATCCTGATCATTTTGAGATACGCGGCGAAGTATTTATGCACCTTAAAGCTTTTGAGCGCTTGAATAATGAACGGGTAGAAAACGGCGAACCACCTTATGCAAACCCGCGCAACTTTGCATCGGGCACTATAAAAATGCAGGATTCGGCCGAGGTTGCCAAACGTCCGCTCGATTGTTTTTTATACTTTTTATATACTGATAAACCCCTGTATAAAACGCATTGGGAAAGCCTGCAGGCTGTTAAAAGCTGGGGCTTTCATGTTAACGAGCATAGTAAACTTTGCAGCAGTATTGAGGATGTTTTTGCATTTATAACGCTATGGGATAAAAAGCGGTTCGACCTGAGTTATGATATTGACGGCATTGTAATTAAGGTAAATAACTTTAACCAGCAGCAGGAGTTGGGCTTTACCGCCAAATCGCCGCGCTGGGCCATATCCTATAAATTTAAGGCCGAACGTGTACAAACCGAACTATTAAGCGTAAGCTACCAGGTTGGGCGCACCGGCGCGGTTACCCCGGTAGCCAATTTAAAGCCAGTATTGCTGGCAGGTACAACCGTAAAACGGGCAACCCTGCACAATGCCAACGAAATGCTGCGTTTAGATCTCCACCGGGGCGATTGGGTGTTTGTAGAAAAGGGAGGGGAAATTATCCCAAAAATCATCAGTGTAAATTTAGATAAACGCGATGCATCCGCCCCGGTTATTGATTATATAACCCATTGCCCGGCCTGTAATACTTTATTGGAGCGGCAGGAAGGCGAAGCCGCTTTTTATTGCCCGAATGATGAAGGCTGTCCGCCCCAAATAGTAGGCAAAATGCAGCATTTTATTGGCCGCAAAGCCATGAACATTGACGGCCTTGGCGATGAAACAATTGAAGCGTTTTATCAAAAAGGTTTCATCCGCCATATAAGTGATATTTACAATTTGCACCTGCATATTGATGATTTAAAACAAATGGAACGCTTTGGCGAAAAGTCAATTAACAATATGTTGGATGGTATAGAAAAGTCAAAGCAGATGCCTTTTGAAAAAGTGTTGTTTGGTTTAGGCATCCGCTATATTGGTGAAACGGTGGCTAAAAAATTAGCCGCTCATTTTAAAAATATTGATAACCTGGTAGCCGCCTCCTTTGAAGAGCTGGTAGTAGCCGAAGAAATAGGCGAACGCATAGCCCAAAGCCTAATAGAATATTTCGGCAACCCAAAACACCTTGAAGAAATTCAACAGCTAAAAGCCCAGGGCCTGCAATTCGTTACCGACGAAAAGGAAGTGACCCTGCAAAGCGAAAAACTGGCAGGCATGAGCTTTATCATATCAGGTGTGTTTGAAAAATATTCGAGGGATGAGTTGAAAGATATCATAGAGCAAAACGGTGGCAAAATTTTGAGCAGCATATCAGCCAAACTCAACTACCTGGTAGCAGGTGACAATATGGGCCCGGCGAAGCTTGAAAAAGCCACTAAACTGAATATCCCTGTTATTGGGGATGACGAGTTGCTGGGGATGATAGTCTGAACCATGATTTGTAGGATTTAAGGATTGGCCTGATGCCTTTGCAATCGGACAGAAATCCTATCATCTTTAAATCCTACAAATCATGGTTCAGACAATTAACAATAATTAACAAACTACTCTCGAAAAATTATTCCATATTAGCATAAACCCACCGCTGAATGAAATTAGCCTTATCACTATCTATAATCCTGCTTTTAAGTTGTAATGTATATGCCCAGGTAACCATTAGCGGCAAAATAACCGACGAAAAATCAAACCCGGTACCATTTGCAACCGTTTATGTTAAAAATACCACGTTAGGCACCTCCGCAAACAGCGAAGGCGAATATTCGCTGCAAATTAAACCCGGGCAGTACGAGGTATTATTTAAAGCGGTGGGCTACCGCCAGGAAAGCCGTAAACTGGATATCAAAACCAACCATGTTGCTAATGTCACCCTTACTACCGAAAACTACCAGCTAAAAGATGTTACCATACTTTCGGGCGAGGACCCGGCCTATTCAATTATCCGCAAGGCTATAAAAAAACGTAAAACTTACCTTAACGAAGTAAAAGCTTATACTGCAGAGGTATATATCAAAGGTTTACAACGGTTGCTGGCCGCGCCAAAAAGGTTTTTGGGCCGCGATATTGACCAGATTGGCCGCAACATAGGGCTCGACTCCAACCGGCAGGGCATTGTTTATTTATCCGAATCTGAATCAAAATACAGTTACCAGTACCCCAATAATGTTCATGAAGAAATGATCTCGTCGAAAGTTTCGGGCCGCAACCGGGCCTTTAGCTTTAACCGGGTATCGGATATGGCGGTAAATTTTTATGAGAATTTGCAGAACTGGGAGGGGCTGAGCAACCGCCCGCTGGTATCGCCTATTGCTGAAAGCGCCATGCTGTATTACAATTATAAACTGCTTGGCGAAAGCACCGAAAACGGCGAGATAATTTACAAGATAAGGGTTACTCCAAAGCGCGATTATGACCCTTGCTTTAGGGGCACCATTTATATATTAAAAGATAGCTGGCGCATATATGGCCTGGATCTGTATGTCACCAAAAAAGCAAATATCAACTTTGTTGATACCGTGAAAGTTAACCAGCAGTTTTTCCCCGTTAGTAACAAAGCGTGGATGACATCATCGGTAAAGTTTGATTTTGTAGGCGGCCTGTTTGGCTTTAAGTTTGGCGGGTATTATATTGCGATATATAAGAACTATGATCTAAGTCCAACTTTCGATAAAAAAGAATTTGCCGAAGTACTGCGCATCACCAAACAGGTAAACAAAAAAGACTCGGCCTACTGGAGTACTGAACGCCCCATACCGCTTACCGATGAGGAAAAAAAGGATTACGTTTTTAAAGCCAAATTAGCCGAAAAACATGAGTCAAAACCTTATATCGATTCGGTTGATAAAGCCTATAACAAGTTCAAATTTGGGAACCTTATCTTCGGGGGCGTCAATACGCGCGACAGGGTCAAAAAGGAATACTATCATTTCGACCCGATACTTGGCTCTTTATTATTCAATACGGTAGAGGGCGTTGCTATTGATTATGGCGCTTCGTACACCAAAATGATCGATACCGTAAATAACAAGTATTTGCGGTTAGGGGCAAAAGTACGTTATGGTTTCGCCGACCGCCTTTTTGATGGAAGTGTTAATGCCTCTATTCCGGTAAACACTTTCAGGTTAAATATTAACGCGGGCTCGGATGTTGTTGACCTCAACAACCATATACCTATTTCTACTGAAGTAAATTCATTATACAGCTTGCTTGGCAGAAACAACTACGAAAAGCTATACCATAACGATTTTGCTAATGTAGCATTTTCGGGCCGTATAACCGGCGGCTGGCAAGCCAGCGCGGGGTTAGGGTGGGCCGACCGTAAATGGCTGCCTAACGCCTCATCTTACAGTTTGTTCCATCCATCGGGCCATGAGTACACATCCAACAACCCATTTACGCCAACGCTGGATGTGCCGTTGTTTCCCGAAAACCAGTCGTTTAAATTCACCTTCCGCACTACCTATGATTTTAGCGATAAATACGAAACTTATCCAAACGGCAGGCGTTATTTGCCATCGCCCTATCCTACCATTGGGTTTAATTATACAAAAGGTATAAAAGGCGTTTTAGGATCGGATGTTGATTACGACCTGGTGAGCGCCGACATAACCAAATCAAATATCAAAATGGGGATGTATGGCAGCACTTCGTTTTATTTGGGCATTGGCAAATTTTTAAATTCAACCAGCCTTTACTATCCCGATTATAAACAGTTTTCGGGCAACGAGGTTTTTGCTTATCAATCGGGCATTTCCTCATTCCTTTTACTGGACTATTACCGGTTTAGCACCTATACCCAATATTTTGAAGGCCACTTAGAACATAATTTTTCGGGCTTTATTTTAAATAAGCTGCCGCTGATTCGAAAGCTAAAATTGCAGGAGATAGTTGACGTGAATTACCTTACAACGCCAAACCTTAAAAACTACGCCGAAGTGGGGGTCGGTTTGCAGTATCTTGGTTTCAGGTTAATGTATGGCCGCTCGTATAATAGTGGAAGCAATATCCATTCGGCATTTAGGCTTGGGTTTGCGTTTTGATTTGTTAGTGGTTGGATAAATAATTTCAAAGAACGACCTTTTCAACCCACAAAAAATTTAGGGAAATTCAGTTTTATTTTTTTTATGTGTTTTTTGTTGAAAAATCAGGCGAAAAACGACCTCGGAAACCTCGCAGAATTGTGGTTTACTATTAAAGATACGAAAAAATACCCGCTTTTCAAAATGCCTTATTCATATAGCTTGTTATAGCTAAAATACACCTTAAAACTAAGCAATTTACTCCGAAAACAACGTGTTAAACCTTGCCGGTTATCCAATAAAAAACAAATCCGTTATAATGTTTTAGGGCGCTATAACATCATTTAGTACTGCCTCATGCAGCCTTAACCGCACCTCAAGTTGCCTTAAACTGCTATCACCACACCTACTGAGCATGTTAAACTGCCTCCAGCCACTATTGATCGTTAAACACATTTATATACCTATTTTATATGCGTTGCCCACATTTTGTTTGTATGGAATTCTAAGTTTTCCCAATCTCTGGTTAACTAATCACTATCTTTACACCCTTTAATTGCGAACATGAATAAATTTTACGGAACCGGGGTGGCTATGGTTACCCCTTTTCATGAAGATGGACAGATAGACTATCCGGGCCTTAAAAACCTGGTGAATTATTTAATTGACGGCGGTGTGCAGTACCTTGTATCACTAGGTACAACCGGCGAGAGCGTTACCTTAAGTAGCGAGGAGAAGAAGAAGGTATTTGCTTTTACTGCCGAGGTTGTAAATGGTCGTGTTGGCCTTGTGGCAGGTATTGGCGGTAACAATACCCACGATGTTATTGAACAAATAAAGCAATTTGATACCAAGGGCTATGATGCCATACTATCGGCCAGCCCATCATACAATAAACCCTCCCAGGAAGGCATTTACCAGCATTATAAAGCTATAGCGGCAAATACGCCGCTGCCTATAATTTTATATAATGTACCAGGCCGTACCGGCAGCAACATGACCGCCGAAACTACCGTGAGGATAGCTAATGATTTTAAAAACATTATTGGCATTAAAGAAGCTTCGGGCAATTTTGATCAGTTTAACCAGATCATGCGCGATAAGCCCGAGGGGTTTTTATTAATATCGGGCGATGACCCGGTTGCCCTGCCTATGATGGCATTGGGCGCTGTTGGGGTAATATCGGTTATAGGGAATGCGCTGCCACGCCAGTTATCAGACATGATACGCGTTTGCCTCACCGGCGATTTTAAAGCGGCGCAACCGGGCCACTACCAGTTGATCAACTTTACAAGTTTAATGTTTATTGAAGGCAGCCCGGCAGGCGTTAAAACAGCCCTTAAACAATTAGGGGTTTGCGGGGATACCGTGCGTTTGCCATTGGTACAGGTTAGCACTAATATAGCCGCGCAGATTATTAAGGAAACTCAAAAAATAGCTCAATAAAAAACCCCGCTGCGTGCAGCCGGGTTTTATAATCAATAGCTTAGTTGTTTACTTAGCTGACTTTGTTTTTAGCCTCCTGTACTTCCAAACGGATAGATTGAGCTAAATTTTTAAGGTCTTGCATTCCTTTACGAACACGGGTACCGGCTGCACTGTTACCCTTGTTGTAAAACTTGTCGGCATCAGCTTCCAGCGATGCGATCAGGCTTTTTACTTCACTAAATTTTTTCATTTAATTACTCCTTTTAGTTTTGTTAAGGTTTCTTGTTTTATAAAAGCTAATCTAAAATGTTTTTATTAAAAAAAAAACACCTAAAGCATAAAAAATACGGCCTTTAAAGCGGTTTTTTTCCACATTATTTATCTTAAACTATTATTTCATACTTATTATTTATTATAATAGATCTGTTTAATATTCTAACATAATAACAAAATAGCAAATAGCTAACATTTATAAATAATAAATTTATTTAGCACTTAAATTATATTATTTTATTTATAGTATTTGGTTTAAAATGTGCATATTATAAATTAAATAATACAGGCTATTATTATTATTAATATTAATATTATGACTGCCAAAAATCAAAAGGCCGGGCTACCTTGCATAAAAAAGCCTTCTGTGTTTGCAGAAGGCTTCTTTTCAATTTATATAAAGCTGTTATTCAGCAACAACCATTTTGTTTTCTTTGTAGTAACCGGCTTTTAATTTCTCGGCCATTTCACTATATGCATATAGGGTATGTTCTACATCCTGCATTGAATGCGCGGCGGTAGGTATTAACCTCAACAAGATCAACCCTTTTGGGATAACCGGGTATATAACAATAGAGCAAAATATACCGTAGTTCTCACGCAGGTCGCGCGTAAGGCTTGTGGCCTCGTATAAGTCGCCTTTTAAAAACACCGGGGTAACCATGGTATTGGTAACGCCAATATCAAAACCGCGCTCTTTTAAACCTTCCTGCAACGCTGTGGCAATTTCCCATAGTTTGGTACGCAGTTCGGGCTTTGACTTTAGCAATTCAAAACGTTTCTTGAGGCCAACAACCATTGGCATTGGTAACGATTTGGCAAATATCTGCGACCGCATATTGTAGCGCAAATAATCAATAACCTGTTTATCACCGGCAACAAAAGCGCCAATGCCTGCCATTGATTTTGCGAAAGTGCCAAAATAAACATCGGTACCTTCTATACAATTCTGTGCTTCATGCGTTCCGGCGCCGGTTTTGCCCATGGTACCAAAACCATGCGCGTCATCAACCAACATGCGGAAGTTAAATTTATCTTTTAATGCTACTATCTCTTTTAATTTACCCTGCGCGCCCGACATGCCAAAAACACCCTCGGTAATTAATAATATGCCGCCGCCTGATTCGTCAGTTAAACGGGTTGCGCGTTCCAGTTGCTTTTCGCAACTTTCCATATCATTATGCTGGTAAACAAACCGTTTACCCATGTGTAACCGCAAGCCGTCAATAATACAGGCATGTGACTCGGCATCATATACAATTACGTCATTACGGCCCACTAATGAGTCGATTATTGATACCATGCCCTGGTAACCATAATTTAATAAAAAAGCATCTTCTTTACCAACAAACTCGGCCAGGTCATTTTCTAACTCCTCGTGTTGCCTTGAGTTGCCCGACATCATACGTGCGCCCATTGGATAAGCCATACCGAAATCGGCAGCGCCTTTTGCATCAGCAGCCCTTACTTCCGGGTGGTTTGCCAGGCCTAAATAATTATTAAGGCTCCAAACTAAATGTTCTTTTCCGTTAAACATCATGTGCGGGCCAATTTCGCCTTCCAACTTAGGAAAAGAGAAATATCCATGCGACCATTTTTGATGCTGCCCGAGTGGGCCGCCCATGCTTTTCGATATTTTATCAAATAAATCCAAACGCTATACTATTTATTATTACAAATATAACCGAAAAAAGCTTTTTTGAAAATCATTATAACTTTTTATAATAGGCTATAATGGAATTTGAGATATGAGACATTAGATTTGAGAATTTTAAATGTACAAAAAAGAGATAATAAGTTCATCCTTATTATCTCAAATCTAATATCTCAAATCTCACATCTAAAACCTCAATCCACATTATCATGCAGGAACGAATTGTTATTCCTGATCTCGGTTTTGCCCTCATTATCAGGCAATAACGAGAAGCGGGATACCTGGCTTTCGTCAGACGCGGGAGTTTGCTGCAAGGCTATTTCTTTACGCTTATATGCCGGTACGTTTTCCAGTTCCTGGATATTGCCGGTACGTAGTTTCATGCTCAGGTCTTTTAAGCGCATTATGCGTTCGCGCGATTTGCGTAGTTGCTCTTCTATTGATTCGTCGGTCTTATGGTCATCAGCATTTACAACAGGCTCCGGTTCGGGCTCGGCAATAAGGTCGTCAATTTCCGGTTCAAAGTTGATGATAGTTTCCGGTTCGGCCAATTTAAAAACCATTTCGGGCATTTCAACTTCCGCCTCTGCGGTAGTTTCTTCTTCCTGTAAATTATACCTTATGGCTGTTGAGTCATCAGCATTGGTAGCAAACAGGTCAAATAACCCTGTCTGTTGTTTCTGCTCTTCTTTAGCGCCTTTCATATAAGGCTCGGCAGTAGCAGTAGCGCTAACAGGTGTTATAAACTCGTTTACGGGTTTAACCATAGGCGCGTCGGGCATCAGCATTGATACTACCTTTTTGCTGCTATGTTCTTTTTCACGTTCGTCCTTAGTTTGGAAACCGGTAGCAATAATAGTAACCGATAGTTTATCGCCAAGGCTTTCGTCTTTACAGTTACCCCATATCAGGTCGGCAGCTAAACCTGCTTCTTCCTGTATATAGTCGGTAATTATACTCACCTCGTCCATGGTCACTTCCTTCTCGCCCGAACTGATATTCAGCAAGATATAACGCGCGCCCTCTATCTCATTATCTTTTAATAATGGCGATGATAAAGCACCTTCAACTGCTTTCAATGCACGATTCTCACCTTCGGCAGCCGAGCTTCCCATGATAGATACGCCGCTGTCTTTCATCACCGTGCGCACATCTTTAAAGTCAACGTTTATATAGCCGGGTAATGTTATGATTTCGGCAATACCTTTGGCTGCAGTTGTTAAAATATTATCGGCCTGGGCAAATGCCGAACTCATTGTCAAGTTACCAAATATCTGGCGCAGCCTGTCGTTCGAGATCACCAGGAACGAATCGACATACTTTTTCAACTCTTCCATCCCCTCTTCGGCCTGCATCTTTCTGCGCTTGCCTTCAAACGAAAATGGCGTGGTGATGATACCTACCGTTAATATATCCAGCTCACGTGCGGCTTTGGCAATTATTGGGCTTGCGCCTGTACCTGTACCACCGCCCATACCAGCCGTAATAAACAGCATTTTGGTATTAACGCCCAACATTTGTTTAATATCGTCAATATTTTCAATAGCCGAGTTTTTTCCGACTTCGGGTATGGAGCCTGCCCCCATTCCTTCGGTTAAGCTGGCGCCTAATTGAACCTTGTTAGGTATAGGGCTTAGCTCCAGCGCCTGGGCGTCGGTATTACAAATTATAAAGTCAACACCGGTAATTCCCTGCTTGTACATGTGGTTTACCGCATTGCCGCCGCCGCCGCCAACACCAATAACCTTGATGATAGACGACTTTTCTTTTAACATCTCAAACTGCATAATCTTTACTTTCAGCTATATGTGATTTAACGAATATGTATATTTCACCATTGTAATTTATATGTTTTTCAACAATGTTTATCCACAAATGTGTATAATGTGGAAAAGTTAGCATTTGTGAATAATTATTGTTTTATATCCACATTCAAATGGCCTTTTCTTTAAGCTGAGCATTGCGGCGAGTACTCACCCGGTCATCGCTAAATTGCTCGACCACCCTCTCTTCGCTGCGCGCAAAGAGGGTTTTTAATTGCTTTTACCTAATATATTGCCCTGCCTTTTCTTCAATATTTCTATTTTAAAAAATCCTCATCTTTAATGTCATCCTTAATAAATTTCTTACTGCTTTCTAATATTTTACCCAAAAAACCATACTTCCTGTCATCGGTATATTGAGTTTTTTCGGGCTTAACTGCAACCGTTGCCTGTGGCGCTGCTTCGGCATATTCCACTTTTTGGATACCCTTTATCAGCAACCCGATACCTGTAGCAAAAGTGGGGCTTTGCATTTCTTCATAAACATTTTTAGGCAGCACTTCATTTTTTGCCAAATGCTCATTAGGGTAGCCTACGCGGCAATCCAAACCGGTAACAAACTCAACCAACTGCGGCAAATGTTTCAATTGTGCGCCGCCACCGGTTATCACAATACCACCTATCAGTTTCTTTTCATAGCCCGATGATTTGATCTCATAATACACATGCTCTACGATCTCTTCCATACGGGCCTGTATTACAAATGCCAGGTTTTTAACCGATATTTCTTTAGGCTCGCGCCCCCTTAAACCAGGCACGCACACAATTTCATTTTCTTTGTTTTCTTCGGCCAGGGCCGATCCAAACCTTATTTTTAATTGCTCGGCTATGTTGCGCATTACCGAGCAGCCTTCGCGGATATCTTCGGTTACGCTATTACCGCCAAAAGGGATAACCGCGGTATGGCGTATAATACCTTCGTGAAAAATGGCCACATCCGTTGTACCACCGCCAATATCAACCAAAACCACACCTGCTTCTTTTTCTTCATCACTTAACACAGATTCGGACGAAGCTAATGGCTCCAGTATCAATTCCTGGCTTTCGAGGTTTGCTTTATTTACACACTTCACAATATTTTTAATGGCCGTAACCTGGCCCGATATTATATGGAAATTGGCTTCCAGGCGCACACCCGCCATACCAATAGGGTCCTTAATACCCGGTTCGCTGTCAACCGTAAATTCCTGCGGTAAAACATGGATGATCTCCTCGCCCGGGGGCATTACCAGGTTGTACATATCCTCCACCAGTTTATCAATATCCTTACGGGATATTTCTGATTGCAGGTCGCGGCGGGTTATCAGCCCCCGATGCTGCAAGCTTTTAATATGCTGACCGGCAATACCTACGTTCACTACTCTTATCTCCACATTTGATTGTGTGCCTGCAATATCAACCGCCTGTAAAATGCCCTGTACGGTTTTATCAATATTTGATACCACCCCGCGGGTTACGCCCGCCGATTCGGCCTTACCAATTCCCAGTACCTCGATCTTCCCGTTCTTACTGCGGCGGCCAACAATTACGCAAATTTTAGTGGTACCAATATCCAATCCCACTACAATTGGCGAACTTTTTTCCTGTGTCGAACTCTTATCCATATTAATGCTTTATTAGAGATGTGTCTTTTTTCAATTTTGAAGTATCAGACGCGGCATTCTTGGCCGAGTCTTTTTTCATATTATCATTTTTTACGCCAATTACCTGGTTGGCGTATTTTATATTGATCAGTTTATAAGCGTCCCAGCCAACCTGCGGCAATGCTTTTTTATAAAATGTGCGCAGGTTATTAAACCGGGTTTCCAGCGAGTCGGCATTACCCAGCAATATCCTTTGCATACCCACCCTGGGTATCAGTTCAATTTCATGATTCTGGTTAACATATATCTCTGCTATCTGCGCGCTCCACAATGAGTCTTTTCGTATAAAATCGGCAGTCTTAAAAATATCCCTCGCCAGCGCGGTATGCAGGGTATCGATCTTACCGGCAAACGGCTCGTCGATAAACCCGTTAGCAACCAGCACATTAGCTGTAAAGTTTTCTGATAACGGTACTTTTAAACCATGCTGATCAACATAAAAATCCTGGTCGTACTGGTTCATAATACGCATCATTGGCTGGCGCTGGCTTATTTCAATACACAGGATGCCATCCATATCAGCATACACTTTGGCAAACTCAATAAATGGATTAGCCTTCAGCTTATTTTCCAGGTCGTGAATATTAATATTATCCATTTTACGGCCAACAAGCGTATTACTGCTTAAATGCAAAACATTATTCACCTCCTGCTTATCAATAAAATACTGGTTGCCGGGTATATATATTTTTACATCCTTACAAATTACGCCGGCCTTTTTTAGTTCAATGAAACTCATAAGCATTACCAGGCCACCAAGGCTTATAACCCAGGCAAAGCCTATCAGCAAGTACTTCCAAATGCGTTTCTTAAACATCCTGCAATGCTTGTTTTAATGGTTGAACCAATTGATCAATATCACCCGCGCCAACGGTTAAAAGCAACTCAGGCTTTTCACCTCTTACTTTGTTAATAGCTTCCTGTTTTCCGTATTTATACCTTTTCGCAAGCTTCATCCTCTCCAATATCATATCCGAGCTTACGCCCTCAATCGGCAATTCTCGGGCCGGGTAAATATCCAGTATGATCAGCTCATCGCTCATATCCAGCACTTCGGCAAAGCCGTCGGCAAAATCGCGGGTACGGGTATATAAATGCGGCTGAAAAATTGTGGTTAGCTTTTTACCGGGATACAGTTTTTTTATGGATGATATAGTTGCCCGCAACTCTTCGGGATGATGCGCGTAATCATCAATAAAAATATGCTCGTCGTTTTTAACTATATATTCAAACCTGCGTTTTACCCCTTTAAATGAACCTAAAGCACTCTTTATATCATCATAATCAATATGCAGGCGCAGCGCCACTTCAATAGCCGCCACCGCGTTTTCGATATTATGCAAACCTGCAATACCCAATTGTATGTTTGGTATGATGATAGGCCCGCGTTTAAAATCAAAATAAAAGTCGCCGTTTTCAATACGGATATTTGTTGCAGTAGCATCAGCATCCCCGTCAATTGAATAAGTAAAGCCACCATCTAAAGGCAAACCCTTCCGGTGTATCAGCACACCGCCCAATTTGCGTTGCGAGGCAAATAATTTAAATGACTCGGTAAGGTGCTCATGATCGCCATAGATGTCCAAATGATCGGCATCCATCGAGGTAATGATGGCAATATCCGGGTGAAGCGTAAGGAACGAACGATCATATTCATCAGCCTCAACTACCACAATATTGCTTTTGCCAAACAATACATTGGTTTGATAATTGGATGATATACCACCCAAAAACGCAGAACAATCAATACCCGAATCTTTCAAAATATGCGCTACTATGGTTGACGTAGTAGTTTTACCATGAGTACCCGCAACGGCTATGGTAAACATGCCTTTGCTGATAATGCCCAATACCTGCGAGCGTTTAAATAGCTCAAATCCCTTCTCGCGGAAAAAATTTAAAATAGCCGAATCTTTGGGGATAGCCGGGGTAAAAATAACCAGCGTATTGGGGTCATTATCCCTAAAGCTTTTGGGTATCCCTTCGGTATTGTCTTCAAAAACTATCTGTATGCCTTCGTTGCGCAGTTGGTCGGTTAAATCGGTTGGTGTTTTATCGTAACCGCACACAATACAGCCAATATGATTAAAATAGCGGGCCAGGCCGCTCATGCCTATGCCGCCTACCCCAATCAAATACACCCTTTGTATGTTACGTAGTTCCATTTTGTTTTTAAAAAGGGCCCCCTCTTGTTCAAAGAGGGCCCTAAGATTTAATTGTTAACTGTTATCTGGATAACTTCTTTTGCAATTACCTCATCAGCATCGGGCATAGCCATTTTGCCAATGTTATTGCTTAATTTTTTTTGTATTTCTTTATCATTTAAAAGCTCAATGGCTTTGTCTATTAATTTACTTTCGGCATCGCGGTCGGCAACAAACAGCGCAGCATGGTCATGTACTAAAGCCAGCGCGTTTTTTGTTTGATGATCTTCGGCTACATTTGGCGATGGCACCAGTATGACAGGCTTTTTGATCACACATAATTCGGCAATTGTACCGGCACCGGCCCTCGATATGATAATATCAGCAGCAGCATAAGCCAGGTCCATACGGTTTACAAACTCCATTATTTTTATATTGGGGTGATAATCTTCGCCCAATTGCTCAATTATACTTTTATAATAAAACTTACCGGTTTGCCATATCACCTGCACATCCGCCGCAATCAGTTTATCTAAACCCGCTAATACGCTGTTATTTAAAGTACGCGCGCCCAAACTGCCGCCCGTTACCAGTATTGTTTTTTTAAACGCCGATAGCTTATACAGTTCCAAAGCCTGCATTTGTTTACCTGCAATTAAAACCGATTCGCGGCGTATGGGGTTACCTGTTTTTATAATTTTACTGGCCGGAAAAAACTGCTCCATGCCATCAAAGGCCACACATATTTTTTTGGCTTTTTTACCCAACCATTTATTGGTTATACCTGCATAAGAGTTTTGCTCCTGTATTAAATAAGGTATCCCTTTTAATGAGGCCGCGTACAATAACGGACCGGAAGCATAACCTCCAACACCTACCGCTGCATCGGGCTTAAAATCCCTGATGATAGCCAGCGACTTTTTCACACTGCTAAACAATTTAACCGGGAACATTATATTTTTCCAAATAGATTTACGTTGTATGCCCTGTATATTTAATCCAATAATTTTATAGCCCGCCGCCGGCACTTTTTCCAT
>Ga0206890_1009_pt1 | contig 69470 bp, 75 predicted proteins | sample Alteio_BWOrgHeat_58_FD_152960 | JGI IMG/M metagenome (GOLD analysis project Ga0206890, IMG submission 152960) | Enriched cells from forest soil in Barre Woods Harvard Forest LTER site, Petersham, Massachusetts, United States - Alteio_BWOrgHeat_Nextera6 ... | reverse complement strand
GTGCATCCCTGATGCAGTTATAATCATAAATAAACTGGCCAAAGGTTCCAATCCTATGTTCGGGATCGTAGCAGTGAATAATGTTTACCCCGTTCCACTTATTTTCTTTGTATTCGTGGTCATGTGCGTTGTACACGAATACATTATGGCCTTTCTTAGTAAGACCAAGCGCCAGGTATTCGGCACATTGTTCAAAGCCACCATAGCGGTTGGGGATTCCACGGGTGCCTAATATGCCTATATTTAATTGGCTGTTCATTCAAAAACTGAGTGCAAAGAAACATTAATCTTTCAAAACCTCCTTGTATGCACTTAATGTTTCTATAGCAGCCCGTTCCCAGGTATAATGTGTAAGTATGTAATCTTTAAAATTCTCATCGTAGGGAGCATTAAAAGCCGCATCCACTGCAGCCCTGATTGATTCCGGGCTATCGGGATCACAATACCATGCATGATCCCCAAAGTATTCCCTTGTATCTCCCCTGTCTGTAATTACAATATTGCAACCCATGACTGCGGCTTCAAGTGACGACAATCCGGTAGTTTCAAAATAACTTGGCAGGACGTGTACCTTTGCATTGCTGTATGCTGTATATAATTCTTCCTCTTCCAGCCAATCCTTTATAAATACATTTGGACCAGCTTCCTCCACACATTGCTGGTAATAAACAAGATTATTAGGGGATGCTTTTCCATGAATGAATAATTTGTACTTCGTATTATTTATTGCCCGGATAAGATTTAATTGATTTTTCCGGGTTTCAATTCGCCCCATACACAGGATGGCGCCACTGTAAACATCGTCAGCAGGATAAGTGCGTTTTACCAGGTTTTCATCAATACCATTCGGCACAACCATATGTTTCTGATCAACTTCGTATTTGTTTACGAATCTTCTGTATTCACTCTCGGAATTTGGCAAAAGACATCCAGCATGTTTTGCAACAAACTGAATAGATCTTTTATGTCCCCACCAAAGATATTCTTTGCTTACAATTTTTTCTCCATTTTTAACGGCCCTCGCAATCACTTTCAAATACTCGAACCCATCGTCTGAAAACACCTTTTTTATGATCTTTTTCAGTCGGGATTTTTCATTATTTACAGAACCATATTCTACGAATATGGTTGACACCACATAAGGTTTCTTAGATAGTTTAATATGCGTAATAAAATCAGCCGGCCGAATAACATTAAAAAAATGGAGAAGGCTGTACTGCGAATAGTCAATGGATTGATCAGAACGGTAAATATCAATTTCAACTCCCAGCTTCTTTAGGTTTAGGGCTGTCTGCTCTAGCTGGCGGGTATCTCCACCCGGTGAGGTGTACAAAGTAGCCCTGCTTATAAATGCTACTTTCATTTTATATTCTTGACTTTTTTGTAGAGTAGTTTAATTACTTTTTCAGGTAGAAATGATAACAGATACAGCAGGTAGGGCTCAGACTTATATGGAAAAGCTGATATCGCTTTCCTCAAATGACGTCGCGCCTTTGTTTTGTCCGATTGATTCCATAAATACTTTTTAGCGATAAGACTGTTATATGACGCTTGCTGATATTTTTTCACATCTTGCTTAAGTAATATACTTTTTATTCTCGCAGCGTCTTCATCAGTAATGAAACCTTTTTTTATGGATCTTTCTTTTATATCATTGAATTCTCTACCACGCCATTTGGCGTCCATCGTAACTGATGAGGGGTTAAAACGAACTTTTATCAACGGGATTGGCAAGTTTGCTAACTTTCCAAGTCTTGCCAGATCCAGCCAAAGCAAATGATCTTCAAAGGATATAGCAAGTTCGTTATAGGCCCCCGCTTTCACAACAGCATCTTTCAAATACATCACAGAAGAATGGATAACCGGGCAAGTTCGAAATTCAGTTGCTTTTATCTCGTCATCACTATATAAATTGTTTTTAAAGGTAAACAGGTAATTCCCCTCCTCGTCCAAATAATCTGCGTCACTGCCAACTAGAATATGGTCGGGATGTTCCTGAAGAAATTTTATTTGCATTTCCAGCCTGTTTGGATAACAAATATCATCCGCGTCAAAACGTGCGATCCATTTTCCCCTCGCTAAGACTAACCCTTTATTTAATGTTTTAATAAGCTTGATATTAGCCTGGTGTACAACCCGGACCCTATGATCGTGATATGAATCCAAAATACTCGGCGTTTCATCTGTTGAGCCGTCATTAATAATAAGTAATTCAAAATCTTTGTAAGATTGACTTAGTACACTGTCAACTGCCTCCTTTATATAAGCCGCAGCATTATATGCCGGCATTAATACTGTTATCAAAGGCTCCATCCGCATTTTCATTTTTATATATAAAAATATCCGCCAACATCAGCAATTCAAAAATTACAGTCAGAGAAGCCATTTCAAACCAGTAATCCATATTGAAAAATATCAATGCAACTAACAATAGGTATTTTCCATATCCATTTTTATTCCTGCTTTGCCAAAAGAAACCAATATACAATATTACAAATGCCGCTAAGCCAATAAGGCCATATTCCCCAGCTATTTGATTATATACGCTATTAGGCATATTTAATACAGAATGTAGCCCGATATTTTGGCATAAATAATAAAGGGTTGTATATAAATGATATTGTATAAAAGGGGAACTTACATAGACATATTTTGAGGGATACTTTCCCTGAATTCCAAGTCCAGTCATCCTAATAGCAAGTTTGGACGAAAAATTACCCATACCTGCACCAAAAAATAAATCTCTATAGTTACTTCTTAAAAAAGCTAAGGTTTGCATAAATGAATATAATTTCCCTGGCTTTGCATAGAAACTCAAGGGCGAGTATTCGACTGGCACGCCATATAGGCGCAAAAATGATTTTTTAAGTTGATCCTGTTCCAAACTGAGAATACTACTATCTTTTTTATATTTATCATTGATTAATTTCAAATTCCTTAGTTCATTAATATACCCATTATCCGCCGTAAAAGCTAAAGGCATCTTATATGTAGTTTCGTTGCTTTTAAAATAAGTATTCGGATTTTTTTTTGAACTATCAATACTAGCAGCCGCAGGTTTCAAATTATCGCCCCCTACAATTTTTAGTGAATCCGGATTTTGATAATTAGTTGGAACCTGTAATACAAAGGCCCTGTAGATAGTCTTCATATATCGCAGATTTGCCGGAGATAGAATAGGATAAAAAATTATCATTACGCTTATTAATATTAATATGTTCTTCTTTATATCCTTTTTGGCAAATATTAACATTAAAACCAACGCTATTAAAGCGGTGACTAATGAGGTATTGCTCGTGCAAAGTAACATTACCAAAATACACATGGTTGATAAAAGCATTTTTTTCTGGTAAAGAAAATAAATCCCCCCCATGATACACACACTTGCATTAGTTATAGAACTGCTCTCAAAAATGCCATATAATAAATCACCGGTAGACGCCCCAAATCTGCCGGAAACACCATTTTCCCAGTAGGGCATAATACTTCGCGACATCACCATAATCCTAGTTAATTGGAATGCGACGACAACTATATTAGCAACAAAAAAAATCTCAATTGTCCCTTTTAATTTTTCTTTGTCTGCTTTTTGGACTATTAAAAATACAATGTAAAAACAAGCAGCACATATCAACCATTGTGACAAACCAAACATGAAACCAAAAAAATAACCATTATTATTAAAAGAATGATTCATCAAAGGAGCCACTATCCCAATTAACGAAATGAAAAGATAAAATTTGAGCGGCCCAGCAATTTTTTTAGTAAAAGCAGTTTTCTTTAGAATAAGATAAATTAAATAGAGAAGTATTGTCCCTGCCTTAATATAGGTTTTTACATTTATTACCCCTATAATAAATAATAAAAATGGTAAGTCTATATTTGCATATTTATTTTTTAATATGTTGTTAACTTTATTAAACATACTATCAGGATATCGGGTTAATGTTTCTGAATTTGCAAAATTAAAGAAATATACGACAGCAATTATACAATGATTATCATCAACTTAATAAATATTTTACAAAAAAATATATTATGAAAAATATAAAAATAATAGTAAATAATGTACTATTCAAAAAATAATCTTAATGAAATTAATTGTTGCTTACTTATAAGGCGCAGAATTATGCACAAAGAAATATACAAAACCAACGCAGATATTACTCTAATTATCAATATATTAGTAATAAATCCGGAGCCGAAATATACAATACTTCCTAATGCATAAAATATAAAAATATATTTTAATGGAAAAGTCAAAAAATTCTTTTTCACTACCCCATAATATCCGATCACCTGTACCACAGCTGTAGCTAAAAACCCGATAGCAGCACCTTTACCTCCGAACATAGGTATTAATATTAAATCTAAGCCAACATTTACGATAGCAGATACTGCGATAATAGTGGTAATGGCACGATACTTTTTTCCGGCAAAGCACAATGTCCATAATATATTTATAAAAAACCACAATGGAATACCCACAGTTAAAATTAAGAATTCCAGCGAGTTAGAATAGCCATACTTTCCGCCGGTTATTTTAAATATTCCAGGAGCCCATATAATATTGAGCAAAATTATCATTCCAGTGGATACAAATAATTCTATGACAAACAAATGTTCCAAATCACCCTTTCGGGTACTATCAAAGCGGTTACCCTGTCTCATCATTCTTGCAAAACGGGGCAATAATACTTGCGCCATTATTGATAATGGCAGTCTTGCGATTTCGTGTGCTCTATAGGCAAAACTATAGTCGGCCGTTATCGCCCGCGTGCTGATTAATCCTAATAATATCCAATCCATCCGGGAAAGGCTGCCATCAAAAATGACGGCTAAATATTGAGGTAGTGATTCTTTTAAAAGTTTTTTGTATGCTGTAAACTTGAAATAAAAACTAAAAGCAAACGATGGTTTAGTCATAATATAAAGAAACAGGCAAACAAACTCCATGACCGCAAAGCTGATTAATATTACAAGCATATTACTTATAGACATTACATTATATCGTATAAGAAATAACGCCGCTGCTATTTTACCCAGGTTGCTGACAATGGATATTATCCCATAGGGAGCAAATTTTTCCTTGGCATTTAAGAATTGTTTTAATGGCGCAGCTATATAGGTGATAGCCTGGGCGATAAAAAAATAGGGTAAAAAATAGAAAGTAAATGAACTTTTAAAAAGGAAATGCATCACCATGAGCACTGCCAAGATGATAAGCGAACTAACAAACGAATGCACCAGGTATGCGGCTGCGGCCCAGTCCGATGTTTTTGAAACGGCGATTCGCCTAACCATTATTTGTTCCATACCTCCACTTAACAATGAAGTCATAAAAGCGCACAATGCATTTGCCCAGCTAATAAACCCAAAATTTTCCTTAGAGAAATTAACAGAAATAATGTAAAAAAAAAACACTCCCAACACTTGAAAACCGATAGCCTGAATGCCAGAATAGAAAAAAGAATAGAAAAATTTGCCGGATACTTTATTTTTCATCGAGGGTGGTTAAAACTTTCCTGGTATGCAAAAATATGCTTAAAACTGCTACTTTTGCAAATATGTTTAAGGGTTACTGGTTACAATATGCACTCACTTTTTCATTGTGTATTATAGCTTTCGCTATTCCATTCCCTTACATCTACAGCGCAGCGGCTATTGCTGTTTGTACGGCTATTTGGCTGTTGCAATTCAATTTAACTAAATTATTATATAATATAAAAACAAGGAAAATATTGTGGCTATGGATAACTTTCTTTTTATTACATGGGTTAAGTTATTTCTATAGTCTGGATAAAGAACAATCTATAATTGACCTAAAAGCGAAAGCGTCATTCATAATACTTCCGGTTATTATTGGAGCTGGAATGGTTATAGATAAGAAAATTCTTGAACGTATTTTTATTTTTTTTGTTGCCGGTGTTAGTATTATTGGTATATTTTGTATATCACGTGCATTTGTTCTCTATAATGAATTTGGCACCACAATTCAATTTTTTTATCACCCCTTAATTAATGGATTAGATGCAAACGCAGTTTACCAGGCATTATATGCGCTTTTTTCCATTTCTTTGCTATTGTTTTTCCCTTGGGATAGCAGGTCTATGAAAATATTGAAAATACCATTGCTTGTATTCCAAATAATATTTTTCATATTATTATCTTCCCGCACGCTGATACTGATATTTTTCATTGTAGTATTACCCATTTATCTCAGAGATACTTTTATCAAAAAAGAGAAAGGCTTTTTATATACGTTGATACTCTTTCTTTTTTCTTTAATTCTGGCAATCGTAATTTTTGAAACAAACAATCCTATTAAAAAACGCTATACGGATATCATTAATCAAAATGAGAAAATAACCTGGAACGATTATCAAAGTAATAAATACAGAGAATTCAACAATTTATCTCTAAGATTGTTTTTATGGAGAGTGGGCATTGACAATGTAAAAGAGAACAACTTATGGTGGAAGGGAGCCGGTAACGGCAGTGTAAACATGCTACAGAATAAGAAAATGGCCGAATACGGCGTAACAGATATTTACAACAAAGAAAACAGATCCCTGCTATACAATATTAATTTACATAATATGTATTTAGAAACGCTTATAATGCTTGGAATACCGGGATTGATTTTATTATTACTAATTATATTCGCTCCTTTCATATATGTAAAATATTTTGAGTATAAAAATATTTTGTTCATATTTAATTTTTCCTTTTTAATCCTAATGTTGCAGGAGGCTTCCCTCCAAACACAGGCTGGTATCATATTCTATACACTCTTCTCAATGCTTATTTATAATTATATATGCTCTGAAAGGCAAAAAATAAAAATTGTATCCGCCAATTCCACTAGTAAAAATATATAGTTGACACATACTCATTAGGATCGATTATTAGATGCTGTTATTGCGTATTTATTTTATACTTAAATAAAAATAGTGTCATTAAACCACTCTTCTTAATCTGTCTGCGATTATAACCAATACTGCGACAGTACAGGTAAAACAAGACCAATAAATATATCTAAAATCCGCAACTAAATTACTAATAATAAACTGTGGGAGCGTATATAAAAAACCAGAAAAAATAATGCACATATAAAAAAATTTATAAGAATAATTTTTTATAAAAATTCCTGCGGGAAATAAAACGACATTTAAAAATATCCAAAACCAAACCTGAAAATATATCTTATGTTCTGAATTGCCCATATACTTACAATAAAGTACATACAAAAAATTTTCATTTATTTTAAGGCCAAAATTGTTTGGCTGCATCCATGCGAAATAATACATATAGTGTAATCTGCTTTCCTTTTTTATCATGAGGAAGTATAAGTATATTTCCCACCTATTTTTCAAATATAGAATGGGTGAATCCTTCACTGCATGAACCAATGCTTTTTGCAATTCGTCTGTAGTGTTCTTATCCAGAGTTGTTTCCGATATTATATTCTTTTTGTCCGCATTCCAAAAAATAGAAGTAACATCTGCTGGATCGTAGTGGTCTCTGATGTAGGCCGTGTCGAAATCAGGATTCTTGTACATTACGGCTGGATATACATTCTTATGTGTTTTGACAAAAAAGTCATTTAAATCATGGAAATATAGTTGACCTTCCGGATGTTCTTGTCTGGCATTTAAAACGGTTACTTCAAAAAAGTTATGGGACAGAGCAATTAATAAAAATAGAGCTATCGAATAAAGTAGCCTGGTAGCAATTTTTCCCCTTTTGAATATTATCCATGCCCACAATGCGCACAACGGAAAAAGTGCTGTCACTGCATTGTGCCTCAATAAGGTTCCATATAATAACAGTAACGCTGAAAAAACACCAGGAAAAAATTTACTGCCATCATCCCCGTCATTTAATTTTTTGAAAAGGATGGCTATTGCAAGGAGCCAGCTTACAGCCATTTGAGTATCTTTCACTATCCATCCGGTAAAATTTTGAATAAACGGGGCGGTAAAAAAAATTAAGAAAATGCAAATGCGCCAACCAGTACTTTGCATTGAAACAGAAAACAAATAACAACTTAGCCATAAAAAGGACAACTGAAGAAAAAGCATTACCTGCGGGCCACTATAAATATAATTTAGTACATGCCACACAAAGGCCATAACAGGAGGATGCCAGGTAGAATATTGGCCATTTAGCGCCTGTGTATATTGGTCTATGCTATCCGGGCTCATAAACCCGGGATAAAACGTAGAAAAATTAATAACGAAGCCAAAAAAACAAAAAAGCAACGTCCATTTATTTTCAATAGCTGATCTAAGAAATCTCAAAGTTATTTATTTAATCAAGTGCAAAATACATTATTATTCCTTTTAGCAATTTTATATAATATCGAAATATAATCAAAGGCCTTTTTGTAAAAAAAATATAATTTTGAGGAAATCGCTGTTAATGGTAGATACTAATAGGCCCGAAAACAAAAAAAAATCTGGTATCTTTAAAAGGCACTTTACTTCCACTTCAATTATACTAACTATTATTCTCATCGCTGGTGCTCTATTTCGTTTTCATCGGCTAACAAAACAAAGTTTGTGGTCTGACGAAATTCAAACAATGCTCGACGTTACACCGGGCTTTACATGGCATCAGTTCATGAACGAGATCAAGAACGGCGAAGGAGTGCACCCTCCGCTTTATTTTATTTTAGCGCGTTATTTTACCCTCATTTTTGGGTATAGCGACTGGGTTGCCCGGTCTCTGTCGGCATTAGCTGGCGTAGCAAGTATATGGGCTATCTTTTTACTTGGCAAAGAAATAAAGAATGAAAAATTAGGTCTCACATCGGCCGCATTAATGTGCGTAAACTATTTTAACATCTACCAGTCGCAGGAAGCGCGCATGTATACTTTCCTGTGTCTCTTTACCACCCTCTCTTATCTGTACTTCCTGAAAGTCTGTAGATATATAAAGGTTCGGGATGCCGTACTATTCATAATAACCACGGCCTGCTTAATTTATACACATTATTTCGGGGCGTTTGTGGTCGTGTCCGAGCTGGTAATGGCCGTCTTCTTCCTTTTACAGGAGGAAAAAAGAAGGAAACGATTACTAATCATGCTATTTGCTAGCGAGCTCATTATTTTCATTACATTCTTTCCCTGGCTACCCTACTTGCAGCCTGCAGTCGGCATTCATTCTTTTTGGATCGCACCAGTGACGCCAAAACTTCTTGTTGATATTTTTAATGAATATTTTTATTTTTCCGATACTATTTCCTGGGCCATTGTCGCCATCTGGGCCATTTATTTGGTTGGGGTGTTTGTCAATATAAAAGGCTTTAAAAATCTTAAAGCAAATCCGGACAACTTTAGTTTTATTTTCGTAAGTATCACTTTAGTTGTTTCTCTGGGACTGCCGTATCTTAGATCGGTGTTAGTGGTGCCGATGCTCGTTACCAGGTACACAATTATCATACTGCCCACATTAATAATTTCTATTGCCAGTGGTATAGAAACTATTCCAAAAAACATAATCCGATACCCACTATTAGGCGTATTTTTATGGTTTTCCATGCACTATATGATTATTGAAAAAGGATATTATAGGAAACCTGTTAAAACACAATTTCGTGAGTTGACCGCGTATGTTACGTCGGGCGATCAAAATTATGCAATCATCAATGAGTTTACTCCTTCGCAACAGCAATATTACCTAAAAAAAGATAACTTTATGGGACAATTGCTTACCGGGAAAAAAGAAAATATTATTGACTCAATCTTGCATAAAAGCAGCAAACAATACGATATTGATACTTTTTGGTTAGTAGGTATCTTTGGTGACCCGCCTTTAACCATTGAAAAACAAAAAAATCTGGATTCTGCTTATATAATGATAAAAGACTCAACGTTCCTTTTCGGGTGGGCACAATTATATGTCTCTGACTACAAGGCATCCAAAGTCCTCAATTACAATTATTTTGATGCCAGCGAAGTAATTGCTTCAGACGGTACAAAAGTGGCTGCTATATGGTCCAAAAACGTCATTACAAAACCCATATTTTTAAAAAAAGGCAAATACAATATTATTATTATGTCGAGAGGTACACCCGTACAAAAGATATTTCCGCATAATAACGTATTTATAAATGATAGTAAGATAGGAGACTTTTATAGCGAAACGGACTACAAAAAACATGATTTTCCTTATGATCTGAAACGAGACACAAATGTAATAATGAAAATAGATATGGATAATGATGCAAATGGACCGGGAGAAGATAGAAATACTTTTATATATAAAATATTCATACTCAAGAGACAAATGTAATTTTACCAAACATATTATTAGTATATAAAACTGAAATTGCGATTTACCAGATACCTTTTAAGTAGTGAATGCTTACAATGATCACATTTTCCAAATGACGAAGTTATTTAACTATATCTTCAAGGATAAAATATAATTTCGGAGAAAAAATACATATGAATGACAATGTAATTAAAAAGACAAAGAAGGATGGAGTGTCCTTTAATTACACTATAATTATCTTATTAATTATTTTATTAGCTTCAATTTATCTTCGCTTTCATGGACTGACAAAACAAAGCTTTTGGATGGATGAACTCCAAACCATGCTTGATGCCGAACCAGGACAAACCTGGAAGTATTTTTTTAGTTCAATAAAAAACCTGGAAGGAGTACATCCACCTCTTTTTTTCATTTTTGAACGTGCTTTTTTATCTGTTTTCGGATATAACGACTGGGTGGGCAGGACACTAAGTGCACTCGGCGGAGTTGCAAGTGTATATGCTATTTTTTTTCTAGGGAAAGAGATCAAGGATAAAACGCTCGGGCTCACTGCCGCCACATTAATGTGTGTAAACTACTTCAGCATCTATTATTCGCAACAAGCCCGAATGTACACCTTTGTTTGCCTGTTTACCACGCTTTCTTATCTTTTTTTTATACGACTTTGTAAACACCTAAAAATCATAGATGCGGCCATATTTGTAATCAGCACTTCTTGTTTAATATACACACACTATTTCGGTTTTCTCGTTATTATCTCAGAGTTGGTAATGGCTGTTTTCTTTTTGGTTCAGGAAAAACAAAAACTAAAATTATTTGTAATACTATTTATTTCCGAGCTGATTATTGTGCTTTTATATATACCTTGGCTTCCCTATTTGCATACTACTGGCGATATTCATTCCTTTTGGATTGAACCAATAAAACCTAAAATTTTTATTGAAATATTTAATGCCTATTTTGACAATTCAATATTGCTCAGTGGCATAGCTATATCTTTTTTTGCATTTTTTATTATTAGCGGTTTTATCAACATAAGTAAATTCAGGAATCTCAAATCTAATCCAGCCTACCTCAGTTTTATATTTATATTGGTTTCTATTATTATTTCATTAGGAATACCATACATTAGGTCGGTATTCGTAATCCCCATGCTTATCCCTAGGTTCACAATGATCATACTACCATCAGTTATTGTAGCTGTTGCATATGGCATAGAAATTATTCCGGTAAAAAAAATTCGTTATTCTATACTGAGTGTTTACCTATTATTGTCAATGTATCAGTTAGTTATTGTTCACAAATACTACCGTCAGGTGGTAATTCCCCAATTGCGTGAAATGTTTAATTATGCCTCAAACAAACAACAATATAAAATAATTGGCCTAAACAGTACATATTGGTTTCCATACTACGTAAAACAGTTCGGTTTTAAAGGTTCAGTGCTTCCAGGCCTGAAGGAAAATTATTATAGCGATTCAGTACTCCAAAGAGATATAAGCAAGAGTAATCTGGATACTTTTAATATCGCAGATACTTTTTGGTTAGTTGGGCTTACTGAATTTGCCGATAGCTTTTCTGATAAATATATGATTAAGAAAAAAAATAAATTGCCAAATACAACTTTTAAGATACTGAAGGATACTACCTTCTTTGGCGCCTGGGCGCAATTATATGTTTCTAAGACGAAAACTGTTTTTAAGCCCGCTATTTATTATTTTAAACAAGCCCAAAACACAAATGACGTAAGTGATATGATTCCGATTTGGTCTGGAAATATTTCTTCAGACCCCATTCCTTTGAGCAGGGGACAGTATGATATAATTATTGCGTCAAACGGCACTCCGTTTAAAAAAATATTCCCACATAATAACCTCTATGTCAACAACAATAAAATTGGTGATTTTACAAGCGGTGATGCAATAGGCGCCCACATTTTCCAGTTCATTCTAAATCAAGATACGGCCGTAACAATAAAAATTGACATGGATAATGATGAAAACGGCAATGGCGAAGATAGAAATACTTTTATCATGGGCGTTTATCTGGCTAAGGAGAAAGATTAAGTAACCTTGTTAAACTTTGCAGTGAAAAAATATGGATAACGGCTCGCTCAAATACGAAAAATTATTCCGCATACTATTTTTTGCTATTCTTCTAGTTGGACTTGTCCTGCGCTTTTATCAATACTTGATGGGTCGCAGCTTGTGGGAAGATGAATGCCATTTAGCACTAAATATTATTAAGCGTGGTTATCACGGATTAATGCAACCCTTGGATTCTATCCAGGCAGCGCCGATTTTTTGGCTATTCGGCGTTAAGACATTTGCAATAGTTTTCGGCTATGGTGCGTGCTCCTTAAGGGCCACAACCTTTATAGCATCCATCCTTACACTCCCTTTGTTTTATTATATAACATTAGAGCTTACAAAAAACAGAATAGCTGCATTAATTGCATTCTTTGTTTTCTCAGTAAATCTTGCTATCATTTACTTTTCTTCAGAATTAAAACCTTATGGAGTCGATGTTTCCGTTTATCTTTTGCTGGTGTTTCTTGCAATAAGCCGGAATAAATATGTTGATAAAAACAGGGGATTACTGCTTACCCTGGCCGGATGTTTATCCATATTATTTTCAAGTGTGGCATTCATTGTTTTGTTTTGCATCGCATGTTATATGTTCCTGAATTGGTATAAAGAAAAAAAAATAAATAAAACTGACGTTAAGATACTTATTGCCTGGATCATAGTTTTTATTCTTAATTATTTTCTATTTATATATGACCATCCATCTACTCGTGACCAAAGGCTCCTGTATTCATTTGCTTTTTGCCCAACAAATATTTTTAGCCAGGCATTTATTGATTTTATAAAGAAAACTACTGAAGAAACTTTCTTCACATCATTATTATACATTTCTAAAGCCTATGGCTTTGCATATCTGCTTTTGCTTATTTTTATTGTTGCTATAACCGATTTAATTATTAAAAAGCGATACGCAATTTTGCTTCTCGTTTGCCTGCCCATATTGCTTCATCTTGCCCTGTCTGCCTTAAAGCTCTATCCGTTTTGGTATAGACTTATTCTTTACCTGGTTCCATGTTTTATTATCCTTATCTCGTTTGGCACTTATCTTATCGCTGATTTCCTTTTACGAAAGTTGCACTTTGCCTTTGGTGTACTATTTATACTTTGTTGTTGCATAGGCTTTGCAAAAGAATCTTTAAGTAAATTCCCGTTGTGGCCACGTGAAATAAAGCCCGCGCTGAATTTTGTAAATGAATATGGCCAGAGGACCCATATTTATATGCTTGATCCTAATAGCGCATATAGGTATTACTGGTACTTGGGATACGTGAAAGACAGTGTGTATCAGGAGGTTCCGTGGTATATAAAACCAGGGGACTATTATGGGTTAACAGGAGACGAGCCGTCTAATTATCTGTTATTTTATAGTCCTGTATATCAGTGGGGATATCGTGACGTAATAACAGACCTGAAAAAAAGAAATCTAATCGTAAATACCTTCGAATATAAACAATATGCTGTCAGCGAAATCAAACCTTTTAAGGACACATCATTCAATTCAATTTATCACTATTTTAATCCGAACGTAATTGTAGGTAGCGGAAATGAAACGCAGGTGGCTATATGGAATGGCTTTATAAATTCAAAACCCATATTTTTACAAAAAGGAACCTACCATGTTAATATCACGTCAAGGGGAACACCTGCTGTAGGGGTATTCCCGCATAATAATATATTTATTAATGATAAGAAGATTGGAGACTTTGTTAGCCCTGATCTTGATCGCCAATCAACTTTCGATTTTGAACAAGATCATGATACCCTCATCACTATAAAAATAGACATGGATAATGACACAATTGCAAATGGTGAAGATAGAAATACCTTTATTCGCAGTATCTCTATACTTAAAAACAAATGATAAGAACCCTAAATAATGCGTATCATATAAGTTATTATTAATATTTTATAATAACTCCCATTTATATGGTAATAATTTATTTTTACTAATATAAAAAAATAGTAAATTTTCGAAAGACGCACTATTGTTTCGTAAAATTATTTTCTATAATGCAATTACAAAAAAGCCCCTTTTTTATGGTGTAAATAAAATCGCAAATCCTTATATGACGAGCGACAAAAATCACAAAAATATTTTAACAAAAATAACTATCTATTTTTACAATCATTTATAATAAATAGAACCAGCATCCGTTAATTTAATTGTAAAACCGGGCAATATTTTAATTTACAACTATTTTTTTGCAATTTTGCAGACAATTTTAAAAAGCTGCACGGTTTTTGCTGTAGTAAAATGACTATCCTGTAAATTAATGGAACAACGCATTTTTATTAACATACCATTAGAACGTTCACGTCGTGAAAGCATTCCGGTTCCCACTGAAATAAGTGATATCCGTGAAATGTTCGTTGACATGAATCAACGCTACATGGTATATGAGCCCTCTCCTTATTACTATACTGCAAAACGAGTGATGGATATTTTCTTTTCCTCATTGTTTATTCTTTTAGTGATGTCCTGGCTGCTCCCTATTGTAGCTTTGCTCATAAAGCTTACTTCCAAAGGGCCAGTTATCTTTGTTCAAAAAAGAACAGGGTTTAAGGGTATAGAATTTAACTGTTTTAAGTTCCGTACGATGTACATGAATGCTGATGCCGACGTAAAACAGGCTTCTAAAGAAGATAAACGAATCACTCCAGTTGGTAAATTCCTAAGAATAACCCATTTAGACGAAACCCCTCAATTTTTCAATGTGTTATTTGGAGATATGAGTATTATTGGGCCCCGGCCACACATGCTTTACCATACAAGGTATTACTCCCAGCGTATTCCTTACTACAATCTACGCCATGAAGTTCAACCTGGGATCACGGGTATGGCTCAAATAAAAGGATATGTTGGTGAAATCAATATTGAGCGTGAATTACGTAAGCGTATTCAATGGGATATATATTATATGAAGAATCAAAGCATTGGTTTGGACCTTAAAATACTAATGCATACAGCGGGCGGCATTGCCCTCAAGGCGTTTCATATCTTCTCCAAGAAAAAGGATATTTCATTGAAGTAACCCTCTCTGACATTCTTAACTCCTCTTCAAGACTATTTCATTAAAATAGCTTTCTAATTGTAGTGAAATTATATCCCAGTCGAAATGGGTTTTAATAACTCTAAGACCCTCCATACCCACCCTTCGTCTCCTGTCTTCGGAGGACAATAGTTCTATTACGCTATTGGCGAATGATCCAGGATTAGTTTGCATAATGGCACCCTCGCCGTTTTTTATCCCCAGGCCAGCAAAACCAATATTTGAGCAGACTACCGGCACACCCATAGCCATAGCTTCCAGCACTTTGTTCTGGGTGCCCGCGCCAAATCTTAATGGAGCTACTACCACGCTCGCGCTATTGTATGTATTTGCAAGGTCCTTTACGAAACCCGTTACTGACACATGGCTATTGGCAAGCGCCAGTACTTTCGGTACCGGACGCTGCCCAGCAATAATAAACTGTATATCAGGAAATTGCGCTCTTATTGTCGGCAATATGGCTTCAATGAAATATACCACAGCATCCACATTGGGGGCATAATCCATATTTCCGGTAAATAATATAGTTTGGTTATGCGAGTAGTCATGGTCATGAGGGGAAAACGTTTCCATATCAACTCCATTAGGCAGTAAGCGAAGATTATCAACATGATGTATTTTTTCAAGATATGCCAGATCTTCGCCGGAACAAACAAGGGAAAGATCATAGTCTTTAATCACGTGCTCATATTTTAGCACGCGCTTTTGCTCCAGATTTTCAAACAGAGTGATAAAAAAACCGCGCTTTATCATTTTGCGGCGTTCCCAATAAAGAGAGAAAGCATCAGGCATGTCCAATATTCTCGGAATATCTTTGCGGGCAGCCAGGTAGGGCGACATACGCAGGTGCTGTACATGTACAACATCATATTTATGTTTCGCCAAAAGTTTGTTTAACAGTTCCTGAAGCCTCCCCGACCGGAAATAAAGAACTTGCAGCGGTCTACTATCCCAAATAGCTGATATACAATTGATTGCAGACATCCATTTGGGCAAGTAAATGAAGTGCACTTCTTTAAATATTTTTTCCAGTTCCTCTTTATAGCCCAAGTCTTCCTTAGTTTGCGCAAAAGTAAGGAGATGAAGCTCGTGCCTTCCTTTTAATCTCTTCGCGAGATTAAAGATTTTCAATTTATCACCTCTGTATGGCGGATATGGAACGCGGTTAGCCAGAAATAGTATCTTCATATACCCGACCCCCTAAATGGGATTACTCTTGTTATCTAATATCCACCCAAAAAATGAGGTGCTCCGATTTCGCGCTGGACCTTCTCATCAATATTCTAATTATCGCAATATTTCATGCCCAAGCTTATCCCTTTTTGTTTGAAGGTAAAACTCGTTGTGTTCGTTCGGCAGGATTTCCAAAGGCACGTTCTCCACGATTTCAAGCCCGTACCCAACAATTCCAGCTCTCTTGCGAGGGTTGTTGGTCATTAGCCTCATTTTTGAAACACCAAGATAACGAAGAATCTGCGCACCGACCCCATAATCCCTTTGGTCATTTTTGAATCCAAGTGCCAGGTTTGCTTCTACTGTGTCCTTACCTTCTTCCTGCAACTTATACGCTTTCAGCTTGTTAAATAAGCCTATACCCCGCCCTTCCTGGTTCATATATACCACTACCCCTTTCCCAGCCTTTTCTACCATTTCCATGGCCTTTACCAGCTGGTCGCCGCAATCACAGCGCAGTGAGTGCAATATGTCACCGGTAAAGCAGGAACTATGAACACGCACCAATACAGGTTCATCTTTTTTCCATGCTCCTTTTACGAGCGCGAGATGCGTTTCGCCTGTATTTGTTTGCTTAAAGGCCACCAGTTCAAAATCACCATGTTTCGTAGGCATGTGCACCCTCACCTCCTCCTTAATGAGCGATTCTGTCTGCAGGCGGTAAGAAATAAGGTCTTTAATAGAGATAATTTTAAGGTCAAATTTCTTAGCTATGTCCATGAGCTGCGGCAGGCGTGCCATAGTACCATCGTCATTCATAATTTCGACGAGCACACCTGCGGGCTCAAACCCCGCAATGCGTGCGAGATCCACAGTTGCTTCAGTATGGCCCGCACGACGCAGAACGCCTTCATCTTTTGCCCGCAACGGAAAAATATGCCCCGGCCTGCCGAGATCTTCCGGCGTAGTAGAAGTATTAATAAGCGCTTGCACAGTTTTGGCCCTGTCCTGCGCGGAAATACCTGTGGTACAACCATGGCCGATGAGGTCTACGGAAACAGTAAATGGCGTTTGGTGAAGCACGGTATTGTTTTCCACCATTAGATTGAGTTTCAGTTCGTTGCACCTGGTTTCCGTAAGTGGTGCACAAATCAGACCCCGGCCGTGTTTGGACATAAAATTGATGATCTCAGGTGTTACATTGCGGGCGGCAGTAATAAAGTCGCCTTCATTTTCCCTGTCCTCGTCATCAACTACAATAAGCAATTTTCCTTCTCTAAGGTCCTCTAAAGCAGATTCAATTTTATCGAGCATATTAATAATTAGTCGAAAGTCAAAAGTCGAACTTCAGATGACAAATGACTTTACTGCTGTTATAAAATGCAAAGGTACAATGATATTGCGAGGCAACAGCCAAAGTTAAAAACTCTACAATTTGATAACCAGCATAAGCTATCTTTTATTTGCAATGGCAAGTTGCACCTAATGATGGAGCTTAAGTCCCATCTTGAATCGCTCTCACTGATATAGCAGAAAGGAATACCATGCAAAACGCAACTGGTGAGCTCCAAGCTCACCAGTTATAAATATGCTAACCTTCTCTATACGGAAAATTCAATCGGTTACAATACCCCTACATCGTAGGCCTGCTCGCCATGTATGGCATCATCCAGTCCTTTAATTTCTTCAGCCTCCCCGACCTTCACCCTGGTTACTAAATTGATTGCCGCCAACATAATGTAAGTGAATACAAATGCGTAAACGCAAGCGCCTACGACCGCTATAACCTGGTGAAAAAAGAAAGTTGTGCCACCGTATTTTAGGCCGTTTTCCGTCGATGCATTTATGGACTTCGCAGCGAATACGCCAAGCAATATGGTGCCAAGACAACCACCTACGCCATGTACGCCCCAAACATCAAGCGCATCGTCCCAACCCCTTTTATTTTTAAAGTGAACGGCGAGGTAGCAAACCGCGCCTGCCGAAATACCGATAACCACAGCGGCGTTGAGCGATACAAAACCCGCAGCAGGGGTGATGGTGGCCAGGCCAGCAACCGCCCCGGTCAGTAAGCCTACAAATTTAGGTTTTTTTACAAGCGACCACTCAATGATGAGCCATGTAATGGCTGCGAATGATGCAGCGACATCCGTATTAATAAATGCCTGCCCGGTAATAGCGTCTACATCCAGCTCACTGCCCGCATTGAAACCATACCAGCCAAACCACAGCAGCCCTGTACCTATGGCAATAAGGGGAACACTATTGGGAGGAGACTCTGTGTCTTTACGTTTGCCAACATAGATGACCGATGCCAGCGCCGCAAAGCCCGCAGTAGCATGAACTACAATGCCACCAGCAAAGTCGCGCACACCCCATTGAGCCAGAAGCCCATTGCCCCACACCATATGTACAAAGGGATAGTATACAAATAATTGCCAAACCACGAGAAACACAAGGTATGACTTGAATGTTACCCGGTTCACAAACGCACCGGTGATTAGCGCCGGGGTAATGATGGCAAACATCATCTGGTAAGCAAAGAATACAAACTCAGGTATCTTCGAGTTGCCGGGGAATGGCGAGTTGAGGTTTACGCCATGCAGGAAGACTTTATGGAAGTCGCCAATGACGCCACCTAATTCATTGCCGCTAAAGCAGAGCGAGTAACCGCAGATATACCACATAATAGTGGTGACGCCCATGGATACGAAACTCTGTATCATAATACCGAGGATGTTTCGCCTGCCGGCAAGGCCTCCATAGAAGAACGCGAGGCCGGGGGTCATTAACATTACAAGACTTGTGGCGAGGAGCATAAAGCCCGTGGAGCCTGTGTCGAAGTTTGCCATTGTTTTTCGTTTTTTAGTAGTTAGTAGAAAGTCAAAAGTATAAAGCTGTTGTTTGAATAAAAAGTATAAAGTCAAAAGTAGAAAATCGAAAGTAGAAAGCTGTTGTCTGAGCAGAAAATTGAGCGTTGTTGCCTAAATAAAATGACACACTCACCAGCTTCAATTCGCAACTTTCGACTCTATACTTTCGACTCTCGACTAAAATCTTACCTGCCCATTTTTAGCAAATCAAATGTTACACCTGCATTGATCATTATCTCGTACCGGTCATTATATTCCCCACCGTTGTAGTTAAAGATATACTGATTTTGGTTCATTTGCAACCTTCGGCCTTCTAATTTTACATAAGATTCTTTGGTTGGCTTATATTCTATGCCTGCAGTAACACCCCATAGCTTGTAGCCCGTCTGCTTCCCCGTGTTGTCGGTGATAATAGCAGACATATATCCATTAGGGTCCTCGAAAATCTCTCCACGTGCGTATATAGCAAATCGCTTTGCAACCTGGTATCTTATAGTAGCAAGCGCGCTATACATGTCAGCAAGCTTGCTCTCAGTAGCGATGTCTGAGTTTTGTTGCAAACAAAAATCGCCACCTACCTGCAATTTTATTCTATGATATTGATAGTTCCAGAACACATTCTGGTGTATTCGCAGGTGGGAAACAGAGTCGCCCGGGGGGCTATCGTCACCTATATAGTTGGTATAGCCTATACCGCTATTAGCATTCAGGGCATAGGTGACGCCCATGCCAAATGATTTCTTGTTGTTGTTATCCACAAAAATGTTATAACCATTGAGCAGGAAAAGGTTGATCTCTAGTTTTGTGGTCGGGTCAAAATTTAACCGGATGCCGCTTTCACAGACAGGCTCGTAATAAGTACCTACGGCCAATGAACTGGTAATGTTCTCTGACGGCAGCAAAAATTCCGTACCAAAATGCCCGCGGAAAAAGCCAGCATCTAACCATAGTTTGCTATATATCTTTACGCCTATATGAGCCTCCATAATATTGTTATAAGGATGCGGCCATGCATCGTTGGCTATATCACCAAAATGAAAAACGCACATAGCCCTAATCTTATCTGCATTGTATTGCATGGAAAGCTGCGCAGTATTTATAGAGGGGGCATTGCTGCGGGGAGAAACCACCGCAAATTTCTGATCATTTTTTGGCCCCACGGAATCGGTATAATAACCATAATAAGCATCAACGTAGCCGGTCATGGAAAAAGTGGAAACGGTATCAATGACCTGTGCTTTGCTTTCATGGAAAAGCAGGCAGTTGATTATCAAAAGAATTACCTCAGTCCTTAGTTTGGTGGATACCGGCATCTGCTAATATGGAGTAGCTAACAAACATATAGAGAAAGTCCTTAAAAACCAAACCCCCTGCCCCTGAAGGGGAGCACTTTAAGAATAGAACATTGAGGTTTTGAATAAATATTAAACATTGACAAAAAATGCTAAAAAAGAACCGGACCTCAATAAACGAGACCATCGCACTCCCCTTTAGGGGCGGGAAGTATTTATTTCTTTTGATTTTCGCCTTCCGGCGGCGCTTCCCAGCCATTATACAGGCCCGAATGTTTCCTTATTTCTCGTTTCAGGTCTGCGGCCATTTCATTTATGGCATCCATTTTTATGGGGCCGTATTTTGACACAATTACTTCAAAAGGCGCCGTTGCGCTTTTTGAAATTACCGATATGTCAGCTTTATAACCCTTGCTCTTAGCATACGCGACCATTGCTTTCCTGTCAGTATCCGTTTTGAAATAGAGATCAAAGTCTATATTGCGCGGTTTTGAGAGGCTGTCGCCTCGCTCCATCATTTTAGCGATGATCTTATCATTTTCCATCCACAACCTGGTCGCTTCGTCAGGATACAAAAATGTTAAGTAGGTTTTCCAATCAGGATCCGGTTTTATGGTAAGCGCATAACTATAATTTTTATAACTGCGGTTATACAGACGTGCAATGGCATTCCGTATGCCGGTAGTATCTTTCACATAATAGTAATTTACGCGTTGGCAATTATAAGTCAATGTACCTGCGAGTACCTTGGGTGTAACCCCTGTAAGGAAGTTGCCGGTGGCATCCAGTATTTCTTCAAGCACGTCTATTTCTTCCTTGCCGGGCAAACCATACCCATCACAATTTTGCACTTCTGGGCCGGTAATTACGAGGTTAGGGTACAGTTTTTCAGGAGCAGTTTCATAAAGCCCGAGGTCCACCAGTACCGATCCGGGTTTGTCGCCCAACTTTGCCATATAGGTATCCCAATTCTCGTTCTGCGCACTGGCAGACGTAAAAAGAAAGGTGCATACAATGGCTTGGGCTAAAAATAAATATTTCACAGAGTAAAGTAAATGAATAAGGTTCACCCGCCCTACCACTTTAGGAAATCTTTGGGAAAATTGTACCGGACATTCTAAACACAGTTCCAAAACACGCGTTTGAGATTCTTAATTCACCCCACAATTCAACTGTAACACCCCTGTTATAACTAATTGGCAGTACTATTCTATATTTTTATCGCTTAGGAACAGCGACAAAATAACGAACCAAAAATTCCAGTGCCTAGCTAGTATCACTTAAACTTTGAAACTGGCAGTGCGTCTTATATGTTATGGCCAGAACCATCAGTTTGATGCTTTTGCTTTTTATTTCATACTGCCTTGGTGCCCAAATATTTCCAAAGGAAGGCAGTGAGCTAAATTTCAGGCTAATCGGATTTTCTTTTCCGGGTGAACGAGAGACGGGCCCATATAAACTCGAAATTGCAAAAGGGCATTTGAATAACGCAGATCTCTTCAAAAAAAATATTATCAAAACTATCGAGTGTAAAACGAATAAAGTAATAGCTGAAGTTCCCGCGTTCGGCAGCGATTACACCTGGCGTATTGTTTTTGATAACAAAATAAAAAACAGAGTAGGCGGCCTACATCATTTCAGCACCGGAATGAGTAACAGGGTGGACTCTACTACGCGACTAAGAATAATAACAAAAGCAGAAAAATATAAAGACGCTTATGTTTTCCTGGACGCCACCGGTGCACTATATGACATGAACGGCAATCCTATATGGTATTTGAAAATCAACAATGTTAATATAAATTATGCGGTCCGGGATTTGAAGGAAACACCCCAGGGCACTATCACCTTTATGTTATTTGACAATGATATTTACGAGATCAGCTATGATGGCGCCGTTTTGTGGAAGGGGCCAAATACCGGGGAAGTAAGTGGTGAAGGCACCGAACATTATCATCATGAGTTCACAAGGCTAAAAAATGGCCATTATATGGTGCCGGGAGGACAGGAACTAATGTGGGAATTACCGGGGTACCACAATTCAAATAATATGGGTGAGCATGGCATCATACGGGATAGTAATAACATTTATCGTCAAAAGATGCTCTTTGGAACTATTATTGAATATGATGAAAAAGGAAAGGTAGTGTGGTCGTGGAAATCTGCAGATTATTTTAAAAATGCGGATATAATCATTCAAAAAGAAAAAAATGGGAGGTATGAAATTAATGATCCGCATGAAAATTCATTTTTCTTTGATGAACAGGAGCAAACGATATATGTTGGCTACCGCAACTTAAGCCGGATAATAAAACTCAAATACCCCGAAGGCACGGTGATGGCAGTCTACGGAACTAAATATGCACCTGGCATAGAGCAGATGGGAACTGATATGTTTTGCGGGCAGCACAGTATAGAACATGCAAAAGACGGGTATTTGTATGTCTATAATAACAATACGCTTAAGCCTGGGGGTCTTCCAAAAATCGAAATACTAAAGGAACCCTCTTTTGGAACAGACTCTTTAAAAAAAGTGTGGGAATATCAATGCACCCTGAACGATATGACTGATTGGGAGAGACATATTTACAATATGGAGTTTGGGAATACAAATAATAAGCCCCAAACGGGTGGAAACGTAAATATGGAGTCTTTGTTTACAAATGGGGGGAATGTAACAGAACTGCCTGACCAATCAATATTTGCTTCATTGTCCAGTCCATTGAGCGAGGTATTTATTGTCAACAAAGAAAAAAACATCTTATGGAGTGCTTCATTCGAGATGTGGGATCCCCGTCACCGAAACTGGGTAGGAAAAGCCATCTACAAGGCAAGCATTATCCCAAATCAACAAGAACTGGAGAAACTGATATGGAACGCCGAAATGAATGAACAATAGTAGCAGGAAAATTCGTTTGGCCGGAAGTTCAGAACGAGCTGAACATACATCTTTTTTCACCTATTTATTTTTTTAGCTTCAGAAAGTAATTGTCGCGGATTAAATTTAGCCTTTCAGAAAGTAAACATATATAAATGACGAGCAGTACAGTACCGGTTGTGATGAACTGGAGTTCGGGCAAGGATGCAGCGCTTGCATATCATTTATTGTTGCGGGAAAATAATTATAAAGTCACACACCTGCTTACCACATTAAGCGAGGAGTATGGGCGGGTATTCATGCATGGCATACGGGAAAAATTACTGGACATTCAAGCCCAAAGAATGAAATTGCCCATGCTGAAAGTAAGGCTTCCGGCCAGCCCCGATGATAGTTTATACCGGAATGCCATGATGGAGACGCTCGCGGGTTTAAAGGCGCAGGGCATAACCACCGCAGCTTATGGTGATATTTTTCTTGAAGACCTGCGGATTTACAGGGAACAGCAGTTGGCACAAGCAGGTATAACAGCCCTGTTTCCGTTATGGAAAAAGGATACCCGCCAATTGATCCAGGCCATAGAGCAAGCGGGCATAGAGGCTTTAGTGGTTTGTGTGAATGAAAAATATCTAGGCAAAGAATTCCTTGGAAAACAGATAAAGGCTGATTTTTTAGACAGCCTGCCGGCCAACGTTGATCCCTGTGGCGAGAACGGCGAGTTTCATACGTTTGTGTACCACGCGCCGTTTTTCAGTTCCCCGATACCTATCGTTACAGGCGAGATCGTACACAAAACTTATACCTCGTCAGAAAATAGTGAATGGGATACCGGATTTTATTTTATGGATGTGGATAGCAACGGGTAAAAGTTATTTAGCTGAGGTCGTTATATCTAAAAATTATAGGCAATACCCAATTCGTTTTTGCCGGAAGAATACAGACTGAGCTTCTGCTCTTTGTAGTTATACCAGCGCACATCGCGCATGCCGCCATCTATGGCAAGCACACTGCCCAATATACCAACGATACCGCCGACCAGCCACATACCGGCGCCGGTTTTGACTAACGCATTATTGTGGGCACTGTTTACTCCCGAATTTACATCGTATATCACCAAACCAATACCGCCAATTATGATACCCCCGCCGGTAATACCAAAGCCTGTCATCGTTTCGCGGCTCGCATGAAATCGTATTTTGTCAACGGTGTCATGATGAGAAAAGCCATACCGGTATGTATTTTCGGCAACATTGCCGGAAAGCGTAAAACTTTGGCATGAAGCGAGGCCGCTCTGAAACAAGAAAGTGACTAATAAAATGAGGATGACGCATTTCATACAGGTAAATTTACTAAAAAATTATTTGGATGGTATATTAGCGCCGCAAGACAAAAAGAATAAGATTTTGAATCGGCCCGGACAGAAACAGAACTGATAAGATAAGCGCACGAAAAAAAAGAAAAACTACATCATGCCCTTCACCAAATTCCCCAGCTTCTTTAGCGCCCTGTCTATTTCCGGACTCCATTGCATGCCGTAGCTCAGGCGCATGCAGTTCTGGTAACGATCCTGTAGCGTAAACATTGTGCCGGGCGCTATACTGATTTTGTGCTGCATAGCTTCCTGGTAGAGTTGGTAGGCGTCTATTTTTTTATCCAGTTCCAGCCAGAGTATAAAGCCGCCTGTTGGGTTTGTAAGCTTTATTCCCTCCGGAAAGTATTCGCCGATCGCACGGGTGAACTGCAAGCTATTGGAGTGAAGCGTCTGGCGAAGTTTTCTGAGATGGTATTCATATCTACCAGTCGCCAGGAAACTGGCAATAGCCGCCTGTTGGGCTGTGGCGCTGGTAATGCTGTGAAACAGTTTCAGTTGCTTCACCTTATCAAGGTATTTGCCAGGGGCTACCCACCCTACCCTATAGCCGGGTGCAAGCGTCTTTGATATAGAACTGCACCAAAGCACATTGCCCTCCTCATCAAAAGTTTTGCAGGATTTTGGGCGGGTCTTCCCAAAATAAACGTCGCCATACAGATCATCTTCAACCAGTGGCACACCATGCCTCGAAAGCAGTCTTACAAGCGATTCTTTTTGCTCATCAGGCATGCAATAGCCCAGGGGATTGCTGAAATTGGTAACAAAAAAACAGGCTTTAATATCGTGCTTTTGCAATGCTTTTTTTACATCATCCGGATCCACACCGGTATCGGGATCGGTAGGCAATTCCAGTACTTTCAAACCTATGCTCTGCGCAAAGCGCAGCATGCCAAAGTAAACAGGGCTTTCTACCGCGATGGTATCACCGGGCTTAGTCAGCGCCATCAGGCAATAGGAAATGGCATTCATGCAACCTGCCGTGGTAATGAGGTCATCGGCCTGTAAATGCCCATCCCAGTTCATGGACCACCTGGCGATCTGCCTGCGCAACAGTACATTGCCTTGAATCTGCTCATAGGAGGTACCGTTTCCGGGCAGGTCGCGCAGCGCCTGCATCATCACTTTGTTGAGTTTAGCTAATGGCAGAATTTCGGGCGCCGGTACGCTTAATGAAAAACGTGTGATGCCCTGCTGGGAAAAATCATCATACACTTCTCCTATAATGGCTTCCACATTTTTTGTCTTTATCATCTGCTGCGGATTGCTCTTTTCTATCTTCTGTGGAAAACGGGAAGGGTTGAAACGCACATAATATCCCGATTGCGGACGGGACTCTATCAATCCCTTGCTTTCGAGGTGGTAGTAGGCCTGCAATATAGTGCTGACACTAAGCCCATGTTCCTTGCTGAGCAGGCGCACAGAGGGCAGTTTATCGCCTATATTCAGCACCTGCGACATTATTTGTTGCTCTATCTTTTCGGCCACCTTCAGGTACAAATGGCTGCTCTTGCGTTTTGTAATTATTTTCATAAAATTAAACTGTACTGGTCAAAATTACGTAAATTGTATCTGTTTTGTTTTAAAAAATTTCTTCAATTTTGTGACGTCAATGTTTTTAACTGCAAAGACATGAGGGCGCAAAGTGTTGAGGAATACTAATTGTAAGGAGCAGCAATATTGTGTATAACCATGGCAAAACAAACAAAGGCGTACTTGTCACTTATTTTTATCTGCATCGTGTGGGGCACTACATTTCTTGCAATAAAAGTGGGCGTGATGCATTATCCGCCATTTTTATTTGCCGGGGTGCGTCAGGCAATTGGAGGGGTAATACTGATGATAGCGGCTTCCATAATAAACAGGCAAAAAGATTTCTCCGCAAAAAATTTACTTCGCCAGATGCTGGTTGGTTTCCTGATGCTGACTTTGGGTAACGGTTTGGTAACGGTGGGCGAACAATACATTAGCAGCGGGGTCGCGGCCCTTATATGCAGCCTGATGCCACTATTCGCCGTACTGTTTAACCTCATATCGTCCAGGAAGGAGCATTTTAATTCAGCTATTGGCTTTGGTATGATATTGGGGATATGCGGGGTCGCCCTGATATTTATGCATGATATAGCAAATATTACCAGGCCCGCCTACCTGGGTGGGATTCTCGCCACCTTAGTTGCCACTAGTTCCTGGGCGCTGGGCAGCGTGGTGAATAAAAAAAATGTTGCACCTGTTAATGCGTTTTTGGATTCCGGAATGCAATTGCTGTTCGGTGGAATATGGATGCTACTGATCAGCCCGTTTGCTGATGATTACCGTGGTTTCCAATTATGGAACCGCGATGGTTTGGTCGCCCTGGTGTACCTCATTACATTTGGCTCAGCACTCGCTTATGCAGCATATATGTACGCACTTAGCAAGCTGCCCGTTGGCATTGCTACTATATACGCCTATATCAATCCGCTCATAGCGGTAATAGTGGGATATGTTTTTATGAAGGAAGCCTTGAATATATATATTGGCATGGCTTTTATCACGATAGTCGTCAGCGTTTACCTCGTCAACAGGGGCTATCGAAAACAACACAAAGCAGAATCGAATATTTTATCATCAAAAATGGCCGAGGCATTTCCCGAAAGTGTCCCTGCTGAATCTTAACCACTAAAAACAAAATTGTATGGAGCACACCATTTCAATTACCAGGCAGGCCGAGAGGAAAGTAACCGACACCAAGTCAATACCCTTCGGCAAAGTACCCACTGAGCACATGTTCATAGCCGAATACAAAAACGGCGAATGGCAGAACGCCCAGGTAGTCCCGTTTCATGACCTAACCCTGAGCCCGCTTGCTCTGTGCCTTCATTACGGCCAAACAGCTTTTGAAGGCATGAAGGCGTTTACTATGGAAGACGGGCGGATAAATATCTTCAGAATCGAAAAGCACTATGAACGTTTTACCAAGTCGCTGTACAGGATGTGCATGCCGCACGTACCCAAAAAATTGTTCATTGATGCACTGCACCAGTTGGTAGCTGTGGATGCAGACTGGGTGCCGCGTGAGCCCGACGGCTCTTTGTACCTGCGGCCCTTTATGATCGCCACTGAAGAGAGGATAGGCGTAAAAGTATCGGACGAATATTTATTCATGATTGTATGTTCTCCGGCGTTTCAGTATTACACACAGCCGCTAAAAGTGAAGGTGGAAACCACTTATGTGCGGGCGGCAAATGGCGGCACCGGCATGGCGAAGTGCGGAGGCAATTATGGAGCAGCATTTTTTCCGACAAAACTTGCACGGCAGGCCGGATATGACCAGGTACTGTGGACAGACAGCATGCACCATGAGTTCATCGAAGAGTCCGGGACCATGAACGTGATGTTTTTTATGGATAATAAACTGGTTACACCCGAATTGTCGGGCTCCATACTGGATGGGGTTACACGCAATTCGATCCTCGCCCTTGCAAGGGAAAAGGGCATGAACGTGGAAGAACGGCAGATAAGCTATAATGAATTGGTCAGCGCTTTCGAAGCAGGGAGACATATTGAGGCCTTCGGCGCGGGCACTGCCGCGGTCATAGCGCCAATAGAGATTATAGCTATAGGCCACAAAGAATACAAATGCTACATAGAGCCCGATGCAGTGATGTATAAACTGCAAGATGAACTATATAATATCAGGCGGGGCATAGCGCCGGATGTACATGGGTGGAACTATGTTATTTAAAAAACCCCTGAACCCCTGAAGGGGAACCTGCTATTTGGCTTGATATCTTAACATCAGATATTGAACACTAATAGGCAAATGGTTTTCCCTGGGGTAGGTGGAATAAAAAGTTTTTTTTAAATGGAAGCCATTACAATTAACTATAAGGGTTATCTCATTACTACTGACAAGACCCTGATGAAGGTAGACGATGTACACAGTTGGATTTCGGAGGAGTCTTACTGGGCAAAGGGCATTCCGTTTGAAATCTTTAAGAAGTCATTTGATCATTCATTTTGTGCCGGCGCACTGTTCGGAGACAAGCAAATTGCTTTTGCCCGGTTGTTAACCGACTACGCAGTGTTTGGGTACCTCGCCGATGTATATGTGGAAGAAGAGCATAGAGGAAAAGGAATCAGTAAAAAAATGCTGGAAATAATATTTGGCCTCGACTGGGTAAGAGGGCTCCGAAATATTAAGCTTGGTACAAGGGATGCCCATGGACTCTATGAGCAATATGGGTTCACAGATTGTAAGCATCCGGAAAGGATGATGGAACTAAACAGGCAGGATATCTATAAACCCCTGACCCCTGAAGGAGAACCAGCTATTTAGCTTTGGAGTATACTTTGAGTGTAAAATTATAAATTTGATCCTTTATTTTCAACTAAAAAAAACTCCCAAACTTCAAAATAAGGGGAAGCCCCTTTAGGGGTTTGGGGTATGGAGGAGCCCGGTTAGGGGTTGGGGTTTATGATACAATATTTAGATAGCGCAAAACGCCAGTTTATGATGTACAAGCAACTTGGCGAAAAAGCAATGGCGCAAATTGATGACGGGGAGCTTAGCTGGCAAGCTAATGAAGACAGCAACAGTGTGACAATGATAGTAAAACACATGTGGGGCAACATGATGAGCCGCTGGACTGACTTCCTAACCACCGACGGAGAAAAGCCATGGCGGCAGCGTGACGCAGAATTTGAAAATGAAGGCATTGGCCGTGATGCTATGATGAAAAAATGGGACGAAGGCTGGCAGTGCGTATTCAATGCCTTAGACAGCATCACCGACGCTGACCTGGAAAGGATAATATACATACGCAATGAAGGCCATACGGTACTCGAAGCCATCAACCGGCAGATAGCCCACTACTGCTACCATGTTGGACAGATAGTATATATCTCTAAACTGCGCAGCAAAGAAGAATGGAAAAGCCTGTCCATACCGCGCAATAAGTCGAATGAATATAATGCCGGGAAATTCTCACAGGAAAAAGAACGGAAGCATTTTACCGATGACTGGTTAGAGAAAAAGTAGGCTACAGGAATGCAGATTTGACAGCTTTTGAAAAGTTGTCAAATCTAATAATCACTAGTGCGTTGCTTATTCTTTATTTCTATTAATCCAGTGTTTCTTTTCGATAACATAAGAAATAATCAACCCAAGCCCCCCGCCCACTGCTATAAGCGCAAAGTAAATCGCCGGGTTATCACTTGGGTCAGTGGTTTTGTGAGCCATGTTTGTGTCTATTAAATAGGCCGCCAATAATCCCATACCGGCGCCTAACAGTAACAAACCGTATTTCAGATTTATGAATGGTCGTAACGTACTGTCTTTCACCCTTGGATCAAGGCCTTTCTCCAGCATAGCCATATTTTCTTTGCTGCGGATATATACTATACCAAAGATCATACCAAATAATGTGATGAATAATACTATCGGGATCATTTCGTGCATAACGGTAAGTTTTTATTGGTTAAAAATGAGTGTCAATGCGTTTGTTACAACTAAGACTACGTAATTTAAAATCCGGTTACAGAATTTTCAATGTATTTTTCTGAATAATAGCATTGTAACCAAACAGATAAATAAAGCGTCTTAGTAACACATGCCAGGAGATCAAGATGATATTGCTGTTATCCAAAAGATATTGCAGGGGCAACAAAATGCTTACGCGGTATTGGTAAACCGCTATCAGTCTTATGTATTTACATTAGTCATGCGCTACGTTAATGACAGGGAACTGGCTGAAGAACTGGCACAGGATGTGTTTGTAAAAGCCTACCGTTACCTCGCTGACTTTAAAGGCAATAGTAAGTTTAGCACCTGGCTTTACACAATCGTACATACTACCTGCCTTTCGCATATGAGAAAGAAAAAAGATGAAACGATATTATTGGAAGAGGAGAAAATGATTTCCATTTCTGATCACACTTTCTCACAAAAGTCATCAGAGAAGTTGGAACAAAAGACACAAAAGCAGATGCTCGAAAATGCGATGAAACATTTACCGGCCAGCGACGCGCAATTGGTCACATTATTTTACATGGCAGAACAATCAATGGACGAAATAGGTATAATTTTAGGGCTTACTGCTGGCAATGTAAAAGTTCGCCTGTTCAGGGCACGGCAGAAATTAAAAGAAATTTTGGAAAGCAAGTATGGTAAAGAGTTGATTAGTTGACTGGTTGATTAGTTGATATGTCATGAGTAATAAAAGTGTTCGTGTAAATTTTCAATTTTATTGTAATGAAGCAGGAAGAAATAGAAATGCAGCTTTGGGATTACATAGACGGCAGTTGTGACGACGTTGACCGGGAACGAATCTCTGTACTTATTAATACAGATGCTGCGTGGAAGGAAATATACGCGGAGCTTATCGCTTTGCAGGAACGCATTGCAGGCATTGAACCCGAGCACCCATCATTGCGCTTCACCAAGAATGTGATGGAGGCCGTTAGTACAGTTCAAATTGGACCAGCGGCGAAGAAATACATGAATATTAACGTCATTAGGGGAATTGCAGCTTTGTTTATTGTTATGCTGGTATGCGCAGTTGGTTATTCAATGGCAGTCGGCCCATGGGAAACAGTGACTGGAGGTAATCTCGCAAGGCTAAACTTAAATGGTCTTTTTAACAATAGTTTCTTCAGTGCTATTCTTTTTGTAAATATTGTTCTGGGATTGGCTTTAATAGACCTCGTGCTTCGCAAAAGAAGATTACAAAATCTGCGTTAAATCATCCCCAGCTCAAAATCCTCCAAACTTCTCAGCTTCGCATCCGCCAACGAAAACCGTGGATCATCAAAATGAAGTTCATCAGGCACTACGATCACTTTCATGCGGGCTGCCTTACCTGCTATCATGCCATTAACCGAGTCTTCCAATACCAGGCATTCAACAGGCTTAGACCCTAATGACGCAGCGCAATGCAGAAAAACAGCAGGGTGTGGCTTGCCTAGTTCCACTGCATCTGCAGAGGTAATCTCATCAAAGTATTTAGTAAGGTCAAAATGATCTACCAGTGCATCTATCATATGTTTGGGCGATGAAGATGCAAGGCCTATTTTATAATGATGTTTCTTTAAAAGCCTTAGCGTTTTCTCTACACCATTTAATATTGATCCATTACTTTTTGAGGAAGCTATTATCTCATCCAGTATTTCGTCAGCCACTTCCTTCGAGCTTTTGCCCTTCCAGGGATAGTGCAACGCCCAGTGATCAGTAACTTCATAGATGCGCAAGCCAGTAGTTTCCTTAAACCGTTCGCGCGTTATAGGTATTTTGTGTTTTTCAGCCACCTTTAGCATACTTACACCCCAAAGTGGTTCAGTGTCGAGCAAAAGGCCATCCATATCAAATAAAACCGTGTTAATCATATATTAGTCGTAAGTCTAAAGTAGAAAGTAGAAAGCTGTTATCATTAGTCGTAAGTCTAAAGTAGAAAGTAGAAAGCTGTTATCATTAGTCGTAAGTCTAAAGCCGTTATCCAAGCCCAAAAGTACATAATACCCCTTACTCGCGACTTTCTACTTTAGACTTTCTACTTTAGACTTTCTACTTTCTACTTACGACTTATGACTTACGACTTTAAACACTATTTTTACCGCAAATTCAACTTATTTATGAAGCGAAGTGCTTTTTATGGTATGCTGCTTGGTGCGTCTATACTGACTATAAGTGCCGGGCAGGCAGCCGCTACTATTAAATTTTCGGAATACGACCTGCCTAATGGTTTGCATGTTATTCTGCAGGAAGATCATTCTACACCCATAGTCGCCGTTTCTGTCATGTACCATGTGGGTTCTAAGAACGAAGACCCTAACCGCACTGGCTTCGCTCATTTCTTTGAGCACTTGCTTTTTGAGGGCAGTGATAATATAAAACGTGGAGAATACATGAAGTTAATACAGGCAGCAGGCGGCCAGCTTAATGCCAACACCACCCAGGACCGTACTTTTTATTATGAAGTGCTTCCATCAAACCAGCTGGAACTGGGCTTATGGATGGAATCTGAGCGGATGCTTCATGCCAAAATAGATACCGTGGGTGTAGAAACACAGCGCAAAGTGGTAAAGGAAGAAAAGAAGCAACGCTACGACAATACCCCTTACGGCCAGCGCTTTAACGTAGTTTACGGAGATGCCTACACGGTATATCCCTACCGCTGGAGTCCCATAGGCAAGGAGCAATACATAGACCAGGCTACGCTTGCCGAGTTTATGAATTTCTACAAAACTTTCTACGTGCCAAATAATGCCGTGCTGGTAATATCGGGCGACATAAATGAAGCGCAAACCAAAGACCTCATCAATAAATATTACGCGGACATTCCGAAAGGCACCAAGCCAATACCCCGCCCTACTGAAGTAGAGCCTGCACACACCGCTGAGAAAATTGACACCTTTTATGATAATGTACAACTACCTGCAGTGATACTGGCTTACCACATACCCAAGCGCGGCTCAGATGATTATTATGCCATGGAGCTGTTAACCCAGTTGTTGTCCCAGGGAAAGAGCTCACGTTTTCAAAAAGAAATTGTGGACAAACAACAAAAAGCAATACAGGCAGATGCTTTTGACCTCGGAAATGAAGCCCCGGGCCTCGTTATGATGCAGAGCATTGCCAATATGGGCATTAAGCCCGAAGATCTTGAAAAATCTATGCTTGCTGAAATAGACAAAGTGAAAAAAGAGGGTATAACAGAACAGGAGTACAAAAAATTAGAGAACCAGGCAGAGAATGATTTTGTGGAGCAAAACCAGAAAGACCTTGGCGTAGCTACCCACCTTGCCACCTATTATACGTTTATGGGAGACGCAAACCTCATCAATACCGAGCTTGACCACTATAAGAAAGTGACAAGGGAAGACATAAAGCGGGTGGCCGATAAATATCTCACAAAGGAAAATCGCCTGGTTGTGTACTATCTGCCAAAGCCGGACAGCCATAAAGACATGCCGCATGGTAAGGAACCTAATGCTCACCCACAGCCAAAACAGAAATAACTCATCAAACTCCGGCTAACAAGCTTTTAAAATATTTCAGAATGAAAAAAATCACTTTATCTATTATCACAATCGCGCTCATATCCACGTCGTGGGCGCAGACGCTCGACCGCAGCATGAGGCCTAAACCGGGGCCTGCTCCCGAAATAAAACTTGGCAAAACGGAAAGTTTCACTTTGCCAAACGGCATGAAGGTATTTGTAGTGGAAAATCATAAACTCCCGGCAATAGAATGCAGCATAGAACTGGATGTAAAGCCTGCCTTGCAGGGCGATATGGATGGATATAGAGAGATGATGTCTGAGCTGCTGCTTTCCGGCACCACTACCCGCACGAAAGACCAGCTCAATAGTGAGATAGACCAAATGGGAGTGCATATAAATGTGGGCAATGAAGGCATGTCTGGTGGAGGATTAAAGAAGTATGAGGCCAAAATATTTGAGCTAATGGCCGATATCGCCATGAACGCGCAAATAAAACAGGAGGAACTGGACAAAGCGAAGAAAAAAACTTTATCGGAACTGGAAACCCAGAAAAACGAGCCTGACGTCATGGTTAGAAATGTAAGCTCTGTTGTCAATTTTGGTAATAATCACCCTTATGGGGAAGTACCTACCAGCGAAAACGTGAGTAAAATAACATTGGAGCGCTGCAACCAATACTATCATACTTATTTCCGCCCTAACGTAGCCTATATGGCCATAGTAGGCGATATAACGCTGGCCGAGGTGAAACCATTGATAGAAAAATATTTTGGCAAATGGGTGAAACAGGATGTTCCCGAGGCTCACTATTCCATACCTGCCCTTACCAATACGAAGCTCACAAAAGTATCTTTTGCACCAAGAACGGCTGCCGTACAAAGCGTGGTAAGCGTTACCTACCCGGTTGACCTGAAACCCGGCGCTCCGGATGCTATAAAAGCCCGCGTAGCCAATACTGTGCTGGGCGGTGGCTCGCAAGGCCGCCTGTTCCTTGACCTGCGCGAGAAACACGGATGGACTTATGGGGCATATTCCACGCTGCGTGAAGATGAGCTTGGGGGCACGTTTTCCGCCACGGTGAAATGCCGGAATATAGTGTCAGACAGCGCGGTGGGCGCCATACTGGACGAAATGCGCAGGATGCAAACCGAAAAAGTAAATGATACCGCGCTTCAAAATTCGATCAGTTATTTGTCGGGCAATTTTGCCATTGGCCTTGAAGACCCTAAACGCGTAGCCCAAAACGCCATAAACATAGAACGCTACCACATGCCCAAAGACTATTATCAAAATTACCTGAAAAACCTGAGTGCCGTTACTGCTGACGATGTAACGGCTATGGCCGTAAAATACATCAGGCCAGACAATGCCAACATAGTAGTAGCAGGCAGTAAGGACGAGGTGGCCAATAAATTAGCCAGGTTCTCCGCTGATGGCAAAATAGATTATTACGACTACGCAGGCAAAACAATGGTGCCCGCTGAAACCATGGCTGCCCCTCCGGATATGACAGGAGACAAAGTATTCAGCAGGTATATTGCGGCTATAGGCGGGGAAAAAGCAATAAATAGCGTACAGGATATAAAAATAGTGGGCACGAGTTCGATGAGGGGAATGGCGTTAACCATCACTGAAATGAAAAAAGCACCTAATAAGTGGAAGGAATCTATAGACGCAGCTACGACAGGGAAAAATATGACCATACAAAAACAAGCATTTAATGGCACTAAGGGCTACCAGGAATCACAAGGGCATAAGGCGGATATTACTGGCAATGACCTGGACGAGCTGGCACAGGACGCTGATATAGCCGGTGATCTGCACCCTGAGAAATACGGTATCAGGCGCACTGTCAAAGGAATGGAAAACGTGAATGGCACCAATGCCTACGTAATAGATGTGGTGAATGGTAAGGGCAAAAAATCAGTGGAATATTATGATGCCGCAAGCGGGCTGTTGCTAAGAAAAACTCAGGGGGAAGGTGAAAAAATGCAGATATCAGACTATGGCGACTACCGCGAAGTGCCCGGCGCAAATGGCTACAAAGTGCCCTATAAAGTTACTGAGTCCGGAGCCGGCAATCCGCCAATTACCGAACAGGTGCAAACTGTAGAAGTGAATAGGGGAATTGCGGATGCTGAGTTTGAGTAGTATTTAATTGGGTAAAAAAACGCCGTTCTGAGGCGGGATGGCGAGCATTATTTTGTAAAGCTCAAAAATCCTTCTGCCGATAAATCTTCATTTAGGGCTTCCCAATGTATCCATCTGCCATTTTCCCATAATTCATATTGTGTCATTTGTTCCGGAGTGCCCTTTTTCAAATTGGGGTACCATTCGATAGGCGTTCCAATAATACGCCCGTCGTTTAATTCTACGAATATTCTTTTATTATCAAACCAAACAGATTTTGCACTTACCATAAAATTCTTTTAGAAAGAGACCATGTAATCATTTCTTATCAAAATATTCATTCCATTTCTGCGCAATAATATCTGCATTTTCTTCAATGATACTTTCTGCAAGATAAATGTCTTTATTTTTCATTCCTTTATTTTCTATAAGTTTTAAAGGGCTTACCTCAAAACGAGCACTTCCATCTGCATTTTTTACATGCACATGAATAGGTAAGTGATCATTACTAAAAAAGAAAAATCTGATTCCAAAGAATCGAAATAATTCTGCATACAATAAAGATTTAACCAAAATTACAATTTTTTCTCAACTTTATGTCTTTCCCGTCATTGTCGTGTTTTCACTAACAATCCTTGTGCAGCGTAGATACCATTCCCATTTGCAACTGTACCCGCCTTGCACTACAAAAAACAATTATGTTAGTCCAAAAAGGGTGTTTGGTCGATAGATTAGCAGTTGAATAGACCGCCGAAAAACGTCATGAAATACAGGCTGAAATTTCGGCAATTTGAGGCTTATGGCACCCATATAGGCGTGTCTAATTTTAGAGCAAAGAATAGCCTTATAAATGCGTCAAAACGATGGTTTGGCAGGTGGCGTCTTTTAGCCTGGGTTTTGCGAGCCATTTATTGAACTTTTGTCGCCAGCCCGGTAAGTAATCATCATTTTTAAACACATCTTTGAACGTGGTAGTAAAACCGCTTTCTGTTAACGCAGCCTGCTTGTAATCTTCATTTGTTTTTTCTAACAGATTTGGTGGGCTAATTTTTAGCCGATCATTATTTTTATTAGAATCCCTATCTTTATTAATAGATAGAGGTAGGTATATTATAGGTACACTTTTTGCGCAATTATTATCACACCAAATATTCTTAATATGGTTTTTCTCATCTAAAATGTGGTGTTTCCCTGATGCATTATTATTTTTTGGTGTGCTATTTTTTAGCACACCATTATTTTTTGATGTGCTATTTTCTAGCACACCATTATTTTTTGATGTGCTATTTTCTAGCACACCATTATTTTTTGATGTGCTATTTTCTAGCACACCATTTTTTTTGATGTGCTATTTTTTAGCACACCATTATTGTTTGATGTGCTATTTTTTAGCGCACCATTATTTTTTGGTGTGCTATTGAATGATATGGTTGTGGCCTGATACTGATTTTGTGACCACTTAATAACGAACACCATTTTGAAACGAGCAAGCCGTATAATCGAAGTTGTGTCGTGGAGCGCCCAGTCGAACCATGACATGCTGAAAATATATTTGCAGCTAAATAGGAGTTAACCTTAACCCACGACATATTTATATTTCCTTCTTCTTCTAAATTTTCCGTATCAGAAGAAGCAGTTTCAAATCTTTAGTTACTCTTTTAGTTTCTTTATTAGTTACTTCTATCGGTTTCTCTTGTATGCTGTTTTCAACATATAGTTTGCTGATTTCAGCATACAGTTGGCAGGTTTCGACATGCAGTTTGTTGTTTTCAGCTAACTGGGGGATATGGTGGAATTTCTGTATTTTTCTGGTGCAAATGGTTCCCAAGGACATCCATGACGCAACTTAATTTTGCGCGTCCAAAAGGGGGGGCTTTTTTTAGAAAATTGTAAGCGGATGTCTATTTAGCTGCATCAAGCAAATACCGTTTTCAAAACGGGTCTAAATCTTCAGCACCCGGTGCCCTCCAGAACATTGCATACAACCATATTCTATAGCACTGATAATCAACCATTTGTAAAATGGTTGTGTTCACTTTGTTGCTGAACCCTCAGCGATGGGAATCGGGAGCAACAGGAAGCCGTAAGAAGGTATTGTTTCCAATCCTGTGCTGTCATATACCTAGTAACGCTGTCTTCTTAGCGTTACGCCTCACTATCGATAAAAAATATTACCTGTATAAAAGAAACAGAGTACAAAGAAAAATGATATTACTTCCAAAAATATAACTAATAATCAATACCCCTCCTACTTTACGGTGGTTTGCAGTTTCATTTTTGAATTCATCCAAGTACATACTCCATTGCTTTTTATTATATAATAATAAAAGATTTAATAATATTGTAACAATGCTAATTGTGTAAATTTCGATTTTCCCTATGCTAAATATAAAATTTAAAGAAGGAAAAAATTTTGCTAGCATCGCATATATAGTATATAATTGAAAAGTATGCACTACAGACAAAGTGAATATAATATTCGCAATTGGTATTGCAAGCCTACCATTATTCCAATAAGCATACATTCTATATATCATATACCTGTAGAATTTACCTAACCTCATGCCTATTTCTTTTTTACCGGGTCTCCCCATTTAAAAAGTCCTGCCTGATCAGCAATAAAGTAAGCGGCACCTACCCCTATCCAATGGGGCCTGCTGTCAATGCAAATGTAGCAACAACAATGTCTAACCTCACTGATTGCAAGTGTTCCGAAGGGTCGCTATTGTTAATTCAATTTAGCCTGTTTTGCAAAGGAATTCGCTTGATGCAGGAAAAAAACCGGTAGAATTTTCTAAAATCATCCCTTTTTCGGACTAACAAAATTATTTTGTATTATATATTCTGGCGCTGTTTCAGAAATGTACGCCATTATCTGCGGGCTCTTTTCAGCAGTTTTTGAATACGCTTTTTACTCTCTGCTGCAGTTATTGTATTTTCACTCCCATCTTTATATGCGGCATAGCGCCGGTCCAGTTCCGCTTTAAATTCATCAGTGTACACCACGCCCGCTTCGTCAATGGCATCTTCTACCATGGTATAAATAGCCTTTATTTTTTTGTCATTTGCTACTTCCAGATAGCCATGAAGTTTTTGCCTGATCGTTGCAGTATTCATAACTGTTGTATTTCATTCAAAATTACTCTATTAATCCAAATATGCCAAAACCACACCCGTTGTGTCCTACATTCCGTGGGGTATCGGGCGCCACCTATACAGAACCGTTTTTGCAAATCCAGAAAGCATTCAGGGGCAACAGGAATTCACTTGATGCAGCATAATCGAGGCACCACCCACATGCAGGCACCATTTTCTAAAAACATCCCTTTTGGACAGACAAAATTATTTTGTATCATATATCCTGCATGAAGTCCTATGCAGTTTTCTTTGCTAATAATTTTTGCAGGTAAGCATTTTCTTCTTCAAAGGTCATATCCATGATTTCCCTGCTCAGTTTATCCCTGATTGCGCGCATTGTTTTTACAGCATCAAAATCTTTATTATTTTGAGCCCGCCCAGCGTTGCGGGCGCTCGTCGCCGATAATTTTGCAGGCAGTTTTTTTGTGGCAGCTTTCATCATTCTATTATTTCTTTGGGCGTTCTTATTTCAAGCATTATGTGCCCGTGTTTCAAATTTACGGAATTATATCCTCTAATGCGCGTTAAATTAACTATATGCTTGAAGTTCCAGCTTACGAGAATATCAACCTTGTTAAGTGTTGCTATTGCAATATGCTGACAATCAGCCCTGCTTGTTTTACCTACAACTTGTTCGGCAATATAATAGTCTGCCAATTCCGTAGCTTCTTTTGTTAAGGCTACTCGTTCTAAATATTTTTGAGCATAATGGTCAAGATGATTTCGTACTTGCAGGGGGGCTCTAAGCAATTCGGCTTCTAAAAGATTTGACACAACCAAAATGATTTCGCCTCTTTCAACTTTTTTGAAGAGCTTAATAGTCGCAGTATCAAATTCTTTGTCATAATATCCGCCTACAACAGAGGTGTCAATATAAATCCTCATCCTTATGAATTCTATGCTCTATAAAAGTATTAAAAGTATCTCGTATTGTTCCTTGTTTAGTCATAGTCGCCCAAAAATAAAAAGATAAGTTGCCGTAGGGATGTTTCCCGGTTATACAGTTGGGCAAGCTCCCTACGCCGAACATAGCCGTATGTCCTGTATAGTATACGCTAGTCCTCACAGGGCGCTAGTGTTCGAAAGGGTCACTAGCGTTAATATAATTTAGCCTGTTTGTTTTTAAATCCCGACTTTCATTCGGGGGCAACAGGAATTCACTTGATGCAGCATAATCGAGGCACCACCCACATGCAGGCACCATTTTCTAAAAACATCCCTTTTGTACAGACAAAATTATTTTGTATCATGCGTTCCTCTCGTTAGCACTTGGAATATTTTCATGCTAAAATATGGTATCTTTGATAACAACTCTTTCATTAAATGAAGCAGAGGTTTTATTTTGATACTTCAGTATTTGGCGGTGTATTTGACAAGGAATTTGAGCAAACAACTTTACAATTATTTGAGCGGTTAAAATTAGGGGAAATCATTTGCGTATTCTCTGATTTAACTGAAAGTGAGTTGCTGGATGCACCTGAAAGAGTTAGAGAATATTTTAAGAAATTACCTAAAGAAACCCTTGAACGGGTTATAGTAAACGACGATATTTTAACGCTTGCTACAAAATATATAAATGAGAAAGTCGTAGGCCAAACAAGTTTTGACGACTGTGTTCATATTGCGGCTGCAACGATCAATAAGGTAGATATTTTAGTTAGCTGGAATTTTAAGCATATTGTGAATGTTTACAGAATACGCGGCTATAACTCAATAAATGTTCGCTCCAATTATCAATCATTAGAAATACGTTCACCAAAGGAAATCATAGAATATGAAGACGAAAACTAATGCAGCAGAAAAAGAATTTGATACAGTTAAAACGTTTAGAGCCATTAAAGAGAAAACGTCATTGGAACTGGTCAAAATGAATTTTGAAGAAATCAAACAATATTTAAAAAAAAGAAGCAGGCAATTACAAAAAGAATAAAAAGCCTACAAAATAAACCCCAGGTTGCCAGTAAGCTACCAAAATAAATCCTCACTGGCGCTAGCGTTCCGAAGGGTCACTACTATCAATATAATTTAGCCTGTTTTTGCAAATCCAGAAAGCATTCGGGGGCAACAGGAATTCGCTTGATGCAGCATAATCGAGGCGCCACCCCACACAATAGCAGGATTTTCTAGCTCCCCCACCCCCCTTTTGGACTAACATAATTATTTTGTATCTTTCAAAAACAAAATATTTTTGAAACCAACAATCCGATTTCCTTAAGCAATTGTTTCTATGCTCAAAATAACCTCCTTACCCGTATCCGCGATGGGCTTATCCTTTGCATTATTCACATGCAGTTGCGGTGATCATTCCGGCAATGGTAATGCCGTCGACAATGGTACTACAGTTGCAAAAACAAAGCTTGCCGACACGCTCCCCGCAACTGAAATTTATTTACTTGATATTCAAAAAAAAGAGAACAAATTTTCCCTGGCAGAAAATGTCAAACCAATAAATATAAGCAATAACAAAGGCTATGATAACCAGCCAGTCTTTATCGAAGAAATAAATTCAATTGCTTACGTCAGTTCTCGAAACTATAAGCCGACAGACATTTATTTATATGACATCAAAACCGCAAATTCAAAACAATTTACCTCTTCTGAAGGTATTGCTGAATACTCACCAAAAATTACGCCCGACGGCAAATATATTTCGGTAGTGAAAGACACGGAACAAAACTTAACCAGGATATCTCTTGATGGTTTAGTAACCGAAAAACTATACAAATCAAATGATTCAATTGGGTACTATTGTTGGTTAGACAGTGATGAAATTGCTGCTTATGTGTTAACAAAGCCCGTCACTCTTAAATTGATCAACATAAAAAACAAAACGGAACAACCGCTAACAGACAGCATGGGCCGGAGCCTTTTTAAATTTGATAGCGGAGTTGTGGTATCCCGAAAACTGCACAATGGAAACCAGGTAACATTTGTAGATAGAAAAGGGATCTGCAAGCCATTGATCCTATTCCCATTGGGGGATAGTACAGAGGATTTTTATGTAACGGAAGATGGATGGCTGTTCTCTTCAGATAGTTCAAGTATTATTTACTGCAACATTAAAGAGCTAAGCAAGGGTTGGCAGGAACTTGGTAACTTAAAAAAATACGGCATTTCCAAAATATATCGCATTTCGGTGAACAGAGCGCTTAATAAAATAGCTTTTGTAACTGATGAGAAAAAATGAACAGTCTTCCCGAATGCCTGGCAGGATTTTCTAAATCACCCTTTTGGGACTAACAAAATTATTTTGTGTCATATATGCCCGTCCCACCATAAACCTATCGTAGTTCACCCCACAAACAGTTCAGGCAAATTGCCTAACTTTGACTATGTTTAAAAGCTAAACAAATGACGGATTACAGAGCATATATTACTATCGAACCAGGCAAAAGAAGTGGTAAAGCCTGCATCAGGGGCATGAGGATCACGGTATTGGATGTGTTAAGCTACCTGGCCGCAGGCATGAGCCACCAGGAAATTATTGATGATTTTCCCGAGTTGACCCAAAATGATATATTGGCCTGCCTCGCATATGCAGCAGACGCTGAAAAAAAATACTTTATCGCGGCCGCATAATTTTTCAGTTAATACCATATTGACAAAGGGCTGCCATGCAAAAAATGTCTGCTTGATGAAAACTTATCCAAAAAGTTAGTTGAAAGATTAGCGGTCGCTTTCCCGGGCATTACACATGTATCAGGCGAGGGATTTCTAAATAGCTTTGACAGAGATATATGGGATTTTGCGAAAAATAATGACTATGTGATTATTACCAAAGACATCGATTTTTATGACATGAGCCACTTGCTTGGCTGCCCTCCTAAAATAATAAAACTAAGCTGCGGAAATAAAACGACAGAATACATTTGCAATGTTTTATTAAAAAATTCGGCGCAAATAAAAATCTTCATTGGTAGTGATCACTTTAGCATGGAAATTTTTTAAATTCCCGCTGTTCGCCTTCGTGCCCAATGTTGCGCGTTATCAGGGGCACAGATACAGACCCATTTTGAAGATTTCCAAAATCCCCCTATTGGACTAACAAAATTATTTTGTATCATATATTCCTGCAAATTTTCACATTTACACTACTAAAATTTTAATTAACTTTGACAGCATGAAAAATGCCAATATAGAAAAACCGTTAAATTCAAAAGGCGCGGCCATTTTCAAAAAAATATTGGACGATAAAAATGCTTTGCATGAGCATTTAAAAAAAGGCGGCAAAGTAGCAGATTTTAAAAGAACCAAATCTATTTCCTGACCTCTTACCCGTTTACGCAACGCAATGAATTATCATTTGAATTTACTACTGATCAGGGAGTAGCGTATAGCGCTGTTTTCTTTGATTATGAGTACCTGTTTACTGACTATCCGGAATTTTCAAAATACATATACTCCTTCACTTTAGATGTGATAAAAGGAGAAATAACAAGCCAAAGCCTGGACGACAAAGTAGGTGAAACAGTGGTTGAAATATTCAAACGCTTTTTTGAATCAAACGATAACGTCGTAATTTATGTTTGCGACAGTTCTGATGATCGCCATTTCGCCAGGAAGAGAAAATTTGACTGGTGGTTTTGGAAATATAATGATGGTAGCATTGTAAAAGTAGATGGCGTTGCTGTAATAGCTAATTTCGAAATTTACAACTCACTACTGATACACAGGGAAAACAAACTTGCTGACAAGAAAATTAATGCGTTTAACACGTTAAATGAGCGGGCAGATGAGAGAGCGGACCCTAAATAAAGTCAAATCTTAGCGCCAACAAGATTTTTTTTTAAATTCATAACGACCCGGATTTTCTAAAATCACCGGTTTGGACTAACAAAATTATTTTGTATCATATATACTGGAGGACTGTTGGGCTATGTTCAACCGTCAATGAGAAATTTCGTACTTTTGAATAATAAAATCTGGCATTATGCTAACTACAATAGAAGGTTATTATGATAAAGGACAAATCATACTAAAAGAAGAACCGCCTGTACATTCCAAAACAGGAGTTATAGTTACCTTTCTGCCGGAAGAAAAAGATCCTGCCAAACCAAAAAGAATACTTGGCTTGTTGGAAGGCAAAATTAAAATATCTGATGATTTTGATGAGCCGTTGGAGGATTTAAAGGATTACATGTAGTTTCTATGGAGTATTTAATCGATACGCATGTTTGTTTATGGGCCATTGCGGACCGAAAGAAATTATCAGCCAGAGTCAAAACATTATTGGAAGATACAAATAACAAAGTGTTTGTTAGCCAGGTTTCGCTATTTGAAATTGCGATCAAAGTACAGGTAGGAAAATTAATAGAACTTGAAACGACAATAGCTGAATTTATTGCAAAAATTTACTTAACCGGTTTCGAAATATTACCTTTTAAAAATGAGCATGTCATATCTTATTCCATTTTCAACTTTTCCGGGCAACACAAAGACCCTTTTGATCGCTATTTAGCAGCTACTGCCTATTTTGAAAAGATGGCTTTTGTCACTAAAGATGAAAAGTTCGAAAATTATGCGGATAGAATAGAACTTGTCTGGTAATAATTTTCAACACATCAAAATACGAATTAACCGTTTGCCATTAACTGAGTTAATGTATTTTTGGAACATCGTAATTGCTAATAACAAACAATAAATTCGCAATACCACCCTTCAGGGCAGGGTTTTAACAACATGGCAGACTTACTCAATCAATACAACGAAGACAGTATTAAATCGCTCGACTGGCGGGAGCATATTCGCCTGCGCCCCGGTATGTATATCGGCAAGCTCGGTGATGGTAGCAGCGTGGATGACGGCATCTATGTGCTGGTAAAAGAGGTGATGGATAACTGCATAGACGAGTTCGCTATGGGGCAGGGCAAGCGCATAGAGCTCACCATTGCCGATGGCGGCGTTACTGTGCGTGATTTCGGGCGCGGCATTCCGCTCGGTAAAGTGGTGGATGTAGTGAGCAAAATAAATACCGGCGCCAAGTACGACAGCAAAGCCTTTCAGAAGTCAGTAGGGTTGAACGGAGTGGGTACCAAGGCGGTGAATGCCCTGAGCAAATACTTTAAGGTATCCTCGTTTAGGGACGGGCGGGCAAAAGTAGCCGAGTTTGAAAGAGGCGTGCTCATTAAGGAACATAAAGAAACAGATACTACCGAGCCAAATGGCACCCTTGTGTTTTTCAGGCCCGATGAAACTGTCTTTAAGCACTACCACTTCCTGCATGAATACCTCGAAAACCAGGTGTGGAACTATTGCTTCCTCAATGCCGGCCTGCTCATCCATTTCAATAACCGCAATTACGTTTCAAAAAACGGCCTGCTTGATCTCCTCGCCCGTAAGAACAATCCGGAGAGCCTTCGTTACCCCATCATACACCTGAAGGGCAATGATATAGAAATCGCATTTACCCATACTGGCGACTATGGCGAGGATATTTATTCATTCGTCAATGGCCAGCACACCACGCAGGGCGGCACCCACCAGGGCGCTTTCCGGGAAACATTTGTAAAGACCATCCGCGATTTTTATAAAAAAGATTATGACGCATCAGATGTGCGGCAGAGTATATGCGCAGCCGTATCTGTAAGAGTGCAGGAGCCGGTGTTTGAATCGCAAACTAAGACCAAGCTCGGCTCTCAATATGTATGGGAAGGCGGCCCGTCTATGAAGGCATTCATCGGGGACTTCCTGAATAAGGAGCTGGATAATTTCCTCCATAAAAACCCGACTGTAGCAGATGCCCTAAAAAAACGCATTGAGCAAAGCGAACGCGAGCGCAAAGAATTGTCCGGCATACGCAAGCTCGCCAATGAGCGGGCCAAGAAGGCAAACCTGCACAACAAAAAACTACGCGACTGCCGCATACATCTGAATGACGATCCGCCGACCAAGGGCCGCGATGAATACAATCTAAAACAACAGGAATCAACCATTTTTATTACCGAGGGCGACTCTGCAAGTGGTTCTATTACCAAGAGCCGGCAGGTGGAAACCCAGGCCGTATTCAGCCTGCGGGGTAAGCCGCTCAACTGCTATGGGCTTACCAAAAAAGTAGTGTATGAAAATGAAGAGTTTAACCTGCTGCAACATGCGCTGAATATAGAAGAAGGGCTGGATGGCCTGCGCTATAACAATATAGTGATAGCCACCGATGCGGACGTGGACGGTATGCACATACGCCTGCTCATTATGACCTTCTTCCTCCAGTTCTTCCCTGACCTGGTGCGGGGTAACCACATTTATATTTTACAGACACCGCTGTTTCGTGTGCGCAACAAGCAAAAAACAATCTACTGCTATAGCGATGAAGAACGCCAGCGCGCCATACACGAAATAGGCGCCAAGGCAGAGATAACCCGCTTCAAAGGCCTCGGGGAGATAAGCCCCGAAGAGTTTGCCCAGTTCATAGGAGATGATATACGTAAAGAACCCGTGCTCATCAGCCAGGATGCCCAAATACAAAAGCTACTGGAATACTACATGGGCAAGAATACCCCCGACAGGCAGGTATTTATCATCAATAACCTGCGCGTAGAAAAAGACCTGGCTGAGGAGTTGGGGGTGGAAGTGGGGTGATTTTGTTAATAACTTAAAGATGTATATTTTTACGTAAATAAAATCTGCTATGGTCGTTTCTGAAACCAACTTATATAATGTACTAAAGGAGAAGCTGGGCGAAAGTGAAGCCCAGGCTGTCGTTCAAGGCATAAAAGACGAGGTGAAGAATGAGTTTGAAAACAAAAAAGATACCTTTTATTCCAAAGAAGATATCCTGTCCCTGAAAACGGATATGGAAAAAGGATTCAAGGATAACCTAAAATGGACAGTGGCGACCATTATAGCAACAGCGGGAATAATTTTTTCTCTTATTAAATTGCTGTAGGGATATTGTCTATTGACGATTGAACACTAAATTCAAATTTTCCTGCATCATGTCTTATCCAGTGAATACCCTATCTCTTCATGCTCGTGTAGATAAGTGATTAGTTCATCGTTTACCTCTATTTTGCGGCCCTGGGATTTCAGGCGCACCTCTTTGCCATCCCAGTCGGCGATATGCAGAACGAGCTCGGTGTTGCCGGGATGTTTTTTGATGTTGGTTTCCATGAAGGTAACGAAGCCTTCATCAACTTTAAGAAGGGGTAATGAGAGGTGAATCTTTTTGGTAAGCAGTTTGCGTACTTCGTCCAGAAGCATGATGTTTTGTATCTGGAATTCCATGGTGCCGGGGCGGTACTTGTGCTCGTCATACACACCCTGTATCATCAGCTTCTGTCCGTTGACGAGGTAATTGCCATATTGCACGTAGTTCTTTTCCCAAAGCAGTATTTCCAGGTTGCCGGAATAATCGTTGATCGTCATTTTACCAAACTTGCTGCCTTTCTTCGTGGTCATGTGGCCAACATCTGTCACGAAGCCGGCTATGCGTATGTTGCGGCCTTTGCTGGCTTCCAACTCACTAACGGGGGTCATGCCATAGTTATCCATCTCAAACTTAAAGCCATCCAGTGGGTGTGCGCTCAGGTAGATGCCCACTACTTCCTTTTCCCGGTCAAGTAGTTCCGGCAGCCCCCATTTGTCACACTCTGGCATCAGCGGCGGCTTTACTTCCGGCATAGCAGATTCTCCAAACAGGCTGTTGGTAGCTACAGACGAACTGGCCTGGAACTGGTTGCCAAAGCGCACCAGCCGCTCCAGCCCTGTTATAGGGTCAGTAGGCGGCGCATAGAAATATTGTGCACGGTGCATCTGCGGAAAGCAATCAAGCGCACCTGCCAGCACTAAGCTTTCCATTGATTTTTTATTCACGGTGCGCTGGTTCACCCGCTTAATAAAGTCATATACAGTGATGTAGGGGCCACTGGCCTCACGCTCAGCTATTATGTCTTCTACAGCAGCCTCGCCTACCCCTTTTATAGCATTGAGCCCGAAGCGCACTACATTCTCCTTAGCCACGGCAAAGCCTTTCAGGCTCTCGTTCACATCAGGGCCAAGTACCTGGAGGCCCATGCGCTGGCACTCCTCCATGTAGAATTTTACCTTGTCTATGTTGCCCTGGTTATTGAGTACTGCCGCCATGAACTCAGCCGGGTAATGCGCTTTTAACCACGCAGTCTGGTAAGCGACCAAAGCATAGCAGGTAGAGTGCGATTTATTAAAGGCGTATTGGGCAAAGGCTTCCCAGTCGGTCCATATTTTTTGCAGCTTGTCTTCCGGGTGGCCCTTGGCTTTTGCGCCTTCTACAAACTGCCCCTTCATCTTGTCCAGCACGGACTTTTGCTTCTTGCCCATGGCCTTGCGCAGCACATCGGCATCACCCTTTGTAAAGCCCGCCAGGCTCTGGGAGAGCAGCATCACCTGTTCCTGGTATACGGTGATACCATAGGTATCGCCCAGGTATTCTTCCATATCAGGCACATCATACGTGATAGGCTCCAGGCCGTGCTTGCGCTTTATGTAGTTGGGTATATACTCCATAGGCCCCGGGCGATACAGGGCATTCATGGCTATAAGGTCATCAAATTTATCGGGCTTCAGGTTGATGAGGTGCTTCTGCATACCGGCACTTTCAAACTGGAAAGTACCATTGGTTTCGCCGGCCTGGTAAAGCTCGTAGGTCTCCTCATCGTCCAGCGGTATATTGTCAATATCTATTTCGAGGTTGTAATTTCTTTTTATGAGCGCCAGCGCGTCCTTAATAATGGTAAGGGTCTTCAATCCCAAAAAGTCCATTTTAATAACACCGGCATTCTCTATCACGTTGCCCTCATACTGTGTAATAAGCGAGTCCACGTCCTTGGCCATAAACACAGGCAGCAGGTCGGTAAGATCACTAGGCGCAATGATAATGCCAGCAGCATGAATACCGGTATTGCGCACAGAGCCTTCCAGTTTTTCAGCAGCATGGAGTACCTGGCCGTGCAGTGTCGGTTCGTTATAAATGGTTCGCAACTTGTTTACCCATTCTATTTCCTCACTACCGAGGCCTTCCTTACTGTCCAGGCTATCATCTCCTTTCAGCACTGCATGAAGCAACCTCCTGAGGCTGATACCAGGCCGCTCCGGTACCAGCTTGGCAAGGGCGTTGCTTTCGTTCAGCGGCACATCCATTACGCGGGCCACATCTTTGATACTGCTCCTTGCCGCCATAGTGCCATAGGTAACAATCTGCGCCACCTGGTTCTTCCCATACTTCTGCACGACATAGTCTATCACCTTTTGCCTGCCAATATCGTCAAAGTCTGTATCAATATCGGGCATGCTCTTTCGGTCCGGGTTCAGGAACCTTTCGAACAGGAGCTTGTATTTTATAGGGTCAATGTTAGTGATGCCGATACAATATGCCACCGATGAACCAGCGGCCGAACCGCGCCCCGGGCCAATGAACACACCCATATTGCGCCCGGCTTTAATGAAGTCGCTTACGATAAGGAAATAACCCGCAAACCCCATAGTCCGAATGGTGAATAGTTCGAACTTAATGCGCTCTTCCACTTCTGCGGTGATCTCTTTATAACGCTCTTTTGCCCCCAGCCAGGTAATATGTTCCAAGTAGGCGTTTTGATCCTCGTGAAACTCTTCGGGCACCTTGAAGTGCGGCAACAGTATATCCCGCTCCAGCTTCAGCGGCTTTATCTTATCGAGTATGTGATTAGTGTTGTCCAGCGCCTGCGGCACATCGCTAAACAGTGTACTCATTTCATCGGAGGTCTTGAAATAAAACCTGTCACTGGGAAATGCGAAGCGGCCTCCCTTAGGTTGCACCTCATCATCATCACCCAGTTCTTTCCACTTTGGGTCAGCCTGTTTGGAACCGGTATTGATACACAGCAATATATCATGGGCATTAGCATCGCCCTGATCTACGTAGTGGCTGTCATTGCTGGCTATAATGGGCACATTGTACTTTTGCGCATAGCGCATGAGCACTTCGTTCACTTTTACCTGGTCGGCTATCTCGTGGCGTTGCAGCTCTATATAATAGTCGTCGCCAAAAAGGTCCAGCCACCATTTAAATACTTTTTCGCCTTCCGCTTCGCCCTTTCGTAATATAGTGCGCGGCACCTCGGCAGCAAGGCAGCATGTGGTTGCTATAAGCCCCTCATGGTATTTCAATACCAACTCTTTATCTATGCGGGGATACTTGCCATACAGGCCCTCCATATAGCCCAGCGAGCACAGCTTCACGAGGTTCTTATACCCTATCTCGTTCTTGGCCAGCATGAGCTGGTGATAGCGTATATCTTTATCTTCTTTAGAGAACTGGCGTTTGTGCCTGTTTTCCACGAGGTAGAACTCGCAGCCCACTATGGGTTTTACAACAGGCTCTTCTATATCCTTACCCTCGGAGGTTTTGCCTACTACTTTCTTCTTCTTCCATGCCTCCGCCACAAAGTCGAATACACCAAACATATTGCCGTGGTCGGTAATGGCCATGGCAGGCATATTATCATTGCGGGCCTTCTCGTAGAGCTTCGAAATGTTGGAAGCCCCATCAAGGAGGGAGTATTGGGTATGATTATGTAAATGGGAGAATTTCATGGCTTCTGACACACGCTTACAGCATCTTACAAAGTAACGAAATTATGAGGATGGTTTGGGCTGAAGTTATCCACAGAAATGGGGAAATCACTATTATCCACGCGCCTGGCTTTATTCGTTGTTCGAAAAAAAAGGAAGAAACCCACCTGTAAATACACACAAAAAGCAGTGAACATTAGCGTGTATTTCAAAATATCCGTCACGGGTCAAACACACCAATTGTTAAATGTGGCATACAATTTGCTTTAACAAATATAAAACCACCTTTATGAAAAAACTATCATACCCGTTAGCATCCTGCTTTTTATTTGCCGGATTAGTTCTGTCCTGTTCCAAGAGTTATAATGATATCGCAATTTATTCATCGATGGATGATGTATTCTCGTCACTCAGTGTTCAATCCAATGTTACCACTTTAGATGCTGCTGCCGGCGGCACATTTTATGGCGCCAGCGGTACGCGATATGTTTTCGCCCCGAATTCTTTTCAAACAGCCTCAGGAGCTACTGTGACCGGGAAGGTCCAGGTCACGACGAGCGAATACCTTCAAAAAGGAGATATGATTTTCTCCAAAATGCTGCCCATCAGTAATAATGAACCATTACTCTCCGGCGGTGAAATCAATGTATCTGCCTCACAGAATGGGCAAAATATTTTTATGAAACCGGGTACCTCTTTTAAGGCAAATATGCCATTGACCGGCAGTATGCCCCCCGGGGATTGCTTTTTTTAGAGGCCAGGCTAATAATGATACAACACAAGCAAGAACAAATTGGATACAGATCCCTGATACAAATCACCAGGCATGGATAGCGCCGCCAATAGCAGGTGACACACTGGGCATCATATCAGACAGCCTTTCAGAGTGTAATGCAGACGCATTTATGACTTCTCCTCACTTCCAGACATTTACCGTAGTTGCTAAGGTCGCCGGAACGATATTAAACTCATCCTACAAAGTATACGGCTACACTCTTTACGATGATTATAAGGGCGTGTGGCCTTTAGGGAGAATCGGAAGTTATGCTGACGGAGTATTTACCGAAGAGCACGTGCCAAATATCCCGGTTCATTTTGTGATATTCACTTTAGTTAATGGGAAATTCTATGGTGGAATAGGTAGTGCAACACCGGCTACCGATTCAAGTTATACTGTTCCACTCACCAATGTAAACCCAGCTACATTTAAGAAACAAGTGGATGCGCTGTAGGCTGAAATATTTTAACTGAATAAATGCAGTGGGCTATCGAATTATATGGGCATTCCGCATAACGACATCCTAAAAACAAACAACACCAGCAACGGTTAATAACAGACTCTACAATGTTATTAAGTTACCAGTGTGTTTTACACCTGACATTTTTGTGAATGGAAACAGAAGCATCCCAAAAATAAACAACACCAGCAACGATTAATAACAGACTCTACAATGTTATTAAGTTACCGGTGTGTTTTACACCTACTTTCTTTCAACAGGAACTGCCTATTACTTAAAAAGTGCCTCCCATTAAGCAATATCCAGTTACCGAAACAACGGGACCCATTAATGCTGCTATAAAACATGCCAGGACGGGATTGTTGTAGTAAAAGCTTCTTACTTTGCGTGCCATAATACTGTGTTTTTATTTGTTATATAAAATTGATAATAAATTCACTAAGAAAAACTGATAATGGTCATCCGGTTTGCTAATATTGGTCAGTTAAACCTGCTTCCTTTTTTACTGCGCTGTCTTAACTTTTACCTTCCATCAACATCCTGACAACTGTGTAAACAATGCCAGCAAAAAATGCAACTTGTGCCAGGATATAAAGTAACCGATTTAATGATTCCGACCTCTCTTCCATCTTTCTGCCTCGTTAACGACGTCACCATCTAATTCGACACTAAAGTAATGCTTGATTTTTCCCCCATAGTAAAATTGGGGTAATTAGCACTTTTTTTGTGGTGTATTTATTTTTCATCCGAAAATAGGACTGACACCACCCTATATAACGCCTTCAAGATCAAAAAACTACAAGCGATCCTTACATTTGCCTGGCCGATAAAAGCGTGTACTCCTTATGGCGGAAATTCATTGCAATTCCATCGATAATATACAATGGGTAAATTTACTTCCAGGCCCGTTTACGGTACACAACGGTATCCATGTTTGGCGTGTAAAGGTTTCAGAGTCTATAAAATTTATTCATCGTTTTCTTCTTCTTTTAAATACTGCGGAAAAGGAGAAAGCCTCGGCATATAAGCTGGAACAAGAGCAGCAACGGCGTATTATAAGCCGGGCTGCTCTAAGAATTCTATTAGGTAAATACATCCTTCTCCCTCCGGAGAAAATTGAATTCCTGAAAATGCCTGATCATAAACCCTTTGTTCGCAATGCAGACAATATTGACCTTCACTACAACTTATCTCATTCCGGGGATTGGGTAGCCATTGCTATTTCTGATAAGCCTGTTGGTATAGACGTTGAAAGTATAGACCCAAATTTCAATTTCAAAGAACTGATGCCTACTTATTTTAGTGACTATGAGACCCGTTTTATTATTCATTCGGGACAACCGCCTGAAAATTTTTATACAATGTGGACACGGAAAGAAGCTGTATTAAAAGCCAATTCAAAGGCGATAAGTGATGATATTTCTCTTATTCCGTGCCTTGATGGCCATCATGAAGTTGATCCTGGAGTTATTGATTCATCTGACAACTGGCGGGTAAGCAGCTTTCACTTTGAAGAATCTTGTGTTGGTAGTATTGCCTATAAGCTTTTTGGACAAAATATATTGTTCATGGAAGCCGCCGATTTACTTAATGAACTATAACCAAATGAATTAATTGGGCATTATATTATCCACCCCTTTAAAGCCTAAATGCTCAGAGCAATTAATGAGGTTTACACTAAATAATAGCTCATATTCTTTTATAGGGGGAGGAACGCAATCTTCCATAATTTTATATTGATGATTACTATCGTCAAGTTTCATTGTAAATGGCGATAATATACCCCTGGGATATGGAAGCGCATTAAAAAAGGTTTCTTTATCCTCTACCGCCTGAAAAAAGTAAATGACCACTTTATTGCCTTTGTAATCCAGTTCTGTTGAAAATGTCCATTCCATAACTAAACCCACTTTTGGGTGGTTACCACAGTACTACATAAAATGATGCCACGGAAAGCAATTTGCCATAATTCATTTGAAAATAAGCAAGTTATAAATGACAATACAGCGAAGAGCGCAACGCAGGCATCGCATATTTAAGTATTGGAGCGTACATAATACTCCCCTTATTGAAGCTAATACGTAAAATTCTCAGAAGCGTTCTTCATTCCTTCGCTTTCACTTTTTATATCTTTTCGTTTGAACAGGTCCATGTCTAATTTTCCGAAACGCCAGGTGAAATTAAGGCGAACTAATTGCGGGTCTTTTAGCTGGCTGTAGTCTTGTGTGAAATTACCGGCTGATTCGGAATGCTGGAGGAACCTGCGGGTTCTGAAAATATCATTGACGCTGAGCGAAACGGATGCTGCTTTATTCTTTAAAAAGGATTTCTTAATGGCGAGATCTACATCATAGTTAGCGGCGAGATAGCCCTGTGAGCCATTTAGCGCCTGTGACATGGAGCCTTTGCCGCCGCCCATAAAGCCGTTGCTGTTGGAATTGTCGGGCAGCAGGTTTGTTTTGGATTGGTATATGCCGCTAAGCTGTATGGTGAAATTTTTGGGCAGCGTAAAGTTGTTATTGAGTTTCCCAAACCAGCTACAGAGGCTGCTTTGCGGGGTATTGCCGGATATATTGCCCGCGTCAATTGTGCCGTTGTAGATATTTAAATCAGCCAGGACGTCCCACCATTTTGTTACATTTTGTTGTAGGGTTATCTCAGCGCCGTATTTGTCGCTACTGTTCGCATTTGTGTAAGTATTAAAAATGGTTTGCGTATTGGTTAATGAGTCGGTGCCAATGACCTGGTAAGGCGTTATGAGATTATTGGTGTGCTTATAATACAATGACAGTAGCAGGTAATTGCTGCCCTTAAGGTTTTTTAGGTAGTTCAGTTCGACCGAGTTGGTAAAACCGGGTTGCAGTGCTGGGTTGCCCCGTGTGATATTGAGCGGGTCGGCATAGTTGGTATACGGCAGCATCTGGAAAAAGGTAGGCCTGGTGATACCCCGGCGGTAGCTGAACTGCAGCTCCTGGTCGTGTTTTAGTTTCCTGCTTACAAAGAATGAAGGGAACAGGCTTATTGGATATTTCACTTTGAATTGCTGCCCTGTATTGGTAAGCTCACCATTATAATCAGAGCTTTCCGCCCGCAACCCAGCATGGTAGGTGTACTCACCTATGGCGCTGCTGTAAGTGACATAGCCTGCATAAATATCTTGCGTGCTTTTGTAGTTGAGACTTGCTGCCGGGACAAGTGTATAGTTGCTTGTGGACATATCATATACGTAGTTGTTGCTGTTGTTCTCCAGGTTTTGCGCGGTCGCTTTTAAGCCTGCTTCCAGTTTTGATTTTTTGGAAAAGGGGTAAATGAAATCGGTTTGTCCGATGTAGTATTTGTTGACCCCATTGCCTACGGTGTTTTGCAGAAAGTCATTGCTAATAGGATTGGCAATCCCATTATTGTAGTAGTCAGTGGTGTAGTTACTGTTCATGTTAAAATTAGCGCCGTTATAAGTGCCTAACGCCGTCCACTCCATGCCATCCCGGGGAAACAAATGCTTCATGTTTAATGTATAGCTCGAAAATTTCACAGAGTTATCCGTTGTGGATATTCGCTTATCATATATTGCACCACCGGGCGTATCGGTAGTGCTGGTAAGGTTTTCCTTAGGGTCAAATGATCCTGCTGCAAACATACCTGTGGCCGATATAGTCATTCGGTTAGTAATAAAATAGTCAACGCCCAAACGCCCGAAAGCCATATTGCCCAGTGTGTTCACTATGTTATTCTGATCTGTTATGGTATTGGGCTGTTCATAATAGCTGCTGCGGTTTGTGTAGCCTGTTGTCTGCGAGTTAATATCAAACAGCATGGCATTTGCCGAGAAATTGAGTTTATTCAGCCTGATGCTTATATCGCCGCCTGCATTGTAGCCCCCGCGGCTATCCACGCCGGCTCTTACATCGCCGTTGTAGCCGCGCTTACGGCTTTTCTTGAGCACTATGTTGATGATGCCCCCAACGCCCGCGGCCGCATCGTATTTTGCAGATGGGTTTGTGATCACCTCTATACTTTCGATCATGTCGGATGGTATTTGGTCTAATTGCAGCGTAGTGGGCTGGCCATCCACATAGATGAGCGGGGTGGCATTGCGCAGGGTTACATTGTTATTGATATCTACGATGACGCCGGGTACGCTTTTCATCACGTCCTGCGCTGTACCGCCCTGGCTGACAATATTGTTCTCGACATTAAAGATTTTCTTTTCCCCCTCCAGCCGGAAAGCGGGCATTTTAGCCGTAACAGTTACTCCTTCCAACTGCGTTTCATCCTCTGTTAATTTAATATCGCCGAGATCTTTGTCAAGCGCATTCAGCGCAGTTCCCGCATTGGCGGGCATACCCTGGCTTATATCCACTTTATCAGGCGACATGCCTTTTAATTTCGCAAGCGCCGATAGGTCAAAATAGATTTCCTTTTCATAGGGTTTGTAGCCGATAATAGTAACGGTTAGCTTGTATGTACCTAATACGGGTATTTCATCCAGGCTGAATTCGCCGTTATCTGAGCTATTCGTGCCTTTTACGATTACGGGCTTCTTTTTCCCGGTCTTTGCATCCGTTTCAGAGCGCATAAGCATCACTGTAGCTGTGGCTACAGGTTTGCCGGTCTTATCATTGATCAATTTTCCATAAAAACGACCTATGTTCATTTTGCCCTGCGGCGCTCCTTTGCCAAAGGGCATTTGGGCAAAGGATATTCCTGTGAAGGCGAAAGAAAGAATAATCGAAAATATCCATTTATACATTAGGCTCTGTTTGGTTTGGCAAAGATTGGGATTATAAAGTTAAAGGGTTAAGGGGTTAAAAAAGTTAAAACGTTAAATGGTTAATGGGTTAGAAGTTAAAGGGTTAATAGGTTAAATGGGTTAAGAAGTTAAAAGGTTAAATGGTTAATGGGTTATTGGGTTAAAAAAGTTAAAAGGTTAAATGGTTCTGGACTCTATCATTTCCGAGCTCCGATAGCTATCGGAGGTAAAGTGAAAGTTTTTTGTGGGTCCTGGCGTATTTGTACCTGGAGGTTGTCCCGGGTTGACATTTTGTAGAAAAAGGGCTGCTTTTGCATGACCTTTTTCGGGGTTTCCATGACCTTTGTGGTATTTCTACCTGACCTTTTACGACGGAATTCACACTAATAATTAAAAAAAACATTTCTATAATTTTGATTATCAACTACATTTAAAATAGTTTTTATTGGCAACAATACCCAGTTACACACGGTATATAACATAATGAAAATAACTTTTATGAAAATTGGAGATTTGGTTTACGGTGAAAGACACGACTACCCTATGATTATTATAGGGTATAGCACTGAAGATTTAGCAATCTGCCGATATATGGTAGATTCTAAATTAATTTGTGAATTTCATCCCCTAAATAAACTAAGGAAAAACTAATACCTATTCGTATTAGGTGGAATATTTAATGGTTTACTTGAATTTGGATTTTTATTTACTAATTCAATGCAGTTAAATTCGCTTGTTTTCCATTCATTATCTACGTTATCAAAATATCTACAAGCCCAAACAGTAGGAACAACTTCATCTACAACAGTCATTTTATTACCTGTTCCTGATTTATGCCATACATCCATGCCGGGGATAATTAAATGATTTTCCATTTTGTTCGTTTAGTCGCTACAAATATAGAAAACACCTTGAAAGTAAAAAGCCAAGTTTGGCTTTACAAATATAATTATTACCTTTACCTCGCCAAACTGTTAATCATGAAGATGCTTTCTTATGAAGGTTTTGGATTTGTCATTGGCCGTTAGCCCGAATATATTCTTCACGACTTCGGGTACAATCAATTTTCTACAGGCTGCATATACAGAAGTTATTGCACAAACGCTCATTGCTCAAATAGGGAGCAACTATAGCACGTCAACGCCCTATATCCTTTATGGCTGTGTGGAAACAGTTGGAGGCAGTACAACTACTTTTAGTGCCGGGGCAATTTTCTATAATGGTGAAGTATATATCATTCCAGCATCTGCACCAATTGCCAACCCAACAGGGGGCAATGTGTTTCTTTGTACGCTTTTGGTAACGAATAATTTTTTAGAACCGGGAGGCGCATCATGTGATCCAGCAACTTTCAGCATGTCGTCTCCGTCTAATGTCCATAATATCAGGTCTATAAACTACGTTGTTGGCCCTGCTGGTGGTAGTGGTGTAATGAACTATCTGTTTGATTTTTCGGCAACTATACCTATATCGCCAATACTTCAATCATGGGTTGATTTAGGAAATACACTTACGGTATCGTCTGGTTTGACTTTCCCCTCAGGTATTGAATATAACAAATACTTATTTACCGGGCATACATTTATTTGGCAGATCACAATTAATAATGCCACAATAAGCGGATCGCCTACGGTAATTTCAATAAATATACCTTCATTTTTTAGTATAATATATGGGTATTCACTTACTAATATAAACTGCTACAAGATAGTAGGCACTTACAATTCATATACGCCCTTATATGCGGTATTTAATCATGGTAATTTCCTTTTGGAATTAGCAAGCTTAACACCATTTACAAACGGCACAGCAAACCAATCATTCAGCATATTTATAGAAATGGAGGTAGGATAAAAAACTAAAATTATGGACAATATATTAGAATCATCAAACATTAATAAGGAAGTAATTAGTATAATTGCTGCGCCTGTCTCTGATAAAAGAGATGCTTTATTAATTACAATATTACTTCATCCCGGAGTGACAGATTTAAATGTACTCACAGAGTATGCAGACCAAATTGTAAACTATATGCTGTCCTAATACCTCCCGTTTTTATCAGGCGGTATAGCTATGGATTTATAAGGCTTATTACTTTTAGGATTAAGCACACACCTAAAAATAAGTGTAGCTTTTTCGCTAGTAAAATTCTCCATTTTTGGAATTTCTTTAGTGTCTACCAATTTAAACCCTGATTCTGTAATTTCTTTAATTGCAGTTGCAATATTATCCGGTGTAATTATACCGTCTTTTATGGGTACGGTTTTAGAAATAAAATACTCTTTCATCGTTTTTGCTTTTTGTGTGAGAAATAAAATGCGAATCAAGAACCCCGGATTTTTCCGGGGTTTATTTTTAATATTATTGCTTTATTATTGGATATACGCTATCGTTTATTTTAGCATAGTAAATACCTGTAGGATAATTTGAAATATCCACCTCTGATTTACTGGTTTTGCAGATCAAAACACCAATAGTATTATAAACAAAAACATCTCCTTTTATTTCTGAAATGTGAAAAATGCCGGTTGATGGATTGGGGTAAATTTTCAAGTCATTTTGATTTATTATATTTACCTCGGTATAGCTAACATTAACATCTATTGTATCTCTTGCAAATTCTCCAGATGTTCCTGTAGATATTAATAATTCAATCTTTGTACTGGCTCCTATATGATAATTGATAGAAAAAAGCGAATCGAAATGCGGAATACTAAAAGATGTAAGGCTATCAGGATTCCAGTTAAATGGATTTAATAATGCTGGTATTGGGGGTAAATATACACTATCTGTAGCCGAAATAAATGGTTTATGATAGCCTATTTTACAGGTCAAAGTAAATATTTCGTTTGGAGCAACATTGTAAGATGATGCATAAAATGTATCAATTTCTATTTGTGCAAATGAATTGAAGTTAGAGAATAAGCATGTGATTAAAAGTAGCTTTTTCATTTTATATTGATTTTGGTTAAAAAAAATAGGTGCAACTGAAATTCTTTTACCGCTCCAGGTTTACCACAACCTACTAACGCAAAAGACACAGTTACACCTTTACGGGTGTATCATACATGTCATAGATTGCGTTAGTGATTACTGCGAAAAGTGGTAATTCGGAGCGGTAATACTACAATTTATGATACTGAAAAATCATTAGAATTATGTGGCTATCATATACATACAGTTTGGCAAAACAAATGTAGTAATAAAATTAAAAAATATCAACTACTTATACTACTTTTGTTACAACAAGAAACGGTATAATTATAGCAGAGGTTTATAGCATTTAAAACAATATTTTATGAACATGAGCGAATCAGATTGCGCTACAGCAATAAAAATAGCGCAATCCTTAAATGGGAGGACTATTTATGATGCCTTTGAAATTTTAGATACAGCAAAAGGACATCTACAATATACCCAAGTATCGAAAGTAATTATAGATACAAAAAGCGAAGAATACATAAAAATAATTAAGGATGATTTGCCATTTCTTTATGAGCAAGATCTCTTAGCTCAATAAAGTATTTTTCAAAACTTCTATTTCTCACTTGATTTTTATTCTGATCTTCTAAATCGCATATCTTTTTATAGATAATTGTAAGCATTACCTGAAATTCATTTAATTGTTCCATCTTATTTGTTTTAGTAGTGAATTACAAATATAGCAAAACCCCGGACTTGTGCCGGGGTTAGTTATTTTAAATAAAATATTTATCTTATTAAGGTTGCAATACCACAGAAACGGAAACCATATTAATGCCATTAATGTTTCCTAAAAAATTAAACTGTATAAGATTATTTCCTTGTGCTGGATTAATAAGACTACCTGAAGTAAGAGCCACATCTGTATTTGACGGATAAGATAGGTTTATTGATGCGCCAGCATTTATGTAAGTAACTACAGAACAATTAATACCAGGCACACTGTTTGTAAAATTCAATATCAAATTAACTGTATCAACGGCATTAGGGGCGGCTATAATTTCATTCTGTGAAAAAGAGACATTGACAGGAAAGGCATTTGCAGTAATTAATTTGGCACTATCTGTAGGAACATAAACAGTGTCTGTTTTTATTATAATATCAGTTTTTGTCTTGGTGCAGGAACTATTAAAAGCTACGACTGCGATAATACTTAGAATGAAAATTGATGATTTCATATTTTGTTTGTTTTATTGTGAGCAAAAAAATAGCGTTACTGAAATTCCTTTGCTCTCTTAGGCTGTGGATGCCTTCTCATACAAAAGATACAGTAACGCCATGAGGCGCACAATAAATTGTATGAGAGGTGCTTTTTAAATTTCCACATTCAAGAGAGCAACCTTATTATTAAAATATTTAGGTGGCTAAGAAGTGTTTATCATAATCATATAGTTTGGCTTTGCAAAGGTAATAATAAAAATCATATTCTTAATTGGCAGTTTTATTTTTATTGTATCTTAATTTTCTATGTGGTTCCGGCTGATTAGGTGTTAATGTACGGTACTTTAACCGTGTGCCTCTAAACTCCTTTATGCTTTCAACAAACCGGTTATCAATAGGTTGTAAGCGGTTAAAATAGCGGTGTGCAAATTCATCACAATACCTATGCAGGTGCCGGGGTGAAAGGCTGTGAAACGTGCCTACAATCCCGCGTTTGAAGATAGACCAAAAGCCCTCAATATTATTGGTGCTATATTCGCCTTTAACCCATTCGTCAGCAGAGTGATTAACGACAACATGTAATTTTTGAATACCGCCCAAATCTGTGTAAGCCTGTAACCCATCAGTAACTACAACCGCGTCTTTGCTTACATTCTTTGCGATTAAAGGCAACAAAGTTTTTTTGTCGGCTGCTACCATAGGCTGCAATCTAACCCGTCCATTGCGCTGCAAAATGCCAACTACAGGTATCTTAGTATCCGGCGTTGGTGCTAACCACCATTCCTTATTCCGTGCAGCTTCTTTTGCAGCTTTATTTTCTGCACGTTTCTTTTTGCTCTTATTTTTTTCTTTACCACCGATGTATGTTTCGTCCACTTCTACCATACCGACCAATAACTCCGGGTTTGTTTCTTTCAGCATTGCGCGTAACCTATGGTTAATGAACCAACCAGTTTTTTGACTTACGCCAATTCTTTCAGCAAGCTCATAAGAACTGATACCTTTTTTCGCAACGGTTATTTCGTATGCAGCCTGAAACCATTTGCGAAGTTCAACTTTTGAACCTTCAAATATACTATCCGTGCGAACCGTGAAAGGCAATCCACAAGCTCTTTCAGAACATCGGTAAGATGGAATATCTTGGAACTTACCACGCGCCTTTACTTTATATGGAACCTTAGTTGTAGCACAATGAGGACACACTGCAATACCTTGCCATACTTGGCTTTCAAGGTATTCGTAACATGTTTTTTCATCCTTAAAGTAGTCGTTAAATTCGTGTATTGTCTTGAAATTGAAGTCCATTTTGCAGCAGTTTTATAACACAAATATACTGCATTTGCGTGTAAGTTGAACTTATTTTAAGCACATTTTTGTATTTATTTTATCATTGAATGACTAACTTAGTGATTTTATATTACTTTTGTTATATGGCAAAAGAAAAGCCCAAATCCAAGCGTCCTAAACAATATGATGAAAAACTTATTGTGAAAGGTACATTCTCGGATATTATTGCTGCCGCTGTAAAGCATAGAGCAAATAATATATATAAAAACAAAAAAGTATAATGAATAGTTATTTATTCATAATTAAAATATATTATACCAATTGCGTGTAACTGGGTATTGTTGCCTTTTTATTACCAACATGACAAAACACGCCTTTTTGAAAATTAAAATTTGAAAATAAGGGTTTTGATCAATTAATATTTGAAATTTTGCAATTCGATAATTTGATACTTTAGCAATATTAATTATGGTTTGCATTCTACATTAATTAGTTCAATTGTAAATGTCTGTTTTTCTAATTTTATTTGTTTATTGTACGGGTAGTAAAATTTTCAGTAAAGCTATAATTTATTGATAATGAATACGTTATAAGGTATTTTTTGTAGCGATTCTGCGGAAAATGATTTGATGTATTGGGTGCGATTTCTACATGGTTGATGGCATGGTTATGGTGCGTTGATTTAATGGCACAAGTGAGTTTAAAATTAGCCCATTACCATGCTAGCAGAATCCATAACCGGCAAAAAGCAAACATTTTTCAGGGGAAAACTACTCCGGGTTGGCGTTATTGCTGTGTTCAATATGTTTTTATCGACTGCTTCCTGCAATAAGACGGGCAACGAGTTCGTCTGTTCCTGCAGGTATTCGGGAGGCGACGCCGGAGATACCACTGTAAAATATTTTTTCCCTCCTGAGACTACACAAGACCAGGCATCCACAGGTTGTGCAAATTCGCAATCCTCTTTACAACATTATATAGACACTGCCGCGAAATGCAGTTTGTAAAAAGCTATTTGTGAGTTCAGAATACAACATTTTCGAGGAGTTTTCGCATTTCAATAGCGGGAAGTGATAAGACATACGGGACGTAAAAGCATAACGGATTGCAGATGAAATATTTACAATTACCTTTACGTCCGCATTTATTATTATTTCATCCAATTGACTGTGTGAAAAAAATATTTTTAATCAGCTTTATCGCTATAGCCGCAGGCTGCGGTAAAAAACAACCTTCTCCAAGCAGCTCAGGTATTATTACCACTTATGCGGGCAATGGAACACAGGGTTATTCCGGTGATGGCGGCCCCGCCACAGCGGCCGAATTAGGGTCATTTGCAAGCATAGCTTCTGATATTTCAGGAAATGTTTATATTACGGATGGCAGCGGTATTCGCATGGTTAGCACTAGTGGTACCATTTCGACCATTGCAGATAATGGAGCTAAAACACCTTCCGGGGCTATCGCTGTGGACAATGCCGGCAATATTTATATATCAATTCTTTATAGTGTTGAAAGAATTAATACTTCAGGCATTATTACCACTATAATCGGAATGCATGAAATAGCTGGTTTTATAGGTGATGGAGGCCCCGCATCAGCAGGCGAAATAAGCGGCGCAAGTAGCTTGGCAACCGATAATGCCGGTAATTTATATATTGCCGACTATAGAAATGGCCGCATTCGCAAAATAGATACTGCCGGAATAATAACCACTATTGCCGGTAATGGTAGCATTGGATATTCCGGTGATGGAGGGCAGGCAACAGCCGCAGAAATTAGCCCCTTGGGTATTGCCATTGATCAGTCCGGGAACATCTATACGGCAGACCAGAGCTTTGTCCGCAAAATTAATACCACAGGCATTATCAACACTATTGCAGGGAACATAAATAATACTACGCCCGGTTTTTATGGTGACGGAGGTCCGGCCACAGCTGCAGAATTCAATAATATTAAGGGCTTAGCAACGGATAATACAGGGGATATTTATATAGTAGATGGAGGCAATCAACGCGTACGCATGGTGAGTACGTCAGGCATTATCTCCACTTTTGCAGGCGGTGGAACTTCCAGGCTGGGAGACGGGGGCTCGGCCATTGCTGCTGAATTGCTCTACCCCGCAGGCATAGCTGTAGATAAAAATGGCAATGTGTTTATTGGCGACGAGGGGCATTATCGAATTCGCAAGGTCAGTAAATGAACCAATCGCAGATTCGAATTAAAAAATAATATTATTTGTTATATTTATCATTATAAAGAATGAGAAAGACATTTTTAATTTGTGCGCTGGCAATAACAGCTGGTTGTGCTAAAAAGCAAACACCAGCGCCCTCGGTATCTTCTGCTATTATTACCACTTTTGCAGGGAACGGCTCATTCGGGTATTCTGGTGATGGCGGTGCAGCCACTGCCGCGAAATTAAATGGCCCGATAAATGTAGCTACAGATAATTCCGGGAATGTATTTATTGTGGATGCCGGCAATTACTTTATTCGCAAAGTAAATAACACTGGTATAATTTCCACTATTGCCGGGACAACTTCGTACACTCCCGGAAGTGGAAATGGAGACGGCGGCGCTGCAACTAACGCTATAATGATTCCAATAACTATAGCCGTTGACAATTCAGGGAATGTCTATATTGTTGACGGAAACTATGTGAGCATCCGCAAGGTAAATACTTCCGGAATCATTACCACAATCGCCGGAGATGGTATACAAAGCGATACCACTAACAACATACCGGCAACAGCCGCTACTTTTAATAACCCCTACGGTGTGGCCGCAGATAATTCCGGCAATGTGTATGTTTCAGATATCGCCGACTTTTGTATCCGCAAAATAAATTCGGCAGGTATTATTAATACCATTGCGGGAAATGGCACTGGAGGTTACACCGGCGACGGAGGTCCCGCTACCGCGGCGGAAATAGTGGCCTATGACCTTGCGGCAGACAATAACGGGAATCTCTACTTTTCAGATGGCAGCAGCGTGGTACGCAAGATCAGTGCTTCCGGAATTATTACCACTATTGCAGGTAATGGCCAAAAAGGGTATTCGGCGGATGGAAATGCCGCAACTGCATCCCAATTAACAGAACCGTATGGAATAGCTGTAGATAACTCCGGCAATGTCTATATTTCTGAAAAAGGCAACCAACGTGTTCGTATGGTAAATACTTCGGGGATTCTCCACACAATAGCAGGCGGCGGAACCGGCGGCCTAGGAGACGGGCACGCAGCAACAGCAGCGGAATTACTTTCTCCCAGGGGCGTAGCCTTTGATAACTCAGGCAATGTATTTATCGCGGACCTGGGGAATAACCGCGTTAGAAAAGTAAGTAAGTAGCTATTCCAATTGCATGCCAGCCGGGAAAATTTAAAACGGCATCCTTTGAAAGCCCGTTATATAAGATAATCATTTCTACTTTTCAGAATTTTTTCGACATTTGTGAAAATAGCTTTCAATGGTTATCATATGACAGCGAATAATCAATGAATTTGCGAAAGAATATCCATTGGCTGCCGAGCCACTAAACAGATGGTATAAACAGACTATAGCCGCTGAATAGCAAAATTTTAACGAGACAAAGAAAACATTTAATACTACTGATTTTATTGGGAACGACCGGTATGTGTATGATATAGGAGGAAACAATTACCGCCTTCCCAATGCCGGTAAAGCATGACCTAACTACAATCTTAGAGTCGTACATGAAAGAAAATAACCTCACCAGACAAAGGCTTGCTTCATTTCTTGGCGTAGGAAATTCAACTCTTAGCGAGGTGCTCAATAAAAAAAGGCCTATTACACTTGATTTTGCAAAAAAGCTTCATACAAAAATCCACCTGGATGGGAATTTAATTTTAGAAATGGTATAAGGGGATAACTAAAGCTCTCACCGCGCCCAACGACGGGAAATGATAATTGGATTCCCTGATAGCAGTCATACTTTTCGTGACATTATTTTTCAAAGACAACATTATCAGGTACGGCGCCCAAGTCGTTGAGTATGCTGTTCACATCCGCAATCATTTTATCAGGGCCGCACACATAAAAATGTTTGCTGAAATCGGGTATCTCCTTTTTCAAAAAGGCTTTGTCTATACGACCGTTTTCATATTTGCCATTCTTTTCGTCGGTAAGAATATTGATAAAGTCATTTCCGAGCATGTGAGACAGTTCATCCCTGTATATAATATCAGCTTCTGTTTTATTGGAGAATAAAAGCTTATTTCCCTTGAGCTTGTCGTCTTTATATAACTGGCGCAATATGGCAATAAACGGAGTAATGCCTGCCCCTCCGGCAATGAACCAGCCCGCGCCCTTACACTCAATGGCTCCCCAAACATCCCTAATTATCAATTCATCGCCTTCTTTGAGCAGGTGCACCTGGTTGGTTACTCCATTGTGGCTTTCATAGCGCTTAATCGTGAATTCCAGGTATGGATATTCATTGAGCGAGGTAAAAGTAAACGGGCGTATTTCTTTCTCCCAGCCTTCCTTATTTACAGATACATCCGTGGCTTGCCCCAGTGTGAACATATAATTCGCCGGCTTTTCGAACCGGAAGCTTTTAACGTTATGTGTCACTTTATGTATCTCCAGAATTTTGACAATGTGTTCCATAGCTTCCGTTTTCGATATGGCCAAAAAATTCATACCAGTGCTGCTCAAGCAGTCTTCCGCCAGTGTCCGTTTATTTGTAACCAAGAGTCAATTGAGAAAACATAGCAATGTCTTAACTGCGGGTGGCGTAGTTTTTATGGTGTATGAATATACCAATACTCAAATCTATGCAGATGCTCATGACACATCACTTTGAAAAGCTCACAGAAGAAGAAACAGAGTTTTTATTTAAAGCCCCAGCCTTAGTATCGGTTCTTGCTGCAAACTGGGATCATCAAGTCAGCAGGAATGCCAAGGATGAGGCCATAAAATTAGCACACCTCAAAACTTTCACCGCGGTACCGTTGCTCCAACCATACTATAAGGAAGTGGAGAAGGGCTTTAAAGATAATTTCGAAACAATAGTAGAAGAGTATGCTCCATTTGACGAAGAAAAGATGGATGCATTAAGACGGGAACTCGTTAAGCTAAATGTGGTTATCTCAAAACTGGATAAGGAATATGCGCAAACACTGCTTTGGAGCCTTTCAAAATTTGCAGCACAAGTGAAAAAGTCGGACAGGGAATTATTAGAGAATTTTATTTTCCCGTTTAAATTACCCGGATTAACAGATTAGCTCACCACCAAATGACCATAAGTGTATGATAACGTTGATGAACGATATGCCGGACAATGTGCTCGGCGCGACGGGCGACGGGAAAATTACTGAGGCAGATTATGAGTCTGTTCTAATTCCGGCAGTTGAAGAAAAATTTAAATCTAACAAAAAGATACGTTTGTTCTATCACCTTGGAACCGGGTTTACAGGATTTGAACTTTCTGCGATGCTTGATGATGCGAAAATGGGGATGAAACATTTGACGTCATGGGACAGGATCGCGTTAGTTTCCGACGATAGTATGATCAATTCATTTGCCCGATTTTTTGGCCACATGTTTCCTTGCGAAGTGCGTATTTATAAAAATGCGGAATTTGATGAGGCAAAAAAATGGATCACGTGCGCCTAAAACGGTCAGTTTAGGAACGATGACAAAATAATGAAAAAGCAACACAAAATTATCTGGACCATTGGCCACTCGACTCATAGTTTAGAAGAATTTGTAGCGATGCTGCATTCCTTCGAAATTAAGCTGGTTGCCGATATCAGAAATTTTCCCGGTTCACGCAAATTCCCACAATTCAACAAGGACGCATTGGAAATCTCGTTACTCCAAAATGATATCCAATATCTTCATTTGAAAGATCTTGGAGGAAGGCGAAAAGCAAACCCGGATTCTAAAAATACTTCATGGAGGCATTTGGCATTTCGCGGGTATGCGGATTATATGGGAACAGATGCGTTTAAGAACGGGATTAAAAAACTTGAAACTGCCGCAATGACACAACGTACGGCATATATGTGCTCTGAAGCTGTCTGGTGGCGCTGCCATCGCTCATTGGTTTCTGATTATTTAAAGATGAACGGATGGGAAGTGATGCACATTATGGGTATTGGAAAAGAACAGGAGCATCCTTATACCGCACCCGCAAGAATTATAAATGGGGAGTTGAGTTACGAATAAGAAGTCGGGTGAATACCTTCGCATACCTGTGGAACTTATTTTTTCAGCATTCCTTGGATATCATTAATTCTTGCTTAGAAATTGCTTTCCCCTCAGTATTACCCTGATCCCCCTGCGCTTTAATGAAATTGCCCGCTGAAAGGTTTCGCCATCATGGCGGCGCTTGCTGTAGGCACTTAGTATTTCTTTGTGCGACAAAACGCCAATCACTTTCCTGTCTTTACCGGGGGCAATAACAGGGAGTATATCTATCTCATATTTTGCCATGAGGTCAACCGCCAGGCTGAGCCTGCTCTTCTCATAAACATAGGGCCCTAATTCATTTACAAGACTAGTTAAAAGCGTATTGTCAGAATGTTGTTTCCCAAAGATCAGCTTCCGCTGAATAGTGCCGGCAAGAGTACCCTCATCATCTGTTAATACAAAAGCCGTAGCCTGCCCTTCCCCTAAACCATTTTCTTTTATCCATTCGCGGGCTTCCCTTACGGTATTTTCTGCATTTAATACATTGGAGTCATCATTCAATACTTCTTTAACGGTCACCTGCTGCAATATATCCGGTTCAAAAGAATTAGGCGCGCTCACTCCCCTACGCTCTATTTTCTCCGTCATGATACTACCCTTCATTAAAAAGAAAGAGATAAAGTAAGACGAAGTGCAGGCGCCCATCAGTGGTAGCAGGCCATGAGGCTGCATAGTGCTTTCCAAAGCAAATACTATGGACGTTAGCAACGCTCTTGACGCCCCTGCAAACATCGCCGCCATGCCTATCAATGCACAGGTCATCATATTAATGCCGCAGCCGGGGAATAATTTCAATGTAATTAATCCAATCAAGCTGCCAAATGCACCGCCAATGGTTAGTAGTGGCGCAAGCGTGCCACCTGATGTGCCGCTACCCAGGGAAATACACCAGGAAAGGAACTTTAAAAAGCAAAGTGTAAAGAGCATGTAAAGGGGCAATGTACCAGACAACAGGTTGTGAATATTAATGTACCCTACGCCCAGCGTAAACGGGGCATAGTAACCAATAACACCTACAGCTACAGCGCCTATTGCAGGCCACCACATCCAGTGAACTGGCAATT